>Ga0315549_1001291_pt1 | contig 26447 bp, 18 predicted proteins | sample SalMarSW160200MG_FD_203101 | JGI IMG/M metagenome (GOLD analysis project Ga0315549, IMG submission 203101) | Salt marsh sediment microbial communities from the Plum Island Ecosystem LTER, Massachusetts, United States - Salt Marsh Sediment SW1601-200 ... | reverse complement strand
CACCGCAGGGGTCATGCGCATGTTTCAAACCTGTCACTCAACCAATCTAACTACCTTCCACTGTCAAATATGATACCAGCCTCTCAGTTTCCGGTCAAGGCAAATAAAAACCACGCGTAACGCCTCAGTCTCAAGGGGAGATGAACTCACCGCAGAGAGCGCAGAGGGCGCGGAGAAAATATTTAGCCATCTCCGATGGACGCACGGGACACACCCACGGGCGGCTGAGCGTGGAACCGCAGAGTGCGTAGAGCACGCAGAGAGACTTACGCATCGCCGGCGTCCTGTCCCGCCCCGCGTTCCGCGGGGGATATCGAGGGGCTCCCTTGCCCTCGACGGGCTCGGGCTGTACCCTTTACGGCAAAAAAAGCCCTGCGCCACGTGGCATCCCGCTGGAGGCGGGACCCGTGGCGATCATGGGCAAGATGCCCATGCCACGGCAGGCGAGCACGGAGTCCTTGTCATCCTCCTCACTGCGACTCGGCGCCTTTGCGTTACCTTCCTCTTGCTTTCTTCCCTCCCCCGCCTTGGCGGGCTATCCGCCCGAGACTGAGGCCATACCGTCGCTGTGCCTAAGTGCTGCGATTCATAAGTTCGGTGACGTATTCTCTTTTTGACACGATAACAAGATGGACGGGATTTTGCGTCTTTGCGACCCCGCGTTTCGCGGGGTTTTTCCGTTTTTCTCTCGCCAAGACGCCAAGGGCGCCAAGGTTTTTGACTCCGCGGGCCCGCCGGGCTGTGATTTACTGGATGCTTCACGTCTCTGGAACAATCTCGTTCACGCCGATGGCGTGATTATCCCCTCAAAATAGCCCCTTTCACGACACCATTCATACTTCACCCGATTTGCGAATCCATGTACTAAGGCTTGTCTCGACTCGCGGCAAAGGCTACAATGAACGAAGAGCTTCCGGTGATATGCAGGCTACCTCTTCACCCAAGAGCCTGTCGTGCCGGATATTCGGCGTGAAAAGTTGCGGCAATATTGTGATAAAACCTTTTCAATTTGGTGCTTTTGCTGCGCTCGGTTTCGGTCTTGTTCAACAAGCGCATCCTCTTGTGCGAGCGATGGATAAGCCCTATCCAGCTTGGATACAAGACATTGCAAAAACCCCTGACCCCGTCTTTCTAATCCGTAGGTCACAGGTTCGAGCCCTGCCGAGCGTGCTTTTTTGTTTCCTGTCGCTGTGGTGCTGAACTTCCATCGGGAGGAGATGATGACCAGAACCAGTCGTTTTCTGCTGCGAATAGTCCTTCTGTGCACGCTTTCTTCGGCAGCCGGTTTCTCCTTCGGTGCCGAGACGGCGGTTTCGGGCGTGAAGGTCGGCGTTCTGAGAGATTCTTTCGCTCCCGATTATCCGCAGAGGGCTGAAGCCATTTTCGCCTCTCTTACGCGGGCGGGATTGAAGCCCACCTTCGTGTCCGGGGCGGAGCTCTCCGACGAGGAGACGTTCGCCAGCCAAAAGCTCGATTGCCTCGTTTTGCCCGATGCGAGATTTTTCCCCGCGAAGGCCGGCTCGAGCCTCCAGAACTTTCTCCGCTCCGGAGGGGACATGGTGGTCATCGGGGGCCCGATCTTCGACAAGACACTCTATCGCGTCAACGGCCGCTGGCAGACGAGACAGGAAATCCTCGGCTCCGTTCGCCCGCAGAGGGTCGCCCTCGACCTATCGAAAATCAATACGCGAGACTGGTCCCGCGCCGCCAGTAATCCGGATGTGGTGGACAGGCTGAGCATCACACGAGCCGCACGCAAAGGGGAAATGGGATGGGCGGAGGTTTTCGTCGAGAATCTGTCGCCCCGGGGATGGGATACCTTTCGTATCGGGTTGCCACGGGGCGCGTTTCCGGAAGGAGACTCAATTGTATGTTTTCAAGCGTCGGGCGACAAAAACACCCCCAGCATGCTTCTGGAGATTCAGGAGAGAGACCGTTCGCGGTGGATCGCGGTCGTTCCCCTGAAGCCGCAGACGCAAAGCTATGCTCTCCCCGTCGAGAAGTTTAAGTTCTGGAACGACAGCACCTCCGGAGGTCGCGGCGGGCGAGAAGACCACTTGAAGCTTTCAAATGCGGGATTCCTGACCATCGGCCTCGCCGGCAGTCACAACGTCCTCCCGGACGGTCCCCACTCCTTCCGCATGTCAAACATCGCCACGGCGAAATCCACTTTGCCCCGCCCTGGCGGGCTTTCCATGCCCGTTCTTGAAACGCTCTATCCCTGGTACAAGAATTACACCACAGACACAATCAGCAGACTTGCAGCCGCTGACAGCGGCTTCATTTCTCATGAGCTGACAGCTCGACTGGAAAAGACCGAGGTCGTCTGCCCGATCTGGCGAAGCCGAGGGATTGGTTTCCGCTATCCTTTCCCCTATCGCTGGATTCCGCTCATCAACGGTTACGATAGCAGGGCGCGCTTTCGCGGAACTGTAGCCTCCCTTCTGCTGAATTTCGAGGGGGAGCACGCCAATTCCCACTGGCTTCAGGTAGGGTTGCAGGACGCAGGAGTCTTCAATGACCTCACCACTATCCTCGGGCGTCTCATATCCGATTGCATAGGCAAGATGCGACACAACATCTTTCTGCGAGCCGGCGGCGTTGACCGAGCCGCCTATTTCGAGGGCGAGGAGGTCACGCTCGGCTGCGTTCTGAATGCGCCCCCTCCTCGATCCTATCGGGCCAGAATACGCGTACGGAAAACGCCGACAGCGGGCTCGCCTGCGGCGGTGCTTGACGAGACCATTTCGCTCGCGGGAAAAGCGGAAGCATCCTTGAATTGGCGGGCGCCGAGCGGAAAAAGTGCGGCGTATCAAGCGGTCGTGGAACTGCTCGATGAGCGAAATCGGGTTGTGGATAGGCTCACGGACGATTTTTCGATTCTGCGGGATTCTCCCGCTGCGGCCGATGAGATCGTCCGCGCTGAAGGATGCAATTTCGTTCTGAGGGGAAGGAGGTGGTATCCGCACGGCATCAACTACTGGCCGTCGAACTGGGGTGGCAGAGAGCGGAACGAGTTCCGGCGGCATTGGCTTTCGCCGGGCATCTACGACCCGGTCGTCGTGGAGAGGGACCTGTCGCTCGCGAGGCAACTGGGGATGAACTCCGTGAGCATTCAGTTGAACTCTCCGGACCAGGTGCCCGCCGTCAACGACTTCCTGTTCCGATGCCGCAAGTTCGGCATCTACGTCAATCTTTTCCTCGCTGGAGCCCATCCGCTGGCTACGAATTTCCTTCTGGTGACAGCTTTTTTCACGGAGGGGAAGTTCGCCGGCAATCCCGCCATCTACGCCTACGACATCGCCTGGGAGCCTCACCTCGGCGTGGAAGGGGAGCGCCGGAGATACGACCGGCAGTGGGCGGAATGGATTGAGGAGAGATACGGCGGAATCGAAAACGCGGAGAAGGATTGGAAGTTCGAGCTCAGAAGGGAGAACGGCGGAATCACGACTCCGACGCAGAATCAGATTCTCAGTCCCGGCCCGTGGAACGTCATGGTCTCCGCGTACCGGCGGTTCCTTGACGACCTCATCAGCCGGGGTTATCGCGAGATAACCGGAAAGATTCGAGAAATTGACCCCACTCACCTCATCGGGGCCCGAACAGGCTACGGCGGAACCGGCGAGCAGGGGATTGACCCGCGCATGCCTTTCGACCTAATCAGCGGCGCCGAGCATCTCGACTTCATTTCCCCTGAAGGGTATGGGCTTTCGCCGGACTGGGAAAAAGCCAGAGCAGCAGGGCTGACGACACTCTACGGGAGATTTGCCGGCAACGGCAAACCCGTTTTCTGGGCGGAGCTCGGGCGGTCAGTGCATCCCAATTACGACGCGGCGGCGTTTGCCCGGCAGAAGAACATCTACGAGAGCATGTACCGCCTCGTCCTCGATTCCTTCGCTCAGGGTTCGGCGGGATGGTGGTTTCCGGGGGGTTACCGGCTCGGCGAGAACAGCGACTACGGCATCATCTCCCCCGACATGACTCCGCGCCCGTCCGCGGAGATACTTGCGAGGTATTCGCCGTTGATAACCGGGCAAGGGGCGGTCTCCGCCCCAAACGCATGGATTGCCATTGACCGCGACCTCCATCCCCGGGGCTACTCCCAAATCCGCAAGAGGAACGAGGCCCAGTACCTCAAACTGAGGCAGGAGGGCAAGGTCATCGCCCTCCGAACGGCAGCCACCGGCACGAGTTCCGCTACCGTGCCCGACGTCGCTGTCGGCAACGTGCCCTACACGGGACACAATCCGCACAAGTACCTCAACGCGGAGTTCAACCGCGTCACACTGATGCTCCGAGGCAAGGCGAAAATCGAGGTGAGCAAGGGCGCGACCGTCGGCGTGCGAAAGGGCGAGCGGGTTCGCCTGGCGGTCTCTGTGGTCAACACCGGCGAGCCGACGTGGCTCGCGCCGCGTGGGGGGCGCTTGTCCAGAGGCGATGTTTACCTTTCCTGCTCGATAAATGGCAAGGCAGCCAAGAACTTCCCGATACGCCAGAATGTGCAGCGTTACGGCGACTGCGAGTTTCAGGAACTGCTGCTGTCGCCGGCTGTCCTCGCTCCCGCGCGCGTCACGCTGCGGATGGAGGCTTACCAGAAAGCGACGTTCGGCGAGAAGTTCGAGTTCTCCCTGAATCCGGAGTAGAGAAAACAAGCTCAGCGACAATCCGCTCGTCGAGGGACACTTACCGCCGAATGCCATGCCTCTCTCCGCGCGAGTTACCGCTCGGTGAACACCAGTGTCACCACTTTTCCCCAAAGGTAATGACGCCTTCGCTGGCGGCGAATTTGCGAAGTCCTTCGAGGGCGATGCCCGTTGTCGGATAGAGCTTCTTGCCGAACGCGGTGGTTGACCACACGAGGAAGAATTTGAAACGGGGGAGCTGCTTTCGCATGTCGCCGTTGAGGTTTTCCCAGAATGCGGACCATTGCCTGTCTGTAGCTTCCGACACCTTTTCCCCCGGCTTCGGCCCGCGAGGACCGATTTCGCCGAAGCCCATCGGCATATCTTTGGGGATGATGGCTTCCAGAGCGAGCACGCTTTTCATTATAGCTTGAACGTTCCGGATGTGACCGCCGGTCTTGGAGATATCGAAGTAGTAATCTATCGCGGCGATGTCCACGTACTCGTCGCCCGGATAGAACTTATCAACCTGCCAGCTATCATCCGCCGTGGCGTTGGGCGAGTAACACCACAGGACATTCTTGACGCCCTTTCCCTCGACGTACTCTACGGTCAGCCGCCAGAGCTGTTTGAATTCCTTCTGCTTCCCGTTCCACCAAAACCAGTTGCCGTTTCCCTCGTGCCAGGGGCGAAGGATGACCGGCCCTTTTATGCGCTTTACCCGGGAGACCAAATAATCGAGCTTTTTCAGAAAAGCCTTATGGTGTTTGCCGCCGGGGAGGACATCCTCGATTCGCCCCTTGCGAAAATGGTTCGTTTCCGGATGGCGCATGTGCCAGCGAAACATCGTGACGGTCCCCGGCTTCTTCGCCCACGCTTCGGCGGCGCCCGGCGCGTCGTTTCCGCCCTCTCCACTCCCCTTTTTGAGAACGTCGGTGGCATAGCCGGACGCGAGCTCGTACTCAAGAAAAACGGCCTTTTTTTCGCACGCCTTCTCGAAGACCGGCAGGCTCCGGTCGTTCGTCGTGCTGTATCCGAGAAGAATTCCCGGCGTTGCCCTGAGCTGATTGAGAAGTCCTTTCGCCTGCGGCCCCGCCTTTCTGTTCGTCGCGGGAACGGGCTTCTCCGCAGAAACCGCCGACGAGATAACCTGTGAAATTGTGAATACGCTGGCTACCAAGAGCACGAAAAACGTATGTTGTTTCCGATGCATCAGTCTCCGCTCCTTTCTTCGCTACTACATGGGTCAATTTGCGTACCCGTTCACTTATACGCGAAATGGAAACGCTCTCCGCTTATGGCAAAGAGTTGTTTCTAACACCTGGGCCTACAAAGCCGAAGGAAAACACAACAATGACTAAAGAGCGAACGGAGACGTTTACTGCAAATTTGGCAATTCCGGCTGCTGGTTTTGTTTCGTGGATTCGGCCTTAGCCCTTGGGGCTTTCTTGAACGTAACATTGACTTCCCTTGATGGTGGATAGTCAATACGCTTCCCCTGCAAAAGCTCGCTTACGGTCAGAATTTGGAGGCGAGGATACCGTTTCCCCCAACCCGGGGAGTCGTAGAATCCGGCGCTGGCTGCTTCCGTGCGCATGGGTTGCGTAGGCTCCTGAAGGGTAATCAGGACTCCGATTTCGGCGGTTTCTCGGTCAAGGACGCCACGTAGGTCTCGGACATAGGCGACGCCCACATGGCCTGCCTTTACTTGAAGAACGATGTGTTTCGTTTTGCCGCCGGCGATTTCATCGTGAAAATACAGTCTGCCGTCTATCCCTTTGTCAGCGCCCTTTTTCTGTTCCACGGGGCGCGCCTCTACCAGACCGAGAGCCCACCACTGGAATTGATATGGGTCTTGTTTCGCCAGGGCTTCCGCGTCTGGTAAGGCTTCCGGCTCACCGAGGACGTCGTACTGGATTGCGTCTCCGAAGGCATCATGGAGTCGGTGCTTGATAAGAGAGACGGCGAGGTGGGTAATGTCAATTCCTATCCAGCGGCGCTTCAGGCGTTGGGCAACGGCGATGGTTGTTCCGCAGCCACAGAACGGGTCGAGGACAAGGTGTCCTTCGTTACTGCTGGCGTTGATGATACGCTGCAAGAGGGCTTCCGGCTTTTGCGTGGGGTAGCCAAGGCGCTCACGGGCGACGGCGTTGATGTCAAAGATACCAGTCCAAATATCTTGGACGTATTCCCCCTTAGATGTGTACAGATACCTTTTCAAACGCGGGGTTCCAGTTCGCGTGAAAACAATTCTGCTCTCTTCGATAGCTTGGTCTATTCGCTCTTGTGACCATATCCAGTGCTTCCCAGGGGGAGGGGATAAGACCTTATCTCCGAAACGTCGTGGAGGCCCTTCTCCCTTTTGTGTGAAGTCCCAAAGCCCATATCGCCTGCCCGTTTCTGATTCCACCAAATTGTAGTGGCTCTTCTTGTAACTCTCTGGATGTGCAATAAACTGGTCGTTGAAGACCGCCGACGTGGTTTTCGTATAGAGCAGCACAACGTCGTGAGCCTTGCCAAAGAATTTACTTTGTCTTTTTGCGACACGTGTTCGCTGCCAAATAATTTCGTTGCGGAACCCGGACGCCCCAAACACCGCGTCCATGACAAGCCTTAAGTGTGCGCTTGCCGTCGGGTCGCAGTGCAGGTAGATGCTCCCCGTGGGCTTCAGAACCCTTTTCAGTTCGACAAGGCGCGGCGCCATCATGGCCAAGTACGCGAGCATGTCGTTGTCGCCCAAAAATACGCGGAAACCCTGCATCACCCGAGAGACCCTGCCCCCGGCCTCGACGACCTGTTGATAAGCTTCTGCGGCTTCCCGATCCCATCGCCAAGTGTCCTCAAAAGCCTTGATCTGTGCTTTGGAGCGGGAGCCGTTCTGCTCCTGAAACAGCACATTGTAGTCCTGATTGCTCTTGAAGGGGGGATCGAGGTAGATAAGATCTACGGACTCATCCTTGATATGTTCGCGGAGAACTTTGAGATTGTCGCCATAGTAGAGCTTGTTTTCTGCCATATTGCCGGCTTCCCTCTCCTGAGATGCCTCAAATACAGCTATCGCAAATCGGCTTTCATCTTAGCATCATCGGTGTTTGTGGGGAATGGTTATTTCCCCTGATTCAACGAGATAATTCCGACTCCAAATTCGTATGCTCTTTTTAATTCTTCCCGATTCTCTTTGATTTCCCCCTTTTCGTATGCCTTCGCGAGAAACGCGCCGCGGAAATCCATCGCCAGGTAATCGAATGACCTGCGAAACATCTCGAGGAGACATCCGCACGCCTCCGCGCCTTCCTCTGAAGGCGTTACGACGACGCCATTTTTGCCCGCCAGTTTTCGGCTCGCAATGAATGGCCGCAGCCTATCCAGAAGCAGCTTCATCTTTCCCGTCGGACCATACCAGTATAACGGCGTCCCGAAAACGATTAAATCCGCCCGTTCAATTTTGGGGTAGATTTCTGCCATGCCGTCGTTTGCAATGCAACACGTGTAGTCCCCTTTCTTGCAATTTCGACAATCAATGCAGGGAGCGATTTCATAATCGTACAGGTACACTTTTTCGCCGGTGTGCCTCTTCAGGTTGCAGCCTTGCAGGATTCGGTCAACTAACGTGTCCGTGTTGCTCCCTTTTCTGGGACTGCCAACCAATGCCAGGATTTTCATAATCGCCCCCGTTCGCCGGTGAGTGTTAGCCTGTCGCCGCCTCGGATTATCGGATCGTGGCGCAGATAGTAGTACGAATGCTGAGTATTCACAAGCGTTTCGGAACCTGGTAACATGCGGTTTTGTGGCCTTTTTGTGCTCAGAAAGGTGCATTTTTTGGGTGCTAACTCTTTGCGCAAGAAGCAGAAGCAGATGGGGCTTAACCCCCAAAACGCCCCCAAATTCCAGTATTTTCCAGTACTTTCTCGTCGAGACGACATACTGGAATGCCTCCTTTTTTGCAGCGGGTGGTTCGAGTGAGCGTATTGGCTCCATTTTTGGCACAATTATACCGGAAATGTTGCCATTTGTCAACCACACAATCGGATTGGGTGTGGCTGTACTTCAGTGGCAAGGAAAGGAGGGAGAGAGCCTAACGCAACGGGGCAAGGGTGCAGAGGAGGGTACGTATCGCCGGGGTCCTGGCGGCGGTATCAAGGGGAAGGCGTCCCCTTCGGGAGAAGGAGAAAACGCCAGCTTGTTCCAACTGGCCCGCGCGAATCTTTGGGCTCGTGAGGCGATTATGTCGCCCTTTCAGGGCTCGCCATTTTGCAACCGGCACTTTTTCTCAGGGCGTTGCCCTGAGCTTTATTAAGTCTGCCCTTACAGGGCGGCCCCAAATCGGCGCCAAGCCCGGGAACGGCGCAGTCTCGGGGAATGGCCGCTTTTTGTCAAGGGTCAAGCGAGGTCAGGAGTTTCCCCAAAAATTGGCTATATTGGCAACATGAGCTGCGGATCGGCGCGCGGTTGAACGTTCCTTTCGCGAAGTGGGGCTTCAGAGCCGAACAGAAAGGCTTTTACGCCGTCCGCCAGGGCATAATATCGGAAATCGGGGACTCCGAAGATGCGTTTGGCTGCTTGAAGAGCGTGGTGGGCCAGGATGCCAAGCTTCAGCCTTTGCCCCAACCATACCGCCACGAAGTACCCCGCCGCCGACACAATCGCTACCATGTTTTGTCCCGCCTTGGGCGGGATACGCCGCCTGGGCGGGGGAGAGAACAAGGGAAAAGGAGGGTAACGCAAAGGCGCAGAGTCGCAGAGATGAAGATGAGCAGGACCCCGTCGTTGGCTGCTCATCTTGGCCATGAGTGTTCACGTCCCCCGCCGGAGGCGTGGCGGGACGCCACGAGGGGGGGCTCCCGAGCGTGAGTGCAGGTTGCAGTGAACGCCCCGGCGGCGAGGCGCGGGCGAGCGCTAGCCCGCGCCCCACAGCAGCCCTTTGCGAAAATGGAGCGGAGGAGGCGCGAGGCCTCCTCCATTGCGTTATTCACCATGCGGGTCGAGGATGATGCCCTCAAACTCCAAGGGCGTTCCGAAACTCCCACCATGGATCTTTAGGTGCATCTTCATTCCCACAAAGTCGTCGGCGGTGCCGTGCAGAACAGCTTTGGCATCCGCTACGTTTTCTATGACTTTGGCCGTGAAACGCCCCTCGAACGTGCCGCTGAGGCTGCCCCAGCTAACGTTCAGCGTCCAAAAAGACGTCACATCTCCGGTGCCACTCGGGTCAAGGTTGAGATTGACCACGCCGATCCCTGTTCCTACAAGGTCGCTGGTGGTGCCCGGGGCGGGGAAAGTGAGCTGCGTTGGCATACGGCGAATATGCAGGATTCCCCCACCGCTTGTCCACATTCTCTCCGGAGAGCCCACGATTATGCTACTGTATGTGCCCGATACTGCGGTCTTCGTGGCCTTCGCGCCAACTACAGTCATTGCAAAGATCACACTAAAAAGCACCGCGATTCCGCTCAAAATCATAACGTTCCTCTTTTTCATTTTTCCGTCTCCTTTTTATTTCCATTCGTTTATGTTGACTTTCCTTTGGCCGGCCCGGGTTTCGCCGGGCCCAAATTCTCCGTGCCCGGGCGCGGCCGGATTCATCCGAGGACAAATGCCGACCGCGCCCGGAACTGTGCCGACGCCACCTACGTCACCGCGGCCCCGTGCCGCAGGTGACACGCTCTCCCCGCCCTATGGCTCTGGCTACGGTGTGGGCGGATACGGAGGGATAACCTGCACGCGCTTCCCCTGCACCGGACCACTCGCGAAACAGAAAAAGGGTTCTTCGCCCTCGTCGGGGAATCCGTCCATGGGGTCAATATCCTGCTCCGGCAGGAAGCTTGCGAAGGTCCCGCTCCATGTCATGATGTTGCCGTCGTCGGAGAAGGTCAGCGGTCCGCTGGAAACCACTATGGCCACGACCTCTCCTGTGAGGAACGGTCCCCCTTCCGTGTGGTACTGGACACCGGTGATGTCGTAGGTATTCTTCCCTGTTCTCACGGCCGTAAAGACATCGTTGGTCCTGTTGAAATCTTCCTCGGCCTCGGCGTACTCCATGATAGCCGTAAACGTGTTGCCCGAGGGGTCATCCGGGATTATGGTGAACATCCAGCGGTAGGGGGTGCCCAGCAGGCCAACGTATGCTCCACGCGGCTTGAAAGGCGCCCTCGAGGAACGCGGCTTGCCCTGGACGGTCAGCGCGGCCGCAAGCGCAACTGCAACGATGCCCATCAGCGACAGCAATGCGATAATTCTTTTCCTTGTCATGATCGTGTCTCCTTTTTTGTTTTCGTTGGTTTAAGTTGACTTTTGTTTGGCCTGCCCGGGTTTCGCCGGGCCCAAATTGTCCGTGCCCGGGCGCGGCCGGATACGGCGGGATAACCTACAGACGCTTTGCTTGCGACACACCCGGGAAAACGAAAATGGGGTCCTGGCCGTCGTCCGGAAACTTGTCCATGTGCTGATCCTGGTCCGCCGAGTAGTAGTCGAGGGGCCCGCTCAGCGACATGATACTGCCGTCCTCGGAGAATGACATCTCCCCGCTGGCGACGCAGATGTACACGAGTCTGCCCATGAACAAGTTGTCTGTGTCGGTGGCGTAGAGCACACCAGTGAAATCGTAGGTATACTTTCCCGTTCTGACGCCCCTGAGGTAGTGGCACGTTATTGTGTCAGCCTCGGGGAACTTGCCGAAAGCGGTGTTGTCTTCTGCCTCGGCGTAATCTACGATTGCCGTAAAGGTGTTGCCCGAGGGGTCATCCGGGATTATGGTCATTACGTAAACGGCGGGGTTGCCCTGGATGCCTACATAGACTCCACACGGCTTGAAAGGCGCCCTCGAGGAACGCGGTTTGCCCTGGACGGTCAGCGCGGCCGCAAGCGCAACTGCAACGATGCCCACGAGCGACAGCAATGCGATAATTCTTTTCCTTGTCATGATCGTGTCTCCTTTTTTGTTTTCGTTCGTTTAAGTTGACTTTCCTTTGAGCGGCCCGAGTTTCGCCGGGCCCAAATTCTCCGTGCCCGGGCGCGGCCAGATTCATGCGGACACAAGTGCCACGCACGCCCCGAAACGCGCAACCGGAGAGCACGCAGCCCGAACCTGCGGCCCCGATCGCCCACTCTGCCCGCTCCTGCTGCTAAATCGTGGGCGCATACGGCGGGATAATGGGCACGCGCTTTCCGATGACGTCATTTCCGACACAGAAAATAGGGTCCTGCCCTTCGTCTGGAAGTCCATCGCCATCGCCATCTTGAGCCAGGCTGAAAGCCGCAAAAGTGGCAATGAGACGCGCAGTCTCACAGTCATCGGAGAATATGAACTGCCCACTCGACACCCAAATGCCAACCGGTTTCCCTATGAACGCGTCCCCCCACTTCGTTGGGTAATTGATGGTTGTAACCTCGTACGTGTTCTTTCCCGTTCTCACCGCCCTGCCCATATCTTTCAGGACGGATGTGGCGTCCGGAAACAAACCGAGGCCACTGGGGTCTGACTCGGCGTACCTCGTGATAACAGTGAGCTCGTTTGCGGATGGGTCGTTTGGGATGAACGTTGCTTGCGTCATTTCTCCGGTTTCGAATGGGAATAGGTAAACTCCAGTTGGCCTGCATCGGGGGTCGTGCTTACCAGGCTTGCCCTGGACGGTCAGCGCGGCCGCAAGCGCAACTGCAACGATCCCCATGAGCGACAGCAATGCGATAATTCTTTTCCTTTTCATGATCGTGTCTCCTTTCTGGTCTTCATTGGTTTAGATTGATCTACCTTGCGGGCCTGGGTCCAACCCCGGCTATCCGTCTCCGGGTATCACCTCCTTTCCGTTTTGCGCCGGTTGGTGCGCCAGGCTCAAGAGCCCCCGGGCGCGGCCGGATTCATCCGGGGACAAATGCCGACCACGCCCAGAGGCAACGTGGGGCGTAGCACTCGCTCCGTAGAGTTTCCCGCTTCGCCGCTCTGATTGGATCCAGGTGGTGTGCTACTCCATGTCAGGCCATGGGCCGGAAACATCAAGCAGAGGGAAGCGCATGGCCGTATCTTCGTAGGGAATCCGGAGCGGTGGCACCTGCCCAGGGTCTGGTAGGCCGTCGCCGTCTTCATCCTGGGCGGCCAAGTAAATGGCCAACTCGAACGTGTTCTCCCACGTGTTGCGGTCGACGAAGTGGCCGTCTCGGCTCGTCATGACGAAAATGGCAAGGACCTGGTTGCGGACGTCGCCAACGGGGCCGATCAAGTGCGCTATCGCGAAGTAGTCGTAGGTGTTCTTACCTGTTCGCACGTACTGGCCGACGAATTCGGTCACGCCCTCAGCCCCTAAATGAGGCGGGTCAAAGTTCACCCACTGGACCCGACTGGTCAGTACCCTCTCCGCTGCGTCGCACGCGTACACAGTCTCCTTCCACAGAATTCCAGTGCTCGAGTTGCCGCCGATCCATACGCCCGTACGGCTGAACCCGCCTTTCAGGTTACCGTCCCAGGCGGAGGGCTTCGGACCCCGGCCCTTCCCACCAAACGCACCCCTGCATAGGAGAGCCGCACACACCACCGCCGCCAGAGCGACGATCCTTACGGACACAACGACTCTTTTCCTTCTCATAATCGTTTCTCCTTTCTTGCTTTCATTGGTTTAGATTGATCTACCTTGCGGGCCTGGGTCCAACACCGGCTATGCGTCTGCGGTTATCACCTCCTTTCCCCTTTGCGCCGGTTGGTGCGCCAGGCTCAAGAGCGCCGAGGCCTCGGAAGCGACGGCATCCGGGCGCTCATTTCTTCTTGACGGAGATGGTCCAGGCCGGGTGAGGCCGTATTCCCGTGCCAGCCCCGGAGGACCCTGGCTTCGGCCTGACCATTCATCTTGTGCCGTCACGGACGATCAAAGACAATTCAGGGGTTTCTTCGTGGCATGGGCATCTTGCCCATGGTCCTTCACGGGCGGGACGCCCGTGCCACCCTGAAAGCCGTGCCCCGGATTTGGCCTGGGCATAGTGCCGCCGTTTCGCAAGCACACCCTGCTTGCCTCTTGTTGTTTGAAGCGCCCTGCGGTACAATTACAGAGTCATCGTCCGTGCGCGCAGACCGAGCGCCCGGTGCGATGCCTGGCCGGTGAGTGCTTCGCTTGGCGGTGTTGGCTCACCGGCCGCTTTCTTGACCAATTCAAGTCAGTCCAGCGGGCTATGTGATTAGCCCGCGGTTACTCTGGTTTTTCCGTATGCTGCGCACAAAGCGCTTGTGCTTTTCGAAAAAGATTTTTCAACCTGGAGGGAATCCAGGGTGTTTCCCCGAGCTTCGCATAGGCTTTCCTTAGCTTCGGATAGGAGTGGTCGGTGATTTTTTGCCGATGAAACACGAGAGCACTGGCAATGGCGGCATAGTAGATCACGGTTGCCGCTGCCTGCTCAGTCTCACGGCGACGAAGGCGAACCAGTTCTTTGCCATAGTCTTTCAGCGTCTTGATAACCGCGAGATCGGTGTTGGGATGCAGGAGAAGATCGCTTATGGTGCGATGGGAAAGGGCAAGCAAGTCCTTACAGGCGCGGTTGAGGATGGCAGGCAGCGAGTCAGATGCGTCGGGGTCGAGGGGCAGCTTGCTGGCCAACATCTCTCGGGCGATTTCGGCGGGCGTTCGACCAGCAGCAGGATTGTTCTGGCCGTCGCGGCTTTGCAGACCAATTGCGAGTAAACGAGCTAAACGCTCCGGGCTGAGGCCATAGGTTGTGTCGTCCTTCACTTATCTGACTCCGGAAAGCGTGCAGAAAAATCTCTTTGGGGCTGGGAAAGCTCCTCATCGCATTTGGCGCACTCACGGTTTCGCCACCGGGGTTGTCTTTCCCCTCCACTAATATATATCCCGATTTCCTCATAATCTCGCACCTCGCCTCGAAAGAATCTTCATCAAATAGCGGATTTCCTCGTCAACTTCTGCATCGGAATTCACTAATTGCCGCACGTAACGCCGCAGCATCGCCCGGAAACGTCGCTTCACAGTGAAGATCATGTGCGATGCCTTCGCCGTCTCTGCTACGCCGTACTTCTCGCACAGGAGGGATAGCGGAGAAGGCCGAGCGTTCTCCATAATGGGCAGAAGGATTCTGTCTCGAAACAGTTCCCAATAGGTGGCATTGCCCGTTTCGCAACATTTCGTCCTCACCTCGGTGACGACCTGGTCAAGCAGCGCTGTTCCCCAGGCGTAGTCGAAGGCCTCGCCGGGAGTTGAGCAATCGGAAAGCCCAGGGATGCTCGAGCCGTCAATTTCGTCCAGGCGTATCAGGCTTTTTCGGGGGATGCGGCGCCTTGTTCTCTCACCGCGCTGGATCTTGGAAACGTATCGGTTCAGGCAGGCAAGGAGAAATGTTCGGAATCGTCCCCTGGTACGGTCGGCTCGTTCGATGAGGCTCCGGCCCAGGACGACCTCGTGAAAAAACCCCTGGGTCAGGTCCTTCGCCCTCTCATTGTCATGGCCCTTGCATCGCAGATAACAGTACACAGGCTTCCAATATCTTGATAGCAGCTCCTCCAGGGCTTCGGGACTCCGCGGCTCGTCTGCGGACCGAGCGGCAAAAATCTCTGTCCAACTGGTCGTTTCGAACAGGCCCCCGCCCGGGGCCCCGCTCGTTGTCTTATCTGTTGGACGTGACACTTATCTCTTCCTCTTGTATGGAAGCTCGCTCCAGCAGTTGGCCTATTTCACCTGAAATAGACCGTACTTCCCCATAGCAGATCAGTCCTGCCTGATCCCATTCGGTCGCTGGCTTGAGCAACGATATGCACCTCGTCATTTGAAAATCCTCGTCCGCGGCCGCTGGTCGGTCTAAGAGGAACAGATTCTCGTAAAACCGAGTCCTCTCCACTTGAGCGGTTCCTGTCCAGCCATCGCCTGTAGTGTTCGAGCTTCTGCTGTTCGAGTCCTTTGCGCGAGAGGTTCCAATCGAAGGCGTTCCAGATTCTGGCTGTAGTGTCCACGCTTCCTGTCAACAATCGCTTCCCGTCTGCGGAGAAAGCTACGCAACTCACACCGCCTGAATGGCCTTTCACGGTCAGAATCTCCCGGCCACTTTCTGCGTCCCAGACCTTCCCCATATCGTCCCAGCTTCCCGTCACCACTCGTTTCCCGTCCCTGGAAAAGGCCACTGAGGTCACTTCTCTTGAATGGCCCCGGAGGGTGAAAATAGCTTGGCCGCTTTCGGTGTCCCAGATCTTCGCCGTTTTGTCACTGCTTCCCGTCACCACTCGCTTCCCGTCCGGGGAAAAAGCGACGGACCTCACACCACGTGAATGGCCACTCAAAACCAGAATCTCGCGGCCACTCTCGCCATCCCAGAGCCTCGCCGTGCTATCCAGGCTTCCTGTTGCCACTCGTTTCCCGTCGGGGGAAAACCCCACGGAACTTACATCGCCTGAATGGCCATTCAGGGTCAAGATCTGCCGCCCGCTTTCTGCGTCCCATATCCTCGCCGTATGATCGTTGCTTCCCGTCACCAGTCGTTTCCCGTCCGGGGAAAAGGCCACATAGTGCACCTCGTTTGAATGGCCTCTGAGCCTCAGAACCTCCTGGCCACTTTCACTGTCCCAGATTCTGGCCGTTTCGTCGCCGCTTGCCGTCGCGATATGCTTTCCGCCCGGTGAGAATGCCACGGTTACAGCGTGTGAATGGCCCTCCAGGGTCAAAATCTCCTGGCAGGTTTCGACGTCCCAGATTTTCGCCGTCTTGTCCCTGCTTCCCGTGACCACTCGCTTCCCGTCTGGAGAAAACGCGGCGGAGTCCACAACCCCAGAATGGCCCTTCAGAGTCAGAACGTGCTGGCCGCTTTCTGCGTCCCAGATTTTGGCCGTGTTATCCCAGCTTCCCGTCACCACTCGCCTCCCGTCCAGGGAAAACGCCGCGGAGTACACAATGCTGGAATGACCCTTCAGGGTCAATATCTCCTCGCCGGTCTCAGCTTCCCAGACCTTCGCAGTTCTGTCCCAGCCTCCGGTCACCACTCGCTTCCCGTCCGGAGAAAACGCCGCGGAGTCCACAATCTCATAATGGCCCTTGAGGGTCAGAATCTCCTGCCCGCTTTCTGCGTCCCAGATCTTGGCCGTATTGTCATCGCTTCCCGTCACCAGTCGTTTCCCGTCCGGGGAAAAGGCCACGGACCTCAAAGCGTCCGAATGGCCGCTAAGGGTCAGAATCTCCTGCCCACTTTCCGCGTCCCAGGTCTTGGCCGTGTCGTCCCAGCTTCCCGTTGCCACTCGCTTCCCGTCCGGGGAAAAGGCCGCCGACTGCACGGCGTCTGTATGGCCTCTCAGCCTCAGAATCTCCCGGCCGGTTTCTGCGTCCCAGACCCTGGCGGTTTTGTCGCCGCTTGCCGTCGCAATACGCTTTCCATCCGGGGAGAAGGCCACGGAGCTGAGTGCCTGTGAGTGGCCCTCCAGCGTCAGGATCTCCTCGCCGCTTTCTGCGTCCCAGATCTTGGCCGTGTGGTCGTAGCTTCCCGTGACCAGCCGTTTCCCGTCCGCGGAGAAGGCTACGGAGCCGAGTGAGTGTGCATGGCCTCTCAGGGTGAGAATCTCCTGGCCGGTTTCCGCGTCCCAGATTTTCGCCGTATCGTCCCAACTTCCGGTTGCCACCCGCTTCCCGTCCGGGGAGAAGGCTGCGGAATCCACAGCGTCGGAATGCCCCTTCAGGGTCAGAAAGTCCTGATGCCGAGCGCGCATGAGCCGCCCCCACTCCCACCCCCGCAGGTTTTTCGGCGTGCTCCAGAGAAGCGCTTCGGCCTGGTCCATGAACGAATCGGCGATCTTGGCATCGGCCAAGGCGATGACATTGTAATAGTTCTCTCGCTCGGTTTCGGCTTTGGCTTCCAGAGCTCGGTTTCGCTCCTCAGCGATTCGCACGTAGGAGATGGCCGCTACCCCAATAAGAGAGGCCACAAATGCCAATGCCAAGGCCGCACGGCCGCGATATTTCCAGAGACGTTTGCGAAGGAAATAAGCCGTGGTTGGGCTCCAGGCACCCAGTGGTTCACGGTTCAGGTAATTCTCGATGTCTTGCGCCAGGGCGCCGGCAGAGGGATAGCGGTCCTTCGGGTGTCGAGCGAGAGCTTTAAGCAACAATGCCTCCAGCTCTCGGTCAATGCCCTTGGTGACATCGCGTGGCCGCCGGACTTTCTCCTCAGCGATCCGCCGAAGGACCTGATACCGCGTGCCGGATAGGTCGTGCGGTGATTCCCCGGTCAGAAGGCGGAAGAGAATCACGCCCAAGCTGAACACGTCCGAGCGTGTGTCAATTTCATCTCTGCGTCCGGCCGCCTGTTCCGGCGACATATATGCCGGTGTGCCCAACGCTTGTCCGTCACCGGATACGCTCAGGCCGGAATCTCCCTCCAGAAAAGCCTTCGCCAGTCCGAAATCCAGGACATGCGGTTGCCCATCGGCGGTAACGAGAACATTCGAAGGCTTCAGGTCGCGGTGAATGACTCCGCTCTGGTGGGCGTGCTGGACAGCTTCGCAAACCGTCTCCATCAGCTCCAGGACCTGCCGCTGGCTCAGTCCACGCTCTTCCACGTACTTGTCGAGGGGCACGCCGGCGATCAGTTCCATGGCGTAGTAGTACAGACCATGATGCAGTCCGCTATCATAGACCGCTGCGATGTTTGGATGCCGCAGGCGGGCGGTCAGTTCCACCTCTCGTTCAAACCGAGCGCGGTCCCTCTCTGACGCGAACGCACCTCTCCCCAAAAGCTTGAGTGCGACGTCACGGTGCGTGCTCAACTGAACCGCGCGCCATACCGTACCCATCCCCCCTTCGCCCAGTCGGCCAGTGATCTTGAAGCCTTCAATCTCGGGTGTTGCACCGGGCCGCGCGACGCTTTCTCCCGGCCCCGCCCCGCTGATCGGAGGCAACCCACCCTCATCTCCGTGCTTGGTCATCGGCAGTCCCCCCTTTCCAGACATGCCCATAGCCTCAGAAATGTTGCTCTGCACGTCCCCAGACCGCAGAAATTGAGCCACGTGCCGTGAATGCCGACAGCTCCTTTGGTACGAGTTTACTCCCTTGAGCCTGCCGGTCAAGGCCGAAAACGCTCCGCCCACCACCCGAGCATGGCCTGCGTGTGCGAGATTTACCTACAAAGCGAACAGAAAAGTGAGACGAAGACCGCAGTCTGTCGAGAAGCAGCGCGTATCTCTTGGCTCTCTGCCCTGATTCTTCTCCGTCCGTTCTCTGTCATGTTTCTTCTGTATGGGGCTCGGAGAAACGGCGTCCCTGTAATTTTTTTCGGCGCCGCTTGCGATATTTGGAGGTTTTGCGGATATATATAAGTGAGGGACGGAAAGACCCAATTGGATCGCCTGACGGTGCGGGGGCCGGAGAAACCACAGGGGCTCGGCACTGAATGGGCAAACTTTCAGCTATAGGAGGGGAAGATGAACGCGAAAAGGTTCCCGCTAAGGTTCTGGGTAAACTGGTCGATCACGGCGTTGGTTCTCACATGTTCCTCCAAGACTGCTTTCGCTGCAGACTCGATGCAGTACTACATTTCGGAGGTTGACGGCTCGAGGCAGCCCTACCGGCTTTACCTTCCGGAGCCCTTCGATCCGGATGTGGCGCATCCGGTGGCCTTCTTTGCTCATGGATACGGGGGAACAGCGAGCGCACGCTTCATAGATGCTGACCGGTCTTTTGCCAACGCCAACGGGTGGATCATGGTCCACCTGGACGGGCGCGGAAATACGCGGTATGACGGCGTCGGTGAGAAGGATTTCTTCGAAGTGCTCGACGCCTTACGCAGAACAAAGTTCAACATTGATGAGAACAGGCTTTACTGGCACGGACTGTCCATGGGGGCGACGGGCGCCTTCAGGATGGGCTTTCGCTATCCGGACATATTCGCTGCCGTGGTCGGAGTTGATGGTTGGTGTGACTACGATCTCTGGCACAGAGTCCTGTACGCGAAAGCCTCCCAGCCAGACAGAATTGAGCCCTGCCGTGAGCCTCTTCTTCAAAGTCTCTCCCCACTCCACATTGCGGAGAACGGCAAGCATTTGAACCCGTACATGGTCGTCCACACGAGCGACAGCATAAATTCCCCGCAGAACGGACAGAGGTTGCACGCCAGGTTGAACGAACTGGGCTATTCCGATTGGTACTATGAATATCCGGGCGGCCACGTGGCCACCTACGACGTCTTGGCCTTCTACCAGTTCTTCGCCGAACACGTCAACGAACCGAACCCAAAGCATGTTGTCCTGAAAGCGAATCAGTTGAAGTACGGCTCCATCTACTGGGTACGAATAGACAGGCTTGAGAAGAAGCTGTCCACCGACGTGTTCGCCACGATCGAGGCCGAAGTCTCCGGAGAGCAGAGCGACAGAGTGGAAGTCAGGACGAGCAATCTGCTCCAGTATACGCTATTCCTCACGCCCGCGCTTGTGCGGAAGGACGAGGTGAGTGTCTATACAAACGGTGAGCTCAGCTATACCGGGCTCGTGGAGGAAATCACTATTTTCGCATCGCTGGACGAGTCCGGAAATATCGTTGGCTGGTCCACCGAAGATACTCTCCCAGGTGGACTGAGAAAAACGGCCCAGATCGAAGGCCCCATCGGTCATGCTTACACCTCGAAGTTCGTCTTGGTCGTGGGCACAAGCGGCGACGAAAGCGAGACCGACCAGAACAATGCGGAAGCTGAGAAGTTCAAGTCGGAATGGAACACCTGGATGCACGCTGACATTTCCCCAGTCACGGATACATCAATCACCGGGGACGACATCGCTTCAAGCAACTTGATCCTGTTCGGAACCGCTGACTCGAACTCGCTGATCCAAGAGATAACCGACTTCCTTCCGATTCGCGTTTGGCGCGATCGTATCCAGGTGGGAGCGACCGTGTACCGCGATGAGAACTACGGGCTTTACATGATTTTCCCCAATCCGCTGAACCTGGAGAGATATGTGGTGGTCAGCCACGGGACCATCCAGGGCTCGCAGGAGAGAGACCTGGAGTGTCTTCCCTGGTATTGGCCGGACTACGTCGTTTTCGACCAAAACGTCCTTCCCGAGCAAGCCGTCCCGGCTGGTTACCCATGGCCAATCCAGCTATTCCATCTTCCGGACGCGTGGGTGGAGGCGGGGTTCTTCGATCAATACTGGGGACTCGAGGTGCCAGATCGGATTGTCTGTCGAGACGGGCGAAACGGTAACCCTCAAGGGCCAGCTCATGGCCCCCGGAGACGCAACCAACTTCTCGTGGAAGCAGACCGGGGGGGAACCTCAGGTGACTTTGGAACCTTCTGCGAATGAGGCAGAAGTGCATTTCGATGCACCCGTAGCAGAAGTGGGCTATGTTTTAACGTTCGAGCTGACAGTGGAATCCCCAGCCTGGGGTACGGTGCCCCATGAAGTTAAAGTTAAAGTCCTTGCCGCCAACCCGCCTCGGATTCCACCAAGCAATCTGCGGGCGCTGCGGACAAACAAGGGGTTCCGGTTGTATTGGGATGACGTTTTCGACGCGGAACTCTACGAGATACAGTTAGAATATCTGCCGGACATCTGGATACCCATCGCCCCAAACGTCCATGCTGCTGAATACGCGATAACGGATCAGGAAACTGGCTCCGAAGTTACTGTCAGGGTTGTTGCCAAGAATAGCTATGGCAAAGGCGCCGAGTCCCAGCCGATATCCGTGATCATTATCCGGAATGTGGCTTTGCGGGAAGCCGCGGGAGGGGCTACGCCTCCTCTGGACCCGGTTGAGGGCGCCACATACGTGGTTTCGCATCATAATATCACCCGGATGAACGATGGGGCTTACGACGACCACAACGATAGCCGCAACGGTGAGCTCAAGAGCGAGGATTACTGGGGGTATCTATGGGCCGAGCCCCTCTATTTCGACCACGTTGCCTATTTCACAGGCGACACCTTCTCGGATGGCGGGTGGTTCACAAGCCTGACGGTTAAGTACACTGAAGATGGCGCCAACTGGGTTGATCTACCTGTGCAGATTATCCCCCCATACAATTTCGCGGACGAGAAGCAAAGCCGGGAAGCCTATGAGCGATATGACATCTCCTTTCCAACTGTGCGCGGCAAGGGCATAAGAATCCACGGCAGGCCCGGCGGCTCGGCGACATTCACGTCAATATCAGAGCTCGAAGTGTACGGCGACCAGACCCGTGGTCCTTTGGTAGTTCAAGGTCTGGACGGTGAGGCCCCCGCAGGTGGCGCCGGTGTTTTGGATGGAAGCTACTCCTTCTCAGCAACAGGACCCATTGTCAGCTACTTGTGGCAGCAAGTGAGCGGGCCGACGGTCTCCATCGCAGACCAACACTCCGCTGTTACCAGCTTTGATGCCTCTGCAATTGAGGAGGGCACGGTCCTGGTATTCTCCTTGACAGCGAGTGATGGTGCCGACGAGGCCACCGATGATGATGTCCGCATTACGGTCACGGCCCCGGCAAGGGGAGCCGTCCAAACGATGGACTCTGCAAAAGGGGGCCTCAACCTGACGTGGAACCACTTCGGCGGCGGAGACTACACTGTCGAGTGCTGTGCCAGCCTCGTGGCTGGCGACTGGCAGCCCGTCGAGGGCACCGTCTGGCCCATCCAGGACACCTCTGCGGTTGTTCCCATGCCGATGCCGGGGCCGGCCGTGTACATCCGCGTGCGCGCCGACTGAACCCGTACCGAAGGCCCTGGAACAAGGCAACGGTCAAGCGAGGGCCTATACTCTGTCAGGCAAGGTCCCGCTGGCGCAGGGGGGGAAAAGGAAGCCGTGGCGTTTTCCGTTGTACGATGGAGCAACAGGCTGGACAGATGCACGGCGTCAACGTGGGGCGTGAAAGGCTGAAAACGAGGTGTCACGGCATGCCACGGAGACGCAGCCGCACCCTTTCCACGCTCATTACGAGCTCACTTGGGTGTCCGGGCGCCAGGTTACGCAACGCGGATGGGCAGGCTCACGGCCCGCGCCATCCGCGTGCGCTTTCGTCAAACAGGATAGATGGTTTTCTACACGTACTCCCAGTCCTTCAGCCACTGATAATCCTCGGGCAGCTTGGCCCACATTTCATCGGTGGCTTTCTCCAACTCGGCAGCTTCGGAGCTGTCCAACTCGCGGCGTTCGCTGACCGCCTTGGCGACGTTGTCCACCTGGCGAGCGCTTATCATGCCCGGAATGGGCGCCGTAACCGCGGGATTGCATAGGATGTAGCGAATGGCCAGCCGTGCGCGCCGGTCGTCTTCCTCCACGTTAGCGTTGCCGGGGGAGCTGTCGCCTTTGAACAGCGAGGCGCTTGCGAAGGGCTTAATGCCGAAGAAGCCCACGTTGTACTTCTTTATCGCGTCAAAGAGGCTATCTTTGGGCAGCACCTTGCTCCTGGCGGTGTATGGCGTGACGATGACGTCAACGATGTCGGGATAGGTCTCGATCAGCAATTTGATATGAGGGCGATCGTGCGAGGAGAAGCCGGTGTAGCGGGCCTTGCCCTGCTGCCTGGCTTTCTCCAAAGCGCCCATCATCTCCTCGACTTCGCCCTTAGTGTGCCGACTGCTTTGCTCGTGCATGGTGATTCGCCAGAGGTCCACGTAATCGAGCTTCGCTAACCTCATGCCCTTGTCCAGGGTCTGGAGGAGCGCTTTGGTCGTGCGGAACCTGGCGTTCCGCAATTCCTCCTGGTACCACGAGAAGCCGAGGTACATCTTATCTCGCCTCCCCCTGAGGGCCTCACTGTAGGCCATAACCTCCTCCCAGGTGCACGCGTCAATGTAGTTGATGCCCCTCTCAATGCAGCGGCTGACCACGTCGTACCGGTTCTTCCTGAAGCCCGGGTCGTTCAGGTCGGCGCTCAGCCAGCCTCCGCCCTTGAAGACACCCGGCACCATCTTATCAATCCGCTTCCAGTGTCCGCCAAAACACACGGCTGACACCATCAAGCCGGTCTTACCCAGCCTGCGGTACTCCATGTCCGGGTTGTAGTTGAGAACTTTCCAGCCGTACTTCTTCGCACCCAAAGCCGACTTTGCCCCTCCGAGACCTGCCGCAATGCCCACCGCGGCCATCGCGCTGCCCCGGACAAACTCACGTCTGGTGATTTTCTTTTCTGTCATTGTGAAAACCTCCTTAATATAAGTTCAGGTGACCTGATTACAAAGCCGACACCACTCAATATATCGTAAAGCCGGGCGAAAGGGCAACACCGCCGGGCTGCATTTCGCGAAACGACTGTCCGGGAGAACTTTTGCCATCTCTTTCAGTTCACCGACAACTCCCTGAGCTTCGCCTCCCTGACGATGATTTTCATATTCGCGTATCGCCCTCCGGGGTGAACCTGGAAGCCTATTCTGCCACTAAGCTTTTTGCTGTCTTTCAGATCAGCGACCTTCACGCCGTTGAGCCTCACTCTTATATGACCGCCAACGGCGCTGATGTCGGCAGTGTTCCATCCCTCCCGGTTGATGATGCTTTCATCTGCGACTTTGGTCAGAAAGCTGCCCGTCCAACACGCCGTTCTCCACGGAGCATTTTGCTTTTCCGACAGCCCTCCAGCCAAGAAAGTCTTTCCCGTTGAAGAACTGCGTTCGCTCCTGGCCGACGGCCTTGGCCTGAGGCATCGGCGCCTGAAGACGGACGTGCCTCCCATGACAATCCGTACATATAGCGCCTTTCATAATGAGCTGCCCGTTCGGGCGGCGCTTCCCTCGCCACTTCCCGAAAAACGCCTCGAACGCTTTGTTGTCCTTATGTGCGCGCTTATGCGAGAGGTGGCACTCAAAGCACATCTTATCCACTTCCGCTCGACCGAAGATAAGGTCGGGGCGGGTAGCTGCCATCTCATCATTCATGTGCGCCTGGCAGAAACCGTGACAGCGGGCGCACATTACACCCGCTTTTCGATGCTGAACCGTCAGCTCCTCCTCATCGAAATCTATGTGGCAGACCATGCACGCGGAGTTGCTTTTCAGGACAGCTTCCTCTGCCTCCTTTGCTCTCTCCTTCTCCTCGTCCGTCGCCGCGATAAAAAACACCACAGAGGCCGCGACTGCTGCAACGCCCGCTTTCGTCCGCACTGGTCGCATCACTCTCCTCTCGTTGGTCATTTCGACTCACACAGTTTTTCAGACCCATTCCCAGTCACGCAGCCAGGCGTAATCCTCCGGAAGATTGGCCCACGCAAGGTCCGTTTTTCTCTTGAGCCATTGGACGTCTTCCCAGGAAACCTTCTTTTTTCGCTCGTAGGATGCTCTTGCATTGTTCTCGACTTCGCTGATCGTGGTCATCCCCGGCATCGGAGAGGTGATGGCGTCGTTGGCAAGAATGTACTGCAACGTCAGCCTTGCCAGCTTGTGCTCCTCGCCCGAACCTCTTTCGGGCGCAGGGAAGGTCTTGTTACTGAAAAGCGAGCCTCCCGCGAAGGGCTTGATTGTGCAGACGCCCACGTCGCACTTCTTCACCGCCTCAAAGATGCTCTTTCGCTGGTCGGTTCCGCCTTCGCCGGCGCCTCGCTCGAGGATCACCTCCTTGTCATCAATGACCTTTGACTGCGCGGTGTAGGGGAAAAGAACCATCGAAATCACCGGATACTTCTCGATAATGTGCTGAAGCCAGGGCCGCGTATGCGAGGAAACCCCGAACCACTTCACCTTCCCCTGATTGTGAACCTTCTCGAACGCTTCAATCATGATCTCGACCTCCGCGTCGGTGTTAAGCGGAGGGTTCATCTGGGCTTGAACACGCCAGATGTCCAAATAATCCGTCTGAAGAGTCTTCAAGCATTCTTCGACGTCGTAGATCTGCTTTTTCACCGTCCGGTTAGCGGGATTGCGCGGTCCGAGGACATGGTCGTCGGCGCCCACTATCATCTTTTCTCTGCGCCCTTTCAGGGCTATGCCGTAAGAGATACACTCCGCCCGGGTGGTGATGTCGAGATAGTTTATCCCGCATTCTATGCACTTACTCACCACATCCGTCCGATTCTTCGCCACATCCGGTGGACATTCGTCGTTGCCGAACCTGTCCCAGTAGCGCCCGCCGCCGCGATTCCTCCAGTGTCCACCGAGGCTGATCTCCGAGAGCATCAGATTGGTCTTTCCAAGCCGGCGGTATCCCATTTTCGGGTTGTAGTTGACGATCTTCGAGGCGTCCACTTTTACCGCTTTTGCCTCGCCCGGCTTGGGGCCTGCTGCCGCGAGGAACATTCCCGCGCCAATTAAAGAGCTGTCCTTCAGGAACCTCCTTCTGCTGATTTCCTTCTTGCCCATGATGCGTCTCCTCTCTTACAGTTTGCCTGTTGTTGCAAACCGTTATTCTACGACTATTGTTGCTCTCTCGGTTGCCTTTTCTGTTCGTACTCGGCAATCATCGAATAGGCCTTTCCCACCCTCCGATATTTCATCTGCGGGTCTTTCTGCTCCCGCACAATTTCCCGCGGGCATTATATGGAATCTGCGGCAAAAACAAAACACTACATTCAGCAGGAATTGTCGCTGCACTCGCGTGGCGGGGATGCGCTCACCGCAGAAAGCGCAAAGAGCGCGCAGAGCACGCAGAAACGTTTACCTATCGCCTGCATCCTGTCCCGCCCCGCGTTCCGCGGGGGATGTCGAGGAACTCCCCTGCCCCCGCCGAGGGCGAGACGCCCTCGGGACTGCCGGCGAGACGCCAGCGTTACATAGACGGCAACACTGAGCTGCACCCTTCACGGCAAAAAAAGCCGTGCCCCACGTGGCGCAGGGGTTCCGCCCGTGAACACTCATGGGCAAGATGACCATGCAACGACAGCCCCGCGAGACGCGGGGTGTCCTTCTCACCTTATTCTCTGCGACTTTGCGCCTTTGCGTTAATCTGCTGTTCCCTTCTTGCCTCC
>Ga0315549_1001288_pt1 | contig 26462 bp, 28 predicted proteins | sample SalMarSW160200MG_FD_203101 | JGI IMG/M metagenome (GOLD analysis project Ga0315549, IMG submission 203101) | Salt marsh sediment microbial communities from the Plum Island Ecosystem LTER, Massachusetts, United States - Salt Marsh Sediment SW1601-200 ... | reverse complement strand
TCTAAAATCGAATGAAAAACAAACATCCAATACCAAACATTCAACAGCTATTTCTTTATGGTTGCCTGTTCTGGCATTTGGCAACTGTTCAATATTGTTTTTTATTCATCATTCGATGTTGGATGTTCGATGTTCGATGTTCATCTTTTTCAGTCCTTTTTATCCGCCATTAGTTTGGCGGGCTGATCCTCTGACCTTCAGACCTTCTGATCTTCTGCTCTTCTCACCTTATGGTCTTCATATCTCCAAAGTCAAACCCACAGACACGCTGTTTGTTTCAAAATCATACAGCGTGATATTCGAATCTCTTTTTTCATACATATACTCGAGATTCATGGAGAACCAGTCTTTAAAATGATAACGGATCAGTGGTTTCACATAGTACACATCATCCTTCCTTTCTTTGGTTATCCATATGATATTCCCGTCGCTTTCATAGCGTTCATATGCATACGACACCTGGAGGCCGATGGAGATTTTACGGGTGATCCGCTGCCGGTACGATGCACGGGCTCTATGGGTCAGGATATAGTCGTATACTGAAAAGTCGGCTTCTTCCTTTTTCCGGTATGCGAAAAGACTCAGCGACGTTTTAGGAGTAAATCGATGGTTCACCTGTATTTCATAAATATATTCGTCAGCATCATCGATCCGGGAATCATCAAAATCCGTGTTACCGTATCCGGCCTTTATTCTACCCCGTGACTTGTCCGTGATGTCCCATTGAAAACCGCCGTAAAAGCGGTTTTCCTTACTGTCCGAGATTTGGTCCCGGTCATAATCCACCTTGGTAAACTCGTACCCGGTAAAAACAGCAGCCTTGGGCCTCACCTGGAAATAGATATACCCGGTGCCCGTGTGATCTTTCCGTTCAAATACTTTATTTTCGCTTTCATCGTAGTCCACGAGAAAATTAGAATATTCCAGGGCAAGTTTAAGCTTTTTGGAAATTCGATACCCCAGCGTAACATTGGCAAGATTGGTTCTGTATTTATCCTGCTCCTCTACATCCGCCAGGCTTGTCGAGTATGAATCATACGTGTCGATGAACTGATCCAGTATTTCAAGGGACAACCCGCCTCTCAAATTGTATTGAAAAGCACCTTCCAATTTATGGCTGGTGGTATTTTGATCGGAATTGTCCGCGTATAGTTCAAACTCCGGTTCGTAAGAAAAATAGGCGTTCAAGGGCCGAAAACTGGGTGGGTCATACCGGCTGATGGTCACTCCGCCAGGGGTGTCTTTTGATGTGTAAATTCTTCGAGTTCTCTGTTTGCTGCCGGGAATAGAGAACCATATCCCCGGTGTTATCAGGGTAATAAAGTCGCTTTCCTCGTTCTTATCCGTGTAATAGATATTGTCCGAATACTCCTCTTCCACGGTCAGGTACGCGTGGACCCATCCCCCTTTTTTCCCAAAAATATCCCAGTCAACGGGATTCCGGGCGTCCGAGGCTTCAGAATCGCAATACGCCGGATAACAATTGATCAAAACGAACAAAACCGTCACTGTGACAACAAACAATCTCTTAATCATGTCTCGGAATTCCTATCTCATAAGTTCTGGGTTACGGGTTACGAGTTGCGCGTTGCGGGTTAGGGGTTTCGGGTTACGGGTTCAAGGTTAAAAGTTAAAGGTTTGAGGATCGCTTCGCTAGAGGTTTGAGGCATATCGCCTTCGGCGGCGCCAAAGGCGACCGGGGTTCGATGTTCATCTTTTTCAGTCCTTTTTATCCGCCGTTAGTTTGGCGGACTCATCCTCAAACTTTCCCGCCTGAATTCTAAAAAGCCCGGCATACGCGCCACCCATCCGCATCAACGCCTCATGGGACCCCTGTTCCACGATCCTTCCCTCTTTGAGCAGCAGAATCCGGTCCGCCATTCTCACCGTGGACAGGCGGTGGCTGATCAAAATGGCGGATTTTCCCTGGATCAGCCGATAGAACTGATTAAAAATGTCATGTTCCGTCTTTACATCAAGGGCGCTTGCGGGTTCATCCAATATGATAAGCTGGGCGTTTCTGAAAAAGGCTCTTGCAAGGGCAATTTTCTGCCACTGCCCCATACTGAGTTCTTCTCCTTTTTCGAACCACTTTCCCAAAATGGTATCGTAACCATGGGGAAGACCGGTGATCAATTGATGGGCGTCCGCCTTTCCCGCGGCATCGGCAATTTTGTTTGAATCTTGCGGGGAGTCGACACTTCCGAACCATATGTTTTCCCGGGCCGACAGGAAATATTTGACATAATCCTGAAAAATAACGCTTATTCGGAAATGAAGGGATGCTTTGTCAAAGTTTTTAAGATCTATACGGTCAATCCTTATGCTCCCGGAAATCGGATCATACAACCGGCACAGCAGCTTAACCAGGGTTGTTTTCCCGGACCCGTTGTCTCCCACCAGGGCAACCACCTCCCCCGGAGCCATGGAAAAGGAGATATCTTTTAAAACATCCTCTCTTCCACCAGGATATCTGAAACAAACATTATGAAATTCGATGCCTTCTTTGATGGGTATGGGTACGGAAACCGGCGCGGAAGACTGTTTGACGGTAGGCGCAAGATCCAGAAACGCATAAAGATTGGTGAGAAACAGGCTGTTGTCATAAAGGTCTGCCAGACCTCCTAAAAGGTCTTTCATATTTCCAAGCCCCCGTTGAAAGGCCTGAAAAAACATGACCATGTCTCCCAGGGTTATCCTGCCCGTGACCGCACTTTTTGCCATAACGCCAAAGGTGGCGAACACCAGGAGGGTGGCCAAAAACTGGGCGGCAAGATCCCCGGCGGACCGCTGTTTGACCATGGCGATTTTTTCTCTTCTCAGGATATCCCTGAGCCGGCTGAACCGTTGAATGAACAGTTCTGCCAGGCCGAAGAGCCGGACCTCCTTGGCATGGGCGTCTCCGGTGAGCATCCAATCGTAGTAGCGGGACTTTCGCTCGGTCTGTGTGTGTCGCTGCTGCCACCGGTACATCCTGTCCGAGTACCTGATGCGCACAAAAACCCCGGGAAGGGCCGCTGCAACCAGTATGACGGGAATACTCCAGTGAAATACGAACAGCAGTCCTGCGATGGCGGCCAGAGAAATACCGCTTTGTCCCGTACGGATCAATCCATCGAGTATTTGATTGGGCCGGTAGGGTCCCTGCTCCTGGGCCCGGTGAAGGGTATCTAAGTACTCGGGGTTCTCGTAGTATTCCAGATCCACCGAAACCGACTTTTCATGGAGAAGATTGTAAACATGGTCGGTCACGGACAAAGATTGTGCTTCTTTGATCCAGCCCGCTAATTGTTGAAAAAAAGCGGTCAATAGCGCCACCCCTGCTGCGGCGCATATAAGCATAAAAATCGGGCGGATCGCCGCTGATGTTTCTGGCGCTGTTATGGCCATGCTGACCGCATCCACAATGAGCTTCATCAGGTACAGCGCCAAAAGAGGCAGCAGGCCCCGGACCACAAGAACCACAAGACTGCCCATGGTCCACCCTTTGCCTGCCTGCCATACCAGCCGTAGCGCCCGGTCGATTCGCAGGATTTGCGCGATTTTCTTACGTGTTGAAACCGGCTGATTCATATAAAAGCCGAGAGACCTTTGCAAAACGCCCCCTTTTGCCCAATTCCGGCGTCAGGCTCAAATTTTAATCCTCAAAATACTCAATGTATTCCTGTGGTTAAAATTTTCGCGTTGACTCGGGGCGTCCATGCCCCTCGCCCTTGCGGGCACCTTAACAGCTGTCCAAATCTGCTATCCTGCAGATTTGTCCTTGGCCTTGAACAAAATTGGACATTTTTCAAAGGTCTCGCCAAGGACCACAAGCCCCTATCATTCTTTCTTTTTTCGACGCAATCCTGCAAGAATAATCATACCACTGCCCAAAAGAAGCAGGGTGGCGGGTTCCGGAACAGCTGCTTGGAAATTGTCGTTGGCGCAATATTGAGTCACTGCCAGCGACCACTCATCCCCCAGACAGATGGGATAGTCGCCAAAACCCAAACCCACAATGTTGAAATACTCATTGCTCACATTCGCCCCGTAAGCAACTCCAAAAATAGTCAAGGCGGTCCCTGTCAATGCGGAGGTATCGATTCCATTTGGGTGGCCTATTCGGGTTCCGCTACCGCTTGCAAGGGTATAACTCCAGGTATCCGGAAGATCGTAGATGGTTGCCGCAAAAGAGGCTGAGTCATAAGACCCGGAAATATTTTCAAACTTTACATAATAATCCCAGTCGTAACCGGTTGAATGCGTGTCGATAAAAAAGGAATTATAATTACCCGGTATACTATCGGCAGGAGGGTTGGTAAGGCCTGCGCCCTTTTGGGGATCATAAAAAACTCCAATCCATGACAAACAATTGTTATCAACACCCACCTGTACCTTGAGAAGAGACGGGGCTCCCCAGACATCTTCTCCGTATAACGGCGTGTGGTACCCGTCGAATTCTGTAATTGAATCCCCGAATTCATAAATGGCTGCGGATGCGCTTCCGGCGATTAAAAAGCCCGTCAGCATCAACACAAGCATACTGTAAAAAATTAATTTTCCTTTCATGTTTTTCTCCTTTAAAATAGATGGGGTTACCCGATTCGTTTGTTAACTGCTGCCGATGCCGTCGCAGCGGCCGTCCAGCGCACTGCATGCGAAATACGGGCAATTCCCCTGGGATGTCTTGCATACCCGCAGGACATTCTCCTCCAGCCTTCCTTTGACAAACACGATCAACTCGGGTTTTTTCCATGGTTTTTTTGCCATTATTTTTACCTCCTTTCGATGGTTACATATCTAAGGTTCATAGGTTCATAGGTTCTGGGTTCAAGGGTTCAAGGTTTTCAGATCGCTCACAGTTCTAATTTTATTTGTCTTCTTTTCGTCCATCTTCCCTCTTCCCTCTTTCCTTCCCTCAGCCCCATAATTGTTTTTTATTCGACGTTCGATGTTGGACGTTCGATGTTCGATGTTCATCTTTTTCACTAACCCTTCCCACCTTCCGACCTCTGACTTCCTACCTTCTTATCTTCTGCTTTTCTCACCTTCTGACCTCTGCCTTCTTTACCCAGTGAAATTCACGTTAGTGACGAGCTAAGTTTACCCAGTTAAACCTATTTTTTCTGTTTGACCGGGGCGTATTTCACCGGGGTGCCCTCCGAACTCCCATACTCTTTTCCAAATTTTCCTTTCTGGCATTTGCAACATCACAAAAATACTTCACCGGCCCGTCCAGCCGGCCGACCTCCAGGTATGCATGGGCCGGGCACCAGTGACAAAGGTTGACAATGGCACACCTTCGGCAGTTTTTTAAAAAATCCCTGCTGTCAGATTGCATATCCCTCACCAAAGGCACAAACTCGGTCAGGGCCTGGAAAAGATTCCCTTTGTTTAGATCGTAAACACAGTCCGGATGCACCAAAGACGAGCACAAACGAAACGTTCCGTCATATCCGATGGTGCATTCGCTCAAACCGCTACCGCAGTTGAAAACAAAGGGTTTGCCATTACCATCAAACGCCGTTTGGATAAGATTGTCGCAATCCTTTTTCATGGCTGAAAATCGTACATTATCCTGCTTTTCGAGAATGGCGATTTCCTCCGGTGTCAGCCTTTGGTTTCTGATCTCTTGATTTCGCTTTGGGTCTCCGTCTAACCTTAAGTGCAGCAACGGATCAAACCGGAAAGGGGACTTGCTTTTTTTTCTGCAAAATCGAGCGATCTGTTCAAATTCTCCCTTGTTGGACTGGATGGCCATGGCCTTGAGATTCACCGGGATCCCTGCGTCTAAAAGCAGGTTCAACCCCCGCATAAACCGGTTAAAACTTCCGGGCTTCCGGGTGACCTTTTCATACGTTTTTTCCGTAATCCCATAAACCGTAACCTCGATGTTTCTGGGCGGCCATTTTTTAAAAAGATCGATGTGCCCTGCGTTTATCAGCGTGGCGTTGGTAAACACGGATACGAGAAGCCCTTTTTTCTTCAAATACATGTAGATCTCTTCAAAATCGCTTCTCAACAGAGGCTCGCCCCCGGTGATCAGGCACCACAAGGTCCCCAGTGAGCAGGCCTGATCCACGACATCTTTGATCTTTTCAAGTGAAAGCTCCTTTTTTTTCGCTTCCCGGCTGCCGGCAGGGACATTGATATAACAATGGCGACAGTTATTGTTGCAGCGCGCGGTCACTTCCAGGTTCATGGCAAGGAGCCGGTCTTTTCTTGCCATCTGTTTTTCCCATATGGGCGCCTCGGGCAGCGGCATGCTGGAAATATATGATTTATCCATTTTTTTAATATTATCTCACCACAGAGACGCTGAGAACGCAGAGTTTTTCTTTTCTATTTTGCTTTTCGCTGAAAAGGCGAAAAGCAAAATGATCTAAACCTACGGTTAATATGTACTAACTTTCGCATTTCAAAATCTACTGCGCGGCCTCTTTTTACAGCGTAAGCTGTTGAGTGTTTTTCATTGCCGTCGTCCCTGTCCCGCACCAAGCGGGGTCAACGGCAATGGAAAAATTATTACTCTCTGCGCCCTCTGCCTGCCCCGCCGTGCCCCGTTTAATTCCGAAGGACAGCGTAGCGTATTTAACCAGGGTAGGTCCGGCAGATCGTACTGGGGTGCCTCGAGCGAAGCCCCGCAGGAACGGGACAAGCGGGCGGTGATTAATCGCCTCAATTCTTCTTATCAAACCTAAAGCTTTGGATACCATCCGCATCACAAAAGGCACCTGTGACAACACCGCAATGGCCCTTTTCTCGAAACCCGCACCGAACCAAACCGGCTTTCCATCTCTTTCAACCCGGGTGACATGGCCGCATAACCGGTCACGGCCAAAGGAACCGGGCTCTTTATTTTTAGCATTGTCTCCCTTGATCCAATATCTGCCGTTGTTCATGCCAACGATCCTGTGGACCACCAGTTTTCCGGTATCCGGGTCCATGACGCCCACCACATCGCCTTTTTGTGGAAAGGCCGTGGAACACGGGGACAGGGTAATGATATCTTTATCTCTGATAAACGGAGACATGCTCCAGCCGCTGGCCTTGAATTTAAACGGCTTTCCCCTTTGGATGATCGCCCTGAGAAGCTTCGCAGCAGCAGCGCCTGAGAGCGAAAGCTCATTTCCGGTCCGTGAAAAATATACGGATTCATTACGACGGGTTCTCAACAAGAAACTTCCTTTTCAAAAATTCTGTGATCAGGCCCAGGACATCCGCTTCAATCTCCTGAAACGATGCGTCATACTCGTCAGAGAGTCGAGCAATCAGATCTCTTAAAGACGTGTTCCCGTCCAGACCATGCCAGATATCTCTTCCGGTTTCATTGAGGGTGTAAAGCTCATCTTCCATATCGCCCACATTGGACGTCAGCGGAACGATGATCAGTTCCCCCTCTATCTCCCGGGCAACCACCTCATCCGATATGGCATATAGAGTGTCTAGGTTAACCTCACTGAGCATAAATCTTCCTTTTTTTAGTGATTCTTCAGGGATGTTTAAAAGATGAACGTCCAACATCGAACAGACTGAACATCGAACATCGAACGTCCAACGTCGAACGTCGAATAATGATGTCGCTCCGCTCCTCAAATTATTCCAACATCGAATATTCAACAGCTATTTCTTTATGGTTGCCTGTTCTGGTATTTGGCAACTGTTCAACATTGTTTTTCATTCAACATTCGATGTTGGACGTTCGATGTTTTTACCCCGTGAAATGCCCTTTTATTTTCTATTTCACTGGGGCGATGTTCATCTTTTCACTAAACTTCCTACTTTCTTACCTTCTTTTTTTTTCAAAACTTCTCCAAAAGCCCCACCACTTTGCCGCTTTTATCAAAACACAGCTCATAGCACGGCACTTCCCGCACGATCTCCGAGATCACATCCAATGTCTTGTTCCACCAATGTTGAGTTACAAAGGATCTGACAAGGCATGCCAGCAGGTTTTTCAGAATCAGCGTTTTGTTTTCAAGACGCTTCACATGGTTCTCTTTTGCCTGTTTTAAAAAAAATATCGCCTTCAAATTCGCGGAATCACAAGACACCTTTTCCACATCCCCGTGGCTCCATGTGCCGTAGAGTTTGAAACTGTCCCCCTGTTTTCTGACGATGTTCCGGTCGTCGCACAAAATGGTCGCCCGGTTTTTCATCATTAACGAGATGGTTGACTTTCCGGCATCCGAGTGTCCGGCGAAAAGCAGGCCGTTTCCATCCATGATCAGGCCCGAAGAGTGGAGCATGCACCCGTTTCTGTCTGCCAGAAGTCGTGCCAGAAGAATCTGATCCGTGGGGAAGAGCGTGAGGGAACCCACATTTCCCGCGCTGTATGCCATAAGATTTATTTCATCGTTGTAAATCACACCGTGGGTGTGATCCAGGCTGAAGACCGCAGCCCGTTTTAAGCCGTCTGTATTGTCAAGAGATGACGTCCACACATAGGTAAAATGGTTTTTATTCTCAAAAATCATCCAGGGCGATTTTTCGTAAATCTTTTTGCCGGGATCGCTTTTGCCCATTTCCAGCAGGTGAAAATGATGATGAAAACAAACCAGATCCTCACCCGGCACTTTGACCTCAAACTGCCTGAACTTGGGGTGAAATGTGTCGCCCATGATGGGAAGATCTGATGACACCCCAAATGTAATCCCGCCGGTCTTGTAATAACGTTTTTCCATCACTTTATATTATCTCACCACAGAGACGCAGAGAACACAGAGAGATATGAATTTTCTGTTTCCCGATGTTTATTTCTTTTCGTCCTCTCAGCGAAAAAAAATAATAAAAACGCCTCTGCGCCCTCCGTGCCTCTAATGAGCGCAGCGAATGGGCGGTGATTTATATTTTAATTCCTTAATTCTTCAATTCCTTAATTCTATTGTTACGCCTACCTATCATCAACCATGAAAAAAACGCCGCGGACAAGCGGATCGGTCGCAAGATACCGTAAACAAAAGAGAGTTCTGCCGGTATCGGAACATGGGTCCACTCCTGGGCAGTGACACCAAAGACAAGGTGTTTACCGTAACGGATTTTTTCAGACCATCTGTCCCTGACCCTGAGATGAAACATGGAAAACTTGGAATTTATTTCAGATGCATGAGATCCGTTGTTTTCTTTAAATAGATTGTTGTAAACCGTTGAGGCCAGGCCGGGCAGTGCGGGGTCCTTTTTTACACGTTTCATCACATCTTCAGGTAGCTCAACATCAAAAAGATCCCATGCCAGGAAAAGGCCTAAATGAAGAATTCTTTCACAGCGCATTTTTCTGGCCAACTCTCCTACCCGCATCCAATCCAATCCTTTATGTGACTGAATCAGGCCGACAAGGCTGCTCAAGGATTCCATGGTTTCCCAGAAATCCCTGGCCCCGTGGAGACACAGGTAAACCAGCAGATCTTCCGTACAGGGCCGGCGGACGTTTTGACCTGCAACGGAGGTATGGACAAGATTCTTTTCCATTCGGTTTAAGAGCAGGGGATAAAACGTATAGCTTCCCGACATCTCCCAGTGAAGATCCACGGTCAGGCCGCTGATGGTGCTGATTAAACCAATGCTGTTCTTTTTGGCCGCATAAGCCAACAGCTGTTTTTGATTTAAATTGATTTCAAGTTGGAATCCATGATCCTCGAAGATTTTAATCGCTTTGAGAACACTTTTTCTGTCGACCAATATGTCCAAATCTCCGAACTGTCGCAAGGCAAGGTCTCCATAGACCATTTCCGCCAGAACAGGTCCTTTAAACGGTATCGCCGGTATACCATCTTCTTCCAGAAGCTTTAAAATAGAAGTCAGCTTTCCGAAAAAAACAAGGCTTCGCATGGAGTTGGTTGCGTACTCGCGTTCAAGCTTTTTCAGGGTTGCATGGGGAACAAACTCCGGACACGCGTTTTTTAAGCTCCGGTACAAAAGAAGGTGGAGCTTGTGTGAAAAGGCTGTTTCCGCAAGATATTCCCAGTCAATGGCTTCATTGGCAAAAGACCCTATCTCTTTTTCAGTTGCAGCATCCGGACGCGGCCGTGCGCACAAAAGCAGCAGTTCAATTTCTCTGCGATGCTCAACCGGTATAAATTGATAAAATAGACGCTGATCGTTCATAGCTTCATAGGTTCAGCAACAAGTAACGAGTACTGAATTTTAAGTTTTAAATTTTGAATTCTGGGTTCCCCAATCGTCAATCGTCAATCGTCAATCTTTAATGACTCCTCGCCCCGTTTAAAAGGATATTTTTACTCGATTTCCACGTATACTTGGCTTGTGTTTTCATGGGTGCTTTAAGATACGCCTGGATGTATCGCAGTTCAGACTCCATTATTTCCTGAAAAGTCTCGGGCAGATCCGCATAAAACGGCGGAATAAGCCCCGGCATAACCTTTTTCCTCAATTCCTGAAGCTCTTTCGTGTACAGGTTGAGATACTGTTTGCTCAACGGGCGCACCCCGAACAGTTTAAGATCTCCTTTCAGCCAGTTGTAGATCATGGGAAGTTCGTCCAGCCATGTGGCCCGCATAAATTTGCCCCACTCGGTTATCCGAAAATCGTCTCTGAATTTTCCGCCCTTTTCCAGTTTGTTTTTCTCATAAATATACTCCTGTAAAAATTCCGAATAGGCATACATGGTTCTGAACTTGTACACGGTGATCATGCTTCCGTTAAATCCGGCTCGCCTTAACCGTACGATGGGGCCATAGGAGGGATTTTTATTTGAAGAGGGCTGTCTTACCTTTTGTGCAATAAAAAACAGGCGATTTTCGATTTCAAGCGCATCGATGATTTTGAACCCGCAAAAACAGAGCCGGCCGAATATTTCAGCCTTTGACACCATCCGGTTTCGACCCCTGGTAAAGGTAAAGTATATCTTCTTGATATAAGGAAGTTTGGGAAATACCCTGCACCAGACAAAATTTGTATAATAGAACAGCGGTGCAATATATCCGGGATACTTGGCCTGATAATACTTTTTACGGGTCGTGGTGGTGTGGACCTTGCCCACAAAATACCCCCTGGTTTTCAGATGGCCGTATATCTCAAGAAAATATCTGTTGAACCATCTCACATCATTGGTTTTGTGAAGGTTGATGAAAAGCTTGTGGCGGTTTTCATCGAGGTTTTGAACATCTTCTATCTCACCGGTACTTAAAATAGCTGTGCTCTTCCGCTCTATTGCCGAAAGATCTATATTTCTCTTTATGAAATCAAATAGCGTTTCACTGAAAAATTCCAGCGCATGTTTTAGTTTTATCTCAACAGGCTCTGCAAGAGGGGCGACATCACGCTCTTCAGGCAGATGCCTGTCCTGATCTTCAACATTAAGTGCCGCCGTTACCTCGTCGGCGGTTTCAATGTCTTTATCGAGCCTGCCGTATTTTCTGTAAACATAGTACACATAGTAAACCACCAATTCGATAACGAACAAAATGGCAAAGGTACCGAACAGATGAAGCCTGGAGTAATAAAAAAGCCGCAAGGCGAATACCATCACCGCAAGGCTGCCGCAGATGATCATGGTTGCCTTGATACAGGGCGTGACGGCCTTTAGATAAGTGCTGTCAAAGTTTTTCTTGTCATATTTTTTGACCAGAAAAGAGCTGACAAACAACAGGGCGTATAAAACAAGAATAATCTGGTCGTACCTAAAGGGCAAAGAAAAACTGTCTTGTTTGATGTAGTTAACCGCAAGAAAAATTGTCATCAGCAACACAACATCAATAAATATCAACGGGTAGTAGGTGGATGCCGGTGCTGTCTGGTTTTGACTCGATATCCGGTTCTCTGTAAATTTGCTTTTAAAAATAATGTAACCCAGCAAAAGACTGAGAAGTTCCAGTAGAAATAAAGCACAGCAAACGCCAAAGGTCTGCATCCTGGATACGGCGGTCAGATGGGCCCACAGAACAATAAAAAAGGAGACCAGGTAAACCATAACAATATTCGATTTTACGATCAGCACAAGGGCTTCAAAGAACGTTCTTCCGGCAATTTGTTTGAACTTTTTCATGGCCAAAGACGTCCCCAGCCACACAAGATAAAAAACAACAAACAGCTTGATATAGAGGGCCGAAAGTTCAAGGCTGCCCCGTTTGATCAGATGTACGCTGACCAACGCAATATTGAGCAGCAAAAAATCGATCAATCCGATCACAAAATTATGTCGAACAGGTTTTGCCATTTAAATTATTGAAAAATTTTCCTTTTGACAGGATTTCCAAGATCTTCAAGATTTTTTCTTTTTTCGCCAAAGGCGAATTGCTTTTCAGCAGATTCTTCTGGAATCTGGTGAAGTAACACATAACTCCTGTTAATCCTGTCTGATATATATTCGTCTGTGGCTAATTCTATGCTTCACCGGTTGTGTAGTTATTAAGAAAAAATTCCAGTTTATTATGAACATCCTGTTTAAGCGGCTTGAACTTCAAACCGCATCGATATGGCGAAACCGTATTTGAGTTGGATATTAATTCCTTTTCATCATAAACCACCGTACAGGGAACACCGGACAGATGGAATCCGTTTTTGGACAAAAAAACATCCACCTGAGTGTACACCTCCTTGGACATCTCTTCAGCCAGGTATCTGAAAGCCAGTCCGTTCAGGCTGATATCGTAGATTTTACCAACTTTGCTGAAATCTCCTCGAAGCGCTGCAAAGGCATCATCCCGGGTTTGAAATCGCGTGAATTTTCGTCTTTCCATGTCATTTTATTTCCATTCCGTGGTCAGAGGGTTGGCGATGGAGTCATACGAGTACATCATGGGAACACCCTAACGTTGCAAAAGTCGAGAATGACGCAGATCCAAGGCGTCATGGGTGAAGCTGTAGTTCGTCTACCGCAAACCTATGACAACAAAGGAGATGCGGTATTATCGGCTTTCCCAACGGGTAAATAACACGGCGAATTTAACGCCCTTTGAGAAATGGACCCTTTGAAAAATCCAGCAAATGATTCGGAAACAGCCCAACCCCTTGAATAATAATATTTTTATCGATGCTCGACGTGTGATTTATGCAACAATAGGGAGATCTTTTTGTCCAGTGATGCATTCTATTCTGTTTAATCAAGATAACAAGGGGTAATCTTTTGGTGATGTAGTGGGTATATCCATTACCACCCTATCTCAAATTGATGTTAGTTCAGGAAGTTAAGAAGTTCAGAAGATCAGAAAAGCAGAAGGTCAGAAGATGAGATCATAAGGCGATTAAAAACAGAACTTTTCAGCATTTCTTTCCATGGAATTTAGCATTGCTATGATCTGCTCATATTCGTCATCGAGTTTGTCAAAAGTGTCTTGATCTATATATTTACAAGCAAGACTGAACTCCAACCAGCATTGTGTTTCTGATGCTTCTTGCATGGAATCCGTTATTTTGTTTTTGAATACTGCAATATACCGCCTTTTTCTCCAGGCCTCAGAGGTGTTTGAACAAACAGAACGAGAAGCTCTTCTGATCTGGTCCACTAATGAATATTTCTCCTCTGCAGGAAATTCTTTGGTCAGCTGAAATATGCTCATCGCTGCATCAAAAGCCCGCCTGTAAACTTCAAGATCACGAAAGTGCTTTATATCCTTCTTCCTGTTCATTCCGATCTTCTGCTTTTCTCATCTTCTGCTTTTTCAATCTTCTCACCTTCTTGCCCTTACCGACCTCTGACACCTGAAACCTGACACCTGAAACCTACCTTCTCAATCCCTTTAACCCCCGATGGCACAAATAGATCCCGGCAAGGCCCAGGCCGTTTGCGGCAATGTCTTTTGGATTAAAACTCCTGTTGGGGACATGGATTTGAACGATCTCGAACAAAACACCCATCAAGAACAGGGCAATGAAGGTGATGATGATAACCTTTTGACCTTTTTTCTCAAAGGCAAGAAAATACAGCGCTCCTGCAATAAAATAACCCATAAGGTGCAGCCAGAAACCCGTACCAAACCCTTTGGGTAAATTTAGGCAGCTCGCGGATGAATAATCCACAAGGGAGATAAACGTAATGCCGAGAAGCCATATGAAAAAGATGATTTTTGAAGTCAATTTTTAATTTTGAATGCTAAATTTTGAATTAAGAGGTTTTTTGGTGGTTTTTACATCCGAATTTTGAATCAAGAGGTTTTTTGGCTGGTTTTTACAATTGACGTAAGTATTTTTATGATTTCTTCGCTTTCTTGGATAAAACTTGAGAAATCAATTCCTTTGCATAGATTGCTGTCCCGGTATAATCGGAGCCAGTAGTTGGTCTCTCTTGCTTCTTTTGAAGCAATTGCCATCTTTGCTATAAAATCTTTACGACTTTGGCCGGCTGACGCTTCTTCAACGTTCGCACCGATGCTTGTGGCAGACTTCAGTAACTGTTTAGATAAAACGAATTCTTTTTGCTTTCGTATATCTAAATACAACTGGATAATATTAAGCGCAAATTGATAACTTCTGTCTTTTATAATATTTTTTTTGCTCAAAATCTGCTCCTTCCAATTTAAAACTAAAAATTAAACATTCAAAATTGCCTTCTCTCTTTTTTTAGAAGGCTTCTTTTAACCACATTCTTAACACTCTGTCTAACCACTTCGCTGAACCAGGGAACAAACTTGTCATCCCACAACCTCTAACCTCCAGCGGCATATCCGGCCATCGGGATGAAAAACTGCTGATCCAGATAGATACTGAACCACAGGAAGTTCAATATAACCCGGATAAATTTATCCTTAACAAATTCGATGTGTTTTCTCGAATAAACATCGTGCCCGCCGACATCCTGGCAGCACAGAAAATTTATTGTATTTTTAGCCGAAAACGACCCATGGGCCGTGACTTTTTTGATGTTGTTTTCCTGCTGGGAAAATCCGGTGTGAATTTTGATTATTTGACTCGAAAAATGTCAATACGAAATAAAAAAGAGCTGCGAAACAGATTGCTTTTGCGGTGCGCCCAACTGGATTTCAGTCGCCTGGCAAAAGATCTGGAGCCGTTTGTTTATTCTAAAAAAGAAGTGAACCGGGTACTCATGTTTCCGGATTTTGTTCAACAAGAAATTTAGTTCGCTCGGCGTTGGTTAAATGGCCCCGGTTAAATACGCTCACTTGTCAAAGAAATAATCCATGTTCGTTTAAGGTTAAAAACCGCCTGAACACCCATTAGTTATTTAATTAAGACAATAGGTTATAGAAAACCGACCCCCATTCACATTCTGTCTGCCCCTTTTTATATCCCCATATAATAGACCTATTTTATATCTTGACAATAGGGCCATATTTATGGCACCATAAAGATAAAAAATATGGGACCCTAAATGAGCGAAAGTCGAGGATAGTTCAGATTCAAGGCATCAAGGATGAAGCCGTAGTCCTCTACTGCGAGTCCTTGATAACGAAGAAGATGGGGTGTCATCGGCTTTCCTAAAAGGTAAACAAAAGGGATCTTTTTATAAATTTTATATCTCATTTTAGGAAATAATATATTTCCCCCATTTTGTTTACGATCGATTAGGGTGGGAGGGATAATATGTTTATTCAAACCAAGATCCAGGTTGACCCAAAAGACTATGAATTCGTCAAGAAGGTCTACAAGGATTTGCACTATAAAAGCCTAAGCGAGTATATGCGAGAAGCCATCAATGCCAAGGTGAAGCAAGACCGCAAAAGACTTCGGGAACAAAAAAGGATTGCGGCCATGAAAATGATTGGGAAAGCGCCGTATGAGAACCTTTTTGAGTCGATAGAAGGAGAAGATTTTGAAAGCCGGTGAAATCTATTGGGTAAATCTTGATCCAACTATTGGCAATGAGATCAAAAAGAGAAGACCAGTAGTCGTCTTGAACGGTGGTCATGATAAGCATCTTAAACTTGCCATTGTTTTACCTGTAACTGCATGGAGTTCGTATTGGGAGAAAAATCCGTTTTTTGTTTCTTTGGAACCCAACACAAAAAGTGGGCTTAAAAAAAAATCAGTGGTTGACTGTTTTCAGATTAGGGCTGTTAGTCACAACAGGTTCGCGGAAAAGATCGGGGGAATTTCAGACGATGAGATCGACCAAATAAAGAGGTCAATTACCCTAATTCTTGACATCGAGCCGGAACACTGCGAAGAGTAAACCCTATCGTTTCATAAAAAATATGCCAAAAATATATTATATTAAAACATTTCTATATGTTACGCATATCTCACAGAAGCTTTTGGAATAAACCCAGCGTGTATTTCAGGAAAAAACGTTTCGTAAGGCAAATTTTTAACCCTTTGGGCTTCGCTTTCAGCTACGACCTAACAAGTCGGGAAAGCCCATGATATCGTAATTCCTTCGTTACCAAGGGTTCGCGGTAGTTTACTACAGCGTCACCCTTGGACGCCTTTCGTAGTGAAACGAAGATCCCGTTATCGGGAGGACTTACGGCATCCTGAGCTTTTGCAACGAGAGAGTAAAGCTGTCAGCTATCATTGAGCTTTCCGCTTCCAGTGCTCTGAACCGCTGATCTCCGCCCTTCCACCGTCAGTCTTTCCCATATTGCTTACAGAACCTCTCTGGATGAGCCATCATAACCTTTGTAAAATATAATCTTGACTTATAAGGGACAGTGTTATATATTTCGAATTAATGTTAAATTTAACATTAATGAGAAATATAATGAATTTCGTTTACTTTAAAAATTCTTTGCGAGACTTCCCGGTGTTTTCCATAGCAGATATCAGAGCCGCACACGGTGGTTTCGATCGTCGCAGGCTGAGTGAATGGCAGAAAAAGGGGTATATCAAAAAAATTATCAAAGGCTATTACCTCTTTTCGGATGTAGACATGAATGAAGACACGCTGTCGGCAATTGCCAACAAAATTTACAAGCCATCCTACATTTCCTTTGAGACTGCCATGTCCCATTACCGGCTGATTCCGGAAAGCATCTACATGATAACCTCGGCTTCAACCAAACGTACGTCCCTGTTTGAAACTCCTGTGGCACGGTTTTCATACAGGACAATAAAACCGGCATTGTTTTTTGGATATTCCCTGCTGCCCGGCAGCATAAAAATGGCTTTCATGGAAAAGGCGATCCTGGATTATTTTTATATAAACCCCGCAGTTCAAACCGATGATGATTTCGCCTCCCTGCGGATAAACAGGGAAGAGATGCTGAGCCGAGTTAATAAGGAACGGCTCGCAGATTATATGCGGCGTTTTAGCCAAAAGCGCCTGTCAAAAAGGATGGAACATTTTCTTGAATGGTTGGGTTATCCCTAACATTGCAAAAGTCGAGGATACTGTAGATCCGAGGCGTCAAGGGTGAAGCTGTAGTCGTCTACCGCAAATCCTTGACAACAAAGGAGATGCGGTATCATCGACTTTCCCAACGGGTAAATAATACAGCGAATTTAAAACCCTTTGAGAACTGCACTATATGGGAATTTCAGTAATCGGTTTGGAAACAGTCAAGACCTTTGAAGAATAATATTTTTATCAATACTCAGCGTGTTATTTATGCAAAGATAGGGTTATGCTTGATATCAGACAGATTCAATCATTTTATCCGGAACATCTTTGGCCGTTCAAAAAAAATCTCCTGAGGGAATATTTGCAGTACAAGATCCTGGAGGCGATCTTTGAATCACCCATGGCTGATAAGCTGACTTTTATGGGTGGAACATGTATCCATATTGTTCATGGAAGTCCTCGATTCTCGGAAGGTCTCGATTTTGACAATCCGGGTATTAGCCGCCATGATTTCGAGGCTCTTTCTCAAAGGGTAAAAAGGGCTTTGGAGTTACAGGGATATACTGTTGAGCTGAAGAATACCTATCAAGACGCCTTCCGTGCTTCTTTGCGCTTTCCGGGTTTGTTGCACGCCAGCGGCATATCGGGTCACCAGGATGAAAAACTGCTGATCCAGATAGATACTGAACCACAGGAAGCTCAATATAACCCGGATAAATTTATCCTTAACAAATTCGATGTGTTTTCTCGAATAAACATCGTGCCTGCCGACATCCTGGCAGCACAGAAAATTTATTGTATTTTTAGCCGAAAACGACCAATGGGCCGTGACTTTTTTGATGTTGTTTTCCTGCTGGGAAAATCCGGTGTGAATTTTGATTATTTGACTCGAAAAATGTCAATACGAAATAAAAAAGAGCTACGAGACAGATTGCTTTTGCGGTGCGCCCAACTGGATTTCAGTCGCCTGGCAAAAAATCTGGAGCCGTTTGTTTATTCTAAAAAAGAAGTAAACCGGGTACTCATGTTTCCGGATTTTGTTCAACAAGAAATTTAGATCCGAAGCTTACCCCGTTTAAAAAGAAACTCATCCACAGACCTGTCCGCCTCTGGAGGATTACTCAGATTAGCGCAGATTATAGACAAATCTCTTATGTTCAAGAGACTTTGTTCCGAAGTTTACCCTGTTAAATAAGATTTGAGTCTTTTTCTAAGAAACATCTTACCATGGTATGTTTTCAGATATTTTTCCCTCTTCGTTGCATCATCTTGGCTTAAGCAAGCTTCATAGTATATCAGCTTCAAAGGTCTCCGATCTCTTGTTGATTCCACCTGACCCTTGCAATAATTCTTTTACCCTGTTAAATAAAATTCTAATTTCGACACAAATTAGAATTTTAATGCGAAGCATTATTTAACGGGGCGGGTCTTAGCTTGAGATTTTTTGTAAAGCCTGTATAAAATTTACCATCCTGTTTGCTTTGCAATACATATGTATAATACATTTCCCCTCAAGCTATTTAACAGGGTAAACTCCTTCAAGGAATCCGCTGCCAAGCTCTTTGTGAACCTCGATTGCTGCCCCAATTATCTTATAGGTCTTTTCGTCTCTTATCATTATCTAATCCGCGTAATCTGCGAAATCTGTGTAATCTGTGGACACTCAATTCCTCAGTTTAATTAAGTATCTTTTAATCAAATTTTTAAAATTTTGCCCAACTAGTTCTTTATACCAATGGAATCCATGATCATTCCACCGCTGCGGATGCACATTCATCATGATCTTATCCGGGAGTTCATTGTTTTGAATTTTTTCTATCAAATCATTCGTGTTCTTTATTTACTTTATCCTTGACTTATCATGCATTCATGCTATCTTAAATTACAATATTGCCTAAAATTTGCAATTGCCTATTTGGCCGCAGCTTCAAGGCGCAGGGTGTGCTGCCGTAGTAAACTACTGCAAACGCCCTGCAACACAGAAGACGCGGTCAAAGGGGCAATCCCGAAGGGTATAAATTTAAAAATTTCTTTTATTTTCATACTCAGCAATATGATGGACCACAAAACATACACTCTATATGCTAACAGTATAATATAATTATTTTTATTAGAGCCTTTTAAAATTTGTATGCAGTTTTTAGGTATTAATTTTAGGAGAACAAATGAACACTATAAAAACAGTCGGCAGCAGCGGGCAGATATCCTTGGGCAAAAAATTTGCAGGTCAAACTGTAATGGTGGATGAAATCGACACAGGCGTTTGGATTGTCAAGCTGGGGCGCTTCATTCCCGATAATGAAAGGTGGCTTCACAGGCCGGATGTCCAGGCCGAACTCAACGAAGCAATTGCCTGGGCAGAGAAAAATCCGCCCGAGGATACAAACTTTGAGGAATTAGAAGCCCGGATCAAATGATGAGCCAGAATACACATCAACACATACGTTTGGATTTGAACAATCCTGTCTTTCAACGCCTGCTTTTCAATCTGTCCAAAAGCGATCAGCACAACACCCTCAATACTTTGCGGAAATTTGCAAACATGACATGGCAACAAATATATTCAGATTATGGTCTAAAATGGGAAGTTATTCTATCACAAAAAGGCCCGGGCGGTAACAAGCTTTACAGTTTTCGAATCGGCAAGGGATTTCGGGGAATAGCATATCGTGACAGCTCATGGCTGCGCCTGTTGTCGTTACATCCTGATCATGATTCAGCTTATCAGTAGGCAATGTGCTCGCGATGGCTCCTCCTGTCAGGAGCAAGAGATTTTCATCCCCTTGTTGTGTTTTCCGCCCTCCGACCTTTTTATCCGCCGGTAGTGTGGCGGACTGCCCTTCTGCCCTCAAATGACCTCCAACCGCGAAGCGCCTGCCCTTTGTTTTCTGGGAACTTATAAACCAATGGACATCCCCAAAATCCCTTGGGCAGGCATTCCACAGGGCAAGTGACGATTGGATAACACCACTATCCCTTCGGGAATCTTTGCGGTATTTATTTGAGCCATTTCCTGGTACTTTCAGTAAAGATTTCAAACTTGACATAATTCTTTACGTTTGATATTCAGGCTGTAAACCGCTTCAAATCGTTAGCCCGAATATTTCACGTGTGCGAGGCGTTCATTTGCGAGGCATTCAAGGGCGCAGCCGTAGTCGTCTACTGCAAGCCCTTGATAACGCTGAAAATGGGCGTCTCGCACTCGCCCGTAGGGTGAAAATTTTTCAGAAATTGAACAAAAAGATTTTCGGTACAAATTGTCACCTTACACTTAAAAGCAAAATTGTAAATAACAAACAGTTTTCATTACTAATAAAAATTTTTCTAAAAAATTTTCATGAAATATTCGGGTTAAAAGGAGAACCCAGTATGCATGTCAGCAAACTTTCTGCCAAAGGGCAGGTCACTATCCCCATAGAGATTAGAAAGGCATTGGGGATAGAACCGGGTGATCTTGTTGCCTACGAACTTCAAGGTCAATGTATTAAACTCAGACCGATCACACCGTTTGATGCTGCTTTCCATTCAGCCGTCTCTGAAACACTTGAAGAGTGGAACAGCCCCGACGATGAAGAGGCTTTCAATGATTTGTAGTCAATGGGATGTTGTGACCGTTCCATTTCCGTTTACAGACAAACCGGATGCCAAAAGACGCCCTGCCCTTGTGCTCAGCAATACAACATTTAACCGGCACGGACATACCGTTCTTTCCATGATAACGACAAAAGGGCATCGTCCATGGCCGGGCGATTCTGAAATCGAGGAATATTCCGCGGCGGGATTAAATTTACAATGCCAGGTCCGACTCAAGATTTTTACCCTGGATAACCGATTGTTGCTGAAAAAAATTGGATCTCTTGCTAAAAATGATGCCAAGAAAGTAAAAAAACATCTTCATCATTATTTTTCCTGACCCCTTCCCTGCCCCGTTAAATCTGAATGTTAATTTCACCACAGGCTAACCGAAGATCGATGGAGGAAGGAGGACCGCTTCGCTAAGATGAGGGACGACAGAACGTATCGGCCTTCTTTTCCATGGCGCTATCGAAGGCTTTGCGATAGACCTTTAGATCTCTCACACTTCTAATCTTGTTCGTCCTGTTTTCGTCCATCTTCCGCTTGCCCAGCATGCCCCGTAGGTCCGGAAGATCGTACTGGGGTTAAATTTTTACCCCGCCTGTCCAGTTAAATCTTTTCGTTCCATTTAACCGGGATGAAACCGCTCTGTCTTTTCTGTTCTACTGGGGCTTCGCAGAAGACGAGCTAAGTTTACCCCGCCTGCCCAATGGAATGCATCTGCAATTTATGTTCCATCGGGATGAAACCTATTTTTTCTGTTTGACCGAAGCGGATTTAACCGGGGTTTACCCAGTGAAATTCTGCTATGCAGACCCGCCAGGGGATTTAACCGGGGTTTACCCAGTGAAATTCATGTCAATGACAGCGCAGCGTATTTAACCGGGGTCCTCCGTCTTCAATCCTCTTTCCTTCTTTCTTTCCCTTTACCCATATAAAAAGCTTGACATTAAACCGACCGCATAATATTTATGGAAACATTAATTCCAAAAAGGAAGCTAAAATGGAGATACTGAATCGTTTTTTCCAGGATACCAGTCAAAGCTATTTTCTATTTGGTCCCCGAGGGACTGGCAAGTCAACTTGGGTTAAACAACATTTAACGTCCGCTCTATATATTGATCTCTTGGCACCGGAAGTTTTCCGGTCATATTCAGCCAAACCGGAGAGATTGCGAAACATCGCTGAGGCGCAAAATTCCGTTAGCACAATTGTCATTGATGAAATTCAAAAAGTACCCCAGCTATTAGATGTAATACACCAGATGATGGAGCAGCGTCCGGACTGGCGTTTTGTTTTGACAGGATCCAGTGCAAGAAAGCTGAAACGATCAGGGGTTGATTTACTGGCCGGCCGTGCGGTATTGAAATCCATGCATCCGTTTATGGCTGCGGAGCTCGAAGATAAATTTTCCATGGACCAAGCATTGACCATGGGCATGGTTCCTTTGACAATAAATTCAGAAAGTCCTGATGAGACGCTAAATGCGTATACCGCCCTCTACATTAGAGAAGAAGTCCAGATGGAAGGGCTTGTTCGAAACATAGGAGCATTTAATAGGTTTTTGGAGTCCGCCAGTTTTTCTCATGGGGCGGTTCTGAATATTTCGGATGTGGCTCGAGATTGCCAGGTCGGCCGTAAAACTCTGGAAGGATATTTTTCAATTCTTGAAGATTTGCTTTTAGCATTTCGTATACCTGTCTTTAGAAAACGAGCCAAGCGAAATCTAACGTTTCATCCTAAATTTTATTATTTCGATGCCGGTATCTTCAGATCCATCCGTCCTTCCGGCCCACTGGATTCACCACAGGAAATCGACGGTGCGGCCCTGGAAGGTCTCATTGCCCAACATCTTCGGGCCTGGATTTCTTATGGCGGAAATTTATGTAATTTATATTTTTGGCGAACCAAGTCAGGAAATGAAGTAGACTTTGTCTTATACGGAAAAGATACCTTTTATGCAATAGAGGTTAAAAACTCGGCAAAAATACATTCTAAATCAGTAAGTGGATTAATAGCCTTTAAAGAGGATTATCCTGAGGCGCAAACCTGCCTTTTATATAGAGGAACAGAGCGTATCAAAATCAAAAACGTTTTGTGCATACCTTGTGAAGAATTCTTATTGAATCTCTATCCTAAAAAACCAATTAAATTTGGTTAATACCTGAATCTTGCACGAGTCGGAGGCTTTCATATGCAAGGCACTTAAGGGTGAAGTCATAGTGAACTATTACGAACCCTTAATAACGCAGCAGATGAAATCCTCCGGCTCGCCCTTTGGGGTGAAAATTAATGAATAAAAAAAGATCATCATCCGATTTACCATTTAGGTAAAATGTATGATTCTATGATTTTATTTAAACCCGCTTCAATTAAGAATTATAAAGATTTTCATTAATTTTCATGTAAGATTCAGGAAATAGTTGATTTGTTGTTCATTAATTCGTTAAATGATTTAACACTCCAAATTTGATTGATTTTATTTATTCGTTTACATTTCATTCAAAAAATTATACATTTTACCTGATGAAAAATTATAAATTTACATCATATTTTGAAAATGAGGTCCTTAGAAAACGATCATATTTAAAAAAAAGAATGGTGTATTCGTGTAATCAAGTCTCCCGTAAAGATTGAAAGACAAGAAAATAACCGATATCGTTTCTGGGCCCAGATAAAGGAGCTAAATGATCGTTTCCTCCGGGTTGTAACACTTGACGATAAGGTTACGATACATAACGCTTTTTTAGATAGGAGGTTTAAGCCATGAGGATTGCATACTATCCGGATACCGATTCCATGTATATCGATCTATCAGCCAAAAAAAGTTCAGATAGCACTGAAGTTTCACCAGGTGTCGTTCTGGATTATGATGAAGATGGAAATCTTGTAGGCATTGATATTGATAACGCCAGCAAAATTATGGATTTAAAAGAATTAGTGCTTAGCAAACTACCTGTAAATACACAAACAATTGCTGCATAGCTTCTTTTGGAGCGTTTTGATCTTTAGGTTCGTTAACTTCCCAAGCCCAAAATCATCCCAACGATCTCAATTTAGGTTATTGATGGAGAAAGAAAATGGCAAAGCCAACAACCATAAGGATACCTGAAGATCTTTTAAATGAAATCAACGAATTGGTTCAAGAGTTGAACTTAGATCGTTCGGCTTATTTGCGAGATGTTTTGAGAAAAGGTTTCTCTCTCGACAAGCAAGACAGGTTATTGCTCAAATACGTTCAAAAAGAGTTAAGCCAAATGGAAGTTTGTAAAGAGCTGAATTGGGCTCCCTGGGAATTTCTAACTCAATTGAAAGCAAGGAACCTGCATTTGAATGTCGAATTGGAAGACTGGCTGGATGCAGCAGATCTACCATCATCAGGGTTCCCCGGTTCCCATTGAAATTTTTCTAAAGCTGTGATATTTAAATATCAAATAAACTCAGTTAGACACATTTTCAAATCAATCAAAATATATCAAAGATTAAATTTGATCAAAATATGAAAGTTAATATCGAAAAAGAAATTGAAAGCATAACTGCTCAGATTATCCAAAAGTACAAGCCGGATAGAATTATCCTCTTTGGAAGTGCGGCAAGTGGAAACCCAACTTCTGATAGTGACGCCGATTTTTTGATTATAAAGGAAGATACACCTTATTATGGTGCGGAAAGGATCAGAGAACTCAGTCGTCTCATAACTCGTGATATTGCTGTTGATTTTCTTGTATACCGTCGTGATGAATTTGAAAAAAGAATAAAGATGGGAGATCCTTTTCTGAAAACAATTATCAAAGAAGGCAAGGTCCTTTATGGTTGACCATGACATCATAAAAGAATGGATAACCAAAGCTGATCAAGACTTCGAGTTTGCGCGCATAAATTTCGAAGAAGATAAACAGTTTTTTGCTCAAATCTGCTTTCATTTTAATCAATCGGCAGAAAAATACCTAAAAGCTTTCATCATTGCAAATAGGCTTGAGTTTCGCAAGATTCACGATCTTTATTTATTGCTAAAACAATGCAAATCAAAGGATCCTTCATTCTCACAATTAGAAGACGATTGTGAGTATCTGGCAACATTTTATATTGAGACGAGGTATCCTGTTCACTGGCCTACTTCCTTTTCAATAGAAGAAGCAGAAAAAGCCTATCGATCAGCAAATAATATCCGGGAATTTATCAAGAAAAAATTACAGCATATTGAATTCTGAGCTCAAGGGCCGTTTCTTCATATTTTTCTTTTATTCACCACACAGAGTTCACAGAGCTTGACATTTCAGGGAAAAGAAAAATCTTTCTCAGTGTCCTCAGTGTCTCTGTGGTTAGTTTGATTACTACATGGAAAGACGTTTAATGCCTTCTTTTAATACAGGAACGTTAAAATTAATAAGAAGACCGACTTTGATATTTGTCAGTTTAAGATAGGTCAGGAGTTGGGCCTCATTCACCCTGTTAAATAAGATTTGAGTCTTTTTCTAAGAAACATCTTACCATGATATGTTTTCAGATATTTTTCCCTCTTCGTTGCATCATCTTGGCTTAAGCAAGCTTCATAGTATATTAGATTCAATGGCATCCGATCTCTTGTTGATTCCACCTGTCCCTTGCAATGATTCTTAAATCTTAGCTTGAGGTTCTTCGTAAATCCGACATAGAATTTATTATCTTTCTCGCTTTGAAGAACATATGTATAGTACATGACGGCCTCAAGCTATTTAACAGGGTAAATAGGTAAAAGTTCACTACACGACTTCAATTCAAGTATGATCTTATTCCAAACGACAATATCCAGGCGATAGCCGCAGTCCAGTTTGACACCTTATATATTCAATTGGGAGTTCTTTTTGTCTTTCAAAGGGAAAACTTCTTAATTTAAACTCGTGACAAAGACATTCTTCATACGCTGATTCAAGTAAACCAGGTCCCAAAGCCTTATGCACCTCTATGGCCGCGCCAATAATTTTGCTGCTCAACGTATTTATATTCATTATCATTTTAGTGTAGTGAGATTTTTAAAAGGTATTTTTTTTCTTTGCGCTCTCGGCCTGCCCCGCCGTGCCCCGTTTAATTCCGAAGGACAGCGTAGCGTATTTAACCAGGGTAGGTCCGGAAGATCGTACTGGGGCGTCTCTGCGGTGAACTATTATTAACCTATACCTGACCAGCCTAATTTTGATAACACCTATTTAACAGAAGTTCTACGTACTAAAATCCGTTTAACCACATTCTTAACATTCTGCCTCACCAACTCCCTGATCTAAGGAAAAAAGTTGACAATCCAGAGCTATTTGTGTACGATTTGTTTAAAATGTGTACAAGAATAACATTTGGATGTGCAAAGGATTTTATAATCAATGCCTCAGTCGTCCCGGATAGTAGCTGATAGCAGCGCGCTCATCTTATTGGCTAAGTGTAATTTGCTAGAGATTTTCTGCAATTTGTTTGAGATCATTGTGCCAAAAGCCGTAAGCATCGAGGTGGCCTCAGAAGATTTGGTCAAAAACTATCCGGATGCCGTCTTGATTTCAGCGCTAATGTCAAAAGGAGCCATAAAAGTTCAAAGCCCTGGAAATGAGCGCTCTCCCTTGCCCCTATCGCTTCACAAGGGAGAAAAAGAGGCCTTGCTATTGGCCATAAAGCTGGGAGGGACACTGTTTGCCACAGATGACGGCAAGGCGATCAAAGCCGCAAGGTTTTTTAATGTCCCGTT
>Ga0315549_1001284_pt1 | contig 26492 bp, 29 predicted proteins | sample SalMarSW160200MG_FD_203101 | JGI IMG/M metagenome (GOLD analysis project Ga0315549, IMG submission 203101) | Salt marsh sediment microbial communities from the Plum Island Ecosystem LTER, Massachusetts, United States - Salt Marsh Sediment SW1601-200 ... | reverse complement strand
GGCTTGTTATTACTAGCATAGCAGTTATATTTGCCGGGGCAACGGTATATGAGTCCGGATACCACATGTGTAGAGGTACCATCCCTGTTTTAATAGTCAATGACATTAGAAACAAGGTTAAGGCTATAATATCCAGCGTACCATATTGCATTACATTGGCTAGAAACCCTATATTGAGCGAGTTATACTGGGCATAGAGCAAACCCACACCAAATAGAAAAATGAGCCCTGCAACCGCAGATATGACTATATATTTGAACCCTCCCTCCACCGAATCGGCAAATCTTGTTCTAAAAGCTATCAGAGCTGCCCCAGAGATGGAAGCTATTTCTAAGAAGACGAACAAATTGAATAGGTCGCCAGTGAATATCATTCCGAAACAGCCCGCCACCAGGAGCAGTAAAAGGGTATAGAATCTGTTCTGCCCTGTCTCCCTTGCCATGTGAGAAAGGGAATATATAGCTGCAGCTAAGGAGACAGTCGCCCAAATTATGCCCATGAATATGGACATGGCATCGACTTCCAGAATTATGCGGATAGGCACCATGGCTCCACCGGGAAGAGTAAGCTCGAGAGAAGTAGCTCCTAGAGTATAGATGTGTATTCCGTTGAGGTGAATATCCCTTGCCAGAGCAAAAACCAGAAATGCTACAAATACCAGGCTAACTATTACAAGTGAATTTCTGGCTTTTTTACTTGTCATACCTATTAGTGGTGTTAAAAATGCTGCCACCAGAGGTATGGCTATAATCAAGATGGGGGAGTGAGTTATTAGAGCAGCCAAATCATTATCCTTTCATCTTTCTAGATTTTTCTGAATCTAGGCTTCCGGTATGGCGGTAAATGAGTATCACCATGGTCAGCATCAAGGCCAACACTGCAACGTTGATAACGATACTGGTCAGGGTGAGTGCCTGAGGTACGGGCAGAACCATGGGCCCTTCTGGCACGTCGGTATAGATAGGGGCGTTTCCTCCTGCCCGGTAGCCCAGCGCCACCAGAAACAAATTGACCCCCGACGCCAGCATGCCAATGCCCATAATGAGCTTAATCAAATTCCTTTTGAATATGAGTATATAAAAAGATACCCCAACAAGCAGCGCTGCCGCTAGAAAGGGAAAATTGAGAGGAATGTATTCCATCATTCTTCTATCTCCTCACCACTGGAAAATAGCGCCATAGCCAGGACCACTGCTGAAAGGCCGGCTGCCACCTTAAGGCCCACAGCGAGGTTCATCAGGGGAATAAACCCTCCCGTCCAGATATCCCCCGGGCCAGGACCGGTGGCAGGAATCTTGCCGAAGATCGGCGTGCCAACCAGAAAGTTATAAAAAAAGACAGTGCCTATGCCGGCAAAAGCCAGGATGGAAAAGATTAAGGCCCCGGTGCTTTCCATTATTGATAAAAGACGCTCACGCAGCGATTTTTTAAGTTCCTTAGAGCTGAAGGCCACCAGCAACATGACTACACCGGAAACGATGACAGCACCACCCTGAAAGCCTCCACCCGGGGTAAGATGTCCATGTGCAATAACATACAGGCCGAAGATGAGGATAAACAGGATAAGCTGGTTGGCCACGGTACGCACAATTTTTGACAGCATCAGGAACTCTCCTCCCTGCGTTTCACTGTTCGTAACAGAAGCAACACCCCGGTCACCGCTGTGAATAGTATCGTGGCCTCCCCATATGTATCAAGTGCGCGGTAGTCAAAGACCACCGACGTTACCACGTTGTTGCTCCCGGTTTCTTCTTGGGCGTTCGAAATTATATAATCGTCCATATCGGATGGAGGGTAGCCAAAGGGGTGGATGAACAGCAGCATCCCGCTCACCAGAAAGGCGATCACAACAAGCAACACAATCAAGCCTATAACTTGTCTCATATTCACTCCACACGCTTGGTCGCTCTGATGGCGATGATAAAGATAGCTGCGGTCACAGCCGCCCCGATTCCCGCTTCGGCCATGGCCACGTCAGGAGCCTTCAGAAGATAAAACTCAAAGGCTAATAGCAAACTCAGCACAGCCAGCGCCACGACCGCATACAGGAGGTCCCGAAATACGGCGACAAATATGGCACAGATAACCAGTGCCAGCGGTATAATGATATGCAGAACTCCAGCTTCAATCATTCTCTTTCCCCTCCAGGTCATCCACCACCGCCCTGGCGGGCTTTTCTCCGCTGCGATGTGCCGCCCGGGCAATGGCATGAGCGCCGGTGGCATTGGTGACCACCAGCGCCACCAGCGCCAGCACCGAGTGTATGCACATTACAGACTGAGAAGTCCCTTCCGATGCCCAGATTCCGGCGGCTTGCACAATTACCGCCAGGATGAGGAAGAGGGAGCCAAAGGTGGTGCATTTGGTAGCGGCATGCAGTCTGGTGTACATGTCGGGGAAGCGGTGGAGACCGAAGGCCCCGACAAAATTGAAGAAAAGGCCAATTCCTATGAATACATAGGTTACTGTGTTCAGCGCATCCACTAAAACTTGCTCCCCCCAATGTATTTGGCCACATACAGCGTCATGGTGAACGAGAGCAAAGCATACACGATGGCCACATCAATGAAAATCGCATGATTGAACATCATCCCCACAATGACCAGACTGGCCACCACCAGAGTGTTGGTGGTATCAAAAGCCACCAGCCTCGTCGGTGCCCCCGGCCCGATAAAGATGCGTGCCACGACGATGATAATACACACCGCCATGGCTATGACCGCCGGAAACCAGTCAATCATTCCGCGATTCTCCTCGCCCAGTCAGGAAAACTGTCGCATATTGGATGGTAATCTCTGGGCATATCCTTGAGCACCTCAGGGTCAATATTTATCCAGTGTACATACAGTTCGTTGGTTTTCTGGTCAACGTCCACGCTCAGTGTTCCAGGCGTCAGGGTGATGGAATTGGCCAGGATGGTAAGTGACAAGTCGTTCTTCAGCTTGGGATTTATCTTCACGATGGCCGGATTAATCCGTCCAGTGATGACGCGGTAGGCCACGTCAACATTGGCCTTGGCCATGGCAAAGAAAAAAGGAAACAGGTAAACGAGGAAGGTAAACCACCGCCGCGGGTTCAGCATGCGCAGGTCTTTGCCGATGAACCGGTTCCTGAGCACGGCACCGACCACCACAGCGAGCACTGCCCCGATGATGAGTTCGGCAGTACTCCATAAAAAAACGGTGCCGCTACCAATGGTAAGAAGGAGATAAACCAGATAAGCGACAACCGTTGTAATTAGAAACCTCATGCTTTACCGCGTAAACAACCTCTCTATCGAGAGGGATTCTATTTCGAAGCTGGCTACCTTGCTGTAATAGCTTGGTTTCCTCAAAATCTTTACATGGACACACAAATGTATGTCATCCGCCGGAAATTGTCAAGACTTCGGTAGCTCTATAATAGATTCTGTAGGAAAACTTTTTCAAAAAATTTATGGGAAGAATCCCTGGGCAAAAAATTAGGTGGCTGAATTCCTGCTTGGGGTTTACGGCTGGCGCCTCTAGAGTCCTTCGCGCTTATATCGCTGGGCTAGTTCTTGATAGATTGATGGGCTATTCTGTGACCACCATAGCTGCTCAGCGGTTACCTTTCTTTTAATTTGTCCGGGCACGCCAGTAACAAAGGAATTGTCGGGAATTTTCATCTTTTCTTTAACTACACAACCAGCAGCAATTATTGAATTATCGCCAATCTCAACATCGTGAAGGATGGTAGCATTCATACCTATAATAACATTGTTTCCGATTCTACGACCATTAGAAACAGCGCCGTGACCAATGATTACATTGTCCCCGATGGTAGCCTCCGCTGTGGGGGGCAAGGTTGGTGACCCCGAATGAATAACGCAGTTATCCTCAACAACGGTATTCCTGCCGATTTTTATCTTGCCGATATCCCCCCTGATTACTGCTCCGGGCCACACGCTGGAGTTTTCACCAATCTTTACATCACCAATAACATAAGCTGCTTCGCTGATAAAGGCTGAATCAGCTATCTTGGGTGTCTTGCCGTTAAAGCTTCTAATCATCTTTACCCTCCCAGACTCGTTTATGTTACTGGCTTATCCAGTAGTTAGTCAAACCAGATAGTACCACAATGCTGCTTAGGCTTAAAGACTGCCAAGCAGGGGACGCACAATTTGACAAAGAGCCATCCTGATGTTGACGTAGTTAGCACTTATTGGTAACATCATGAACTGAGCCGTGCTAGGCGGGGAGCTAGCGGTGCCCTGTACCCGAAAACCGCTATAGCGGGGCTGAATTCCTGCTTGAGGTTTACGGCTGGGGGTTTTGTTTTTGCTGAGCGGTGTTGATAGTCGGGTTCTATGCAACTGGAGGCTATGAACCCCGTCAGGTCCGGAAGGAAGCAGCGGTAAGTAGCATTTCCAGTGTGATATAGAGTTGCCTGGCTGGAGCTAGCTGGCAGAGACAGCTTCCCGGTTCAGGAATCGAGAGCAGGTGCACGGCTTACAGAAATTTTGGAAGCCACGGATGTGGCAATAAGGAAAGTGGGAGAGGGCTTCTACCAATTGTTTGGACAGGGCTGACACTTTTGTACCGGCAATTACTTCGCCAATTTGGCTTCAAACCGAAAAAAAGGTTAGGGCAGCATTTCCTTATAGATGAAGCTGTCTTAGAGCGTATTCTATCTGCTGTCGAACTCGGCCCCGGGGACATCGTAGTTGAGATAGGTCCAGGCCTGGGCATACTAACTGAGGGCTTAGCCAAACGGGGAGCCAATGTCATTGCTGTTGAGCTTGATTCCAAATTAGTTGCCCTGCTGAAAAAACGACTGGCCGCCTTTCCTGGTGTCAAAATTATCCACGCTGATATACTTAAGGTTAATCCCCGGCAACTTCTGCAAAATAATTTACCCGCCTCCGAACTTGCCCGAGGTTATAAAGTTATAGCTAATCTTCCTTATTACATTACTTCACCGGTATTGCGCCATTTTCTCGAGGCTCAGCCCCGGCCTTCAGAAATGGTAGTAATGGTACAGAAGGAAGTTGGTGAAGCTATTGCTGCTACCCCTGGTAAGATGAGCTTGCTCAGTGTTAAGACTCAGTTTTATAGCAAGCCTGCTATTATATCCTATGTACCAGCGGCAAGTTTTTATCCCCCGCCGAAGGTAGATTCAGCTATTTTACGCCTGGATGTTTACTCCCAGCCGCCTATCGAGGTATCCGATGTCCCTGGTTTTTTTGATATAGTTATGCATGGTTTCAGCTCTCCTCGTAAGCAGCTTCGCAATTCTCTTGCTCACTCTTTAGAGATGCCGCCCAGCCAGGTTACTTTATTACTGGATAAGGCTGGCATAGAAGGTAAACGGCGAGCTGAAACTCTTAGCTTGGAGGAGTGGAGGGAGCTATGGAAAATCTTTGCTCCCTTTACAAAAAATTATAATGTTGACTGTTTACGCCCCGGCTAAAATAAACCTTGTCCTCGAAGTACTGGGCAAGCATAATGATTATCACCGAATCTCCAGTATTGTCCAGTCAGTAGACTTATGCGATGTCCTCAATTTTCAGCCAGACGAGGAAATATGCTTTGAATGTGATGAAGCCAGCTTAAAGCGCGATAACCTGGTAACACGGGCGGCTACCCTGCTTAAGGAAAGCACAAAGTGTAGTCTGGGGGCACGAATCGAACTTCGTAAGCATATACCCTGGGGTGTGGGATTGGGGGGTGGCAGCAGCGACGCTGCTGCTGCTCTCTTAGCTCTAAATGAGCTTTGGGGATTGGGGTTGCCGCTTTCTGAGCTGGTCCATTTAGCATCTAAGCTGGGCTCGGATGTTCCCTTCTTTATCCACAAAGGCAAGGCTTTGGTAGAGGGGAAGGGAGAAAAGGTAACCCCGCTACCATCCCTGTCTTCAACCTGCTTTGTGTTACTGGTGCCGCCATTACCTAAAATCTCGGGCAAAACAAAGCAAATGTATGCTAGATTAAAGGCTGCCGATTTCACTGAAGGCCAGTTCGTTCGGGCAGCCTTGTCATCTTTGAGGCAGGGGAAAGCGATTGACCCTGGTCTTATGTTTAATGTCTTCGAAAAGATAGCCTTTGATTTCTTCCCCGGGCTGGGCAAATATCGGAAGACTCTGGAAGAAGCTGGAGCTCCGGGAGTTTATCTCGCTGGCTCCGGACCATGTCTTTTTACTTTTTTCTCAGAGGAGGGAAAAGCTGGTGAGCTGTTTTCACGCCTGAGAAAGCACGGATTGGAGTGCTACCTGGCATCTCCTTTTCCACATACAAATGTAGCTACGGGTTCTTAGACCTGCTGGGCGAGGTAATTTAATGGTAATGGAAAGGCTGAAGCAAAAGAGATGGTTTAAGATGGCACTTTACCTTGCCATCCTCACTGGTGTTAGTTTCGGCTTCTACTTTTTGCTCCAATACTTAACGACTTATTTCGGTATCCCGGTAGAGGGATTTGCCCCCATAGCTTATTTGATTGTCTTTGGAGTCACCCTGGCGTGTAACGCGTTCATCTTTGTTCCGGTGGTATTCCACATTTCCATAATGATGTGGGCAGTAAATGACTGTAATTGTAACCTTGTTCTTGTAGTTTTAGTAGCCAGCGTAGCCGGTGCCCTGGGTGAAATAACTGGTTATTACGCCGGCTACCTGGGAAAGAGAATCGCACAGCTCGAGAATATACCGGGATATGATAGGTTTGTAGGCTGGATGCAGAGATATGGCCCCTGGGGCATTTTCCTCGTCTCTCTTCAACCTCTAACTGACATAGCTGGGCTCCTGGCTGGAGCCTCTAAACTGCCGTTATGGAAGTTTCTCTTACCTTGCTGGCCAGCGAAGTTTCTTAAGTATTTTTTCATCTGTTACTTTTACGGGGAAATTTTGGATCTTCTTCCTCCCTTGCCATTCTAGTTTCAGTGATAAAAGGGTTCTGTAACAGTGGCCGTCTGTTATTGTGAATGTCCCTCGCGTTGCCCCCAACAGGGTCTGGAGGCCCTGTTCCAGTTACTCTAGTGGAGGTTCGGTCGGTATGAAAGTCAAGCGTTTTTTAGGGAGAGGGCTAGTTTTTTTTCGTCTGCCCTGGTGCTGACCTCTCCATCTAATTTTGCCTTATGCAATATCTGGAGGACCTTTCCCATCTCCGGTCCGGCGGAGATGCCCAGTCTTTTTAGCTCTTCCCCGTCGAGGGAGGTCCTTACATAGCGCAGTTTCGTGAGAAACAGTTGGAGAGAGCGGTGTACCGTTGAAGATTCTGAAGCTATGGCATTTGCCTGTATCGCCACAGGCTCATATTCCCGGAGCAGGTAATAAATCTCGCTGGGTTTCAGGGAAGACTTGTCCAGGAGGGGAAGGCTGGTCTTGAGGCGGAGCGTATCGCGCATGGCTCGGGATAATTTTGCTGATATATTAAGTCGGGCGAGAAATTGCTCGATGCCCGTTTCGCTAAATGAATAAATAAGAAGACAGAAATAGAGCGAGGGCAATTGGCTGGGCTTCTTTAGACGGCGCGCCTTGTCAAATTTCTCAACTATCCAGCCATCGCCTTTGAGGGAGGGGCTTATTCCTTGCAGCACTCCTAGCTCGGCAAGCCGGTTGATAACGAATTCCGGCTGTTTTTCCTTAAAAATTAGTTCTAGCTCGTGCCTGATTCGGTCGCCGCTTATGGTATCCAGCATAGGAATATCCTGTTTAAGTAGCTGAGCGGTCTGTGTTTCAAGCTCAAAACCCAGCCGTTGTTCATAACGGATGCCCCGTAAAATTCTGGTGGCATCGTCGCTGAAGCTTTCGGGATGCAAAATACGAATGAGACAGTGCTCCAGGTCGTTTTTACCTTGATGGGGGTCGACCAGCTCCCCGTAATCGTTTGAAGCGAGGGATATAGCCATAGCATTGATAGAGAAATCTCTGCGGATGAGGTCATCCTTGAGGGTGCCCGGGGTAACCGCAGGCAGTGCCCCCGGTTTGGCATAGGTTTCCTTTCGTGCTGTCGCCAGGTCCATGGTGAAATTCTCATATCTGAGCTTAGCGGTGCCAAAGCGGTGGTGGGCCAGCAACTTCGCCTGACTGGTTTCCGCCACTTGTTGAGCCAATTTCACCGCATCGCCCTCGATTACCAGATCGAGGTCGAAGTTGGGATAACCTAAAAGCAGGTCTCGTACTACACCACCGACGAGATACACCCTTTGCCCCTGCTTAGCCGCCTGTCCGCTGATATCCTTGACTAGCTCCAGAAGTTGCCGGGGGAGATATTGCTCTATTTGCCGGGCTAAATTCATTACATTAGTATTATATCAGCACTTCCGTTGCAGTCGTATAACGTAATTCCCATAACCACAGTTAAAATATATAATTAAGGAATAACAGGAAAGCGTTCCCAAAATCCCCCCCTCTTAAGAATAAGAGGAGTATCGAAGGAATAGGGAAAAGGATTAAATAGGAAGCTGAGAAACATTCATAACCCCCTTTATCCCCCTTATCTTAAGGGGGATGTTAAGGGAGAGAATGCCTATTTTTTAGAGGGTAGCAAGAAAGTGTTCCCAAAATCCTCCTCTTAAGATAAGAGGGGCAATAAAGAAGTCTTCCTAAAATTCCCCTCTTAAGGTAAGAGGGGTCAGGGGAGTTATGAAGGAGAGTCTTTAAGCATGGAAGCTAAAAGCCAGGAAGGGCACAGGAAAAGACTGCGGGAAAGGTTCAATCAATCGGGGTTAGCAGGGTTCCTCGACTATGAAATTGTGGAACTAATGCTGACACTGGGGACACCTCGCAGTGATTGTAAACCGCAAGCCAAAGAAGCCATAAACAGGTTCAAGACCCTGAGAGGTGTTCTGGAGGCTCCTCCCGAGGAATTGCAGAAGATTAAAGGAATAGGCCCAACCCACATCTTTGTAATCAAATTCATGCAGGATGTAGCCAGGGAGTTTCTTAAGGAACAAGTCCTCGATAAGCCCTACTGCCGGTCCTCCAGGGAGGTCTTCGATTACCTGTACCATTCTATGCGAGACCTGAAAAAAGAAGTCTTCAAAGTCATGTTCCTTGATTCCCAAAATCGCGTTGTGGAGATAGAGGACCTCTTTGAGGGGACATTGAACGCCAGTGCCATTTATCCTCGAGAAATTATCCAGGGCGCCGTAAAACATAATGCCGCGGCCTTAATCTTCGTCCACAACCATCCGGCCGGGAATCCTCAACCCAGCGATAACGATAAGCAAATAACCCAGGACTTGGTCTTCGCCGCAAATATTATGCAGATTAAGGTCCTTGACCACATCATAATAGGCGAGAATAGATACTTCAGCTTTGCCGATGCCGGGCTAATTGAGGAATACAACTCGGACTTTTTAAGCCTTAAGGAAGGGAAAAAGACTTAAGCCAGAGCGGAATCAAATCTATAACTTAGCGCTTAAAACCGCCTAGAAAACTGAATATTCGGGGACATAATACCTAACGCAATTATCCCTTGACAGCAGGTAAAGGGTCTGTTATAATGTAGCCATTGGAGGTAAAAATGGAACGATACACTATAGCAGACTTTAATAGAGACTTCTCTGATGATGATGCTTGTTTAGAATGGCTCAAGAATCACCTCTACCCTAATGGTATCTTCTGTCAAAGGTGCGGTCAAGTAACTAAACATCACAAAATTTCGACCCGTCGCTCTTATAGCTGTGATATTTGCGGGCATCATGTTCACCCTACTTCTGGTACTATCTTTGAACATTCTCCTACTCCCTTAAAACTTTGGTTTCATGCTATTTATCTAATGAGTTCAACTCGTTGTGGTATATCTGCAAAGCAAATTGAGCGTGAAACTGGCGTTACCTATAAGACTGCTTGGCGTATGTTCCATCAAATACGTTCCCTTTTACAAGAAGATAATGAGCCTACATCTGGCGAATTTGAGGTAGATGAAACCTATATCGGCGGTAAGAACAAGCCAGGCAAGCGTGGGCGTGGTGCTGGAGGTAAAACACCTGTGTTTGGTGTCGTACAAAGGAAAGGTAAGGTTTCAGCATCAATACCCAGCAGCCTCAAAACTTCAGCTGTTATCCCGCTTATAAAAGAACGTGTCCTTCCCGAAAGCATGGTTTATACTGATGAATTCCCTACGTACGACTATCTAAAAGAACATGGCTTTAAGCATAAAAGAATTCACCATAAGTCAAAAGTTTGGGTTGTTGGCGATGTTCACACTAATACGATTGAAGGCTTTTGGAGTTTGTTAAAACGTGGTATTAACGGAGTTTATCACGCTGTTAGCCAGAAGCATTTACAGAGTTATATCAACGAGTATAGTTTTAGATATAATCATCGTGGGGATGAAAGGCATATGTTCAAAACAATTCTTGCACAGATAACTACTTCTTAACCTTGCGACTGGCCTTCTTTAGCGCCTGCTCGAAGTCATTTTGGGTAAAGTTCTGCTTTCCGCTGTCCTCCATCTCTTCTATCTCTACAAAATTCCCGGGTTCAGCAGTAGCATGAAAACTAATACCCTCTGTCCCATCTGCACTAATTTCCATCAATAAAGTATCCTTATTTGGCATCGTTTCCTCCTATTTCTTTTATAGCCCATTGTTTTCGTTGTGCCCATTGAAAAGCATTAGGAGTGATTACAGCTATATCAACATTACCTCCACAGACAGGCACACCTATTGCGAATCTGAATCTACCTATTGTTAACTGAATGGCATAATTGGCGAAATCGACTGCGTCTTGAAGGGGCATCCCGTCAAATACTAATGGTAATTCAGAAACACGGTCATTTATCCATTTCTGCACAATTGTCTTATCAACTCCTCGTTTTACTAACTCATCAATTCCAGCTCTGTCATAACCATGAATTAGACGGCTCAAAGTATCTATCTGCCCAAACCAATTGGCACCAAAGGATTGACTACCATCTGGTTTATTGGGGCGGACTTCTTTCCAAGTAGATTCTTTAGGTAAAGCACATTTGTATTGGTCGCTGAAGAATTGCCCTTGTGAATATCCTCCGATGAATAAACCTAGCTGGGGGCGTTTAGCTGAAGCAGGATAGACTTTGTCATAGCGTTCTTCAATAAATTTGTGCAATGCGTCAGCCACATCCTTTACCGTGAAAGACGCATTGTCTTTAAGAGAAGGATAGTCATGTTCCCATTCCATTATAAGACTCGGGATAGACCTGTCACTTATACTGGCTATTCCCCAAGTCATTACCCCAATGGGATAATCCTTGATGCGTGTTAATTTGTTGGCAAATTCAAATGTCTGTAATACTCCTGTTTGCTGCCCCTTTGGTGTATTTATAACCCCCTCAAGAGTTACCATACTGTCAGCAGCCAAAATCAACCCCTCGGGAGTTCTTACACTTACGCAGATAGTCATATCATTCCCCCCCCCTCACCCTTTTGGGGAGAACACTTTAGCACCTGTCCAATTTGCCGTCAAACCGCCATTGAGAAATGATATAATCTCTATTGGTGGAGGGGGGGTAGTTTAAAGGGAAAACGGTCGACTATCAATTGACAAGATGAGGGTTCGAATCCCTTCCCCTCCACCGATAACAGGGACTTGACAAAAAGATGCCTTACTGTTATATTATATCTGATAGTCGACTGGAAAAAGAACCCAATCGCAAGCAGGCTGGAGATTGTGGCAAGAATATCCAGCCTGTTTGTTTTTATCTTCTATAATCATTGACACCTTCTAACTTAGTGATATAATCATAATTGGAGGTGATATTATGGGAGGTGAAAGAGACACATACAAGTATGTTTTCAAAGTAGGCAATAAGATTGTGCACGGTGGTAAAACTGACGATTTAGAACGACGGGAACAGGAACATCAACAAGAGCATCCTACAGGACACATAAAACAAGTGGGACGCAAAACAACAGAAGAAGCTGCTCGCAAATGGGAAGAGGAAAAGGGCTATTCCTGATTTTCGTTTACCCTAAATGATGTTCCGTCAAATTCGCCAGTTTCTTTGTTCCAGTACCATGTCTTGTTACCAGCAATTACCTTAACATAGCGTTGGCTTTCTTTAATTTTAATCTCGACACCATTATTGCATTTAATCACCATTACCTACTCCTATGGTATAATCACGATACCTAATTTGTAGTAGGCCTAATTGGTATGGTGTCCCTGGAATACTAAGTGAAGACATGCTCGACAGGGGTATATCGGAAGCCTTGAGCCGCTTTTGCTGAGGTATCAACTCAGCGGAGGATAACAGTCGAGATAAAAATCATATCCCGCCCCTTCAATACGGTTCACTTCAGTACCTTCTTTCAGCAAAATAACCGTAATCAGCTTGCCTGGCGTTTTGTTCTTGATTACACAGGAGATTTCTATTCCCGGTATGACAAATTCGAAGGTATTCTTATCCGCCGGTATTATGCCTTGGATGTCGGTCGCCTCGGTTCGACTGCCTATAAGATATTTCACTTCATGCGTACAGGAACCTTCAAACTCTGTTCCTTCGGCACCAGTGACCTTAACAGTAAACTCTGCATTTTCCCAGCTCCTGATATTGGGAGAGACGATGCGACCAGCCACAAGGAGCACAAGCACGAGAAGAGCAAATATTGCCAATCTTTTATTATTCATGTTGTTTTCCTTATTTTAATTCTTATATTACCTAATGTCAAGAATAAAGGCAACCATGGTTACATTTACCAAAACGTGTTATGCCACGGAAAGATAGTATATGGGTTGAGGGAAGATTGGCCATTAGATGTATCTAATACGAACGTCGTAAATATTGTGACATTCGCAGCGGTTTTTCGTACGAATGAGGCAGGCACGGCGAAATTGTAGTTAACTGCATAAATTATAATCCTCTCTCCTGGCGGGAGAGAGTGAGACCTGTCCTGAGCAAAGTCGAAGCTGGTATAATGTTAGTATATGAAAAATTAATACTTGATAGTACAATTGGGTTTACTGCAAAGTTAATGCCATTGCAGCATCTATTTAAGTGGGTTTGTCGAATGTATAGTTAGGTGAGATAATTGGCTGATTTCGGACGGGGGATCAAAGCTGGCATAATCACCGGAATTGTCTACTTAGTTATCTATATAGTTGTCGGCGTCATATTCGTCCATGAGTCTTTGTATCTCACGAACCTCTTAGACGCAGCTGGACTCACCCCAGTCGTATCACCGGTTTACCCAGGCTTCATTTCCTCGTTCGGTATCTTTAGCAATGTAGTCCGCGGAATCATATTCGGAGTGGTTTTCGCAGCCCTGTACAATTTCCTCCCTGGCACTACCAGCATTGTGAAAGGAGTGGTGCTCTCGTCACTCCTCTGGATAGTCACTGTAATTGAGGTTATTTACACAATGCCTGAATGGTCTGGCGTTCGTGGGACTTATTATGGTGGAACGGTTGTCCTGTCATCGCTTAGCCTGGCATTGGTCGGCATTATGTCCGCTCTGGTCTTTGGTGCTCTGACAGGCTTCCTGTGGGATAGGTTTCGGGCAAAAAGACTGGCAGAAGCACGAAAAGGTAGTCCGGTATTGCTGGTCAGCTTCATTCTTGGGGGAATAATCTGGGTATTATTTGCCCTGATGTTTCTAATTGGAAGGGTTCCTTTAATAGTAACAGGGTCTGAGTTCTGGTGGGAACGGATAGTTACCAGGTTGGTTCTCTTTCTCGGACTCCCTGGCTGGGTCCTCACCCTCGTCACTTGGAAAAAGACGAGAAGGGGCGAAGCTGGGTTTAAATGGGGCGTGTCTGGAGGGGTAATTATGGCACTGACCGGTATTATGCTGCTTCCCGGGGCTCTAGCCATTATTGGCGGAGTGCTCAGCGGGCGCAAACCCGCCATCGAGTCCAGCACTGCTGAAATTGAGCAATAACGATAAACAAATTTGCTGATGCCGGGCTAATCGAGGAATATAACTCGGACTTTTTAAGCCTTAAAGAAGGGAAAAAGACTTAAGCCAGAGCGGGATTGGATTTATGTATTGTGGAAATATAATACCTGATTTGTAACAGGCCTATGCGGAGAAATAGAATTCCGCTCCTTCATGACTGGGCCCTTCAATACCGTCTATCACATAAATAACCGTAATTAGCTTGCCTGGCGTTTTACTGGTGATTTTACCGGAGAATTCTGTTCCCGGTATGACAAATACAAAGGTATTCTTATCCGCCGGTATTATGCCTTGGATGTCGGTCACCTCGGTTCGACTACCTCTAAGATATTTCACTTCATGCGTACAGAAGCCTTCGAACTCTGTTCCTACAGTACCAGTGACTTTAACTATAAACTCCCTATTTACTGGGCTCCTGATATCGACAAGAAGGATGAGACCAGCCACAAGGATCACAAGCACGAGAAAAGCAACTATCGCCAATCTTTTATTCATATTTCTCTCTTTATTGTAATTCTTATGTGACCTAATGTCAAGAACAAAGCAAGCTGCATGGTTAAATTTACTAAAGCGTATTATGCCACGAAAAGATAGTATATGGGTTGAGGAATATAACTCGGACTTTTTAAGCCTCAAAGAGGGGAAAATTCACTAATGGAAGGATTAGCATAAAAAGGCAGGGCTTACGACAAGCTTTCTAAAGCTTCCAGGATTTCATAGTTCTGGAGGTCAAGGGGGTTAGGGCGAGCCAGGCTTTCTCCGAAATGAAACTTACGATTCTCGGGTAATGGCCATTGTGTTATCCTTTCGGCGGTCTTACTATTCTCAGCAATTTTATAAGGTGGAACAAGTCCGATAATTTCCTGGTAGATGTCTGAGACTTTTGGATAATGCATCGGATAGCCCAACGAAGTTGCTAAAGCTGAGATAATCTCCCAATTTTGCTTACCAGCAGGTGGGGAGATAGCACGCTGCACATGCTGTATCCGCCGTTCACAATTGGTGTAAGTACCATCACCTTCAGCAAAAGTAGCCCCGGGAAGGACTACATCAGGGTAGGGCGGCTCTTCAGGAAACACAGTGTCTATGAGCACTGAGAAGATCGGGAGTTCGAAGATAGTGTTCCTCATTTCGCCGACGGCATCGCTGCCGATAACAAGGACACCATGGATGGCTCCTCTCTCCAATCCCTGGATGATTTCGATAGAATTTCTGCCTTTTGTAACAGGTACAGGTTCGCCCCAGACAGCTTCGAATCTTTGCCTGGCAGCTACATTGGTGATTGGCTGTTGCCCGGGAAGGTAGTCCGGGTTTACCCCCATATCAATCAGACCCTGAGCATTGCCCACAGTGCGGAGGATGATTATACCGGCACCATCTCGCCCTACATTACCGGTAATCAATGCCAGCTCACAGAGCAGGGCTAATTCAGCGGGTGTAGCCGTATTGGCATCCACTATTATCACTGGATTTTGAGCGCGGATATAAAGGTGTATCGCCTCGATAATTTTGGAAGGCCTTATCCAGGGTACATTGGCAATCTCTCCCAAAGAATATTTTCTCATTGCTGAGGCGAAATCTCGGAAGCCGCTAGTTCGAGCGTTGATAAAGTCGTGGTTGACGAGGTCATAGGCTGTGATATAACCCACCATTGTCTGAAGCAGATCTACGCTTGTTCGGTGATTGACCTTTAGAGCAATCCTTGCCAGTGAATCTATCCTGGTGGGGTGGGGGTTAAGCGTAATCAACTTGCTGCCCCTGCCAACTGCCTCCCTGACCTTCATTGCAATTACAGGATACTCTTCGTTAATATCGCAGCCGAAGACAAGGACAAGGTCACTACTCAGGATGTCACTGTAAGAGCAGGTGGAAGCATCACTGCCAAGGCATTTCATCAAGCTATCATTCACCCCGGCAATGGCCAGGGAACCTATATTATTGGTTCCCTGGGCAACTCGAGCCAGTTTTTGAACCAGGTAATTCTCCTCATTGGTCAGTTTGGGGGAGGATAAGACGGCTAACCCATCGCCACCAATTTTATCCCTGATCCGTTTCAGTCCCTTACCGGCTAAGGCTATAGCCTCCTCCCAACTGGCTTCAACTAAGTCACCATCTCGCTTAATCAAAGGAGTGCGGAGTCGCTTCAGGTTGTGAAGTGTCGTCGGGTAAAATTGGCCCTTCTTGCACAGGTTACCGTTATTCACCGGGCTACCCATCGGGGAGGTAACCGTTACTATCTTGTCTCCGAGAACATTCAGCTCCAGGTTACAGCCAATCCCACAGTAGGGGCAGGTGGTTGATACAGTTTCAAGTTCCCACGGACCCTGTTTGGGTAGCTGTGCCCTTGGAGTCAGCGCTCCCGTAGGACATGTTGAGATACACTGACCACAGGAATCGCAGGCTGTTTCGCATAGCGGTATATCAAGAGCCGGCCCCGCCATGGTATCAAAGCCTCGATTGTAAAAGCCTAAAGCGCTGATACCCTCGACTTCGTCGCATATTCTGACGCAACGACCGCACAATATACACTTGTTCGGGTCTCTTACAATATAAGGGTGTTCATCCTCTCTTATACGCAAATGGTGCTTGCGGCCGCTGTATTTGGTGTCGTCCACATCATACTCGGTAGCCAGTTCTCGTAGCTTGCATTCAAATACATCCTGGCAGCCACAGGCCAGACAGCGTTCACTCTCACTTCTGGCCATATCCTCGGTGAACCCGAGTTCAATTTCAGAGAAGTTTCCTTTCCGTGCCTTCAGGTCGAGAGCAGGCATTTCACCTCTGGGAATACGCTGCACGTCAGCGTAGTCTTCGATGTCGATATCCTGCAGCTCGCCTTTGCTGCAATTGTACGGTTTCTTGGGCGGTAATATCGGCTGGCCGTTAAGGTATTGGATTATTGAAGTTGCAGCTCTTTTCCCGGCAGCTATTGCCTCGACTACGGTAGCTGGTCCTGAAGTGCAGTCGCCACCAGCGAATATCCCTTCTAGGGAAGTCTCCATTGTTTCTTCATTAACACTGATATATCCACGGCGGTTGAACTTTATCTGCCCATCCTGAACCCCGGAAGCTTCCATAGTCTGACCGATAGCGGCAATCACCGTATCTACATCCATGGTAAACTCCGAGCCGGCTATTGGTTCTGGTCTTCGCCTCCCTGAGCTATCGGGCTCCCCTAAAGCCATTTTGACGCACTCCATAGTACAGGCCTTATCATTTCGGGCGCTGATTTTCACAGGTGCTGCCAGGAAGTGGAACTTTACTCCTTCCTGCTCAGCCTGTTCTATTTCCTCATTGTTAGCTGGCATCTCGTCCCTTGACCTTCGGTAGACAATGGTTACCTCGCTGGCGTCCAGCCTCAGAGCAGTTCGGGCGGCATCAATGGCAGTATTGCCGCCGCCGATAACCGCTACCTTTTGTCCCAGGCTTACCTTTTGCCCGAGGGCCACATCTCTCAGAAATCCTATCCCGGAAAGGATACCCGGTGAGTCCTCTCCCTCTACCTTCATCTTCTGGCTTGCCTGAGCACCGAGGGCAAGGAAGACGGCTTCATAACCGTCACTCTTAAGACTATCAATGGTAAAGTCCTGACCCAGGCAGACATTGCAGCGAATCTCATGGCACAGGTCAGTGATACTGTTTATTTCCTTATCCAGGACCGCCTTGGGAAGGCGGTATTCAGGGATTCCATATCTCAGCATTCCGCCAAGCTCCGGACTCGACTCGAGGATGGTTACCTCATGACCCTCCAGAGCGAGATAATAAGCTGCTGATAGGCCCGCCGGACCTCCACCGATAATAGCTACCCTGTGCCCGGTAGCTGGTTTGACCTCGGGGACATAGGGGGTCCCGTTATTCAGGTCATAGTCGGCGACGAATCTCTTCAAGGCATTTATCGCTACCGGACCCTCTAACAGGTTTCTACGGCACTTGGTTTCGCAGAAGCGAGGGCATACTCGCCCGATGACAACAGGCAAAGGGTTAGACTGTTTAATCAGCTTCAGCGCCTCCTGGTACTCTCCGTTAGCGATAAGCCCGATATAGCCCTGGACATCTATTCCGGCAGGGCAGGCTAATTTGCACGGGGCAACACAGTCGCCATAGTGGTCGGAGAGGAGTAATTCCAGAGCCATCCGGCGGCTTTTACCAAGCTCGCCGGTCATTGTCTTCACTACCATGCCTTCTGTCAAAGGAGCGGCACAGGCAGGCAGGGGTCCCCGCGCCCCCTCTACTTCCACTAAGCAGAGGCGGCAGGCAGCGCTGGGCTTCAGACGCGGGTCATGACATAAAGTGGGTATCTCGACTCCGTTCTGCTGAGCGGCTTCCAGGATAGTGCTTCCTGCTTCCGCTTCAACCTTTTCCCCGTTTAAGATAAATGATATTTTAGCCATTTCATCTCCTTAATGGACGGATATGGCATCGAGACGGCATACGCTCATACACAGTCCACAACGGATGCACTTCTCACTGTCTATGAGGTAAGGCTTCTTTTTCTCCCCTGAAATAGCATCTGAAGGACAGTATTTGGCACACAACCCGCACCCGGGGCACTTCTCCGGGATAATCTCGTAGGTAATCAGGGCCTGGCATTTCTTAGCCGGACAGCTCTTCTCATTGATATGGGTTTCATATTCATCACGGAAGTACCTCAGCGTGGTCAATACCGGGTTGGGTGCCGTCTGCCCCAAACCGCACAGTGAGGCTTTCTTCACACCTTGAGCCAGTTCTTCAAGGTGCTCTATATCCTCCTCTTTACCCTCGCCTTTGCTAATTCTATCCAGGACCTCCAGCATGCGTAATGTTCCTATTCGGCAGAAAGTACACTTGCCACAGGATTCATCTTGTGTAAAGTTAAGGAAAAACTTGGCTACGTCCACCATGCAGGCGCTCTCGTCCATCACAATCAATCCACCCGAGCCCATGATGGCACCGGTTTTAGTAATCGACTCATAATCTACAGGAGTCTCAGCCAAGCTGGCAGGAATAACACCACCGGATGGTCCGCCAATCTGGACTGCTTTGAAATCCAGCCCTTTTGAGGTTCCACCACCGATGTCAAAGACAATTTCCTTCAGGGATATGCCCATGGGGACCTCTATCAGTCCGCCGCGGGCTATCTTGCCCGCCAGAGCAAAGACCTTGGTGCCTTTGCTCTTCTCAGTGCCGTACGCATTAAAGGCATTAGCGCCATTGAGTATAATCCAGGACACGTTAGCCAGGGTCTCTACATTATTGATGTTGGTAGGCTTACCCCATAACCCGGACTGCGCAGGAAACGGTGGACGGAAGTTAGGCATTCCCCGCCGTCCCTCTATAGACATCATAAGAGCCGTCTCCTCCCCGCAGACGAAAGCACCGGCTCCCTGCCTGATGCTTATGTTGAAATCGAAGTCAGAGCTCAGGATACCTTCACCGATAATTCCTCTCTCTCCGGCCTGAGCCAGGGCTATCTCTAATCGGTGAATTGCCAGCGGATACTCCGCCCGAACATAAATATAGCCTTCGGAGGCGCCGATAGCATAGGCGGCTATTAACATCCCTTCGATAACACTGTGAGGGTCGCTTTCCAGAACGCTTCTATCCATGAAAGCGCCGGGGTCTCCCTCATCGGCGTTACATATTACATATTTTTGACTGCCCGGAGACTTTCTAGCAAAACCCCATTTGACGCCGGTGGGGAAGCCAGCTCCACCCCTTCCCCTCAAGCCGGAACTGGTAACCTCGTCAATTACCTCCTGGGGTGACATGTTGTGCAATACCTTCTCCAGCGCTTTATAGCCGCCGGCTTCAAGATAGTCATCTATAGATTCGGGGTCGATTATGCCGCAGTTTCGGAGCACAATCCTTCTTTGCTTGGACAGAAGGTTATCTATCTCATCGGCAGGTATAACCCATTCGGCAACAGGCTTACCGCCGATTATGTGTTCCTCGACTATGCGTTGAACCTGTTCGGGGGTAACATTCCTGTAGAACACACGCCTGCCCTGCGGTGGAAAGACTTCGACCAAAACCTCGCTGTAGCACAGGCCCATGCACCCGGTTCGCCTCAGTTCTACATTCTTTAAACCGTGCTCATTAAGGCTGGCCTTCAGAGCATCATAGACCTTCTGGCCTCCAGCAGCTATTCCGCAAGAGGCGAGCCCTACCTTTACAACCCAGCTTCCATTCTTTTTATCTCTTTCCCAGGACATCTTATATCTCACTTTGTCGGAGTAAGTTCCTCCGCTTCATGGACCTGGCTCACTATCTTATTGACAGATTCAGGAGTGAGCCGTCCATGGACCTCATTATTGACCATTATGCAAGGAGCCAGGCTACAGCAGCCAAGGCAGGCTACCCGCTCCACAGTGAACTTACCATCCTTGCTGGTTTCTCCTTCCTCGGCGCCTGTCGCCTGGGCTATTGTCTGTGCTATTCTCTCCGCTCCGCTCAGATGGCACGCAGTCCCATGACAGACCTTGATTAAATTCTCACCTACAGGTTCCAGTCGAAACTGAGAATAGAAGGTAACTATGCCGTATATCTCACTGGCGGGGACACCTATGTTTTCTGCTATGCGCTCGATTGCTACCGGAGGAATATAGCCATAAGCATCTTGAATCTCCTGAAGGGCTGGTATTACAGCTCCAGGCTGCACATTATGCTTATGGGCTATAGCGTCGATTACAGTAAAACTAAGTTCTTCTCTGTCTTTTGCTTTAATAGCCATCCGACCTCCTTCCGCTCCAGTTTGGTTCCTCTAAGGCTCCTGTAGATTTAAGTAACAAGCGGAAAATCACACACCACTATGGGTTAAAGCCTTGAGGAGCTCCTTTTTAGAAGCGCGATGGCGTTCAAACATGCTGACGATTCTCAGGATTTCCATATCCTTGACCCAGCTCTTTTCCCGGATCTTGCTGGCTAGAGCCTCAACTGTCACCGGGGCATCCACCATCATAATCATATCGTGGGAGCCGATGACCGGGTCAACGAAATCTACGCCGGGCATTCCCTCGAGTTGTCTTAGCACTTTGATAAACTCTTGCTGTTCCATCTCATCCACCACATTCACCAGTAAATATGCTCTTAGTCCCATTTCAGTTCCTCCTTTTTTAAATCTACTTTTATCTACTCTAGAGTAAACATGCTCTCAGACCAATTTCGGTTTCTCCTTTCTATCTTACCTGCGCTCAGTAAACCACAGCCATATAGCTGATACATCCGTGGGATGCCTGTTTTTTTGCCGGGGGCTTTCCCACAGAAAGAAGCCGGTCTCATCAGGGATTTCCACAACCCACTACTGTGGTTTTCCCGTAAAGCCGTAGGTTATTCTCTAGAGTTTATTCGGTTGAAGAAAGCGGAGGGGCAGAGTAAGATTAGGCGGGGCAGAGTGGAAGGCTGTCCGTTATATTAATGTCGGAAAGGATGTGAGTTGAAAAAGATTACTATTCTTCTGGTTGAAAACCATGCGTTGGTGAGGGAGAGCATCCATCAGTCTCTGGAACGCGAGGCAAACTTTACCGTGGTCGGGGAAGCCGGTGACGGCGAAGAGGCGGTGCAGATGGCGCGAGAACTCAAGCCCGACGTCATTGTCATGGATATATCTCTACCCAAAATCAACGGCATTGAAGCCACGAAGCAAATTAAGGCATTTCAGCCCTCTGTCATTGTATTGGGACTTACTGCCTATGATTACGAGCAGTACATTTTCCCGCTGCTGGATGCCGGGGCTGCCGGCTACTTGCTTAAGGATATAAGTAGTCGCGAACTTATCAATGCCATCCAGGCTGTGTATAAGGGAGAGGCGGTGCTCCATCCGGCAATCGCCCGTAAGGTACTGGAACGATATCGGCGGTCTAAGGAGGGAGGTGAGAAGGAACACGAACCGGATTCACTCACCGGGCGGGAGACCGCTGTACTTAAGATGGCAGCTAAAGGGATGAGCAACAGCGAAATTGCCGAGGAGTTATGTCTGAGTGTGCGCACTATTGAGAGTCATCTGGGAACTATCTTTAATAAACTGGGAGTGGGTTCCCGTACCGAAGCAGTGATAGAGGCTATGCGAAGAGGCCGGTTCACCCTGGAAGAACTGTCCTGACCGTATCCCTGCCGCTTTGAGATATTGGAGAAGCTGTGCATATATCTTCAGGTTTACTAAGTTCAGTCCGAAGGGTTATTCGCAGTCCTCATTTTTGGGCGGTGCTGGTGATATTTGCCATTGGCATCGTCCTTCATTATCCGGAACAACTAATCCCCTGGGGTGCAACCGCTATTTCCTCGTTTTTAGGGACAACCCGGCACACAGCGGAGCGGGTCTTCTTTCTCATACCCATAACCTATGCCAGTTTTATCTTTGGCACTAGGGGAGGGATAGCCAGCTTGCTGGCGGCTGGTTTCATTATGATGCCACGGGCTATTTTTATCTCCCTGGTTCCGGCTGACGCCATACTTGAGAGCAGCGGCGTTATCATCGTCGGCGGCGTAGTAAATCTGTGGTTCTACATGCACCGTAAAAATATCGCCCAGCGTCGGAGTATAGAAGAGGCACTGGTAAGGATTATTGATGGTTCTTCTATTCCATTATTTGTAATTAATAAACAACATAAAGTAACTCACTGGAACACAGCTATTGAGGTGCTTACCGGTATAAAGAGAGAGGAGATAATCGGGACGGATGAGCAGTGGCGGGCATTTTACCATGAGAAACGGCCGATTATGGCTGATTTAATAGTAGATGGGGCATCGGAAAATGAAATAGCGACGTATTATAAAAATGGATACAAGAAAAGTCGGCTGATTGATGGTGCTTATGAAGCCGAAGACTGGTTTTCAGCTCCTGGCAAGAGTAGACAGTGTCACCATTTTACGGCCAGTCCTATCCGCAATAACGACGGAGAAATAACGGGCGCAATAGAAACGCTGGAAAACATCACCGAGCGAAAGAAAGCCGAAGAGAATCTACGCTACTATTTGCAGGAAATTACCAAGGCTCAAGAAGAGGAGAGGAAACGTATTGCGCGTGAACTTCACGACAGCAGTGCTCAAAATCTTATCGCTCTGCTTCACCAGTTGGACAACTTGCTAACTGACAAGACAAAGCTGCCGGTGAGCGAGGCTAAGGCGCTATGGGGTTTCTATGAGCAAATAAGGGATACACTCCAGGAGGTGCGTCGGTTCAGCCGTGACCTGAGGCCGTCCATCCTCGATGATTTAGGTCTGCTCCCGGCATTGGAATGGGTAACCGAGGACCTGAAAAGCACATATTGGATAGAGGTTGATTTGAAAGTGCTTGGGAATGAGCGGAGGCTATTCCCGGAAACGGAGCTACTGCTCTTCCGCATTGTTCAGGAGGCGCTCAGGAATGTTGCCAAGCATGCCGAGGCCACCAGGGCTGAAGTCGAAGTCAGGTTCGACGAGGACAGGGTAACGGTTACTATAACCGACAACGGTAAAGGCTTCGAGCCCCCGGAAAGCCTCGGAGCGCTGACACCCACGGGTAAACTGGGACTGGCCGGAATGCAAGAGCGGGTGCAGTTGCTTGGTGGCAGGTTAAAGCTGGAGTCTAAGCCAGGTAAAGGCACCAAAATATTTGTTGAGGCCCCGGTTTAACTGGCGGATAAAGGTTACTTCATTATCTATGTCAGGGTAAACTCCTGCTTTGTCCTGTAGAAATTCAATCTTAGCCCTTAGCGCTTAAAAGCGACTGGGAAACTGCACAATCTGTCACAATGTATAATTATGGATAAGCATGTCAAATGAAGGCATCAGCAGAGAGGAATTGACGAAGAAACGAACCCCTTCGGAATTACTGAGCTGGGTAAAATGGAAGAGGGAACAAATTGCGTCTACTGAGGAGGGAGAAAGAACTCTAATACTTCATGAGGGACTTGCAAAGCAATTTGAGGAGGAAGTCTATCCGTTAGCGATATTTGGACAGCGTAAGTTTGGTAATACCGACCAAATACTCATGCAGCCAATTATCGGCAATCAAAGCTACGATGCAGTAATAACCGACCTAAGCAGTAAGCCTGCCTCTGAAAGTTATATTGAAATAACCCAAGCTCATGAAGGAGAGAACGATTATCTGCGGAGTTGCGTATTAGCGCAGCAAGGTATCGTTCCCATGCATGGCCCTGTTACCAAAACAGGTACGAAGAAGACGGGAAGAAAGATTTCAACACCATTCACTGCTGCCAATGCCGACGAAGTCGCGACAAAGGAGCTGAAAAAGATTGTCGATGCAGTAAAGGGAAAAGCAGGCAAGGACTATCCCATCAATACATCGTTACTCATAGTCTTTGACGATGGTTTGTCTTTCAGACTAGCTGTGGATGATAGATATCTGGACACTTTTGTCAAAGAGAATATCTTGAAGTTAGACCTCAGGTTTTCGACACTCTATCTTGTTGGCTGGCAGAATGTATTTCGAGAGTTTAACCTTGCCAAGAGGCCTTGAACCTCATTTCTAGCTCAAGCAATAAGCCATTTTGTTTGGTTCCTCGTTTTGCATTGGCTGAGACAAGCGACCTTAATAAGCTACCTGACAATCTCGGCTCTTCGCCTTTCGGCGTTTTCTGAGCCAGATTGTATGCCCTTCACAAAAGGTGCTTTACATAAATGTAAACGCAGCACTGGAAAATGAACCTTTGTTTATGAGAAGGCACAAAGGTTAGCCGCTCGCAGGCAATGTTGTGCGCAGGCTGAGTTGGCAGGATGCACATTAGGTTCTTGTTTTAAGTAATCATCTTTACCAGAGACAAGCTGAGAGGTGGGCACCACCAAAAGCTCCGATATACTATCTTTTCAAGTACTTGGCGATATCTTTAATTGTATCCTTCAGTGCAGGCATCACACGTTTGAACCACCAGACAGCCCAAACAACCGCTGCGACCAATAAAGCGATACCTATAGATAGCGCAATAATGAATCCCCAATCTACTTCCATTCAACTACCATTCCAGTCCAATTTTTTTCCTGGCGCCAAAGAGCAGGAAGGACATGAATAGCATTCCAATTAGAAGAAGGACAGCTCGAGTTATTTCTCCCTCCAGCATACGCCAGATAAACACGGGTACACCGCCCCCCCACAGCAAGATCAGCAAATAGCGCACACGCTTGAGCATAAATTCCCTTCCGGTTCTCCTCCTCAGCACGACCAAAACTGAAAACACAGCCGCTGAGACTCCACCACCAGCGGCAAGCAAACTTGAGGTAGAGAGAGCAAGCACACCCGTGTTCTTAAGGTTCCCAAGGATCCACATCAAAAGTAGGAAGACACATCCAGCTCTTATAAGCTCCTGCACAATTATGCTTCTCATTCTAATTTCCTATCCCACCATCTAAGCAACTCTTGCATAAAGTCTAAGTCGATGGCCGAGTAATGTCAAAAGAAATTGTTCAGTTAACTTCCTCGAACCCTGTGGGGTGGTCAGGCAATTGCCAAGCCGTTTAGGAATGCTCTGAACCTTAGCTCTTTGCCCTTCGGCGTCTTCTGAGCCAGATTACCAAAGGCGGAATTGAATTTATTACTTAGCGCTTAAAGCGACTGGAAAACTGCCCAATCCGTCAGAATGTGCAATTGGGTAACAAAGCAAGCTAATGTGCAATGATATACAATTTGGACAATTGTATTACCTCTATAAAGTTATTACTACCTTTCCTTTGGCTCGGGTTTTTTCACATTCCCTCTGCCTTTAATTCCCATTGCTTGTTCTCCTCATTGTATTTCGGAATCGATTATTCTTGCTCTCCGTACTCTCTTATTATGGACAAAAAGGCAAGTTGCCTAAAAAGATGGGTACTATGCTTGACATGCCATTTAGGTAAATCAGTCTAGATAGCCCTTGAGCTTTCGAGTGTGGGAGGGATGACGTAACTTGCGCAGGGCCTTGCCTTCAATCTGTCGTATTCTTTCTCGAGTTACATTGAATTCTCTGCCCACCTCTTCAAGGGTTCGAGCACGTCCGTCTCTAAGGCCAAACCTAAGCTGGAGCACCTTTTTTTCTCGTTCGGTAAGTTCATTGAGCACTTTATCTATTTGTTCTTTGAGTAGCTGCTGTGAAGTGGCTTCAGTTGGTGCTAAACTGCCGCGATCTTCAACAAGGTCACCTAGACGGCTATCAGCATCTTCGCCAATGGGCATGTCTAGCGACATTGGCTGACGGAAAAACAAAGCCATGCCCCCTTCCACCCTTTCTGGGGATATATTTAGGATGCTGCCAATTTCCTCGTAACTTGGTTCGCGTCCAAGTTCTTGAATTAACTGTCGTGTTGTGCGTGATAGCTTGTTCATTGTGTCTACCATGTGTACCGGAATGCGAATGGTACGGGATTGGTCAGCTCTAGATCGAGTGATACCTTGCCTGATCCACCAGGTGGCGTAGGTACTGAACTTGTAGCCTCTTCTATACTGAAACTTAGCTATAGCTCGGATGAGGCCAATATTCCCTTCCTGGATAAAGTCAAGGAAGGACATGCCATGCGCGCTATACTTCTTAGCTATGCTAACCACCAGGCGCAGGTTTGCTTCAGTGAGGTGCCTTTCTGCTGCTTCTGCTTCGGTCCTCACCTTTTCAAAGTAAGCTTTGAACTCACTGCTATGAGAATCGAGTTGAGACAGGAACCTGTTGTTAGTCAGGAGGGCCTTTAGTTTTTGCCATGAAGGTTTATCTCTAGCCAG
>Ga0315549_1001272_pt1 | contig 26647 bp, 22 predicted proteins | sample SalMarSW160200MG_FD_203101 | JGI IMG/M metagenome (GOLD analysis project Ga0315549, IMG submission 203101) | Salt marsh sediment microbial communities from the Plum Island Ecosystem LTER, Massachusetts, United States - Salt Marsh Sediment SW1601-200 ... | reverse complement strand
TTCGATACTATTATTTGTGCTGGGTCCCTCTATTATCTTCCTAAGCCGGTAGAGGGCCTAAAAATCCTTCATTCTCTGCTGAGACAAAATGGAATAGTGTTATACCTTGGTCCGAATATAAAATTATTAAAGTTTTGGGTCCATGTTTATAGTGGAGCAGAATTGGAAGAATTGTTTAGGCTAGCAAGTTTTAAGGTTGAGAAAATAATGAAAGTAGGCTGGAAAGGGATTGCTTATTTTGCTAAAGCTCGGAGACTAAAATAAGGATGAGAAATTTTAAGGAGCAGCAACACCATGCCTAACGGTGGAGAGATAGAGCTTTTTCTCTATGATTCCCCAGCGTTCAAGGATTTTCTGCAACACAATTCCCACGAGGCAGGAGAGGTAAGATTCTTGGAATCGATAATTCGGCCAGGGATGCAAGTGATAGACGTTGGAGCCAATATAGGAATCACCAGTGTAACCATAGCTAGGAACATTGGCAAAGACGGCAAGCTCTATTCTTTCAAACCGGTTCCGCATTATTTCCGCATCCTTCAGCAGAACCTGTCCTCCAACGGAATAGAAAATGTGGAAGCCCTTCCAGTGGCCTTATGAAGACTAGATGAAACGAAACGGTTACAGCACTTGTATCAATTGCATCCAATCCCCTTCGGTGTATTGGATGCAATTGCTCACCCAAAGGAATGACGGTTTGTTTAACGCCTATTAAAAAGGTCCGGCATTTCTCAAAGCTAAATCGTCGAAGCTAAAGGACTGAGTTTAAAAAGGAACCTATTTATCAAAGTCACAATTCGCTAAATTATTCAATGCGGACTCATTGAATAATTTTATTTGAGTAAATGTGACATTATGCAAGTTTGTCACATCCAAGCGCTAGGGAAGAATTCCACCTTTCTATTGACATTCGGTTCAACGTGGGATTAGTATTTACAACAATGAATAGGCCAATTAGAGGAGGTCGCTATGGGAAAAAGTCGACTTCTATTTCTATCTATTCTAAACTTGATTGGATTCTTAGGTACGGTTATCGTTAATGGACTTGCCAATGCTCTTCCGCTAAATAATAAGACGACCGGCGAGTTATCTGATCAGTATCCAAATTTATTTGTGCCATCAGGACTGACCTTTTCTATTTGGGGTCTAATATATATCTTGCTCGCTATCTTTGTCATATATGGGTTGGTCATCGCTCTTAGGAAAGATACGCAGAAGTCATCTTTTATTGAGAATATCGGGATACTATTCTTCATCTCCTGTCTGGCAAATATTGGCTGGATCTTCGCTTGGCATTACGAAATCTTGCCTCTTTCCCTAGTGTTAATGCTTGTAATACTGGGATCTCTAGTTCCAATCTATATACGGTTACACATTGGTAAATCAGATGCAACCCGAATTGAAAAATACCTAGTACACCTTCCTTTTAGCGTGTATCTTGGCTGGATAACCATAGCGACAATCGCCAATTTTACCGCTCTGCTGGTTGATGTAAATTGGAATACGTTTGGACTAGGTGAGCAATTCTGGGCGGTAGCGGTTATTGTTATCGGAATAGCAATTGCATTAAGTATATTATTTACGCGAAAAGATATATTCTACTGCCTAGTTGTTGACTGGGCATTACTTGGCATACTACTAAAACGAATTTCCGTTGAAATGACACCTGTGCAAAGCGTAATAGTCATTACCATTGTTGGTATGGTACTTATCAGCGCAGGAATAATAACTCAAATAATAAGAAAGAAGATATATTAGATAATTCTTCCTATTTCTGCCTCTATGCTATTTTGAAAATAATTTTAGCAATTAGATAATGAAAAGCATCGTTATCACCGGAAGCACTAGTGGCATAGGGTTTGGTCTTGCGGACTCGTTTCTATCGCTGGGCTGTTCGATAACAGTTAGTGGACGGTCTCAGGCAAATCTAGATAAAGCTTATAACTTATTAGCTGGCAAATATGAGACTTGCCTTTTGTTAGCTTGTTCTTGTGACGTAACCGAGTATGATCAAGTTCAAGCTTTGTGGGATACGGCAAAAGCTCGCTTTAGAAATGTCGATATATGGATAAACAATTCTGGCGTTGGTCACCCCGAAACCGAAATCTGGAGTTATTCACCTGATCTGATTAAAGAAGTAGTCAACACCAATGTAATAGGTGCAATATATGGCTCAGTAGTAGCACTAAAAGGTATGATAGGGCAAGGATTTGGCAGTATTTACAATATGGGGGGTCTGGGTAGCAGTGGTCCAATAATTAGGGGTTTGGCGCTATATGGAACTACCAAGTCAGCATTATCTTACCTTACTAGGTCTATGGCAAAGGAGACTCAAGGCACTCCAATATTGGTAGGAGCACTTAGACCCGGCATGGTAGCTACGAAACTCATTACCGAGCAATATGATGGACACCCTGAAGAATGGGAACGCTCCAAGCGAATTTTTAATATCTTAGCGGATCGTGTAGAAACTGTTACGCCGTGGCTAGCTAAAAAAGTATTGACCAACAATAAGAATGGAGCAAATATCATATGGCTTACAAAGTTTAAAATTTTGAAACGCTTTATAACTGCTCCCTTTTCTAAACGCAAAATCTTTGAATAGCTAATATTTATCAGTTACGCCGTGGACATTGAACTAGTTGCCAGCACTTTCCTACAAGGGCAGAGGGTGCTGCCCAAGAAGCTCCTGGACAGCGGTTTCGCCTTCAGCTATCCCGCCCTGACTGATGCTCTTCGCCAGCTGCTGTCTACTGAAACCTAACGGCTAGGGCGATGAAAGGTAGTCCTCTTCCCAGATTTTCTGGGATAACTCCCTGAATTTGGCACCGTACTCGGCCATGTACTTATAATAATGCTTATCCAGCAGGGCTTCCCGGGCCGAATCGTCTTCCGGTTCAGGGTGGTACTTATCAATCCAGCCCCGGAATAGACGGTAATGGTCACGGAAGGGGCAGGGGCTCAGCCAGTTGCCCTCCGCTGACAGCGTCTCGCCGCCGTAGCCGTAGTCGACTTGCCAGTCGCGTATGGTCTTGAAGAACGGCGAGGCCCAGACGTCATTGAGGGTGCCGCCGCTGGCGTAGAGCTGGTGGATATTGGCCGCAGCGTAGGGGGTAAAGACACAGGGCATTATATTGCCGTTCCAATCGATATAAAGGTAACCGCCGGCACGGCCTGCCGAGATACAGCCGTTAGCCAGCGGGCCGTGGTTCCAGAAATCAACGAGGAATAAGTGCCTCTTTTCGACTACCTCCCAGACCCTGTACCAGAAGTTGAGCCGCTGTGCCGGCGTCGGCATAAGCTCAAAACTGGGCTGGCGGCCTATGGGCAGATACTGAAAGAAGAAGGCGTAGAATACCCCCAGCTCGTTGAAGAATAGCTCTAGAAATTCGTCGGATAGTACCTCCTCATAGTTATGCCGGGTAACGCTTACCGAAATACCGAAAGGTACCCCCGCTTGACGCATCAGTTTAATCTTATCTATAACCATATCGAAAATACCCTCGCCTCGGCAGTCATCGGTAAGGGCCCGCATCCCCTCCACGGAAAAGGCCGGGGTAAGATTGCCCAGCCGGGACAGGCGGGCGGCGATTTCTTCAGTAACCAGTGTCCCGTTGGTGAACATCAAGAACAGCAAGTCGGGGTTCCGCTCAACGATGTCCAGCACCCCCTTGCCCTCTGAGCTGTAGAGCAGCGGCTCGCCGCCGGAGAACACTACCAGGCGTATGCCCCACGACGCCTTGGCTTCGCTAACTATGCGCTCCAGGGTAGACCAGTCTAGCTTGTTACCACCCGAAGCAGAGGCGGCATAGCAGCCTTTACATTCCAGGTTACAACCGTGCCCGGGACTGATAGTGATAAACCAGGGAGGATTCACTCCGGTTTGGCGGCGGAAATCAACCGCGGCCGGCACTTTGCCGCCTGGAGTTAATAGAGACCGGGCCCAGAGAAGGGCCACCTTGCTGGCGACCTTGGAGGAGATGATACGCCTATTTATAAGCCGGTCAACTGTGCTCAAGATGGCGACATAAAGGAGCTTACGCTGAGATTCAATCTTGTCCTGTCCGCCCTTAAGACGGTTGGTTAGCCACCAAAAGGCTGGTCGGCGCAGCCAGCCAGCATAGGCCAGCCGGATTAGCGCCTTTAATATCCAGCCAGCACTCCTACCCAGCAGCATTTTTGCCGTGATATCGCGAAGGCTCATCCTAACCCTAATACTAGCACAGACCGCAAAGCAGCAAAAGATAGGCCTAGCCAATACCTTAGAATATGCTATGATTAATCCAAGGACAGCAGATGGCAAAGAACTACCCAGTTCGGAGCAAAAGCGGCTGGTACCTGGCCAGAATGGGTTGGCTGGAAGCATTAACATGCGTATTTTCAGCTCGTATAATCTGGCTACCATCGAGAAGTTTGTCTATCAGCTCTTCTTAAGGAGGTAAACAATGGCTATTGACCAATCCAGCGAACGGCGACTTGGCCGGCTACGTATCTGGAATATCGTTGTCGGACTGATTCTCGCGGTACAAGCTATTTTGATGGCGCTACTCACTAACAATTTTTCTCTTCCGGTGACGGCCACTTTCATGAGCGGCCCGCCCGGCAGCACGCCCGAGCTTAACCACCTTTTTAATATTGCCACCGGTTGGGGTGTTTTCACTTTCCTGGCAATATCGGCTGTTGCTTTGTTGATAATCGCATCGCCTCTCGTTTTCCCCTTGTACAAGCGTAACCTGCTACAGAACCATAACTACGGGCGCTGGATAGAGTACTTTTTCAGTTCCTCTATTATGATCGTGCTAATCGCTCAAATCACCGGCATCAGCGACATTGCCGCCTTATTGGCCATCTTCGGCATCAACGCCTGTATGATACTTTTCGGGGCGCTACAGGAGAAGTATGAAAAACCGGGCAAGCCTAGCTGGCTGCCATTCTGGTTCGGCAGCTTTGCGGGCGTCATTCCGTGGCTTGCGATCGCGATTTACGTCTGGGCGCCAGGGCTCAATGTATCGCCACCCGCGTTTGTCTATGGCATCATTGCCTCACTGTTCGTTTTCTTTAACTGCTTTGCTATCAACATGGTATTGCAGTACAAGAAGGTAGGACCCTGGCGGGATTACCTGTATGGCGAAAAGGTATATATACTTCTCAGTCTCACGGCCAAGGCATTGTTAGCTTGGCAGGTGTTCTTCCCGGTGTTGATGTCATCCTGATTTCTAGTTGTTCCCAAGCTTGGTAACGGCTCAGAATACTGAGGGGCTTAGCCAGTCCTCAACTCATTGTGGCGCTTTTCTACCCTGCTATTGTCAGCAGAGTAAATGCGGATATAGAGTCTTCTCAATCTTATCCTGTTATATCGCTGCGTAACAATACAGGGCACATTCACAGCAAACCCATAGGCTATCATGATCATCCCAATCCACCAGTCATTCCAAATGAAAAAGATAACCGAAAAAACAAAAATCACCCAATGCGTAAGTTCAGCCCGACAAGTTTCGAGGGTGAATTTTCGTATGTACGCCACATCCGTATTGCTGAGATGCTTCTTTCTGAATCCACTCTTAAATACGGCAGCGCCATCTGGCAGAAGTCCTTTCCATGTTTTTATTCTCAGGAAAGCTTGATAAATTCTTCCATCTCTTTCCCAACTGCGTTCTCGATAAAGCCACGATTCTGGATTAAAGGAGTCGGTTCGCATTTTCGCGACCGAAATGGAAACACTTACATGAATGACCAACCATACGATAAAGTCGATTGCAATGGTCAACAGACTAGGTAAATGAAAAATCATTTTTTTAGAGCATCATCTTTCAGAGGTATTGTAGTTCCCTTCCACCTTACTCTTCTGCTGATGAAAATTAGGAAGAACGACCGCAGGAAAATTACCAAGAAAAATATCAGCGAAACCGGGTAGAAGAGAGCAGTATAGAACCTGAATGTACCCAATCGGAACAACATCCAGTATATTTGCATAGTGTAACCGAGATAAGTCAACGTCCACACTAGAATTGAGATAGCGTTCATATTGGATATCGCTTCAATAACGTACATTGTCGCGCTGATGCCACCTCCAACCCAAGCAATAATTGCAAGGAGTATGGGAATATAAGTCTTGATAGCCCCGGTGGCGAAACCTTTACTCCAGCCATCTACGAGCTCTCTAATGCCGTTAGGATACATACGAAAAGAGATGGTACCCTTTCCACCATAACAGTATATTGGAATTTTCCTTTTCTTGAGTTTATTGCCGAGAGCGAGATCCTCCACTACTTCACCTTTGACCGCTATATGACCGCCAATTTCGAGATAGTATTTCTTTCTCATTACTACACACGGGCCAAAAAGCCCTATCGGCTTGAGAAGGTTACCAACAATAGTGAAAGTACCCATCGCTCCCATCACGATGATGTTGAAAAACGCAGATAGCTGTTCATAAAGTCTTTCAGTCTTGTGATATGGCTGTATTGAGACAACACCATCCCTTCTCAGGCAGGTTCCTACAATCTTATTAAGACCATCCTTTTCAATGCATGTGTCCGCATCTAGGAAAACTAGAATATTCCCCTTTGCTGCCTGGGAACCCTGATGGCATGCCCATGTTTTCCCGATCCAACCTTTAGGCAAAGGCTCTGACTGGATGGTTATCACTCCTGCACTCTCAGCGATTTCCTTAGTTCTATCTTCCGATCGATCAATAACGACGATGATTTCATCTGGGATGAAATCTTGGTCTTTAAGAGATTCCAAAAGAACTGGAAGTGACTTTTCTTCATTACGAGCTGGTATTATGATGGATACGGAAGGATATGACTTAGTTTTTCCACTGCTTTTTCTGCAACGCGGTATTCGGAATAAAAAGAAAAAACCGAGGGACCAGAATACAGTCTGAATAATAAGGTCTGTAATATCCATATGCTTTTACTTCGAATAATATAATATTCAACTAGGATGTCAAGCAAAATTATACAGGTAATCTCAAACTTTGAAAATACTATAGCTAAACGGAATTTGACCTGCCATCCTGTTTGGCAACTGTCAATCCCCTGCTCCACCCGTCCCCTTCGAATCTAACCCCCGCTACTAAAGAAAATTTTGCCTTTAATTTATTAGTGCAGGCATTCGCCCTAACACAGTTATAAAGCTAAAAGATAGCAATAGCCGTTAGCCGAAATATGCTATGATACTGGAAGATGGCGCAGAACTACCCGGTCCATAACAAAGAAGGCTGGTACCTGGCCAGAATGGACTGGCTGGAGTGGCAGGAGACGGTACTGAAGCTCGGCGCCGCCGGCTGCGGTATCGCCGCCTTTAGCCTGGCTTTTGCCGCCGACAGGCTGGCTCTACCCGGTGGCTGGGGTCTGGTGCAACTGGTCATACTGGCCGTCATGTCGCTGGGCCTTTTCGGGGCTGTCTTTGAGCGGCTTGACCAGCGCGAGATAGGGGCCATGGTCTTCGTAGTAGTTAACAACCTGGGGCACTGGGGCCTTCTGCTGGCTATAGCCAGCGGCCTTGGTGGCGGCCTGGTCATTGCCTTCAGCGCTCTTATGCTTGCCGGCGAAATCACCAAGCTCACCTTCTTCGCAAAGAGCAACTCCACCGTCAGGAATAGCCCCAAAAAATTCGTGCTTGCCATCGTGGCCATGTTCGCCCTGGGTTACACAGCCATACTGGTCCTGGCATTCTTTATCTAGACCTTTGCTCCATATAGACCTTATAATAATACTCAGAAGCGATAACATGTGGAGGCCAGATGGCAGGGTCAAAGGCCGGGCAAGGCAAAGATAACGGGCTGGAGTGGCGGAAGGGTCTCTGCGGCACCTGCCCCGCCGGCTGCTGGGTCGAGGTGGGGCTTAAAGAAGGCCGGCTGGCCGACATCAAGGCCGACACCGGCCACACCCTTGGCATGATATGCCGCCGCGGCCAGCATGCCCCGGAGATTGTCTATTCCGAGCATCGTCTAAAATACCCCCTTAAACGGTTTGGGTCAAAGGGCTCCTATGACTTTGAGCGCATCAGCTGGGACGAGGCCTACAGCGTTATCGTTGATAACCTCAACCGAATAAAAGGGGAATCGGGGGCGGAGGCGGTAGCCATCTACACCGGGCGGGGGGCTCAGGAGCTTTCCCTATGTGACATGTTCCAGCCCAGGGGAGTGACAGTATCCTCAGCGTCCAATGTTCTGTTCCCCTTCGGTTCGCCCAACACCATGGGGGTGGGTGCCCTCTGCTACGTATCCCTCCATATGATTGCCCCGCTGGTGACCATGGGGCGGATGCAGACCAACATGTTCAACGATATCGAAAACGCCGAGATGGTGGTGGTCTGGGGAACCAACCCAGCCACCGATTCACCGCCGATTGATATGCTCCGCCTGGAAGCGGCCGCCCGGAGAGGCGCCGATATCGTGGTGATTGACCCCCGCCGCACCGAGACGACCATTCGCAGCAATGCCCAGTGGCTGCCCATCCGGCCCGGCACCGACGGCGCCCTGGCCCTGAGTTTGATTGAGGTGCTGATTGAGGATGACCTCTACAGCCAGGACTTTGCCGATAACTGGTGCCATGGCTTTGAGGAGCTGGCGAGCTACATCCAGCACTTCCGACCCGAGGTTGTTGAGGCCATCACCGGCGTGCCGGCGGAGACGATAAGAGACCTAGCCCACCGCATCGCTCAAGCCAGCGGTGCTTCCCTGTTGATGTACACCGGCCTGGAGTACTCCAATAGCGGGGCCCAGTCGGTGCGGGCGGTACTGACCCTGTTCGCTCTGGCTGACCAGCTCGATGTGCCCGGCGGCATTGGGCTGGCCATGCTCAACGACCAGTTCCCCATCAACCGCGCCTGCAACCAGCCGAACCCAGATTTAGAGAGGGCGGTGGCCCGTAACGAGTTCCCCATCTACAGCAACTACAGGGGCGAGTCCCACGCCATCGGGCTGGTGAACTCAGTGCTGAAAGGTGAGCCCTACCCCATACGGGGGCTGATTATCCAGGGGGCTTCTTTGCTGACATCTTGGCCGCAGACCTCCATCTGGCGGGAAACGCTTTCCAAGCTTGATTTCATCGCCTGCATTGATCGCCAGCTCACCGCCGACGCCGCCTACGCCAACATCGTCCTGCCAGCAACCACCATGTTCGAGAATAACTCCTATATGGTCTACGGGCCCATCTTCCGCCTGCGGGAGAGGCTAATCGAGCCGGTGGGCGAGGCCCGCAATGACTACCTCATCATGGCCGGGCTAGCCCGTCATCTGGGTTACGGCCAGCTGTTTCCCCAGACCGAGGAGGCCATGCTGCGCCAGGCGCTGGAAGGCTCCGGCTACAGCCTTGAAGATGTAAGGAAAGCCGGTGGCTGGGTCAGGCTGCCGACGCCGATGATGGAGTACAAGAAATGGCAGAAGGGGGGGCTGCGCCAAGACGGCCGGCCCGGTTTCGAAACCCCCACCGGTAAATTTGAAATATGGTCAACTATATTTAAGGAGTACGGCTACGAGCCGCTGCCCAAGTATATTGAACCGACCGAAGGGCCGTTAGGCAATCCAAAATTAGCTGATAAATTTCCTCTGGTTTTTAATTCCGGGGCCCGGCCCCAGACCGACTTCCGCTCTCAGCACCACGGCATTAAGGGGCTGGTTAAGGATAACCCGGAGCCGGTAGTTGAGCTGAATACCAAAGACGCCGCCGAGCGGGGCATTCAGAGCGGCGATATGGTTGAGGTGCGAACCGCCCGGGGCAGGGTTCCCTTTAGAGCCAGGGTTACCGATGATATTGTCAAGGGCGCCGTAGAGTGCACCTTTGGTGGGGGGACGCCTGTGGGGCCCAAGGCCTGGCGGGAGTGGAACGTCAACGAGTTGACCGACCTCAAAAACTACGACCGAATCTCCGGTTTCCCGGTCTACAAAGCCCTCCTCTGCGATGTTGCCAAAGCTGGGCGGGGGAAGGCAAATGCTGTCCCGGTAGACCAGGGGGATACAATGTGTCAGGTTGATATTCCCCCGGCAGCTAAAGATAAGCCGGAACGGCGCATCTATCTGGATAACAACGCCACCACCCAGATAGCTGATGAAGTTCAGCAGGCCATGACGCCCTACTTAGCGGGGGACTACGGCAACCCCTCCAGCATCCACAATATGGGGCGGGAGGCTAAAGAGGCCGTGGAAAAAGCCCGCCGCCAAGTAGCTAGACTAATCAACGCCCGGTCCAGGAGCGTGATATTAACCAGCGGCGGCTCCGAGGCTGACAATATGGCCCTCAAGGGGGTGGCCTTCGCCCTAGGGGATAAGGGGGGACATATCATCACCACCGCCGTCGAGCACCCGGCGGTAATGAGCACCTGCCGATTCCTAGAGGGGCTGGGCTGCCGGGTCAGCTACCTCGAGGTGGATGGGGACGGCTGCCTTGAGCCGGGGCGGCTGGAGAAGGCTTTGACCGACGATACTATCCTGGTCTCTATCATCATGGCCAACAACGAGGTCGGCACCGTCTTGCCTATTAAGGAGCTTTGCGCCATTGTTCACCGGAGGGGAGTGCTCTTCCATACCGATGCCGTCCAGGCGGTGGGGAAGATTAAGGTAGATATTGAGGAGCTTGGGGTTGATATGCTCAGCCTTTCCGGCCACAAGTTTTATGGCCCCAAGGGGATTGGAGCACTGTACGTGAGGCGGGGGGTATCGCTGGAGCCGGTGATGCACGGGGGTAAGCAGGAGGTGGGCCTAAGAGCCGGGACCGAAAACGTGCCCGCCATCGTGGGGCTGGGCAAAGCTGCCGAACTGGCCATGCGGTCACCATCAAATTCAATGGAGATAGCCGGACTGCGGGATAAGTTAGAGACAGAGTTAAAGCGGCTGGTGCCGGAGGCCAGGCTCAACGGGCACCGGACGGAGCGGCTGCCCAATACCCTTAACCTGACCCTGCCGGAACTGCGCGGTGAATCCATCGTGCTGGCCATGGACCAGCACGGCGTCTCGCTTTCTTCCGGGTCAGCCTGCAAGTCGGGCTCCCCTGAACCCACCCATGTCCTTATCGCAATGGGCCGCAGTGAGGAGGAGGCGCACTGTTCGGTCAGATTTTCCCTCTCCCACCACACCACAGAAGAGGATATCAAAGATACGGCAGCGGCGCTGGCCAGGGTTCTGGAGGAAAAATCAATGGTGCGGCTGATGCCCTGCCGCTAGGCGCTTTCCTGCTTAACCAGGTATTGCACGCTGAACCACTGCCTGTCGTCAGTCCAGACCCGTTCGACACGCCATCTCGCTTCCGCCGCCATCCGTTCGAACCCGTCAAGGCTATACTTGTATGAGCTCTCCGTCCAGATAGTCTCACCTTTGGCAAAGTTAATAGCAGTGCCATCAAGATGCACCCTCTGGTCTTTCTGGCTTACCAGGTGCATCTCAACCCGCCCCTGTGAGTAGTTATAGAATGCGTAGTGTTTATAGTTTTCCGGCAGGAAATCAGCGCCCAGTTCACGGTTAATTCGCCCTAGCACATTCAAATTAAAGGCGGCGGTAACGCCTTTAGAGTCGTTGTAGGCGCGGTGTAGCACCTCAGGGTCCTTCTTGAGGTCAACCCCGATGAGCATCCCCCCACCGGGGCCACAAACCTTGGCCATCTGTTCCAGGAACTGCTGGGCGGGTAAGGGGTCAAAATTACTGATGGTTGAGCCGGGGAAATAGACCACCGCCCGCCGGCTATCCCGATCGGAGGTAGGCAACTCAAAGCGGCTAGTGTAGTCGGCGCAAACTGGGATTATCTCCAGTTCGGGATAGAATATTGAAAGTTCTCCGGATACGTGCCTGAGCTGTTCCCGGGATATGTCGATAGGGATATAGGCCACCGGATCCTCCAGGTGGTCGAGCAGAAGGCGTACCTTTTCACAGTTGCCACAGCCGTACTCGATTAGACGCACCCGCCGCCCGATAAGCCGGGCTATTTCACCGATATGGACGCCCATTATGGAGGCCTCGGTACGGGGGATATAGTATTCGTCCAGGGAGCAGATACGCTCGTAGAGTCGGGAACCCCGCTCGTCGTAGAAATACTTGCAGGGCAGCTCTTTCGGCTGCTTTCTCAGCCCGGCCAGGACGTCAGCCAGAAAACGCTCCCACCCCGGTTTAACATCGTGCCACCGCAGCCGCCGGTTTAACCTGGAACATGTATCCGGCATCTCGGGCCTCTTATAAACCATAACCGCCAGCTATTTTCCTATCTTTATTACCTTGCGCTCATCAAAGGCTACGTAGCCCTCAATCCGTTTGGCCGCCGGCTTGGGAGAAAGGTAATACCAGGCGGCATCTTTATTGATGTTACCGCCAACGACAATATCGTAATAGCCAGCGTGACCCTTCCAGGGACATTCGTATTCGGTATCACTGCCCCGGAAATACTGCTTATCAATTGAATCCAGTGGAAAATAGATGTTGCCTTCCATGCTTTCATACCGGTCGCTTTCGGCCAGTACCGCCCCCTCCCACACTGCTTTAACCATTTCTGCCTCCCCGGCTGGTTATAGATACAATCCCAATGATAGCGGTAACACAATAACGAAGTCATAAAATGAAAAGAGAAAAAGTTACAGAATTATGACATTGCTACCATATTAGAGCGCTTTATAAGATAGAATCCCCCCCAACTATCGTCTACCGGTACTCAGGGTTGGGGTGATCAAAGCGGCAGCCTGCATCCCATAGAGAGCGCTGGTTGCCGTGGGCAGGTATCCCCCCCATATCCTTAAGCATCCGGGCGAAGTGCATCAGATTCCAAGCCATGAAGGTGGCGTTGCGCTGAGTGAAATCGTTCTCCGGCCCGCCGGAACTAGGGTCCAGATAGGACGGTCCGGGGCCGGCCTCGCCCACCCAGGCGGCGTCGGCCTGCGGTGGAATTACATAGCCCAGGTGCTGCAGGGAATAGAGGATATTCATGGCACAGTGTTTGGCGCCATCCTCGTTGCCGGTGATAATGCAGCCGCCGACGCGTCCGTAGTAGGCATACTGCCCCTTATCGTTAAGGTCTCCGGAGGAAGAGTAAAGGCGTTCGATAACTTTAGTGCATACCGAAGCCTTATCCCCCAGCCAGATAGGAGTGCCGATTACCAGGATATTGGCCGCCTCAACTTTTTTATATATTCCCGGCCAGTCATCATGCGTCCAGTTATGCTCGGTCATATCAGGATAGACACCGCTGGCGATATCGAAGTCCACCGCCCGCAGTGTCTCCACCGACACCCCGTTTTTCTCCATGATAGAACGGGGCACCGCCATAAGCCCATCGGTGTGGGACAGCTCGGGCGATTTTTTCAGGGTGCAGTTAATGAAGATGGCCTTGAGGTCGGAGAAATCCCAATTGCTGGAGTCAACCATAGCCTGCTGTTTTTTATTTAATTTCATCTGGATCCTCCATTTTGTAACTAATAGGAGCATCAGTCACCGCATATTATTGCGATTCCCATGCCCGTCTATTATCTCCCTTACCACTGTAACAGCAATATTATTCTATTCTCAAGCTTGTTCCATATGCTGGGGCTTTAGTCTAGGCCTCATTATTTTCTATGTCAATACCTTAAATCGGAGCGTGCGGAATGTAGTTACAATTCTGGAGAGGGAAGTGGTATTATTAGCTAGAGGTGAGGTGAACAGTTCGTCAGAAAGTGCACCTGACTTCAGTTAAAAGGCGGAGGCAGAAATGCCTCTTTATCTTTCCTCATTGTACAATCATCGGGATGTTTGCCCTTTCATGCGTACGTTTTCGTATCTACCTATATCGCGTAATGGAATAGCCATTTTTAATGGGAATGAATTTCGAAAAGCGCGGAGTAATAGCTTCTTGTGGACAATTATATATACACCGCATACACATTAAGCAGTTAAACCCAAATTTAGGTTTGCCATTACCATTGCGTGTAATGTTGTTCTCAGGACAATTATTCCAACAAATACCACAAGAATTGCAGCTTTTCCCAGCGTGAAGTTCAAGGCCGAATAGTCTCGCAGCAAATTGTTCTGCTTTACCAATGAAGTTCAGTAATTGAGATTTGAACTCGACATTGTCTGTTGCCTTTTCACTAGCAGTAAGTGAGACTCTAATTTCTTTAATTCTTTTTTCAGATTCAGCAATCAGTTTCCTGGCTATCTCATCAGGGAATCCCATGATAAAGGTTAATGGCATTGCCAGGATGTCATCAAGGATTATGGGGTAATCCTTTTCACTGAGTAGTTTTCGTAAATCGAAAGATACTGCTTTATTTAACCAGCTGGTAGTACAACCAACTCCAATCAGGCTAACATCATTGTATAACTTGGGGGGTAAACTCTTAATGAAACGCTTTACAATTCGTGGTGCATTAAATCCATGGACTGGATAGAGCAAAATGAGGTGTTCGTTGTTGATAAGTTGATTCGGTTCGATAAATTCCAAGGGCAGTATTTTATCTTGATGGATTCCCAGATGATCAGCCAATAATTTAGCCAGATGCAGGACATTACCGGTTGGACTGAAATAAACAATGGTATACATATATTCATTAAAACACTCTACTACCATTTTTACAAAAGAAATTACCAGAGTGATTACCAGCTAAATCGTTTTATGGATGCTGAAATTAAATATGAAGACAATAGCTCGTAGTAATCTAGTCACCCCTGAATGAACATCGGGATGTCTGCCCTTCCATGCGTACATTACAATATGAATTCAAATTATTGTTTTATTTGTTTCTTGGCAAATAACGCTCTTATTTCTTGATCTCAACTACTATCCGGCCGTCCTTTATCTCGACGATTCTATCGGTTTCCTCGGCGATTCTGCGGTCGTGAGTTACGATTATGAAAGTGGTTCCGTATCTTTGGTTTATCTCCCGGAATATTTTGTATATTGTGGCTGTGTTCTCAGAGTCGAGATTGCCGGTAGGTTCATCGGCCAGAATAATCTTGGGGTTGTTAATCAAGGCTCTGGCTATGGAGGTTCTCTGCTGTTGGCCGCCGGACATCTTATTGGCCGGGTTGTTCTTTACCGATGATATACCCAGTATATCGAAAAGCTCGTCGGCTCTCTTTTCCGATGACCTATCGGCTCCCTTTCTGCCGATAAGATAAGGTATCAGCACGTTCTCCACGGCGCTGAACTCCGGCAACAGGTAGTGAAATTGAAAGATAAAGCCGATAGTACTGTTCCTGAGCTCCGATAGCTTGTTCTTGCTCAGATCATTGGTTCGTTTACCGGCAATTAAGAGCTCCCCTCTGGTCGGTTTATCCAGGGTACCCATAATGTTGAGCAGGGTTGATTTTCCGCTCCCCGATTCACCTACCAGGGAGTTAAAAGAGCCTTCTTCAAAGCTCAGGTCAATGCCAAAGAGTACCTGCGTATCAATCAAGCCGCTGTATACTTTATCCACATTCTTTAATTCGATGACGTTGCCCATATCAGCCTTCCCGTATTACTTCTATAGGGTCAAGCTGGAGTGATTTCCGGGCCGGTATCACCCCGGCCAGTGTTGACGCCAGCACGGCTATTAACCAGGACCTGAGCACGAATTCGTACTCTATATAAAGGTCGATTAAGGCCGTCCCGTCTGGATTGGTGGTAAAGATATTGAAGGCGTATAGCAGGCCCAGCCCCAGGGCTACCCCCAGTATGGAGCCGGCCAGTCCTATCAGGAAACCCTGATATATGAATATCAGGCTAGCGGCCAGGTCTTTGATGCCCATCGCCTTCAGGATTCCTATCTGCCGCGACTTCTGTAGCACGCTGATGGCCAGCACGCTGGCTATGGCGATAACCACCGAAAGAATTATAACCGCCTGTATTATTGTGCTCGAGGTCTGCTGACCGCTGAGTCCGCTGAGCAGGTCCTCGTTCTGCTCCTTCCAGTTCTCAACCTTGATATCCTCATTATTTAGTCTCTGTTCTATTTCATAGGCTATAGAATCGGCCGCAAACACGTCGTCAACGGTCATCTCTATCGAAGTTATCCGGCGGTCAAATCCGAATAGCTGCTGGACGGTGCGCCGGTCGGCTATAATCCAGCTCTTGTTTATGCTGGCGATTCCCAGATCGTAGAAGCCGGATATGGTAAAGGTATTCACCGAATCGTTAGGCGATAGCACTGATAGCTTGTCACCAACGGATATCTCCAGCTCTTCGCTCAAGTCTTGCCCGACTAAGACCTCCCGCCTCGACTGGTAGAGCCCACCTTCATATATGCGGCTGTTGATGTCGTATATTCTGTCAGCCTCCTCGAAGTCGAAACCCCTAACCAAGACGGGCAGGTTGGCGTTTTTATCCCTGACGAAGGCGTTGGCGCTGGCGGAAACGGATACCACCCTTGTTAAGCCAAGTTGCTCTATAGACTCGACTATGTTTTCCCAGTCGCGTATGGACCCGATATCAGTTGCCGATGTGACGGTTATCTGCGGTGAATTGCCGATTGTTTGATTAACCAGGCTTTTCTGGAGGCTGCCCAGCAAAAGCCCCACGAATACCTGAATTGATATGGCGATAGCAATGCCAACGACAATCAGTATCGTTTGCGTTTTACCGGATTTGAGGAATCTTACTGCTATCCTGAAAGAGAGCATAATTCTTAATGCCCTTCTGACAACTGCTTAATATCCGCAAAGGTATGCAGTAGCAAGTCAGCACCTACATCATCGCAAGTGCATGGGTTCTGCTCAAAAGCGTATCCGCCCACTATTACCTTTAAATCATGGCCGAGTGTCTTACTTATCTCGCCTGTCTTCTGAATCGTCTTACGAGCTGCCAGGAGGTTATAGTAATTACTTACGCTGATGGCCAGGTATATAGGCTTAATATAGCCTATAGCATCAAGTATCTCGTCCCGGGGAGTATTAGCGCCCACGAATGTCGCCTCCAAGCCACACAGGGTGAAGAAATCGGTTGCCATTCTGGCGCCTATTTCGTGAAGCTCTCCTGTCGGACAGGCTACAACTACTCTCCCTTTAACCGCTGCCCGGTATTTATTATCCCTCTCTTTGACGACGTAGGGGTAGCAGCATTCGATTACCGTCCTTATGATTGAGCTGCGGACATGTTCCTCCCAGATACATATCTTCTTCTGCTTCTCCCGGTAAAAGTCCTCCCTAAGAGAGGGGGTGAGAATTTCCTCGTAAAGGGTAACGATATCTAATTCACTGCTGGCAAGCTTGGAGAGGGTAAACTCAACGCATTTCTGTCTGTCTTCGTTATCCAGGTAAGAAACGAACTCTTCATAGAAGAGGCGCATTACTTCACCTCAGCGCTCATGTTTAATTTAATTGACTATACAATTATATACCCAGCGGTGGTTACCTGCCATCTGTAACAGCCTGTATTAAAACAATGTAATAGTTCTGTAACTTTCCAGCCTTTTATTTTATGATTTCGTTATTGTATCCCAATTATTACTGATGAGCTGATAGTTAATTTTTCGCGAAAGCGAAACAGCTTTCTATCTTTGATAACGTAGCCGAATTCGAACCAGTTACCTATGTGCAAAAAATTGAAGAGCTTGCATTGCTGACACACACAAGACGACCGTTCTCAGAGGCTCCCACCTCAATACCATTGAGATAAACTGGCAGCATAGTTAAAACCATGTGCAATCTGGCAAAGATTTTAAAATAAAAAAGGGGGGCTTCTGCCCCCCTCTCTGTTCAATTAAATTTTAGTTACCACTGAACAAACATCGGGATAAACACATGGATGTAAGAATTTGAGTTATACATTTAGCCAAGATGTGCAATGCTCAGTCAATACAGTGGAATAGTCGATATAAAAAGGTCCGCCAATTCTCAAAGCTAAATCGTCAAAGCTGTAATTGAAGGGCAAAAAAGGGACCCTTTTTAGGCCCCCTGTTATTTGAAATTCTGGCTAAAAAACAGTAAAATCAGGGTGTCGGTAGACCTAGTGTTCTGACACCCTGATTCCTCTAAAAAATCCTCGGCAGGGACGGCCTCTGAAGCTGGTAGGCCGTGCAGGTCTCGAACCTGCGACACCCTGATTAAAAGATACAGGCGTATAGTCCCAAAGAGTGAAAATAGGTAATTTCTTGTACCTTTCTATGGATGATTTAGCTTCAGGTGGTACTTTTTAGTACCACCTTGTTGTTTATAGTGGTGAAAAGTTCGTTAGCAAAAATGTTAGCAAATGTTAATAGAAGGATAACTTCTGTAGGGTAGTATTAGTGTGAAATGAAACATTTTCTGAAAAATATGAAATTTATCTCTTGCCATTTGGTGAAATTAGGAATATTAATAATGCCGACCTTGATTTTTGATTTGGTGTATATCACAAGCGTGCCTTAAATTATACTACCTTGCCCCCCCTGAGCCCGTTAAGGATAATTTGAACCTCGGTGCCGGATACACCAAACCGGTGCAGGGTGTGGCGGGTTATCTCCAGGCCGGCTTCGAATTCGGGGCGGACTATCTCCGAGGCACCGATACCTTTGAGCAGTTCGGCGTCAACGTCACGGTAGACCCGGGCGACAATATCAAGCTTGGGATTAATACTGAGGGCATTTCTGGTGGCCAGTTCTACACTTATAAAATCGGGGAAGGTGCAGATAAGGACGCGCGCTTTGTCCAGCTGGGCGTGGGACAGTATCTCGGGGTTGCCAGCATCCCCGTAGATGCAGGGAATCTCCCTGGCGCGCAGCGCCGAGATGACCTGGTGGTCGAGGTCAATCACCAGGTAGGAGAGGTTGCGCCGCTCCAGGACCCTGGCTAGGCTGCTGCCGACCCGACCGTGCCCGCAGATTACGGCGTGCCCCGATAGCTCCCGCCGTGGGCTCAGCCCGCCTGGGTCAGGCCGCCTGGCTACCAGCCGGTTAAATCCTTCCCTCTGGCTGAGGCGGCGGTAGAGGAAGGAGGCAAAGCTCAGGGCGAATGGGGTCAGCAGCATGGTGATGATGGCGCTGGTCACGGTCAGGGAGTAAAGGTATGAGGAGATGATGCCGGATTGGGTGCCCATTCCCGCCAAGACGAAGCTGAACTCACCTATCTGGATTAGCCCCAGGCCGACAAATAGGGTTGTTTTGGGGCTGTAGCCAAAGAACCAGGCTATAGCCGCGCAGATAGTAAATTTGGCCACGATTATGACCGCTATTATCGCCGCCAGCGCCGTCCCGTTGGCCATGACAAAGTTGGGGTTGGCTAGCATGCCCAGTGAGACAAAGAAGATGGCGCCAAAGATATCGCGCAGGGGGACAATATCGGCGAAAGCCTGGCGGGCAAAGGCTGACTGGCTGATTAATAAGCCGGCAATGAAAGCACCGACCGCCGCCGATAAGCCGAAGAAGTAGGCCCCAAAGGCGGCCGCCAAACCCAGAGCAACCACCGTCAGCAGGAATAGCTCCCGGGAACGTGCCCCGGCCACCCGCCTCAGTAGCCAGGGCAGTCCCCACATGCCCATGGCTAGCATTACCCCGACAAAGAGCACCGCCTTGAGGATGGCTACCCCCAGGGGCAACCATATTTCCCCGCCGGTTCCGCCTATAGCCGGCAGGATTATCATCAGCGGCACCAGGCTTAAGTCCTGCACCAGCAGAATACCAATCATTACCCGACCGTGCCCGGAGTCGAGTTCGCCCCGTTCCATAAGGGTTTTGAGCACAATCACGGTGCTGCTGAGGGCAATGATAAAGCCAAAGAAGATAGCCCTGACCAGCTCCCAGCCTAGCAGCTTGCCCACAGCTAAGCCCACCGCCGCCGTGAGCAATATCTGGGCAATGCCGCCTAAAACGGCTACTTTACCAATTCGCCTCAGTTCACTTAAGGAAAACTCAAGCCCCAGGGTGAACAGGAGCAGAATTACCCCGATGGTAGCAAGGGTTTCGATTGTTTCCAGGTCTTTGACTAGGCTGAAGCCATAGGGGCCGATGGCGATGCCCCCCACCAGGTAGCCGATAATGATAGGCAGCCTCAGCCAGCGTGCCAGTATGCCCCCGGCTATAGCCACGGCTAAGACGATGATGAGGTCAAGAGCCAGCCCCAACTCTTCCATAGGTAGTCCCTTATAGTCCCTTAATGGTGAAAATAGGGCAGCATATCTATTCTAACATATATAAGCGATTTAGCTTCAGGTGGTACTTTTTAGTACCACCTTGTTGTTTATAGTGGTGAAAAGTTCGTTAGCAAAAATGTTAGCAAATGGCGAGGGGGGCGAGAGTAGGCCGTGCAGGTCTCGAACCTGCGACACCCTGATTAAGAGATTGAAGATGCTCTTGGCAGCCCTTTTCAACAAGTGAGTTTCAATCCCATCCTATCAGCGACCATCTTTGTCTTCGTACCTTATAGTTATATAAATTACTGCTCCATGCTATCCAGTATGTTGGTAAAATGTTGGCAAGCGGCCGTCTACAGTTTGCTCATTTCGGGTTACACAATCCAAGCTCTTGTTACCTTCGGGGTACATCGTCGACTTTTACTTAGGTCAGTCTCGATGCACCACGCTTTCGCCAAACATAGAAGTAGAGCAGTAACAATACAGCCACTATAGCAGCGATGATGCCCCCGATAAGCCACCAGTTAAGTCCTGCCTTAACCACAAATGTACCCGGTAGACCATTAAGATCTACCGTATAGGTCCCAGCAACAATCTTAGAGGTAGTAAAGGTTACCCCCTCACTGGCACCGCCAGCTAGAGTAACACTCTTGGTAGTTACTACTACATTATTTATCTTAAGGATGACTTCATAGGTGCTGGTATTGTCACCAGTGTTGGTAACTAGGGCACTTATGGTTACACTTTCGCCAACCTTAACTTCGGCTGGAGATATAGACAGGGAGCTAATGGTGAAAGCGACTGGTGCTTTGACCACTACCGTACCTGATTGGCCATCAACGGATACACTATAGGTTCCAGCAACATCTTTCGATGTGATGAAGGTTACCTCCTCGCTGGCACCACCAGCTAAAGTAACACTTTCAATAGCCACCACTACATTCTCTAGTTTAAGAGTTGCTCCATAGGTGCCGGCGCTGTCACCAGTGTTGGTAACTAGAACACTGACAGTTATAGTTTCGCCAACCTTAACTTCGGCTGGAGATATGGACAGGGCGCTGACAGTAAAAGTAGCTGGCGTTCCCATGGTGGTAAAGTTGTTTTCTTCAGATGCCGCCTTATTACCGGCGCTATCCTTGGAAATAACGCAGAAATAATATAGACAGCACGGTTTTAGATTGGTCAGCTCAACTTCGTGGGAGAGAACCAAGTTTTCGTCCAGGGGTGAGAACGTGTGCTCGCTGGCCCAAGTTTCTGCCTGGCTGGTGCTGCGCTCATCGGTTATCCATTTAATGATAATGCTGGTCTTGGTGCAATCGGAACATTCAATATTGGAGATGACCGGGGGTCTAGTGTCACCTCCACCCCCACCCCCGCCGCCACCGCCGCCGCTTGAACGTACTGTAGGCCCGTCGTGGCTGTCAATATCACCGGTGGCATCATCAATGCCATCGCTGGCGGCAAACTGGAAGGTATGACTGCCCAGACCAAGGTAGGTACCGGCAACAGTATATTCATAGTCCTTACCGTCAGCATAATCTGTATCTCCTGGGTCAACCTCGGTCATGTCTTGAGGAGTCCCGCTGTCAATAGTAATGGTGATGGACATCGGGACATCATTATCATCATCGGCATAGACCACGGAGTAGGTAAAAGCAGTGGAGGCGTAACCGGAAGTAGGGCTTACTGTACCATCGGAGAGGACAGGTGCTATGTTTGATGCCTTAATTGTGCTAACCGCCGTATCAGCCGAGCTATCAACGGTTCCATCATTTACCACCAGGTTAAAAGTATATGTGTCAGCCACCGTCGGAGTGAAGGTAGGGTTCACTGCTGTTGGGTCGGACAGGATAACAGCGGGGCCATCTGTTTGCGTCCAGGAGTAGTCAAGGTCGTCATCATCGGCGTCTGAGCTGCCGCTTCCGTCGAGCATAACGGGTGTACCTATGAGCGCCATTTTGTCAGGGCCGGCATCGGCCACAGGCGGGCTGTTTTGCACAGTAGGTCCGGTATGAATACCAGTATCGCCAGTAGCCGAAACAACACCGTCGCTGGCGGCAAAACGGAAGGTATAGGTAACACCCTTTGCCAGCCCGCTGGTGGTGTACTTATAATCCTTACCATCGGCATAATCCGTATCTGCCGGGTTCATCTCAGTCATATCTTGAGGTGTGCCACCATCAATAGTCACCGTAATAGATATCGGGGCATCATTATCAGCATCGGTATAGGTTACCGAATAGGTGAAGTCGGTAGTAACATAGCCCAGGTCTGGGGTTACCCCACCATTGGATAGCACTGGCAGAGTACCGGCTTCCTGGTTAGCGGCATAAACCGAGCAGGGCAATAATGCAAATATCAGTAATGCCCCGATAATCAGGGTCTTGATTCTGTCCCTAAGCGGAGACATGTTGATACCCCCTTAAAAGACCAAAAGCCCTACCAAAGAAGCTCATGTACTTTCCCCCAGAATGGTGAGCGTTGAACCTCCCCCCACTCCTTCTAAAGCGCTGAGTACTACCTCTAGGTAAAGGTCCAGGTAACCTCCAGCAGGTATGGCTACGCCCGTATCAACACTGCTGGCATTACCATCTGCTGATAATACATCATCAACTATATTGACATCATTAGTACCAGTGTCCACCAGCTCGTAGTTCTCGGACGTTACCACACCATTTTCCCAATTTGTTATGCTGAGCCAAACTATGAGAGCTCTGGCCGAAGTGTTCCTGAGTCTCACCACGGGCTCACTGGCAGTGCCAGAGAGTATTTGGTGGTTAGGAGGCCCGTCATGGTCATTAAATGGTGTGGAAACTATAGCCTCCGCCAGACCCGGAGGAAACACGATTTGGCTTACAGCGTCACCAGAGGTTTTGCCCACGATGTGTATAGTGGTAACATAAGTTGGCGGGCTATATATTTTAGCTCTAAGGCAGGCGTTATAACTAGGTGCCAGGTCAGCCCAACTCCCCCCATCCTCATGCCTGGCATAGCTTACACTTGTCTGTATAGGTGGTTCGTAATAGTCAGTCACTTCATATTCAACAGGCAAGGGAAAGTTGTAGCCGGGCGTTGTCATTTTGACAGCAACGGTGAACTGCTGACCGTTGGTCACCGGCACAGGGGTGGTGAGCGGTATAGAATAGTAGCCAAGCTCGGCGCAGCTGCCTGTCTTAGAGGCAAGCTGGCTGCCGAAGGAGCCGTCGTAAACATAAATCTCGTAGGAAGCATCGTTACTCGTTGTCCAGAAATCCACATGGGTCAGGTTGCCGTCCTGCCCTGAGGTGAAGACACTCGCCATCCACGCTGAGGTATCACCATAGCCACCAGCATCCACTTTGCCGGCTTCGTCCCAGTAGTAGAGCGTCTCGTTAGCATCGTAGTCATCATACCGATAGGAGACTACGTCCTCCATATTTGCTGAACCATAGCACATATAGAAATAGCCGGCATCTCCAAAACCAGTCCCCCAGCTATTCTTGACAATCCACGCCCCATTTCCGGCACCCCCCGGCCAAGCTATGGTATCATCCCAACCCACGATACAGACTTCATGATTGGTCGTTGCGGTACAGTCCGGCCAGTAGTAGATATTACCCGTGAAAAGGTACGAGTTGTCGTGGCAGTATGCCATGGAAACCGGGCCGTAGTCGTAAATGGCATTCTTTATCTCGGTAATCTGGCTAGGGTCGCTCGCCACCACGCGGAAACCTGTTATTCTTTTAATGTTAGTGCAGGCATCGTTGCACGTATCTGTGTTAATCGTGCTTGTATTATATGGGTCACACGCTTCCAGCCTTGTTCCTTTCTTAATCAGAACATCCGCAGCCATGAAGCAAGTACCACCCCTATCACAGCGATTCCCATGAAACCACACCCAACAGGGATCCAGACAGCAGGCAACATTCTGCTCAGAAAAATTATATCCAACATCCTCCACAATCAAAACCCTCGACTCTACCGCAGCAAGTATGCCGTGAATCCAACAGGTTCCACAGGGGTTTTGGTTTTTCACCACGGTCACCTTGCCCTGTGTTCTCCAGTCAAAGGTAGCCGGAAGAGTCCGTAATGCCTGTTCCCTCTGCACCGGGATTTCTTTGAGGTGACTTAAGTCCATGCTATGGGGAATATGACCATATAAGGGTTCATATGGCTGCTCAAGAAAGTCAAGGAAATCGGGATTGAGCGGAGCCAGTTGGAACTCGTCGTCCTGGGCAGACGCTGGCCAAGGATTGACCAGTGCTAAAACGAGCACTAGGGCAAACAGGATGCTAAAAATTTTCCTTTTCAACTTATACTCCAGCCTGTTTTCCTTACTATCCTCTGGCTCTCCTCCTTGTCAGCAGGACTGCCAGCAGTATGACGATGATGACTCCCAGGACAACTACGATTATGTTGTCCTTAATAAAGTCTAACGCCGACGACGGTGAACCTGATTGTTCCGGCGGCGGCGACTGTGGACCTGTCTCTTCCGGTGGCGCCGGTGGACCTGTCTCTTCCGATGACGCGGGTGGACTCCCCTCTCCCAGGACTACCACTGAGACCGGAATGAGCATACCTGAGTAGACATTTCCTCCGCTAACCGTGTCCTTGAATATGATGTATGTCCTTCTCTCGGCGGAGTGACCGGTCTGGCAGGCTTCTTCGGAGGTTACCCCCCACACCCCCGGCGCGGCATCAGCCGGTATTTTTACACTGACAGCAAAGACTATGTTCTCCCCCAGTTTGATGGTATACTCCTCAGGCTCAATAGTAATCCAGGAGGTGATGTCCATCCTCTCATCATCCCCCTCCACCCTGTTGTAGTACGTAGACCAGTAGCCTGACCTTTCCTCGGCGTCAGTTCCCTGCAGGGTTATCTGTGCCTGTATAGTCTCGCCGGGGTGTCCCTCCAGGTCGCAAAGCAAGAGGCGGTCGACCGCCGTCGCCAGTGCCACCGAGGGCAGGCTAAACAGCAGCCCCGCCAGTAGTAAAAATGCTACCAGCTTGATAAAAAGCCTTTTAGCCATCAGACCTCAAAGCCGGTTTATGGGGTACTCCCCAGAACGGTAAGCAGTGAACCTCCCGACAATCCAGGTGTAGTGCTGAGGTCTACCTCTAGATAAAGGGCCTTGTATGCTGCACTAGCTATGGTTTGGTTCGTAACAACCATGTAGGCACCACCATCTGGCGATAATACATCATCAACTACGGCGACAGTAGTATCAGTAGTGTCCACCAGTTCGTAGTACTCAGCTACAACTACTCCACTCGTCCAATCTGATACCTGGAGCCAAACCAGGAGCTCTCCCGCCGAGTTGTTCTTGAGTCTCGCCACCGGCTCACTGTTACTGGGATCGAGTACTTGCCAGTCAGGAGGAGGAGGATCGGTGGCGGGATCCCAATCAGTGAAATTAAACGGCCAGGAAACTGTAGTCCCCGGCTGAGCCGGAGGAAACCCGATAATGTCTACAGCATCATCAGTGTGTTTGCTCACGATTTCTATTGTGCCCGAAAATGTTGAAGCACCCTGACCAGCTTCATTGGTAGCCAGGGCTGCCACCGGCACTAACATGGTTACTACCAGGGCCAGGGCAATACTCAGGGTTAAGATTCTCTTTTTCACGTTATAAACCTCCCTTTATTTTTAACGGTGATTTTAAATATTTATACTTTTCTATAGGCACCTCCTCTGCTAGTTAATTTGCCGCATGATGTACGGCTTCAGCCAGCTGTCCCAACACTCATCACAAAATCAAATCATTCTCGGCTGCGATAAAAAAAGCACCGGCGACCACCTATCACTTAGCGGTTCCGGTGCCCTTCTTCATCCCATGATTCCTGAGCAAGCACTATATTTTAACTTCCGGTTCAAGCGAATACTTCATATATGAACCAAGCATCCTGCGGCTTGCATTCTAATAGTTCATTTGTGAATTGTCAATATACCTCAAACAATAACGTCATTCAATGGCGTTGACAGCACCCTTGGAATTGCCCTATGATATTCTCTTGTGTGTCCCATGAAAGCCAGCTAGAAAGGTGTAATAAGAATATGGAAAGATTGATAGAAATAGACCACGAGGATACTATACTGAGCACCTTTATTCTATTCGTGCAGACTGCGCAGGCAGTATTGAAGTATGCAGACGCCTATTTGTACAGAAAAACGCGTCTGTCGGTAAGCAAGTTAATAGTTCTGCAAGCCCTAGCTAGCAATAGCGAGGGTATGATGCCTTCTGAGATAGCGAGGTGGACGAGTACGGAGCGGCACAATATCACGGCGCTAGTCGGCCGCATGAAGAAAGACGAGCTGGTCACCGCCGAGCGTAACAGCAGCAACAAGAGACTCGTGAATATCAAGCTGACGGACAAGGGACGGGAAGTTTTTAGCCAAGTTATGCCGGTGGCGCAAGAAGTTGTCAACCAGGTGATGTTATCAATCACTGAAGGTGATGCAGCGCTGCTCAAAGAAAAGCTAACAATCCTGAGGCAAAACGCACACCATGGCTTAGAAGGTTCTGTCAATCGTGCAACGCTGGCTCATTGAACAATTTGGACCTTTGTTACCTAAATAGCTCTCGCTTGCCACAATGCTTGCAGGTGAAAATAATCCCACCTTGGGTGCTATCGAGCCTTTTATTCCAAGGCACATTACCCTTGACAAAGCGCCCTCTATCCCT
>Ga0315549_1001266_pt1 | contig 26698 bp, 24 predicted proteins | sample SalMarSW160200MG_FD_203101 | JGI IMG/M metagenome (GOLD analysis project Ga0315549, IMG submission 203101) | Salt marsh sediment microbial communities from the Plum Island Ecosystem LTER, Massachusetts, United States - Salt Marsh Sediment SW1601-200 ... | reverse complement strand
GGGCCCGAATCCCCAAATGGTGCTTAGATAATGGAAATGAAATTGTTTCCTTCCATTCAGACGTTCCGGATATGCGACGATTTCTTTCCATTGCTGATGCCGTCATCGTGCCTCTGAGTATCGGCGGAGGCACCCGTCTCAAAATATTGGAATCCTTCGCTGCGAGGGTACCAGTTATCTCTAGTGCCAAGGGTGCCGAAGGAATCGACTATCAGGATGGGCGTCATGTTTTGATCGCAGAAAGGAGTGTGGGTGATTTTATTCGTAAAATCGCGATGCTGGCCGAGAATGAAGACCTGCGAGAGAAGCTAACAACTAATGCCTACGACCTCGTGGTGCAGAAGTATAGTATCCCGGTGGCTGCCAAATGCCTTCAAGACGCGATTCTGCAAGCCAGAAATCAAGCGGAACCAGCGAAGGATGTACAGCACTGACGATTGACATATCAAGAAATACCTGCGATTATGCGCTGCTTAGATTTGGGCACCCTCGTGAACAATGGTAGAGATGACTGAAAGCTTCCTTGAACTACTTGAAAAATCATTGCCGCCTAAAACACATCGACAATATCAAGTGTGGAAAACTTATGAATTGCAAGCAGTAGAAAGAGGGCAAGCGGTCCTAAAAGAGGTCCAACAACACACGGATATACGTGGAAAAAATATCTTAGATTTGGGATGTGGCACTGGTGGTATATCAGTTGCCTTTGCCAAAGAGGGTGGAAATGTTGTGGGGCTCGATTCTGGTAACACAAACCCGCTGAATACTAAAATGGCGAAGCTAAGAGCTAAAGAGGAAAAAGTGGATATTGCGTTCATTTGCGGCGATGCACAGAGGATGCCTTTTCGTGAAGCAATGTTTGATGTCATCCTGTGTAACGATGTAATTGAGCATGTCGCAAAGCCAAAAGAACTTGCTAAAGAGATATCAGAAGCCTTAAAGCCAGACGGAATTCTATATTTAAGCGCCCCCAATAAATTTTCATTACCCAACATTTACAAGGATACTCACTATAGGCTTTTTGGAGTGGCTATACTACCGAGGCCACTGGCCAATATATACGTTACAAAGATTAGAAAAATGGAAAGGAGATATTCGGTTGGGTATATTCCGACTTACACTTTTTTGATGAAGCTATTCGAGAAAAATGGAATTCGACTGAATCTTATCAGTAGGAGTAGAATTAATGAACTGCTTCTCAATCCAGCGGAGATTGAAGATAGTAGTTATAGAAAAATGGGCATTTTGCTCGGGAGATTAAGACTTGCAAAAATAGCGGGCCGCTTGCTTTCTTTACCTCCGCTCGCTGCCAATTTCGTTTTCATAGGACATCGAAAATGAACTCGGCCGCAGCATTGCTAGAGGACGGCCAGGTAATCTACAGTAATGGTGGGGCTCAAATTTAGGCACCAAGATAGTGGTTTAATTCTTTATGTAATGCTTGGCACTGGAGTTGGAATTAAGGAGCCCGTCCTTCACCCCACGATAAAAGCCAAAGAGTCGCCCTACATCGCGGTGATAAAGCAGGCAAACTGCGGTCATGAACCAAAAATGGTATCCAAAGAAGTAAAAAAGGAAGCTGCGGTATTGCGTTTGTGTAGCGTGTTTTCTCATGAATTTGAAGTTATTTCTTGCCATATAGTAATAGTACAAACCGCTTGTCTTGGCGCCCATCGGGGTCCTATCCCAAATTCTCAATTTCAGAGGCGCCTTATGCCATATCTTTGCCTCGGGGATATAGATCACCTTATAGCCAGCTTCCCTGACTCTGAAGCAGTAGTCAGTTTCGTCCCAGTAACAGAAGTAGCTTTCATCAAATAGGCCAACCTTCTGAATTACCTCCTTTTTGATGAGCAGGCAACACCCAGAAATGTAATCCACTTCCTGTTGCGTATCATACTGGCCGGAGTCTATTTCCTTAATACCAATATGGGAAGCCTGCCCCGTCCGCATATTTACTTTCCCGCCAGCACCCTGAATGCGGTTGGGGAATTTATAGTAATAAACTTTGGGGCCCACTATGCCGATAGAGGCGTCGCTTTCAGTCACCTTAATCATTTGGCCAAGAAAATCGGGGGCAACGACGGTGTCATTGTTTAAAATCAGGAAATAGTCGGGCGCGGAATTATCCGCCACGTATCTTATGGCGATATTGTTGCCTCCGGTATAGCCATAGTTCTTATCATTCCGAATTAAGTGAACATAATCGCCGAATTTTTCTTCCAGCACCTGGGCGTCATTTCCCTTAGAACCATTATCCCCCACGATAACTTCATAATTGGGATAGGTTATCTTCTTCAAGGACTCCAGACACTCAACGGTATCCTCAAGCCCGTTCCAGTTCAAGATTATGATGGAAACTCTGGGATTGATCGTCTTTTACTCTCCTTCTTCGGGCCTTTTCCCAGTAGAATTTCAAATGCCCACAAATGCCCAGTACTATTATAGCTTACTACACATATTTGGGGCATCCTGTCAAGAAATACCGAGACCACACCTGGCGACCTTAAAAGGCCGCAGCTACATTGGCAGCTAAATGGGCGAGGTGCCGATGGTGACAAAAAGCCCCTCAGTAGCTATAATACAAACAATAGAATGTGGCAATATCGAGAGTTAGTCTGGAACCTGACCGCAACCGACCTGAAAAATCGTTACCAGAACACCGCCCTCGGCTTTTTCTGGTCTCTGCTCAGCCCACTTCTGCTGGCACTTGTTCTGTACTTTATCTTCAGGCACCTCTGGGGTCGTGAACTGGATTTCGCCATAAATTTGCTGGTGGGTATTATGGCCTGGCGGTTCTTCGCCAACGGCACCTCATCGTCCCTTCGCACCATCGTCGGCAAGGCCAGCCTGGTGACCAGAGTCTATATACCCCGGCAGATACTTGTCTTGAGCAATACCCTGGCCAACATCATAAGCTCCCTGCTCGAGTTCATAGTCCTGCTGCCCATACTATTCGTCCTGCTCGGATATCTGCCCGTCACAGTGCTCATGTTCCCTCTAATTCACCTCATCTATTTCTGGTTTATTTACGGTGCCGGGCTGCTCCTGTCCTCTCTCTTCGTTTACTTCCGTGACCTCAACCAGATATGGCAGGTCGTGACCCAGGTCCTCTTCTTTTGCTCACCTATTATCTATCCCCTGAGCATGATTCCGGATTACTTAATGCCCTATTACCTGCTCAACCCGGTAACTCAGTTTATCATCATGTACCGCGATGTAATGGTCGCCGGCAATTTACCTTCATTGTTCAGCACTGCGGTTGTCATCAGTTTCGCCATCGCTGCCTATCTCGTGGGCAGTCTTGTTTTCAGCAAATTGCAGCGCCGCTTCGCCGAGGAGATATGATGAGTGCCATAATTGTTGACAACATCTCCAAGAAATTCCGCATCCCCCACGAAAAAAAGAATACAGTCTTCCAGAATATAGTCGGCCTGATTAAAAGGCAATTCGACTATGAAGAGCTCTGGGCGCTGAAAGATGTCAGCTTCGAGGTCAACAAAGGCGAAGCCCTGGGCATAATCGGCAGGAACGGTTCCGGAAAGAGCACGCTGCTCAAAATAATGGCCAGGGTCTTATACCCCAATAGCGGCTCAATTAGCCTGAACGGCAAAGTTGCCTCTTTTCTTCAGTTGGGCGTTGGCTTTCAGCCCGAGCTCACAGCTAAGGAAAATGTTTACATTTACTCCTCCATCCTGGGCCTGAGACGTAAGCAGGTGGACAGGGTATACGATGACATCCTCGACTTCGCTGAGCTCAAGAAATTTGAAAACATGAAGCTGAAAAACTTTTCTTCCGGCATGAACCTGCGGTTGGCCTTTTCCACCGCCATACATGCCGTTCCTGATACTTTGCTCATAGATGAAGTCTTCGCCGTGGGCGATGAAGCCTTCAGGAAAAAATGCCAGGACAAGATGAGCCAGTTCAAAACTGAGGGCAAGACCATAGTTTTCGTCTCCCATGCTCTGGAGTCCGTGAAGGAGCTGTGCCAGCGGTCGATGCTATTGAATGAGGGACGGATTGTTACCATGGGCGATACTGAAAAGGTGATAAACGACTATCGAGCGATGCTGCAGGGACATCAGTGACACCAGGATCGGAACGAATTAGGATATAATGAGGGTGTCTGAATAATGTAGCTGCGAGGCTTTAGCCCCGCCGGGCGACTCTGAGGCGTCGCAACTACAAAACTTGGAGGTGAGAACCTTGGTAAATAGCGGAGCCGAAGCTAAAATCAAATCTGAGGCAAAATTAAACAGCTTCATAATGCAAGGTAGATGTAGGCATTCACTTGACCCATTATGACAAGAGCCAGGACATGGACACACTAGAAACAGGGTATTGCATAGTCTGTGGTCAGAACTCGACATTCCGTTTTGACCCAACAAAGATTAGCGCCCAACTCAAACAAGCGTGGACGGTCTCCGACGGCCTTACTGAAGCGTTCAACCGTAGAGAGAGCATGTACTGCAGCAATTGCGGGAGCAGCCTGCGCATAAGACGCCTGTGTTCAGCCCTAATCCAAACATTCTCAGAGATTACCGGCAAGGCCTGCAAATCTTTCGTCGAGCTTCTCAGCGAAGAACAGTTCCGTTCCATGAGGATTGCTGAAATCAATGTCTGCGGCACCCTTCATAATTACCTGAAGCAACACCCGAACCTGTACTATTCCGAGTACATTCCAGATGTACCCAGCGGCTCAGAGTACAACGGGGTACGCTGCGAGGACTTGCAGCACCTCACCTACCCCAACGATTACTTCGATTTTGTTCTGACGTCTGATACATTAGAACACGTACCAGACTTCGAGAAAGCCTTTAATGAAATTTACCGTGCACTAAAGCCCGGTGGGTTTCACCTGTTCACTGTTCCAGTAATTCCCTCTCAGGGCGCAACCATCAGACGTGCACGTCTTGTCGATGGCGAACATCAACTCTTGCTGGATCCGGTGTACCATGGTCCGTGGGAGCGAGAAGACGTGCTTGTCTTTACTGATTTCGGTATGGATATAGCGCACAAGCTAGAGGTGACCGGCTTCGCGACGGATGTTCTCTTTTTGGACACGGACGACGAACTGGATGTGGCCTTCGTCTTCCGCTCTAGAAAAGCGGGACAGGTCCCGCCAGCAATGAGAACAGGGAGGTATCCTGTGCTCGAATGGACAGGCGAGAGGTTTTTACCCTGGATAGAGGGGGCACAGCCTCACTATGAACACCTCCACAGGTATGCATTTGCCACTCATTTTGTGAAGGGCAAAAAGGTGCTGGACCTTGCCTGTGGCGAAGGCTACGGCACGTATATGTTGGCCAGAGAAGCCGAATATGTTGCCGGCGTGGAAATTGATGAATCGACTGTCCAACACGCCGGAAGCAGGTATATAAAGGATAATCTGGAGTTTATAGAAGGCTCCATACTCGATGTGCCTATAGAAGGTGAGAGGAAATTTGACGTAATTGTGTGCTTCGAGGGTATTGAACACATAGCAGAGCATGATAAGCTTCTATCTGAAGTAAAGAGGCTGCTTAAAGACGACGGCTTATTTATAGTTTCAACGCCCAACAAGGCAGTCTACACAGATGCGCGTGATCACCATAGTAACTTCCACGTAAAAGAGCTCTATTTTGAGGAATTCAGCAGTTTACTGAGGCGGTACTTCAAGCATTTGCGTATATTTGGTCAACGGACTTACGCCGGCTCAAATATGTGGAGTATCCACGAGCGCAAATCCCCCGTTTATATAGAGGAAGTTGTTAACAAGGGAGACATGGAATTCTATTTTGCGGAAAGAACTAGCAAGGAACCTCTCTTCTACATAGGTCTAGCTTCAAACGGGAGCTTAGAGCCGTTGACATGCATTACTGATAGCTGGCTGACGGATGCTTCCAATGAATTCTTTAATGATTATGAGAGGCAAGTGTTTGAGCTGCGAACCAAGGCCGCCAAGCTAAGCTCTCTTGAAACAAGCCTCGGGCAAAAGGTCGCCCAGACATACCGTTTGGAGTCTCAGATACGTCGCCTAGAGTACCAGATACACCACTTGGAATACCAGATACACCACTTGAAATACCAGCTATACCAGCTTCAACACAGCATAGTCATGCAGCTTGTAAACCGTTACCAAGGGTTTGTTGAAAAGCTAATGCGCACCGGGACTCGCCGCCGAGACTATTACGAGCTTGGGCTGGCCGGCATCAGGGTCATTCTCAACGAAGGCTGGAGAAGCTTCTTCAGGCAGGCGTGGGACCGGCTTGTTCATAGACCGGCTGCAATAAGAAAACCTCGTCATGACTTGCCCAAGTTCAACGCTTCGATATCGGAGAAGGAAGCGGACAAACTGGTTTTCCCCATGCTTTCTGAGAAGCCGGAGGTATCTATTGTTATCCCCGTCTACAATCAGTTGGCGTATACACTGAACTGCCTGAAATCAATTGCCGAAAACACAGCTGGCGACTACGAGGTCGTGGTTATAGACGATGCCTCCACTGATGAAACCAGCAGGGTACTCTCCAAAGTCAAAAACCTGCGTCTAGTTACGAATGAACAGAACATGGGGTTTATAGAGTCCGGCAACCGGGGAGCCAGAACCAGTAAAGGTGAAAAAATCTTATTTTTAAATAATGATACGATGGTTACCAAGGATTGGTTACCGCCTTTGTTAGAAGTCATAAAAAGAGAAGATGTCGGCGCTGTTGGTTCCATGCTCGTTTACCCCGACGGAACCCTCCAGGAAGCCGGCTCAATAGTCTGGAATGATGGTTCTGCTCGGAACTATGGCCGCGGAGATGACCCGGACAAGCCGGAATATAACTATGTTAGAGAGGTTGACTATTGCCCGGGTGCCTGCTTTCTGGTAAAGAGAGATTTGTTTGAGAAGATGGGCGGGTTTGATGAGCGATATAAGCCTGCATACAAGGAGATTGTAGACTTATGTTTTTCTATAAGGAGCCTGGGCTATAAGGTTATGCATCAGCCAATGTCGGTGGTTGTCCACTTCGAAGGCGTAACCGGTGGCAGAGATATCCACGCTGGCATTAAGAAATATCAGGAGATAAACAGGCCAAAATTCGTGGAAAAATGGTGTTCTGTGCTTCAAAAAGACCATTATGCTCCCGATGCTAGAAATATCTTCTTAGCACGGGAGAAAATCTCAGGAAAAAGAATGAAAAGAATAATATTAATAATAGACGACAAGGTGCCGGATTATGACAGATACGCCGGTGCGCTGGGGATGTATCAGTACACAAAACTGTTCGTTGATTTAGGTTTTAAAGTAATATTCTTGCCGGCTGATTTACGTAGGACAGAGTCCTACACCAGCGAAATGCAGCAGTATGGCATAGAGGTGATCTATGGAAGGTTTAATCTTGATTCGTGGCTGAGCAAAAACGGTAAGCACATAAACTACGTATGGCTATCAAGGCCTGAAGTTGCCATAAGATATATCGATAAAATCAGGGGGCATACCAGCGCTAAAATCCTGTACTGCGGGCGTGACCTGCATTACTTAAGATGGCTGAGAAAATATGAGGTAGAGCGGAGCGAGCAGGCATTGAAGGTAAGCCAGAGATTAAAAGAAACAGAGTTTTTGTTGTTTAATAGTGCAGATGCGATATTAACATTCAGCACATTCGAGGCCGCTACTATATCCAAAGATTTGCCGGAAAAGCGAAATATCTACATCATACCACCATATCTATACGATGAATTACCGTTTGAGGGGTTCCCATCGGACTACGTATTGCCTCCTTTCGACGATAGGAAGGACATTGCTTTCCTGGGCGGCTTTGGACACAGCCCCAACGCCGACGCAGTTATTTGGTTTATAAAAGAGTGCTTCCCCCATATAGTTGCCCAGCTTCCCGATATGAAATTATTCGTAATTGGCAGTGACCCGCCCAAAGATATAATGGATTTGCAGTCAGAAAACATAGTAGTGACCGGCTATGTAAAGGATTTAAAGCAGTATTTTCAGAAGATAAAGCTTTGCGTCGCTCCAGTGCGCTGGGGGGCTGGCGTTAAGGGTAAGATTGTAACAAGCATGTATTATGGAGTCCCCGTCGTGACGACTTCTCTAGGCGCAGAGGGAATGAGTTTAACAGACGGTGAGCATGTCCTTATTGCAGATACGCCGGAGAGCCTCGCTGCAAAGGTTGTTGAATTATATTCCAGCAGAGATATATGGGAAAAACTTTCAAAAAATAGTCTTCAGTATGTGAAAGAACGTTTTTCCAAAAAAGCTGCTCTTGAGAAGCTACTCCCTATTCTGGACGTGCCGCAGTGCTATATATGTGGAGCCTTATACAAATTGCCCGACCCTCAGACCGTGACCAATTTCCGCGAAACACGGTTGTGCCCTAAATGCGGAGCCTCAAAGCGGAAGAGTGACCTGGCTCGCGTTGTGCTGAAGGTGATTGGTTCTGATGCAAGCTGTTTGTCGGAAGCCAATGATGATTTACGGGAACTTAAAATCTACTTACTTGAATCTCGCGGACCCATTCATGCCGTGTTATCAAATTCCCCCAATCTTATGTGCTCTGAATACTGGAACGACGTGTCTCCTGGAGACACCAGAGGTAAAGTGAGGTGCGAAGACGTACAAAATCTGACTTTCCCGGATGCCAGTTTCGACATAGTCATCACCCAGGATGTGTTTGAACATGTCCCGAATGCAGAGGCGGGGTTCAAGGAGATTCACAGAGTGCTGAAGCCCGGCGGATATCACATTTTCACGGTGCCTTTCGACCGGCGCCTGGCTTGCTCTGTAGCGAGAGCTCGTGTTGAAGGCAAAGAGATTATGCATCTATTGCCGGCAGTTTATCATGGTGATAGTCTACGCTACGGCGGCTGCCTGGTATTTACGGATTTCGGCCCCGACCTTATAGGGATGCTGGAAAGAGTTGGTTTCGAAGTTGGGACCTACGAAGATGAGCGCCCCGAATACGTCAATGGCTATAACATTGTTTTTGCCTGCAGGAAGGTTTAGCTCACGATTATGGAGTGATACAATAAGTATTGACGGTGTTGTTATGGGACCAATGCAGATAGCAGCTCGTTCCTGGTTACCCTATATAAAGATTCCAGGTATCCACCACTAGTTTGTCCTTCCCGATGCTCAATCTTCTGTATTGGGCATGCGGAGTGGCCACGATAATAATATCGGACCTGTCAACCAGTTCTTCGGCGGTCACGAAATAATCCCTCGATACATAGGGGTCGGTGCAATAGACTCTCTTCGCCTCCATCGTAAGAAGCCTTTTAAGCTTAAAGGACAGGGAATCACGTTCATCGTCGGAATTGGCCTTAAACGCCATGCCAAGTATACCGACAGTCTTATCTCGCAGGTCAACCTTCTCCTTCAGTCTTTGGATTATGTAGTTGGGTAGTCCTTCATTGACCAGCATTGCAGCGTGCCCGAGGAAAAAGGTATTATCGCTAAACGCCGCCATCTGCATCGTATCTTTAAACAAGCAAGGACCCGCAGCAAACCCCGGCTTGGGCAAATCCTGAATCCGAGGATACTTGTAACTCACGCCTTGATAAATGCGTCTATAATCCAGCCCATGCTTATCGGCTAATATGAAAAATTGGTTAGCCGCCGCAAACGTGATGTACCTCCAGGCATTGGTAATCAATTTGGCGAGCTCGGCCTCTATAGGGTCCAGAACTACAATGTCTTTGGTCAACATTTTAAATAGGTCGGAAGCCGCCCGAATGGTCTCGTCATCGAATGCGCTCACTATCTGGGGCAAAACTTCAAGTTCAGATAGGGCTTTCCCTTCGACAATTCTCTCGGGGCAAAATGCCACATGCACCCGGGCACCCTTTTCCTTCAGGAATTCGTTTAGTTTTTGTGTGGTCCCTGGGTACAGGGTGCTCCTCAGGATTATATACTGTCCCTCTACCAGATAAGGCAACAGGGTCTCAAATAATTTACGCATACCGGCATATATCGGGTTCAGGTGCTCTTCAATTGGAGTGCCTATGGTAACTATGAGGAACTTTGCCTGTGACATCGAAGCAGGGTCGTCAATTAGCCTTAAATTCCTATCTATCACCTGGCGCAGCTTTCGGTCACAACCTTCCTCTAAAAAGGGCATCATGCCATTCTTGACCTTTCCCATTCTGTTTTTATCCAAATCGTAGATGAGCACATTTAGCCCTTTATCTGCAAACGCAATGGCAAGGGGTAAACCGACCCTCCCGCAGCCTCCGATAACGCACATATCAGAACTGAACACTTTGCAGCCTCCTTTCTTTTTCCTCAACGGCAGTAGTTTACTTTTCCAGAATCAGACTGTATCATACCATATTCTATTAGTCTGCCAAACATGGCCTTTAGAGAAACTTATTTATCAGGCTCAAGTGCTTTACGAACTTGTTGCTTGTTTTCAGGTACTTGGGAGCAGGCAGGAGGGTTACCTGAATAGCCATGTTGATGAAAATGCCTGTGCCAGCTATAATTCGGCTAGGGGAAAGATTGAAATGTGACTGAGGAACTGAACCAGCTGCGTACCTTGCATCGTGGCTTCCGATGGCTGCCACGGAATACGCGCCGCCTCTTCAAATTGCTTGGGTGGTTGGGCACCGGGCAGTTCACCCGGGCGGGCCAGGCGTTGCTACCCTACTATGAGCACTACATGCCGGTGAGAGTCAAAGCAATGGTGCCAGGCAGGGTGCGCCTGATGGTGAGGCGCCAGCTCATAGGAAAAGCTACAGACCTGCCGCAGAAAAGTGGAAAAAGGCAGCACCGAAATCGGCCTAGTCTTGCACTACCCCGTGGCTCTCCACTAGTAAGGAACTCGCAGTTTTTAGTTTACGACATCTCCAGCGACATACTCAGAGAGAACTGGGCTCTTATCAAGAGGTTTCGGGAGGACCCCCACTTGGAGCCTAATCGTGCGCTCTGGATTCTGCCGTCGTTCGATCATATCTACCGGGGAGGTATCTATACGATTTTTCGAGTGGCGGATAGCTTTTCCCGTCAGTTTGGCACTGCTAACACCATCGTGCTCCACGGCGGAAAACCCATTCGTCTTCCTGAAGTTGAGACCATGATAAGAAAGGCTTTTCCCAGCCTAAAATTTCAGCTCACCGCACTGTCCAACCCTGAGCAAGCTGACGGTCTTCCACCGTCCGATGCTGCATTCTGCACCTTCTGGACCACGGCCTACGTCCTGGCGCGTTACAACAAATGTAAGGGGAAGTTCTACTTTGTGCAAGATTTTGAGCCAGCTTTCTATACTGCAGGTTCGACATACGGGCTAATCGAACAAACCTACCGGTTCGGCTTCAACGGAATCGCTAACACACCCGGCGTCGGCGAGTTGTACCGGCAGTACAATCCATGGGTACAATACTTCATCCCGGGCATCGACAAATCCATCTTTCATCCGGATCCGGCGCGCAGCGCACGTAACGGAACACGGCGGATAGTGTTTTATGGCCGCCCTCACAACGTTCGCAACGCCTTCGAGATGGGAGTCACGGCCCTGAGCCTTGTAAAAAACGAGTTGGGCGATGCCGTGGAAATTCTCTCCGCCGGTTCCGCTTTCTCAGAATCCGACTATGGCATCAAGGGGATTTTAACTAACCTTGGCGTCCTGCAATCACTACAGGAACTCGCAGCGCTCTACCGGTCATGTGATGCAGGTCTCGTATTCATGTACACGGCTCACCCTTCGTATCAGCCATTTGAGTTCATGGCGAGCGGTTGCGCTACAGTATCAAATTTCAATCGCTATACTCAGTGGTTTCTACGGGACGGAGAAAATGTGGCCCTGGCCCATTCGACTCCTACGTGCATAGCAGAGCGTATCCTCGAGGTTCTTCAGGACGAGAAACTGAGGCGCAGGATTGTAGAGGGGGGATTAAAGACGGTGTCAGCATTAGAGTGGGATGCTGCACTGGAGCGCATCAGCAAATTCGTTTGTCACCCGTCTCCCAGTCGATCAGAGTTCGTGTCGACAGACATGCACCTCTATGATGAAACAATATAGACAACTCTTTAGGAAAATACTTTCTTAGATTTTTGGCAGGTTTCTTAGAGCGGCGATATGCAAATCGAATTGTCGGCATACGATTTCGTTGATTTTGGCTGCAGCTATGGAGAATCCATCGCTTTCTGTAAAGACCAACTGGGCGAGCATCGAGGCTTGAGGCTGGATTTCGATCCCAAGAAAGTGGATGCGGCTCGGGCTGCAGGATGTGACGCTGAAGTTGCGGGCATCACGACCCGATATTGTTGAAAAGGTTGTGATTTTTCGTGAATTGGCACTAGTAAGGAAAGGGAACATTCAAGATTTGGGGCATAAGTTTGAAATTTCGAAGTCTTACTTAACAGCAGGCCGGACCTTTCTCGAACAGGGTTTTCCGTAGATTTCCATGGAAGAGCTATGATACCATTTATTAATTCAGCAGATGTCAATGCAAATCGGAATTGTACAGTAATATGGGATTTAGCAAGTTTATAAATAGAATCACTATCAACAAGCCAAATCACCTAGACATCATTTTCTATTTCTTTCTCCTCATACTATGCTATTTTTGCTTCAATCAAGGTGATATCCTCCATACCGGCGGGAGCTCTTTCACCTATCTCAATGGTCATATCAAGGATTTTTATGAGGTTAATAAAAACCTCATGGGTGCAAATAACTATCTCCCTTCGACTTATATTATTTTTGCTATCTGGAACATACCCGTTAAATTACTTGGCATAGTAAATACTGCAACAACGAATGTTGGATATGTCATTTTCTGGTACAAACTACTGCCAACGCTGTTCCTTGCCGCCTCAGGGTATTTTATGTATAAAATTGGTGAGATAATTGGACTGAGTAGCAGAAATTCAAAGTTACTGACCATAATATGGATCTCGTCGCCTATTCTTTTTTTTAGCCAGTTTATATTCGGGCAGAATGATATTTTTACCATCTTTTTTGTATTAGCCGGGTTATACTACTTTCTCCAAAAGAAGATGTGGCTTTTCATTTTATTCTTTGGTATTTCATTTACTTTTAAATATTTCTCATTTTTTATATTCATCCCTCTCCTATTACTTATAGAAAAAAAACCTGTTAAATTGGCAGTATATTCAATTCTGGCGCTGATTCCAGTCGGGCTGGAGGTGCTATTTTATATTAATTCTCCGGCATTTATATCCGGGGTGATAGAATTTGGTTATGCTGCACCCCGCCTTTTTCAGGCTTTCATATCCGTGTATCCAGGTATAGCTATTTACCTCTTCCTGCTTATTTGGTTTATGATTTGCGGGATATGTTATTATATTGAACCATTGAGAGATAAAACTGTGTTTTACCAAACCTCCTTCTATATTTGTCTTGCGGTATCATGCGTTTTGTTTACATTGGTTCAGTGGCATCCGCAGTGGCTACTTTTTATAACCCCATTCCTAGCAGTTACCACATTTATGAGTAAAAAAATAAAATATCATTTATTATTAGATTTTCTACTGATGGTCGTATTCATAGGTTATACCGTATGTTTTTGGCAAATGAATGTAGACCAGCAAATGTTTGTTCATGGTGTATTGGGGAAATTTAACCCTAACCTCATGGATCCCGCTAAAGTGTTTAGGATGGCTCAAATATTCACCCTGGGCACAGACAAAATGGACGGATTCAGGAATATTTATCTCACTATTTTTTTTGCGATACTGATATTGAGTGTATTTTTCAAATTTCCCGGCAAGAGGAATGTCTGGGAAGGCGATAAAAACCTCGTACTAGTGCAAGAATACTGGAATTATGCAAGACTACGGTTTTTTGGTGGTATAGCGGTTTTCATAGTACCGGCATTTATAGCTTATTTTGTTACTTTATCATGAGGAAAGCGTGAGGGCTTTGTAACATGAAGACCATTATTCTCTGCGGCGGAAGGGGCATGCGGTTGCAGGAAGAGACTGAATACCGGCCCAAGCCTCTTGTTTCCATAGGTGGGCGGCCAATACTCTGGCATATCATGCAGATATATGCACGGGCTGGGTTCCGTGAGTTCATACTCTGCCTGGGCTACAAAGGTGATATGATTAAGAATTATTTCCTCAATTACGAGGCCATGAGCAACGATTTCACCGTGCGTCTCGGTGCCCAGAGCGCTGTTACCTATAACAGCCTGCATGGCGAACAGGATTATATAGTTACACTCGCTGATACAGGATTGGAAACTATGACTGGCGGCAGAATTAAAAAGGTGGAAAAATATGTTGATGAAGATACTTTCATGTTAACGTATGGGGATGGTGTTGCTGATATAGACATAAAAGCCCTGTTGAAATATCATCAAAGCCATGGCCGCTGCGCAACTGTAGCAGCGGTTCACTCGGTTTCCCGTTATGGTGTGCTCGAAATAGGTGATAAGGGGAAGGTATTGAATTTTGCTGAGAAACCCGAGATGAAAGATTGGATGAGCGCCGGTTTCTTCGTCTTCAACCGCAGATTTTTTGATTACCTTGGTGGTAAGGATTGTTATATTGAGTTTGAAACACTGCAGCAACTTGCCCGTGAAGGCGAGCTGGTGGCCTATAAACACGAAGGCTTCTTTTTCTCCATGGACACTTACCGCGATTATGTTCATCTTAATGATATGTGGGACAGGAGAGAGACACCCTGGCTAAAATAATGAAGAAAACGTTATTCTGGCAGGACCGGCCAACACTTGTTACCGGTGGTACGGGTTTCCTGGGTGGCTGGCTCATCAAGCACTTGCTTAATTTAGGCGCTGATATAGTATGCCTGGTCCGCGACTGGGTTCCCAAAAGCGAGTTGATAGGCGCCAATCTCATCGAACAGGTGAAGGTGGTAAGGGGCGACATATGCGATCCCGTGCTTCTGGAAAGGACCCTGGGCGAATATGAAATCGAGACGGTTTTCCACCTGGCAGCCCAGACAATCGTCGGCATTGCCAACCGCAACCCGGTATCGACCTTCAATACTAATATTGCCGGAACATGGGCACTTCTCGAGTCCTGCAGGCGCAGCCCTAAAGTTAAGAGCATTGTAATTGCCTCCTCTGACAAGGCCTACGGAGACCAGGACAAGCTGCCTTATGATGAAACTACTCCCCTGCAGGGTAAACATCCGTACGATGTCAGCAAGTCCTGCGCGGATTTAATTACCCAGAGCTATTTTGCCACTTATAAGTTGCCGGTTGCCATCACGCGCTGCGGCAACTTCTATGGCGGCGGCGATTTGAACTGGAACCGCATAGTACCGGGTACTATCCGTTTTATCATTCGCGGACAGCGTCCGGTAATCAGGTCAGACGGCAAGTTTGTGCGGGATTATTTCTATATAGCGGATGCGGCGGCTGCCTATACTTTGCTGGCTGAAAAACTGGCAAATAATCCGGAACTGCACGGAGAGGCATTCAATTTTTCCAATGAAACCCCGGTATCGGCGCTGGAAATCGTTGAGCGCATCACCAAGATAATGCGCTCCAGCCTTAAACCCATCATCCTCAACGAGGCCAGCAATGAGATCAGGGAGCAGTATCTGAGTTCTTCCAAGGCGCGTAAGGTGTTGAAGTGGAAACCGCTGGTTACGCTGGATGAAGGGCTGAGCCGCACGATTTCCTGGTATAAGGATTTTCTCTCGAGCAGGTGATAAATCCAGTTCCGTAAAGGAGCAATTTATTTATCCTGCTTTCAAACTTGTCTACTTTATCATCCCTGTTTAAAAGTTTTGAAAACAAATTTCCTCATCAATTAAAATCAGGAGTCCTATTTTTTCTCTTTTCCCACTGTTTTCCCCTTTTTACCAACCGATGAAAAAGCATTTTACGCGATTATGATGCAAAATATTATAACCTTAATATGGTGATTTTATTATTATGTTCGCGAAATCCCCTTTTACTGTGTCTCTCAATTAGCGTTGACGAATATTCTAATAGCGAAACCGCTGATGACTTATTTAATTGAATTTCTCAATCACTTGTTTGATTTCCTTGCCCATGCCCACTTCAAGCTTATTAAGTAATTCCATGTAGCGGCAGCTGCTATACCGAATAAATTAGAAATTAAATAATATAAATGTACTTTATCAGTAAGCAACTGCAGAATGGAATAATTAAGCACAGCACCTACTGCGCACAATAGATTGTATTTGAGAAAACGGTAAAATGCATTTCCTGCTTCTACTCTCATGTCCCTAAAAGTCCATAAGTCGTTAAAAATAAAATTAGAAAAAATTGAAGCTTCTATGCTTATTAGGGCCGAATGAAGATAATATATACCGAATATGTCGGTGAGTAACCATAAAAGACCTTGATTTACGACAATGCCGGTAGCGCCAACTGTAAAAAATTTAATCAGACGGCGCAGTCCTGTATTTCTCGATATCCTTAGGATAGTTTCCGGAGTTTTTACTCTAACCATTATTATCGTGCTGTTTGGAACCGGATGAAATTGCAGTGAGATTATTTCCATTTCTAACGGAATATTTTCTCAGCTGACGCAGGTGAAAAATGGCCCTTAGAAAGTAGTAGCTGAAGGCTATTATATTACGCTTGGATTCACCTGAAAAACGCTTTCCGAACGAGAAAGGAATTTCTATTATCCTAGCCGGTGGATTATTCTGCCATAGCAGCGTGGCCAGGATTTCTTCTAAAATGTCGAAATGTAAAAAGGTTAAGTTCAGGTTGCGCAGCAAATCACCACGGTAGAGACGCAGGCTGTTAGACACATCCAGCACAGGGATTTTAACGACTGTCCTGAAAACGAAGTTCAGGATGCGGCTGCTAAAAACTAAGAGCCATGGATTATCGGTGCTCCCGCCGGCGATATAGCGGGAAGCGATGACCACATCTGCATTGTGGCGCGCCTGCCACAGCTTATTTATGAAATCGGGGGCGTGTGATCCGTCCGCATCCATAGTTACCACGTAATCACCGGTGGATCGCGCCATGCCCGTTCTGATGGCATAGCCGTACTCATCACCTCCACGTCTGTTAACGTATATAACCCCATTTGCTACGCATACCTGTTCGGTATCATCCATAGGCGACTGTGTGTCAATGACAAGCACCTCATTGTGTGACGTAATTTGATCTACCACTGCCCTTAATTTTGGTAACAGGCGCTTGAGGTTTTCGCCCTCCTGGTAGGCCGCCAGGATCACGGTCAAACTTTCAACTGCAGTATCTGTTTTAGAGAAACGACCGGTAGCATCAGACATTGGATGATATCTCCCGGCACCATTCCAGCATATTCCGGATCCCGCTTTTCTTATCTACTTTTGGAGACCACCCGAACTCCTGATAGGCACGAGTCGTATCTGCCACGAATACTTTCTGGTCGCCAGTCCGCCATTGGAGTTGGTAGTAATGAACCGGGTACCCATTAATCTCTTCCAGGAGGTTAAATAATTCCAACAATGAAAGGCTGTTTCCCATCCCACCCCCGATGTTATAGATCTTTCCAACGGTGATATTGATACTGGATACGGCCAATTTATACACGGTAATTAAATCTGTGGCATGCAATACGTCACGTACCTGCTTGCCGTTGCCGTTGATCGAGAAGGGCTCACATCCGGGCCGGGCTGCTTCAAGGGATTTCTGGCAAAACCAGCCAATCCAACCCTGGTCGTAGGTAGCAAACTGCCGCCCTCCAAACATGGATGAATGACGGAACACAACAGTAGGGATCCCATACATGCGGTAGTAATCTCGCACATACTGGTCAGCAGCCAACTTTGAGCAGCCGTAAGGTGAATGCCCATCCAGGGGAATATCCTCGTTCAGGCCAAGGGGATAATCAGGGATTATATACCGGATTTCAAGTTCCTCAGCCCGTATTTGGTCAAGGGAACCGTATACTTTGTTGGTAGAGGAATATAGCACTATTGTAGCTGGGGAATGTAATCTTACCGCTTCGAGGATATTGAAGGTACCCCCGGCATTGACTTCAAAATCAAAACGGGGGTTGCTCAGGCTGGTACTCATGGCTACCTGCCCCGCCAGATGAGCAATTACTTCCGGACGGAATTCTTTAATGATGTGCGCTACTGCGTCAATATCCCTAATATCAGTCTGAAAAAAGCGGAATCCTTCACCAAAACTGGACCTTAACCAAGTGAGATTGTTGCTAGACCCCTTGCGGAATAAATTATCGAGGATTGATACTTCTGCACCATCTTGCAGTAAGACATTGGCAAGATTGCTTCCAACGAACCCGCAACCACCGGTAATCAACCATTTCATATTTTACCTCAAGATTAACATGGGTGTTACCTGAACCTCAACTATCTGTATTATCCTTATACCACTCAATTGTTTCAATTAATCCTTCATCCATTGTCCATATGGGTTCCCAACCTAAACACGAACGAATCATTTTTATATTAGCTACTTGCGAAAATTCGCCAATGCGATCTACCACGGTGCCGAATACGGGATGGCAGGGAGTTTTCATCAGCATAGAGATACGTATAGCAATTTCACGTATAGAGACGCCTTTTCCAGTGCCTATATCGAAAGTGCAACCCACAGCAGACTCACTGATTGCCATTAATAGTAATCCGCGCACCATGTCCTTAATATAGATCATGTCGCAGATTCTACGACCGCTGGACAGCCTGGGCGGGGAGTTCTTCAATATAGAACAAATCACATATGGAATCAATTTGTTCTGTGGCTGCCGGGGGCCGTAACTTATATGCGGGCGAGCTATAACTATTGGAAGACCGAATAGCGTGTGAAACATCCCGGCATAGGCTGCCACGGCTAATTTTGAGGCAGCATATGGTGAATTGGGAGCATCCCCAAACTTTGGAGTCTCGGAGGAACTTGCTACTATAATACGCCGGCATTGACTATCTACCAGCGCCATCAGCAGGTGCAAGGTACCTAACAAGTTGTGACGCAAAGTAGGGAGCACGAGACCAATCTCCTGTCTTGTATCAACAAGGCCTGCTAAATGGTACGTGTAATCAGGATTAATTGTCTTAACCGTTTCTTGAACAATATTTTGACTAATACTAAGGTCAACATTCAGCAACCGAACCCCACTCACCTCTACTCTTGGGAAATTATTCAGGTTCACACCATAAACCTCAGCACCAAGAGAAACTAAAGCGTCACAGAGATGTGAACCAACAAATCCCCTTGATCCGGTGACTAGTATTTTGCACCCTTTGAACTGATCCCCAAATTCATGCTGCCACAAATATTCCCTGTGCATTTTTACGCTTCACGATTCTGATTGTTCAGCCAGCTCATTGTTTTTTTATAGCGTCTTCCAGCGAAATCCAGCTTTCCAGTCCCAGTTCATTGTGTGCACGCTCAATAGATGGTACATATCGTTGTGGCGGGCACGCAGGATCCGCACGTTGGGCAATGGTCACTCCAATACCGGGGGTCACCAATTGGCACACTAAACTGGCAAGGTCTGCCAGGATATGATCCAGGTCTTTTGTATCAATTCGAGTAGCCACGATTGATTACTCCCATGCATCGATATGGATGCCGTTACCATACCTAACGTTCGCCTTTTATGAAACGTTCGAAAGTATCAGCGATTTTTTCCAGCTGGGGCTCACCAATTTCGGGATAAACCCCAATGAAAAAAGTATTGTTCATGATTAGGTCCGTATTGCTCAAATCGCCAACAACCCGGCACTGGATATTCTCAAAGGCAGGATGCCGCAGCAGGTTGCCGCTGAACAGGTTGCGTGTCTCGATGCGGTTGCTCTCCAGGAAACGTGTCAGCTCATTGCGGGTAAAGCCCGCTTCCGGTCGAACCGTAATCACAAAACAGAACCAAGACGGGTCAGCAAACTCACCGGCAGAGGGCAGGATCAGGCGGTCTTCATAGGGTTTAAGGATATCCATCAAACGATGGTAGTTCTGCTTGCGCCGGGCTATGAAGCCTTCCAATTTATCCAGCTGGGCGCACCCCACCGCAGCTTGCACGTCGGTTATTTTGAGATTGTAACCAACGTGGCTGTATACATACTTATGGTCATAACCAAAAGGAAGGCTGCCAAACTGCTGGGCAAAGCGTTTTCCACAGGTATTGCTTTTCCCACCGGAACAGTAACAATCACGTCCCCAATCGCGAAATGAACGCACAATCCGTGCCAGTTCATCATCGTCTGTTACTACACATCCACCCTCACCCATGGTGATATGGTGAGCTGGGTAGAATGAAATTGTGGCAAGGTGGCCGAAGGTGCCGGTCAACTTCCCGCGGTAACGGGAGCCAAGGGCATCGCAATTATCTTCGATCAGCCACAGGTTGTGCTGCTTCACCAGGTTCATAGCAACGTCCATGTTAAATGGTACGCCCGTGGTATGCGCCATAAAAATCGCGCGCGTCCGGGGCGACACTGCTTCCTCTAACCGTTCAGGAATGGCGGTGTAATCACCCAAATTTACGTCCACAAAGACAGGGGTTAGCTGGTTCTGTATAATCGGTGCCACCGTAGTAGGGAAGCTCGCAGCCACTGTAATCACTTCATCTCCCGGCTTCAGACGGTTTCCCCCCAATTTAGGAGAGGTTAATGCCGATAATGCAACCAGGTTCGCAGAAGAGCCGGAGTTAACTAATAAGGCGTTGGAAAGCCCCATATATTCTGCGAACCGACTTTCAAACTGCTCAGCGTAGCGGTCGGCGGTCAAAAAAAAATCCAGGCTGGCGTCCACGAGATTGACCACCTCTTTTTCATCGAAAACCCGCCCAGCATAGTGAACCAAGTCAGACCTTGGGTCAAATTGCCGCGAACCGAACTTTTCACGGTAATACTTACGTACTAACTCGAGGATTTCTTCGCGTGTTTCCAATTATTTCCTCAGCCAGAAATCTCCTGTATCATTTACCCGGCATCCCCCAGCCCCACCGGGCTAGATAACGACTCGACCCCAACTCTTTTTAGTCCTTGCTGGACTCAAGTATTGGTGTGGATTTCATTGGTTGCTTCCTTATGAACATCCAATGCAACAGCAAGCCCTGGCTGTGTGTCCTCAGCAACATTGGCACAACTAAGTAATATACAATCTAACTAGCTGGGTCTCGCTTGTCAAGCCCCCGAATGCCCGATTACACTCTTCTCTAGCTTGTAGTGTTTGTTGTTTTACCCCCATTCTCCTGGCGAGAATTCCTTCCTTTCTGCCAAAATAGGCATCAACAGGGCTACCATTGCCTAGGGCATCCCTAGACATTTTATCTTAAAAAGTTATATGCTGCTAGTAGCAAGTAATGAGTGTCGTATAATGAGAATTACTTTTCTGGGAACAAATGGATGGTACAGCACAGAAACAGGCAACACTTCGTGTGTGCTAATCGATTCGGATACGTGTTACATAGTCTTTGATGCTGGTGATGGCATCTATAAATTAGATAATTATATCACCTCCAATAAACCAATTTATCTTTTTATAAGTCATTTCCATTTAGACCATGTTTTTGGATTTCATATTTTAAACAAGTTTAAATTCAAGCAGAGAATAAATGTTTATGGGCAAAAGGGTACGAAGAAAATTTTGAGCTATCTCGTTCAACATCCCTTTACCATTCCACTCAGTGATTTACCAATTAAAATAAAAGTTAGTGAACTTTCTGAAGGTACACACAAGGTTCCTTTTACTGTAACTTGTAGGTTCTTATTACACGCTGATCCCTGTTTCGGTTATAGAGTTAGTATAGATGGAAAAACTGTCGTATATTGCACTGATACTGGCGTTTGCGATAATAGTTTAGAGTTATCGAAGAATGCTGATATTTTAATTCATGAGTGCGCATTAAAGTCAGGACATGTCACCCAAAAGTGGCCTCATACAAATCCGAAAGAAGCGGCAGAAATAGCTGTGAGAGCGAATGTGAAGCAACTGGTATTATTTCATTTCGACCCCACAATTTATAAATCAATTGAAGAACGAAAACAAGCAGAAACAGAAGCAAGAAAAATATTCAGAAATACAATTGCAGCTATCGATGAGACGGCTATAAATATATAGGTCTCCTAACATGAGGGAAAAGGAGTGGTTAATTTCAGACAATGTGACCTCTGGCTACCAGATAATCTTCTAACGCCTCCTGCCAGGGCCTCATGTCATCCATGCCCAAGAGCCGCAGGTGATAGTTGTCCAATACCGAGTAGCGGGGCCTCATGGCTTTCTGGGGGTACTGGTCTGAAGTTATAGGAATTACGGGGGTGTTTATGTCGGCCAGCTTTAGTATCTCCACGGTGAACTCGTACCAGGAGCAAGCGCCTTTATTGGTGATATGGAATATGCCGTAATATTCGGTGTCTATTAGCTGGGCGATTTTCCGTGCAAGGTCTCCGGTGTAGGTGGGGGAAAAGACCTGGTCATTGATCACCCTGAGCTCATCGCGTTCTCCGGCTAGCCTTAGCATAGTCTCGATGAAGTTGCCGCCTTTGCCGCTGGAGCCGGCAATGCCGAAAAGCGCCGAGGCCCTGACGATGAAGTGCCTGAGACAAAAATGGCGAACAAGGTTTTCCCCAGCAAGCTTGGATTTCCCATAAATGCTAAGGGGAACAGGTGTATCGAATTCGGTGTAGGGGACAGTTCGCGGCCCAGCCTCGCCGCCGAAGACATAGTCGGTGCTGAGATGCACCAGCCTGGCTCCGAGTTCTTGAGCAACCACGGCGACATTGCGGGCTCCCAGGGCGTTCACCCGGAAGGCTTTATCTTTTTCATCTTCGCAGTCATCAACCCGGACATAGGCAGCGGTATTGATAATGATAGCCGGCTTGTGTTTCAGCATGGCTTCCCTGACAGAAGCCATGTCAGCAATTTCGATATCAGCATGCATAAAGGGAATGACATCGAAGTTATGCAAGGCCCGGCACAAATCAGTGCCCAGTTGCCCATTAGCACCTGTGATTGCTACTTTCACCTTTTGAGATACATTTTCTTGTAGTATCTGGAATACTCGCCGCTTTTGATTGACCGCCACCAAGACTCGTTCTTTAGGTACCAGTCAACAGTAGCACTCAAGGCTTTTTCAAAGGAGTAAGCTGGCTTCCAGCCCAGTTCTGTGGCTATCCTGGCGCAATCCAGAGCGTAGCGCCGGTCGTGGGCAGGACGGTCGGTAACGAATTGTATCAGGCTCTGTGGTTTGTCCAGCAGCTCCAGCAGCCTGCGGATAAGCTCCAGGTTGGTCTTCTCATTGCCGCTGCCGATATTGTATATCTCTCCGGGCTTTCCTTTCTGAATGACAACATCAAGAGCCCGGCAGTGGTCGCTTACAAAGATCCAGTCCCTGATGTTGAGGCCGTCACCGTAGACGGGGATGGGTTTATCCTCCAGGGCGTTGGTGATAGCCAGGGGAATCAACTTCTCGGGAAACTGGTATGGTCCTAAGTTGTTGGTGCAGCGGGTGACGATTGCCGGGAGATGATGGGTCTTGAAGTAGGCGCGACATAAAAGGTCAGCAGCGGTTTTGCTGGCTGAATACGGGCTGTTTGGAGACAAAAGTGATTCTTCAGTAAAGCGACCGCTATCAATAGAGCCATAGACTTCATCAGTGGACACCTGGATAAATCTTTGAATCCCGTGCTTTTTTGCCCCTTCGAGGAGCACCTGAGTCCCTTTAACATTAGTTTCGATGAATGGCGATGCGTCCAGAATGCTGCGGTCGACGTGGCTCTCAGCAGCAAAGTTCACAATGACATCGAACTCCTGGCTCAGTAACTTATCTACCAGCTCCCTATCAGCTATATCTCCTTTGACAAAGTGGTAGCCGGGCTGGTCTTGTATATCTTTTAAGTTTTCCAGGTTGCCGGCATAGGTAAGCTTGTCCAGATTGGTTATCTCCCAATCAGGGTGTTCTTGCCGGATATGGCGAATGAAATTGCTGCCGATGAAGCCGACGCCGCCGGTCACGAGAAGTTTCATTTTGCCTCCTTTGCGTAGTAAAATCTGATATCCGCATTATTTAGAGAAGGTAATTTTTCGTCTTTTTCGGATAGAATCGGCTCCTTAACAGGCCACTCGATATTCAAGTCCTCATCATTCCAGATAATGCCAGCTTCAGATTCAGCGGAGTAGACATTGGTGGTTTTATATATGACCTCGGCAACTTCTGAAAGGACACAGAAACCATGAGCAAGGCCTGTCGGAATGTAGAGAATATTTTTATTTTCTTCGGATAAGATTACCCTTACCCATTTGCCCCAGGTAGGCGAGCCCGTTCTTATGTCAACGGCGACGTCAAATACCTCACCCCTTACCACCCTCACCAACTTTCCCTGCGCAAAGGGCGGGTTTTGATAATGCAATCCCCTCAGAATACCTTTACTGGAACGAGAGTAATTATCCTGAACGAAATTTGCCTTTATGCCAGCAGCCACAAAATCCGGCATCTTGTATGTTTCCATAAAGAAACCCCTTTCATCCTCAAAAACCTTTGGTTCTATCAAGACTACCCCCGGAATTTCTAACCTTTTGAAAGCAAATGGCATGTGTTCCTTCGTTTCTAGAGTTCCACTTTGGCATCGTCGCCAACGAAAAGCCTTACCGCCTTTAAATTCTGCCCCCCTTTTATTACCTCGGTGCTTCGGCCAATAACGCTATCAGCCAGGCGCTCAATTCCCGAGATACGGCAGCTCTCCAGTATCACCGAATGCTCTATCGAGGCGTGCTCGATCACTGTGCCCGCTCCAATGCTCGTGAAAGGACCGATAAATGAATTCCTGACCTGACACCCTTCGGCGATGGATACCGGTCCCCTGATGATGCTGTTTTCTATGCTTGTTCCTTCTCCAACCTCGACTCTGCCCGCCACTTGGCTGGCAGCATCAATCTCACCTCTTAAATTTCGTTTCATAAATTCATCAAGGACAATACGGTTAGCTTCCAGGAGGTCATCTTTTTTTCCGGTATCCAGCCACCAGCCGGTGAGGATGTGACTGCGCACCTTTTTGCCGGAATCAATGAGCTGTTGAATGGTATCGGTTATTTCAAGTTCTCCCCGCCATGATGGTTTTATCCTGTCTATTGCCTGGTGTACGTCTCTGGTGAAGAGGTAAACGCCGGGCACTGCCAGATTTGTTTTCGGCTCGCGTGGTTTCTCCACGATCCTGGTTATTTCGCCTTTTTCGTTTAGTTCGGCAACGCCGAACAGACGCGGGTCGGGGACCTCTTTAAGCAGGACAAGTGCATCAACCTTGTTTGTAGTAAACTCTTTAACAAAGCTCTTGACGCCACCCTGGATAAGATTATCGCCAAGAAACATCAGAAAAGCAGAATCACCAAGGAAGTTTTGGGCTGTCTTCACAGCATGGGCAAGACCCGAAGGTTCGGATTGTAGAATGTAAGTAATTTGAGCATTCCACCTTGAACCATCTCCCACTGCTTCCTTAATCCCTTGCCCTGTTTCCGGTGAAATAATAATGCCAATATCCCTTATCTTAGCCTCAGCGACCTGCTCTAAAACGTAAAAAAGTATTGGTTTATTAGCCACCGGAATAAGTTGTTTAGATAAAGTGTTGGTCAGTGGCTTAAGTCTAGTTCCCTTACCACCAGCCAATATTAATGCTTTCATTTCAAATGCCGTCCCCTATGGAGTAGCAAATATTATATCACTCAATAGGCAAGCCAACATAGCTCAGGCCGATAATACAGACCACTGCCCTATCAGTGATGGGTGATACGTTATCGGTGGCGCCTGACTGGCCCGATCGTGCTCTCTTCACTTTGCTCAACTCCACCACTCGCTACTCATGACTACTAACCTATTACCTTCTTACTTTTCAAGTACTTTATCAGAGGAGCGTTTGGCAACGCAAACCATCATTGCGAGGCACACACCTCTTCCTGTCATTGCGAGGAGCCCCGCTGAATCGGGGCGACGAAGCAATCCTATGAGATTGCCATGTGGAGTTTACCCCGAGCGGAGGTAAGATTCTTCGCTCTGCTCAGAATGACAAGAAGGCCCAATAAGCAGCCTTATGTTTTCCAGCTTCCCGGTGGAGAGGTCATCGAAGATTATTACCTTGTACCGGCGGTTCAGCAGTTCCTCAACTAGATGAGAGCACATAAATCCCGCCCCACTTGCAATGATTGCTGTGTTTTTACTCAGGACTCGTCTGAGCCAAGATACTTGAAGATCTTCACGGTGGCTGAGGTCGTCGCGGCGTCCGGCTCAGGATATACCCGCTCATAGTCGGCCAATGCCTCCAGGGGCACGGGGCTATTGGAGGCGCTGGTGCCCACTATTCTGTAGTTTCCGGACGTCTGACCGGCGATATAGGCTTGAGCAGCTTCATAAGTGGCGAAAGCTTGTCCGCTGGTGATTGCCTTATACTTCTGCCCGTCACTCATTATCTGCTCTTCGTAAGATATGACTATCGACGAATTCGTGGCGGGAGTCACGGCTTTGCCATCAAAGTTGTAAAGCCTGATTGCCATGGATTGGTAGAAAGCAGGGTAGAACAAAGTCGTCCATTGCCCGTCCTGTTCTGCGGGCAAGTAATAGTATTCGTAGAAGTCACTCACGTTCTTGCCAGCCCACTCGGCCATGGCGTAGAACTTCCCGGTTGCCATGGCAGAGTCAATCATCACATATTTCGAACCAAACCTGTCCGCCAACTCGTTGGCTGAGCTTTCATTCTGGGCGGTGAAGAACTGACCAGCCTCGCGAGCCCGAGCTTGGGTGGGATTGGCATTGGGTATGCGATTGGCAATTTGCATTATAAAGTAGCCGTAGTCCCACCAG
>Ga0315549_1001255_pt1 | contig 26830 bp, 27 predicted proteins | sample SalMarSW160200MG_FD_203101 | JGI IMG/M metagenome (GOLD analysis project Ga0315549, IMG submission 203101) | Salt marsh sediment microbial communities from the Plum Island Ecosystem LTER, Massachusetts, United States - Salt Marsh Sediment SW1601-200 ... | reverse complement strand
TATCCGCCGGCCTTGCCAAAGGGTTCGCCTGTCTTGATGTAGGCCTCGATCTCTGCTTCGCTCATCTTCTTCACCTTCACCCTTGTATAAACTGCCTCTCTATGCACCGTTATGCCAGAGGGATCGATGAGGCAAAACGCCGTGATGACACGGTGATTTCTTCCGCTGAGGGAAAAAAGCATCTCACGGCAATCGCGAATATCCCTCGGCTTGCCGAAAACCCTTCTTTTCAGCGCCACAATCGTGTCCGCACCGAGTATCCAGCGTTGCGGATAGCGATGCTGTACCGATTCAGCCTTTTCCACCGCGACTCGACAGGTCATCTCTCCGGGTGAGAACCGTCCATGAACGGTTTCCTCGATTCCGCTCTCCACGGACTCGAATGGGATTCCTATCTGCGCAAGAAGCTCCTTTCGCCTCGTTGAGGAAGAGGCGAGAACGAGGGGGTTATCCTTGCTTATGGGGTGAGCGATCATCATTGGGTAAAGGGGAGCCTAAATAGCTGGCGTGCGTTCTTGGTCGTCCGTGCTGCCACCTCCTCAAGGGATATGCCCCTTATATCCGCCACCTTTCGGGCAGTATGGATTACCCGGCTGGGCTCGTTTCTCCTGCCTCTGTATGGAATTGGAGACAGGAAGGGGGAATCTGTTTCGATAAGCATTCTATCAAGGGAGATACCAGTAACGACTTCATGCACCGGGCTTGCGTTCGCAAACGTTATAGTGCCGGCGATAGAGATAAAATAACCCATCTCGATAAATGCCCCAGCAAGGTCAATGCCACCGGAAAAACAATGGATCACCCCCCTTGATCCACTACCCTCGAAGCAGGAGAGTATCTCCAATACATCTTCGTGGGCTTCTCTGGAATGCACCACTACCGGTAGGTTACATTGCATCGCTATGTCAAGCTGCTGTTTGAAACGTTTCCTCTGGTTATGTCTTGATGAAAGGTTGCGATAAAAATCAAGCCCTATCTCACCGATGGCTACCACCTTTTTTTCTGTGGAGATTGACTCTATTCGCTTAAGGTCCTTTTTATCGACGACATCTGCATTGTGGGGATGAATACCCACGGCAGCGAACGCAGAGGGGTACTTCTCAGCCAGGGAAATGGCCTTGAGGGAACTGTTCACATCGATCCCAACTGTTATCAGCTGTCTCACGTTGGCTGATAAGGCCCTCTGAATAACCTCATCCCTATCGGAATCGAATTCCTCCATATCGAGATGTGCATGAGAGTCAATGAACATATCCGCTCTAAGGGGACCTCCTCCCAAACTAACTACTCGCTTCAAGGGCTGCACCCTTTTTAGGCCATTGGTGCTACGTTGTCAAAATGATTCGAAAGGTAACCGCCTATGAAATGAGCAAAAACCGTGTTCTATGCAGGCGTTAAGAATCAATTGACTTTATTTCAAGCTCTTTTTATTAATGTATCTTGTATGAAGAAGGGGATTTCCTTGTTTTTCCATGTTATATAGGTATGGATAACCAAGAGGCTTTACGCAGGAAAAACAAAATGTTGTGGAAAAAAGCATAAAAGTATGGTATATATAAATCTTTGATAATAGATATGTAATTCATGGCGCTTCCTAAAGAACAAAATGAAATGGGAAAGAGTCCCGACCTAGAGGCCTTGCGAAAGGAACTGGAATTCAGCAAGAGCCTTAATTTCATCACAAACAAGATCCATTCCGCAAATAATGTCGATGAGATACTGATCAATTTGAGGGACAGCATTCTCACGTTGTTCGATGCGGACCGTATTACCATCTATATTGTCGATGGCGCACATAAAGAGCTCGTATCTAGATTCAAGGTAGGCGTGGAGATTAACGAGATACGGGTTCCCATTGCTAATGCAAGCATTGCAGGGCACTGTGGTCTATCAGGAAGGATTCTCAATATTAAAAATGCCTATGATGAAAAAGAACTCAAGGAGATAAATCCTGAGCTTTTATTCGACAAGAGTTGGGATCAAAAGACAGGTTATATGACAAAGCAGGTCTTGGTTGCGCCTATCAAGTTCAGCAAATACCTGCTGGGCGTCATTCAGCTTATTAATAAGGTTGCCGGAAACCGGTTTACCCTGGAAGACCAAAAATCTGTTACCGAGATCTCCAAGGTCCTCGGTATTGCCTTTTACAACCATCAACGGCTTAGGCAACAGGCCAGGAAGACAAAGTTCGATTACCTTATCACCAACAACATTATTGCTCAAAAAGACCTCGATCAGTCTATGGTGCTAGCGCGGAAGATGAAGAGCAGCATCGAGAGCATTCTCATGTCCGATTACCATGTATCAAAGGAGGACATCGGGAAATCCCTTAGCGAATTCTATAATACCAAATTTATACCCTTCGATGATAGCATGGTAATCCCAGGCCAGTTACTGAAAAACCTCAGGCCTGCATTTTTGAAGAATAACCTCTTCGTTCCCGTGGCCCAATCCGATTCCAAGATCGTGATAGCGATGGAAAATCCCAACTACCTCCCTGCACAAGACACGGTAAAAGGGCTCGTACCGGGCAAGGAGTTCGAGTTCTGTGTATCATTAAAAGAGGACATCATCAAGATGATCGATCACTTCTTCGATATCTCACGATCAAGCCTGAATGAATCGGGGGCCAGGAGCATCGAGGAGATTCTAGGGCAGCTCGACACCGGCGAGGAAGAGACCGAAGAGATGTATGGAATGAGCGAAGAGGACGGGGCCATTGTTCAGCTCGTCAGCAAGATGATCATCGATGCACACAGCAGGGGAGCATCGGATATCCATATAGAGCCTCGGCTGGGTAAGGCCGATGCCGTGATCAGATTTAGGGTTGACGGGTCCTGCCAGGTATACCAGACCATACCTTACACATACAAAAGCGCTATCTGCTCCCGAATCAAGATCATGAGCGATCTGGATATCGCTGAGCGGCGTCTCCCCCAGGACGGCAAGATCAAGTTCAAGAAGTATGCTCCTTTGGACATAGAGCTGAGGGTAGCCACAATCCCAACTTCAGGGGGAAACGAGGATGTAGTCATGCGACTGCTGGCCTCGGGAGAGCCCATCTCTCTTGATAAAATGGGCATGAGGGATCGCGATTACAACGAGTTTATCAGCATAATAGAAAAGCCTTACGGTATCGTGCTCGTGGTGGGCCCCACCGGAAGCGGAAAGACCACCACCCTTCATTCGGCCCTGCATTACATCAATAAACCGGAAACCAAGATCTGGACCGCAGAAGACCCGGTGGAGATCACCCAAGAGGGCCTTCGCCAGGTTCAGATGCAGCCGAGGATTGGGCTCAATTTCGCAGCTGCCATGAGGTCGTTTCTGAGGGCTGACCCCGACGTGATCATGGTTGGGGAGATGCGGGATGAGGAGACTACCTCCATGGGCATAGAGGCATCCCTTACGGGTCACCTCGTGTTCTCCACGCTCCACACCAACAGCGCACCTGAGACCATCACACGGCTGCTCGATATGGGAATGGATCCCTTCAACTTCGCCGACGCCATCCTGGGGATCCTCGCACAACGGCTGGTGAGGACCCTGTGCAAGGACTGCAAGGAGCCCTATCACCCCTCAGAGGAGGACTTCGAGTCCCTGGTTCGATCTTACGGAGACGGCTTTGACAAGCTGGGAATTACTTATAATGACGAGCTCAGGCTCTATCGTCCCAAGGGCTGCCAGAGGTGCAATAACACCGGATACAAAGGAAGAACGGGAATCACCGAACTGCTGGTAGGTACCCGCGAGATGAAGAACCTTATCCAAACTAAGGCTAAGATGGAGGAGATCAGAGCCCAGGCTATCGAAGATGGGATGGCCAGCCTTATGCAGGACGGCATCAGAAAGATATTTCTCGGACAGACCGATCTCCGCCAGGTTCGGAAGGTGTGTATGTAGCACCCTTGATCATGGGAAGTTCCCGGCGTGCATCAATCCCGCGGTTTCCTCAATGCCCATCATGATATTCATGTTCTGCAAGGCATTTCCCGCCTGACCCTTCACCAGATTATCGATCACACTGATCACGATGAGTTTTCCCGTTCTCGGGTCTGTGTTGAGCGAGATGTTGCAGAAATTGCTCCCCCTCACATCGGCGGTGCTGATCAGCTCTCCATGACTGAATACCCTGATAAAGGGCTCATCGGCATACAGAGCCTGGTAGGCAGCCTTTACACGCTCTCCATTCACTTCTGGTAAGAGGTCTGCATAAATAGTGGCGATAATCCCCCTGCTCAGGGGCACTACGTGAGGCGTAAATGTGATCGTGACCTCCCCTCCGCTCACTGCAGTCAGCTCTCGCTCGATCTCATAGACGTGCTGATGGCCCGTCACCCTGTAGGCATTCATTGACTCATGACGAGCCGGAAAGTGGAAAAGCGGTGAAGGGGTTTTTCCAGCCCCTGATACGCCGCTCTTTCCATCAAAGACCATGCCTTCCCTCTCGACAAGGCCGAATTTGAGGGCCGGTGCGATTCCCAGTATGCAGGCTGCTGCATAGCAGCCGGGATTTCCTACCAGTGCAGAGCTCGCAATCTTTGTCCTGTGGAGCTCGGGAAGCCCATAGGTAGAAGAGGGGAGGATCCCCGGATCAGCATGTATCTCTATCCTTCCAATCCTTTTCGCATAGGATGCATAGCTCTGGCTATCATTGAACCTGAAGTCACCGCTGTAATCAATCACCTTGATATCGCGGTCAAGCCACCTGCGCGCATCCTTCTGACCCACCCCGTCCGGTGTGGCATAGAATACGATATCGAAATCATTCGGGCATTCGGGATCGAGAGGATCGAAGACCTTGAGGTCGCAAAATCCCTTGAGGTGAGGGTATATCGTGCTGATTGGCTTTTCGATATCGTGTTTGGCCATGAGAGCGCCGATGGCAACGAAGGGGTGGTTTATCAATAGCTCTATTAACCCTACACCCCCGTAGCCCGTTGCGCCTATTACTCCTGCTGTTATGTGCTTTTTCGCCATGTTCTTACACGCTAAATCTGAATTTGATTATATCGCCATCCTCAACCTGGTATGTTTTACCCTCAAGCCTGAGATGGCCCTCCTTTTTCGCATCCGCTACGCTTCCATATCTCATGAACTGGTCGTAGGCGATGACCTCGGCCCTGATGAACCCCTTCTTCATATCCGAATGTATGAACTCAGCAGCATCGAGTGCGATGGTACCTTTGGGTATGGCCCATGATCGCACCTCACTTCCCTCTACCGTAAAAAAGGAAATGAGATGTAAGGTTGCAAGACACCGCTTGATAACCCTATCAGGGAGTGATCTGTCAACATGAAATTCGGATAAGAATTCCTCAGCCTCTTCCGGCTCCATCTCGGCAATCTCCATCTCCAATTTACCTCGAATGACCATAACCTCTATATCCCGTGGGATTCGCGGCATCTCTGGCGGCTCCTCATCCTCGTCAGAGTTGTTTGTAATGATCATCTGAGGTTTAGCGGAGAGAAAGGTAAAGCCCTTGAGAAGGGGGGAGGCTGCTATTTCCGGGCTATTCCTTAGGGGACAGTCCTGGGAGAGCATTTCCCTGCATTTTTGAAGCAGGGTAAGCTCATCTTCGCTTATCTCTCTGCCTTTTTTCCCATCGGAATGTATTTTCTCAATCCTCTTCTCGGTCACCATGAGATCGTTTAATATCAGCTCCGATTCCAATTGATAGAAATCCTGCTCAGGTGTGGGAGGAGGGCCGCCGTATAGCTGAAAGTTTCTCACCACATGGATCAATCCATCGCATGTCCTCACCCCGGTGAGCATGACATTTTCCTGTTCCCTTCTCTCATGATCTGAATCGGCGATGGTTCCGGGCAGGATATACTCTACCTTGGAATAGACGGTCTTATCAGGATTAAAGATTTCCTTGAGCTGATCGACCCTCTCATCTGCTACGTTGACGGTACCGAGGAGCCGATCACCCTTTTTTGCCCTCTCCGAACCCGAAAGCCCCTTTGCGCCGGTCAAGGTGCTGTAGATGGTGAACTTACCCGATTGGGGCAATCCGATAATGCCTAGTTTCATAGTAAGCACCTATGCCATCATATCATATCCTGCCATTCATCGCGCGCTTAAGAAAATGAGAGATATCGGTATCACTCGGTCGATGCCTACAGGATCGTTCTCAACCCTGAATCCATCGACTCCCGTGTCCATTTCAATCGCTGCACCGCATTAAATATATTGCCCTTTATCTTCTTATTGGTATGGTAAACGTTAGTGAGTAAGGATTTGATCTGTGCCCTCCTCGATGATCCCGCAGTAGGGCATCCGCTCTCGATCACGGGAAAGCCCATCTCATCGGCATATCCCTTTATTATGGTCTCATCCAACAGGTAAAAAGGCCGTATGAGGGTAAGGGATCCATGAAACAATTCCTGTACCGGTTGCATGGTGCTCGCTGATCCCGCAAAGAGGAGGTTCAAAAAAAACGTCTCTATGAAGTCATCCTTGTGGTGGCCAAAGGCTACCTTATTGCATTTAAGCTCCGCAGCCTTCTCGAATATGGCCTTTCGTTTAAAGCGAGAGCACAAAAAACAGGGGTTTTCCCTGTTATTATCCGAGTGGGCACACGGTCCAACAGTAGTGTTGATTATTGCATGGTCAAAGGCGTGTCTGATAAAAAACTCCTCCATCTTCTTTGCCGTGGATGGGGAAAAGCCCAGATCTATGTGTACCCCGATAATATCGTAGTGTATCGGTATCCTTCTCAGCCGTTCTCGCAGCAACCACAGAAGCGATATGCTGTCCTGACCCCCTGACACGGCCACCATTACTCTATCGCCATCCGCAATCATTTGATAACCGTTTATGGCCCTTCCCATGAGCCGCCTCATTTCCTTTGCCACATAGCTCAATGGGCGCTTCCCTGTCTTTCCCCGAATATCTTGGTTCCGATCCTCACCAGATTGGCCCCTTCTTCTATGGCAATCTGGTAGGAATTGGTCATACCCATTGACAGATATTTCATTTCCACATTGGGCAGGCGAAGAGCCTTGATCTTCTCGAAGAGCTGTCTCGTTTTTATAAAGTAAGGACGTGAATTTTCAGGATCCCCGAACCTTGGTCCCATGGTCATGAGGCCCATAATCCTGATATGGCTCAACGAGGAGATCGCCTCCAGAAGAGGAATGACTTGCTGTGGCAGGGCTCCGTGTTTTTGCTCTTCCTCACCGCTGTTGACCTCAATCAAAACGGGCATGACCTTACCGCGCTCCTCGCAGCATTTTTCGATCTCTTCGGCCAATCGGAGGGAATCCACTGATTCGATCATGTCGAAGATCTCTACCGCCTTTTTCACCTTATTCCTCTGTAGGTGACCGATAAAGTGCCACTCCGGGTTCCCTATCACCTCATTGATCACCATCATGGTATCCTGGAGATAGTTCTCTCCTACCATGGTAACGCCTGCCTTTACCACCCTTGATATCTCATCGGCATTCCGTTCCTTGACAGCGGCAAGCAGTGTTACGCCCTGTGGAAGCTCTCTGAGCAGCAGCTTCACGTTTTCCTCTATCATCGTGGTCCACCTCTATGCGATAGTGCACTCTTAATCTAAGACCTTTGTTTCTCGTTGTTCCTTGAAAATCGCCACCTCCATTCGCAAGAGCTCAATGCATTCCGAACTTGCTTATCCCGTCTGTCCCTGATTGTCGGCAATCGAATGCTCATTACCTTTGGACAGGAGTGCGGCAACGGGGCACACCTCGACACAGGCGTAACATTGCTCACAGATATCCATTGCCTTATCCTCCTGCCCAAAGAAGCTTATCACGGTGTCGAGCCCCCTTCGCGCAAAGCTTATCATGGGTTGACCGTTCTTCTCCCTGCATACGAACACGCATCTCCCGCATAGTACACACCTGTCGGGAACATACTGAATGTAAGGGTGATTTTCCTCTATGCGCACCTCTCTTTCAATTTTCTCCAGCCTCTTGAGCTTGAGCCCGAATTGCAGGTGTTTAGCGATCCTTTGAAGTTCACATCTTCGGTTGGCCGGACAGTTCTTGCAGTCGACATGGTGAACGGAGAGCAGCAACTCAAAGGCAGTTCTCTGGAGTCTTCTCACCCGCTCCGTACCGGTCGTGACGACCATACCTTCCCGTATCCTCACCCTGCAGGAGGTTACAGGCTGCCGATAGCCCTCGATTTCAACAATGCATAGCCTGCATGAACTCGGTGGATCTTCCATCTCCTTCAGGTAACAGAGATTGGGAATGTAGATCCCATTGTCCAAACAGGCTTGAAGCAGCGTCATGCCCTCCGGGGATTCGATCTCCCTGCCATCAACTATCAATTTTGCCATGCCTTAGCCTTCCTTCGGCCGCTCGATTCGAGGGGCGAGTTCAGGCGGAGAAACCTTTCTGACCGCATCGTATTCAGGCGGGCATGCGGTCATACACTCCCCGCACTTCACGCATAATGTCTGGTCAATTGCCTTCTTCCTGTTTGAGGTGGTAAATATCGAATCCGTGGGACAGCTCCCAACGCAGGCATCACATCCCCTGGCGCACCGATCTAAATCGATAAAATATGCCGTTAATGGCCTGCACATCATGGCAGGGCATCGCTTCTCATTGATGTGTGCCTCATATTCATCCCTGAAATACCTTATACTTGTTAAAACAGGATTAGGGGCCGTTTTGCCCAGCCCACATAGAGACCCCTCCTTTATGTCCAGGCTCAAATCCTCGAGAAGATCTATGTCGCCTTTCCGGCCCTCGCCTTTTGTGATCCTCTCTAAGATGGTTAATAGATGTCTCGTCCCGATCCTGCAAAAGGTACATTTACCACAAGACTCATTCTGGGTGAAGTCAATGAAATATCGCGCTACATCAACCATACATGTGTCCTCATCCATCACCACCATACCACCTGAACCCATCATAGCGCCGGCTTGGGTAAGGGAGTCGAACTCGATTGGAGTATCGAGGCACACCTCGGGGAGACATCCTCCTGAGGGGCCTCCGATCTGAACTGCTTTAAATGTCTTTTTCTTCGGGATCCCTCCGCAGACATCAAAGATAAGCCTCCTGAGTGTAATCCCCATAGGGATCTCAACAAGGCCGGCATGCACAATGCTCCCCACCACGGAGAAGATGGCTGTTCCAGGGCTTTCCTTCGTTCCTATCCCGCGAAACCATGCTCCATTTCTCTCGAGTATCGGGGCAATGGAACCAAAGGTCTTCACGTTATTAATCACCGTAGGCTTTCCCCACAAACCTCTCTGGGAGGGGTAGGGCGGTCTGGGATGGGGCATCCCTCTCTCGCCCTGGATTGACTGTATGAGCGCCGTCTCCTCTCCGCAAACGAATGCGCCTGAGCCTTGAAACACTTCGATCTCCAGGTCAAAGGTAGTCCCAAGTATTGACCTCCCTAAGATGCCGAGTTCCTTTGCCTGTTCAATGGCCTTTTTCACAATTCTCACCGCAAGGGGATACTCCGCCCTCACATAGATGATCGCCCGTTGAGCCCCGACCGTATAAGCGCACATGGCTATGCCTTCGATCACCTGATGGGGATTGCTCTCAAGGATAGCCCTATCCATGTAAGCACCCGGGTCTCCCTCGTCTGCATTACAGATTACGAATCTCTCAGGTTCATCGGCGTTTTTCACCATTTCCCACTTTACTGCTGTCTGAAATCCCGCACCACCTCTTCCCCTGAGGCCGGATTCTCGAATCTCACCGAGGATCTTATCCTGGGGAAGGGAAAGGGTCTTGGCAAATCTCGAGTATCCTCCCTTCGCGATATAGTGATAGATATCCTCTGGATCAATGAGCCCGCAGTGGGCCATGAGGATCCTCTCCTCACTGTGAAATCGTGAAAATTCCTTCACCGTGGGAATGAGATCATTGTCCTCAGTGGCGCCGAGAATATATTCGAAAAGTGGATCACCCTCTTCGAAGAATGCCTTTACCAGCATCTTTGCCTTTCCAGGAGTCATTTCATGGTAGAGAATAGGGGGGAAACCAGGGTTCTCAACCATAACGAGTGGTTCAGCATAACAGTGACCGAGACATCCCACGGGGATAATGCGGGCCTCTATCCCTCGTTCCTTCAAAGTATCCTCAAAGGCCTCTTTAACCTCCATAGCGCCTGAAGCCAGACCGCATGTGGCCATGCCGATGTAAATGTTTGGATGGGTATTGCTTTTGAGCTCTCCTCTACGCCGTTCAGCTTCCTCCCGTATGGGTGAAAATATCTCATAGGCAGATTTTTTACTGGTTTGATTCACCTCGCTGCTTTTCCCTCCTTTGTCGTTCCTTTTCTATCTCAAACCCCAGGATCAGCCCCTCCACCTTACTGGGAGCCATATGCCCATGCACGGTATCATCGACTATCGCCACGGGAGCCAATGCGCAACATCCCACGCAGGCAACCTTGTCTATGCTGAATTCCCTGTCCTGTGTCGTTTCCCCTGCCTTGATCTCGAGTTTTCGTTCGAAGTTTTCCAGGATTATATCGCCTCCCTTCACATGGCAGGCTGTTCCGAGGCATACCTTTACTTGGTGTTTCCCCGGAGGGTGGAACCTGAACTGATTGTAAAAAGTGGCAACGCCATAGACCTCGCACGTGGATATGTTTAGATGCCTCGCCACCATCCCCAGTGCCGAGGGAGCCAAATAATGATGCTGTTCTTGGATTTTTTGCAATATGGGCATGAGATCGCCCCTATGGTGTCCAAAATCTTGCAGCATCGAGCCCATGTCACCTAACATAGCCTCGTCTTCTTTTTCGATTTCAGGTCGATAATGCACTTCTCTGCCTTTATCAAAAACATTTCAGAATATTGAACTAATTTCTAAATTTCAATGATAATTCTAGGATAATTCTAGGATTTTGTTCTCGTTTATCTCGAGCCAGGCCTTAATGTCGTCGAAATCATATCTCAGCCTTCTCATGGCTTGCCCTCTATGACTCACCTCGCTCTTCTTCCTTTCCGTTAGCTGAGCGAATGTCCTTCCAAGGGGTGGATACCAGAATAGGGGATCATACCCAAAGCCATTCACCCCACGAGGATCACGGGTGATCTCTCCTGCACACCTGCCCGTGTAGATCTTTGTTTGCCCTGATGGCTTTGCAATGGCGATAGCACAAACAAAGTTCGCATGTCTATTATCTTTTCCCCTCATGGCCTCGAGAAGTTTACGGTTGTTAGCAGCATCATTGGTTTGCTCTCCCCCATAACGTGCCGAGCGAATTCCCGGAGCCCCGTTTAAGGCCTCTACCTCAAGGCCGGAGTCGTCGGCAATCGCAGGGATGCCCAGCATCCTCGCAGCATATCGTGCCTTCCCCTTCGCAATTTCTTCAAAGGAGATTCCTTCTTCCTTTGCCTCAGCCAGCTCATCGAATTCCGAAAGTCTATGAATCTGAACAGGGAGATCCTTGAACAATTGGGAGTACTCCCTCCTTTTACCCTCATTATGTGTTGCTAAGACTAGGTTTATTTTGGACATGGATAGTTGCAGCAATGGCTGGGAATCCTTAGGCTTAGCCCTAAAAAAGACCGATTGGCTTCATATCCTTTCGGCGGCTTTGAAAAAACATCAACGATTACCTTCATTCTTGCTATGCGTTTCCACCATATATCACTTGATTAGTTATGCAAAGCTTTTTATAAGATAGCTGGTCATGAATACACGTGAGATTAGCCGTTCAAGATTACCTATGGGCATAGATAAGACATTTGTTATCGGGGATATTCACGGTTGTTTGGGCATGCTCAAGAGGTTGATCGATAAGATTCCATGGGACCCGTCCAAGGATCGACTCATATTCATTGGTGACTACGTAGATAGAGGAGAGGATTCTCGCGGCGTCATTGAGTATGTCGTAACCCTTAAGCAGGATTTCCAGAACGTTCAATGTCTTATCGGAAATCATGAGTATATGCTGCTTGACTATTTATCCGGGAAGGATCTCCAGACCTACATTTTAAATGGTGGCGGCGCTACCCTCATGAGCTATGATAGGGTAAGACAGAATAAGGATGATCCCCTCATCCCGCCCGCCCACCTCGAGTTTTTATCCTCGCTTTTGCCAATGATCGAACTCGACAACTACTATATCGTGCATGCCGGCTTTCGACCCCACGTTCCCATTGAAGATCAAGAGCTCTTTGATATGCTCTGGATTCGAAACGAATTCCTGCTCTCCGAATATAATTTCGGTAAGGTGGTAATATTCGGGCATACCCCACTTAACAACCCCGTAGTGATGAAAAATAAGATAGGGATTGACACAGGAGCGGTGTTTGGTAATCGGTTAACGTGTCTTGAGCTACCGGAGATACGGTTCCATTCAGTTGAACCGTAAGGCCTGTCAGATTGTCCAAGCGACAAACTCTCACCATTGCCAGAGCCTCGATAGATGTGGAGCAGGTAACCCACCTTTTACCATAGTCCTTCTTTCGCCCAGAGATATCGCTTGATCTGCTGCTTTAGGGTATCCTTGACTTTCTATCATTTAGAGGGTATTTTATCTTCGAATTTGGACTCTTGGAAGCTATCGCCATCTGATCCACACAATATCGGGAGGGACCTATTGATTGAGCTTGTCGTAAAAGGCGGACCCTTTATGTATCCTATCCTATTCTGTTCGATAGTTTCCCTTGCTATTTTCATAGAGCGGCTATGGCTCGTGAGACGCAAATCGGTGATACCAACGGATTTGATCGTCAAGGTTGAAGAATTGGTGAAACGGAACAAGATACCCGAGGCCGTTTTCCTCTGCCAGGGAAATAGCTCTTCAATTGCCAGGATCTTTCTCTCAGGCCTGAAAAATGTCGGAAGGGGAATGTGGTTGGTAAAGGAGGCTATAGAAGAGAAGGGAAGGAGGGAGGGGGTCATTCTGGAGAGGAATGTGGGGGTTTTGCTCACCATAGCGAATCTATCTCCCTTACTTGGTCTGCTGGGTACTGTTTCCGGAATGATAAAGACCTTCAATGCAATCTCAATTCATGGTGTGGGGGGGCCTGGACCGCTCGCAGGGGGGATTGCCGAGGCATTAATCACCACTGCGACGGGCCTTCTCGTTGCGATTCCCACCTTGGTTGCCTATCGGTTCCTTACAGACAAGGCACAGGTCCTCATATTTGAAATGGAGGAAAGCTCGATAAGGCTCGTGGATATTATGGAAGGAAGCATACAGGAGTAATGCGGTTTAGTCAGCCAAAGAGGGAAGAGATCAGCCTTGGGGTGAGTATGGCACCTCTGATCGACATAGTATTTCTGCTGCTCATATTCTTCATGTTGACCTCGCATATCGAGATTATACCAGGTATCGACATCGCATTGCCCGATATTGCGGAAAGGGGGTCGGATACATCGACCAACACCATGATCGTAGCACTTGATCGAGAAGGAAATTATTATCTAAACAAGGAGAGGATAGAGCTTACGGAGCTTTTCCGGAGGTTCAAGGAAACTGTCCAGCCGTCGAAGACAAACCTCATTTTGCAGGCCGATCGCGATGTGAAGCACGGTCAGGTGGTCAGGGTAATGGATTTAGCCAAAAAGGCCGGGATCGCCACTATTGTGATCGCAGCACAGTGGGAAGCTGAAAAGATCTTTTAGGATGAGAAAGAGGTATATACTATATGCTGTATTGCTTTGCCTTGTGGCAGGCCTCTTGTTCGTGTGTATGAGTTTCGGGCAGAACGGCCTCTTTGATCTCTTTAACATGCAGGCAGAGAAGCAAGAGAACGTGATTACCCTGAAAGATCTGAGGGATAAAAACAGGCTTCTTGCATCTGAGATCAGGCGCTTGAGAGAGGACCTGAAATACTTTGAATCAGTAGCCCGTAAAGAACTAGGCCTGGTTAGGGAAAATGAAATAATCTATCGGGTTAAGGAAGGTGAAAGGGGTACTATTACAAGACCTATCCATGAGGAATAGGAAACGTGGCAAAAGAAAACGGTAAGGTTAAAAGGAGTCAAACATGGCAGGACTAGACGACATTTACGATGAGGTTGTTGACAAGATCGCAACACCGAAGGCGAGGCTTCTGCTTGTTGAGACGCTAAAGAAGGAGGGAAAGCCGCGGGCCGTGATACAGGCGTGCAAAAAGGTTTTAGAAATCTTCCCGGACGACCTTCATATAAGAAGGCTATTAGCCGAGACCTATTTCGATGAAGGATCACTGGATCTTGCAGAAATGGAATTAAATAAAATAGCTCAACAAATAAAGGATTTATCTTATATTTTTAAATTTCTATCTGAGTTATTTATACGGAAAAATAAGATCGACGATGCGATACACTCCCTTCAACTATACCTGGCACATAACCAAGGAGATCAGGAAGCAGCTGATCTTCTGGCAGAGATCAGCCAGCCTCGAGAAGAGCAATCTGCTTTGCCTACGTCTACCTTGGCTGAGCTCTATTACAGGCAGGGTCAGCTCGATGAGGCGATCAAGGTGTATGAACAGGTAGTTGCCTCTTTCCCGGCTGATGAGAAAGCTAAACACCGACTCTCTGCACTTAAGGGGGAAAAGGGAGCCCAAGAGGGGAAAATGGAGACAACGGGATCGGCAAGAGAAAGGCAATTAAAGCTTCTGGGAGTTTTGGAAAGGTGGCTGGCTGCCGTTGAGCACAGGAAGATGGAGGCCCTGCAAGCCCGGGCTTAGGACGGAAAAGGGCAAGGTAATTCTTATAGATGAGGAGAAGTCATATCGATGTACACAACAGCGGATTTCAGAACGGGACACAAGATAGAGCTGGAAGGAAAGCCTTTTATCATCATAGAGTTTCTCCACGTAAAGCCTGGCAAAGGCGGGGCATTCGTGAGAACGAAGCTAAAGAATATGCTTACTGGACAGGTCTTGGAGAAGACATTTCGTGCAGGAGAGAAGGTGGCATCGCCCAACATCCAAGAAAAGGAAATGCAATACCTCTATCAAGATAAGGATCACTATTGGTTCATGGATACAGCTACGTTCGATCAAGTTTTTTTAACAGCCGAACAACTTGGTGACAATCGTCACTTTTTAAAGGAGAATACCAATATCAAGACACTGATATACAATGAAGAGGTAGTGGATATAGAGATTCCCAATTTCGTTGAGCTTGAAGTAGTAGAGACCGAGCCAGGAGTTAAGGGAAATACAGTGACCAGCGGCACCAAACCGGCCACCCTGGAGTCGGGAGGAGTTATTCAGGTTCCGCTCTTTGTGAATATCGGCGATACGGTCAGGGTAGCCACACGTACAAGGGAATACCTAGAAAGGGTATAAATGGATGTTTCATTTAACTTTATGGCCACAGGCATAGGGAGCGTACCCTTTCTTGATGTGGAGGGCACCTGTAAGGGTATCCTTGAACGCTGCCCGGATATCCCGTTCTGGCCTCAATTCGTTAAACGAAGCCCCTTAGAGGATATGGCTATTCAAGCGAGCCAGGGGCTTCCGCTGATTCAACTGAATCGTGAAAGCGGATCCATGTATCTGGACACCTCGGATAATCAAGAGGATGAACTCACCAGCTTTTATGAGCATTTCATGGCAGAGGATACCGATTATTTCGCCATCGATCACGAGCACGCATCCGGTCTGTATACGCTTCTCGATATGATCCGTAAGAGTCCTAACAACTGTGGGCCATATATCAAGGGGCAGATAGCGGGCCCCATTACCTTTGCGGGAGGCCTGATGGATACAACAGGCCGATCCGCCCTTTACAACAGCGAGATCATGGATGTAATTGTCAAGGGCCTGGCAATCAAGGCATTGTGGTTGGTGAAGGCAATGTCCATAAAAGGCAAAAGTACAATACTTTTTCTAGATGAGCCATACCTTTCCGGATATGGCTCGGCCTTCACGCCGATACAGCGGCATGAGGTTATCTCCCATATCAGGGAAATTATAGATTACCTGCGGGCTAGGAGCAATGCCATACTAGGAATTCACTGCTGCGGAAACACGGACTGGTCCATGATTATCGAAACAGGGGTTGATATCGTAAGTTTCGATGCCGTTGAGTATTTAGACTACTTCTTGCTCTACAAAAATGATATCAAACGGCTTCTGCTAAATGGCGGGGCTATTGCATGGGGAGTGGTTCCCACCATATCCTTTACCGGCAAAGAGACTATCGGGGATCTGAAAGTGAGATTGGAAGAAGGGCTCAATAGATTCTATGATTGGGGACTCGATAGGGAAATGGTGGCTGAGAGATCCCTTGTTACACCGGCTTGTGGTGTGGGCTCAATAGAACCAGCTCTGGCTGACAGGATATTCGAACTGCTTTCCGGCTTATCCAATACAATCCTCCATCAGAGCGGCTAGGTTTTCATCGTAGCACATGACCCCGGGGCTTCGCTTCAGGGTTATAGGTGAAAGAACCCTTTATTTGTGTGCAGTTTCTTAAGAGAGCTCGAAGGCGGAGTTCTCCTTTGCGGCCTCTATCTGCAAGGCTGCGTCCTTCTCCTTGACGATATCCTGACATAGAATCACCATCTTGATCATATCGCTATCCTTTCGCTCGGGGGCATGATGAAAGAGGATAAGCTTCTTGACGTTGGCCTTCAAGGCGAGATCAATGGCTGAGAGGTAATCGGAATGCCCCCAGCCCCTGTGCTCAGATATCTCCTCGGGTCTATAGTGGCTGTCGTGGATCAGGACATCCGCTCCCTCGCAAAACGCCACGTACCTATCGAGTGATCCATGATCATTACCGACCTCGTTGTCGGTGAGAAAGACGAGGGTTTTATCTCCCTCACGAAAGCGAAACCCCATGCCTCCTTGCGGGTGCTGGAGAGGAACAGTATCTATTACAACTCCGTCGATTTCAAGGTAGCCATTGCTCAATGTATCGATGAACTGTATATCGGCATTCAGCTCTTCAAACCGAATGGGGAAAAAACCATCCCCCATCTTATTATCAAAACTGTATCTTAGCCCTTTCATGCACTGGCTGTAACCATCGACAAGGATTCTCGTTGAGGATTTATAGATCGGCAGGAAAAAGGGGAAGCCGAAGACATGATCCCAGTGTATATGAGTGATAAGGAGGTGAAGGTCTATCTCATCGCCATGGGACTCAAGCTCGTCACCAAGGGCACGAATCCCGGTCCCGGCATCGACAATAACCTTTTTCCCTCCTGCGAGATCTATCTCCAAACACGTTGTATTCCCCCCATAGATGATGGTATCCTTTCCGGGAACGGGGGTAGACCCTCTTGTCCCCCAAAACTTGACTCTCATCTATTGCCCTATGTTTGATAAGATGTGGATCTTTTTTTGATTATCTTCGATACAGTGAAAACGCTTAGCATGAGGGTAGAGCTCCATGCGTAGGCCCCTCAATGATTTAAGGCTACATGATTGACTTTTGTATGTCAAATCAAAAAAGGGATACAAAGGTACACCTGATCGAGAAGGCATTGAAAGTGCTCGCTTCTCACCGTGCGAGCTGTAATCTCTGTCCAAGGGCCTGTAGCGTGAACAGACAGATGGGAGAGAGGGGATTCTGCGGCATAAGGGAGCTGCCCATAGTCTCCCATAGCTGCCTCCACTTTGGAGAAGAGCCGCCGCTAAGCGGCTACTACGACTACAGGGGAAATGTAGCAACGGGCTCCAGATCGTCGGGATCGGGGGCGATCTTCTTTGCGGGATGCAACCTGAAATGCTGCTTTTGCCAGAATTATCAGATTAGTCATCAAATCCACGGATCCGTCACCTCCATCGATGCGTTAGCCTCCTGCATGATCTCGTTACAAGAAAAGGGGGCGTTGAATATCAACCTTGTCACGCCTACTCATGTTATTCTACCCCTTCTCGAAGCGCTGAAGATTGCCTTTTCTCGCGGACTGAAACGACCCCTTGTGTACAATACGAGTGCCTATGAGTCATACGAGACCATTTCGCAGCTTTCCGGAATCATTGACATCTACCTCCCTGACTTTAAGTATTTCAGCAAGGATATAGCCCGCAGGTTCTCGAACGCGCCAGACTATGCCGAAAGGGCGTCCGAGGTTATACTCGAGATGTATGATCAAGTAGGGAATCTTGAACTTGACGAAGAGGGAAATGCTTTGAAAGGAATGATTATCCGGCACTTGATCTTACCCACGTATACCGAGGACTCATGCGCCATACTGGAGTGGATCGCAACCAATCTCTCAAAACAAGTCCCGGTGAGTTTGATGAGCCAGTTCTATCCGTGCACTACGGTTCCGGATGAGATACATAGGAAGATCACCGCGGAAGAATACAAAAAGGTGCTAGCAAGGGCAGAGGAGCTCGGCTTTGAAAACCTTTATTTACAGCCCTTTACCTTTGAACCCGATGATCATTTGGTCCCGGATTTCGAAAGGGATGATCCTTTTTCCTGGAGCAACCATGAACCTTAGACCGTTGATAAGGTGGAGAAAGGTCATCTTCCGGGTGCAATACCGCAGACATTGTGCTATAAGCAACGCCCGGAAGAGTACTGTTTGCGATGTACCGATCAATCGTAGCCCCTTTAGTAATTATTGGGAAAGGAGATAGGTGATGAGCAATGAGGTGCTGGATGGATTAAGGGAGGTTGATGGACTTGTAGTGACCACCCTTATGGATAACTATGTGGATGTGCTCCTGAGGAACTCCACCGGGGTCAGGAGACCACCCATGGCACTTGGTGGAGAGATCCCAGCAGACACGTTGCTGGCAGAGCACGGTCTGTCGCTTTTAGCGGCAGTTGCCATAGGCGAAAGGACACACCACATCTTGTTTGATTGCGGCTACAGTAAGGTAGGCCTTCCCCATAATGTGAAAATGCTGGAAATAGACCTTGGGCAAGTAGAGGTTATTGTCCTAAGCCACGGCCACATGGACCATACAGGGGCGCTGTATCCCATCGCCGAGAGTCTGGGCAGATCGATCCCGTTAGTCCTTCATCCCGATGCATTTCTCTCGCCTCGTTATTTCGGACTCGAAGACGGGAGAAAACTCGTATTCCCCCAAACGATCTCGCGGCATGAGATGGAGAAGAGGGGGATAGAGGTGCTTGAGAGGAGGAACCCATCGCTTATTGCTGAAGACACAATAGCGGTCACCGGGGAGATAGAACGGGTAACGGACTTTGAAAAGGGATTGCCCAACGCCCTCGTTGAGAGAAACGGTACCCTTGAACGTGACGACATCCTCGACGATCAGTCTATAGTGATCAAGCTTAAGGGAAAGGGATTGGTGGTTATCTCCGGGTGCGGTCATGCCGGTATCATCAACACCATGCTGTATGCCCGGAAGATCACAGGTATCAATACAATACATGGCGTATTGGGCGGTTTTCATCTCCAGGGGCCAGCCTTTGAGCCCATTGTAGAGCGGACGATTGCCGAATTTAAGGCAATCAAACCAGAAGTCACTGTCCCGATGCACTGCACGGGCTGGGCAGCCATCAAGAGATTTTCAGAGGAATTCCCCTCATCCTTTGTCCTCAACAGCGTTGGCACGAGGATCTCGTTTTAAGCGAGAATTATACGCCATGAAGTACCTGATCTATCTCATGCTCATAGTCTATGCGTTGAGCCCAATCGATTTGATACCCGAGTGGTTTGCAGGACCTCTTGGCATCATTGACGACGTCATCGTCATAGGAGGCCTGTACTGGTATTTCATCTATCGGCCTGCCAAGATGAGGACGCACTACCAGAGATCCTATCATAGAGAAGGGCAGGGGCAAAAGGAGGAAGGATTTCAGGAGAATAGCCAAAAGACCCAAGCAGGGAAGGGTTTCTCAAAAATGGATCCTTATGAAGTCTTGGGTGTTGCCAGAGGCGCCTCCATTGATGAGATCAAGAATGCCTACAGGAAGCTGGCCAACAAGTACCATCCGGATAAGGTAAACTATTTGGGAGATGAATTCAAGGAATTGGCGAATAAGAGATTTAAGGAAATACAGGAGGCATACCAGGAGTTGGTACAAAAATAAGAAAACAAGCACTATCGTAATGTGCAGGACCGAGCGTTATTTAAATCCCGAGATAGGTCTGTATATTTGTTGAGCTCTTTATCTCCTCTGATGTGCCTTGAATCTTTATCTGACCTTGATGCATGATATAGACATATCCCGCTGCATCGAGCGAGGCATCAGCATTTTGCTCCACAAGCAGTATGGTTAATCCCACTTCGGCCTGCAATTTCCCGATTGTCTCAAATATTTCTCCTACCAGTATCGGGGCTAATCCCTGACTCGGCTCATCCAGCATGATAAGCTTCGGCTTTGTCATGAGTGCCCTGCCAATGGTGAGCATTTGCTGCTGGCCTCCGCTCAAGGTGCCGGCTCCTTGCCTATCCCGTTCCTTTAATATGGGAAATAGAGCATACACAAGCTCAAGCGACTCACTCATACTTTTGAGTGCCTCCTTGCGATAGGCACCCATAACTAAATTTTCATGGACATTCATCTCGGTAAAGAGATGTTTTCCCTCTGGGACTAAGGTAATGCCTAAATCAACCTTTTTATGGGTCGGCAAATAGGTGATCTCGTTATCTTCGTAAAAAATCTTCCCTCCCCAAGGCTCAATAGACCCTAACACGGTTCGAAGCAGCGTCGATTTTCCAACCCCATTGGGACCAAGCAGGGAGGTTATGGAACCTTTTTTGACCTCCAGGCTCGGTTTCCATAAAACCTGCATCGCTCCATAACCGGATTCAAGGTCTTCTATCGTTAACATCACGTTACCCATTAGTATCTTTCTCCTCTTTCCAGATCTCAGATCTCCATTTGGACTGATCCTGTGTATGCCCCAAATATATCTCAATCACCCTTGGATTGGTTAAGGCCTCCTCTGTTTTCGCATCGATTAGTTTTGTGCCTTGATTCATCACCATGACCCTCTCGGCGAGTCCGGCTACCGCTCTCATGATGTGCTCAACCATGGAGACTATCGCTATCTTCTCTTCCTTTCGTATCTTCTTGATGAATGTCACCATATCGTCGATATCCTTGGGATTCATCCCGGCCATGGCCTCATCCATCAAAAGGAGTTTTGGCCTCATGGCCAAGGCCCTTGCAATCTCCATCAATTTTTTCTCGACAGGAGTCAGGGTGCCGGCAGCCTTATCCCTGTATGCACTCAAACCAACCAAATCGATATATCGATCCGCTATCTTCAGAGCATTGTCCACGCTGACCGTATGTGCCAACGTACCGAACATGGCCCCGATCGCTACGTTTTCCCTTACGCTGGCAGAAGAAAAAGGCCGAGAAATCTGAAAGGTTCTCCCCAATCCCATTGGGGCCCTTTTGTAAGAGGGTACGCGTGTAATATCTTTTCCCTCGAAGGTGACCGTTCCTTCTTCCGGGATGTAGACTCCACTGATCACATTAAAAAGGGTGGTCTTACCGCTTCCGTTGGGACCCACTATGCCGATGAGCTCACCCTCATCGATTTCCATGCTTACCCTGTCAACCGCCACCAGCCCGCCAAAGCGTTTCGTGACATTATCGATTTTTAGCAATGCCATCCCTTCACCTATTCGATAATGATCTTATATTTCGTTCCATTGACTCTCGCCTTTAAGAGCCCTATAACTCCCTCAGGAAATGCAACAATGATAATGATGATAAGCGGTGCAAAGATAAGGAGTTGAAATCCCGGCAGGATGACAGCAAGCCAATACTTGGAAAGTCCGTATATGAGGCCTCCCACCACAGGGCCCAGGAGGGTTCCAGCACCGCCAAGGAGAACAATGATGATGGCCTCTATGGTATAATGGATTTCAAAGACCTCGGGTGGGAACACATAGGGTGTCTTTATGGCCCATGAAGAGGCTCCAACCAATCCAGCAAAGCTCGCGCTCGTGATAAAGGCTATGATCTTGTATTTGGTTACATTTATTCCCATTACCTTGGCAGCATCTTCGTCTTCCCTGATTGCCGTCAAGGCATAACCAATCTTGCTCCTCATATAATAAATGGTAACAACTGCAGCCAGGGCAGCGATGATAAACACCATTACATCCGCCCAGAAGGTAGATAATGCACTTGCCATTTCTCTTCCAAAGGCCTGATTCATATCCGCCATAAAGATAATACCTTCAGAACCATTCCATATCCTTGCCCCCTCTATGAGATACCTGAACCCCTCATTGACCCCGATGGTTGCAATGGCGAAATATGCCCCTCGCAATCTGAGTGCTACGGCACCTACAGCCAGAGACAAGAGGGTAGCCATGGCTAATGCCAAGAGAAACCCGATTGCGATAATGCCGATTCCAAGCCCTTCAAATGAGGCAAACCGTGTAATTCCTATCGCCATCCCGTAGGTTCCCACACCGAGAAAAGCAACATATCCAAAATCGACATAGCCCGTCATGCCCAAGAAGATATTGAAGGCCTGTCCAAGGGCACAGTAAAAGGCGAGCATACCCATTAACTGCCACATCCCGGACATGTTTCTGCCTATCAAGAACATGACGAGGTACGCCGCAAATACAGGCACTAAGGGATAATATTTAGCAATGTGTTTTTTCATTTCGCCCTCAACAGCCCGGTTGGCCGAATAAGCAGTATCAGCAGTAATATCACAAAGGAAAGAAACCTCGTCAGGGCAAACGGCTCAACACCCGGAAGCAGGGCGAATAATGTGTAGGAGCCATTTTCTATGAGCCCGAAGACCAATCCCCCGAAAAAGGCGCCATAGGGCGATGCGAGGCCTCCCAACACGGCAATGACAAACGCCTTCAGGGTATATGCCCCACCCATATACGGATTGATCCCAACAGGGATAAACATGGTGAGAAGGACACCGCTGGCCACCACCAGCCCAATCCCTATTGCAAAGCTCAAGGCATAGATCCACCCCACATTTACGCCGCATACCCTTGCTCCCTCGTCGTCCTCGACGACACTCCTCATTGCGGTCCCAGCCCTTGTCTTCTTGAACCATAGATAGAGCAATACGGCGATGAGGATGCTTCCGATACATGCGTAGATCTTTGCCATGGGCAGCACCGTGACTCCCAGGCTTACCTTGCCTACAACCCAATTATATCCCCTGAACTCAGAGCCGAATATGAGTTTCACGATCTCTTCGAGCAATACACCGATTGCAAAAGTGGCAAGCAACGTGGAGAGTTCCGGGGCCTTGATGAGCCGCTTCATAGTCGAATAATAGAAGAAGAACCCCAAGCACATCCCCACGATAAAGGCAAAGGGAATTGCGAATATCGGATTAATCCCAAAGGTAGTGAAGAGCCACAGCGTAATAAACGCCCCTACCATGATAAACGCACCGTGCCCGACATTGACGACCTTGAGGACCCCGAAAATCAAGCTCAGGCCCATGGTTGCCATGCCATAGATAGCACCAAGCACCAAGCCTTGTATCAAATTACCTGCAAGCTGTTCAAAGATCATATTCCCTATCCTCGTTTCTTTGGGGCATTAAACTTGATGGTCTCGTAAAAAGTCGCCATAGCTGTCATTGCGAGCGAAGCGAGAAATCTTATCAATATAACATGCTGAAAATACAAGATTTCTCCTTGCAGTCGAAATGACAGATTCAATAAATACGACTTTTTACGAGTTTGTGAAACTTGAAAATACTAAAATCTCCCCGACCATTGGCCGTAATGTACCACGATCAGGGAGATTTGATCCCTAGAAGATGGTACTTGTGTGGTATTACGGCACAGCGACTTTCCCTTTAGCCTTTTCAGCAAAGGTAGGCATGGGATAATATAAGTCGCCTGTTTTGGCCTCAAGAGGCCATACAATAACCCTTTTTCCCCCTTGCCACTGTACATCTACCATGGAGTGGCCCACTTGTAGCCCCGTGTCATCCACATCCCATCCGCCATAGAAAGACATGAACCGTAGCTCGCCCAAGGCCTTTCTGACATCACCGGGATCTATGCTGTTAGACATCTCCACCGCCTTCACATAGGCCAAAACCTGTGCTCCGGCCTCAGCAGCATGATAATCCGGGATCATATCTTTTCCTACTGACTTTTTAAAGAGGCTCACGAACTCATCCTGGTTTGGGCCAATCCAGGGAAGGCCAGCCTTCTGAGCACCCTGAGCAGAATATTTCACCCCGTATTCCCAATGAGAAGGACCCATCACACCTTCTGCCATACTGGTTAGAGCATCATAGAAGGCAGGCAAGGTTGCTGCGGCTATTAGAGAAAGGGCATTGACATTAATATCAAGATCAGCCATCTGACGGTTTAAAAGCTGGCCGTCCTCAAAATGGCCGCCTCCGATGATGAAATCTGCTTTCACAGGTTTCAAGGCAGAAAGCAGCGGTGTTAAATCGGTAACACCTTTAGGATAGGTCCTCTTAAACACGACATCAAATCCAAGCTTCTTTGCATGTATTTCTGCTCCTCCCATCACACTCCTGGCAAACTCGTCATCCTCATAGGCAAGGGCAACCTTTTTTGCCTTTGGATCGAAATAATGGATCATATCAAGGGTTCCCTTGTGATAACTGCTGCCAGGCCCGATCGTCTGAACAGTATATTGAAAGCCCTGCTGGAAAATCTGATCATTTGCCCCACCATGATCCATGTAAAGCATCTTACGGCTCTCGGCAACTGGGGCCCCTCGGAGGGTAAGGCCTGAGCTGTAAGGAGAAAAAACAACATCGACCTTGTCGGCCGCAATCAGTCGTGCGATAAGGCTTGTGACCGCCTCTTTTTTTGACTCACAGTCATAGTACTTATACTCCAGTGGGGCTTTCTTTCCGGCTACCATGACTCCATTGTAGACATTATTTACCCAATCAACACAGGCCTTTATCCCACCTACGGCCTGTTCACCTGCCTTTGCATACTTTCCAGAAAGACATGCCGGGTGACCAATTACTATCTTGTCAACTGCCCCTGCAAGGCCATTGGTGGTGAAAAGGAATACAAAGGCTGCTGCAAAAATCATGAACATCCTTAATGAGTTACTCTTCATGACTACACCCCCTTTTTATAGGTTTCGTGTTGATTTAGAATATATCTTTAGCACAAAAAAAGAGCCTGTGAGCTAATGACATCTCACAGGCTCTTTTGAGCTCGCTTCAATCAAAGTGTTAAAGAAGCTATCGTAATGGTAGGTTAGATGCAGCATTTTACTAGGCCAAACAGATTCAGATGAACTACATACCCATTTTTCCTGTTTTGTCAACAATTTTTTCCATTTTTTTTCCATCTCGATCCCTGGCATTGTTGCCTTTTCATTAATTGTGCTTTAATGTGACCTACCGACTGATGAATACACTCCATTCGCCTGGAAGGTTATGACCATGGGAAACGTCCTACAAAGTCGCCCGTCAAAGGTGGGCCTATCAGACATAGATCTGAGCCCAGGACCGTTCTGCATGAGCTTTCAGTTCAACCTTGAACGGCTCAAGGCATCGATTGAACGGTTTGGCCTTCTTAACCCACCGTATCTTGTCAAAGGCTCGTCTTTTACTGTCGTTGCGGGATATCGCAGGCTGCTGGCGATACGCGAGCTCGGATGGGCTGATATAGGATGCCGGATCTTGCCCGGTGACCTCCTGCCACTCGATGCATTACTGTTAAACTTCTATGACAACCTCACCGCTCGTCAATTCAATCCCATTGAAAAGGGGATGGTGCTCAAAAGGCTCACACGATACCTCACCAGGGAGGAAATCCTGAGCCACTACATGCCCATGCTCGAGCTCCCCTCAAACATGCACACATTAAAGCTATACCTGAGTCTTGAAGATCTGGATGATGTGATAAGGGTATCAATTGCCGCAGGAAGGTTATCGATGAAGGTCCTCGGGATACTAGGGAGTGTAAGCAAAGAGGATCAACGGGAGATCAACCAGCTTTTCACCTCGCTCAAGTGGAGCGTTAACCTCCAGTGGCAGGCAGCCCTTTGGATCATGGAGATCGCCGGCAGGGAAGGGCGGTCTGTAAGAAAAGTGATAGGGGACGAGCGCATTTTAACGATGGTAAAAAACGGTAAAATGAACAGCCCTCAGAAGGTGAGGGCCATCGTGGGGGAGCTTAGGAAGTGGCGGTTCCCTACCATTACGGAATACGAGAGATCGTTTAAGAAGGGCGTCTCCGATCTCGATCTTCCCTCAAAGGTGAGGGTAATTCCCCCGCCATTCTTTGAAGGGGTTGACTATAAGCTCGAGATCGTTTTTCGAGAGGGAAAAGAGCTCAGGGAAAAGGTGGAGAGGCTTTCCCGCACCGCTGGATTGGAGGAGATCGCCGATTTCTGGAAGACCTATAATCGTGAGTAATATCTTCAACTCCATAACGCCTTCCTCATGGACAACACGATAAAGACGATGGAAAAATTTGAGATCCGGCGGCTCCTCATCGAAAGGGGGGCGGAGGAGGATTCAATGGCACAACGGATACGTACCCAACTGCCTGACGTGCCAACAGAATATGTCTTGCCCGACGATTTGGCCTTGTCCCACGATAGAGACGAGCTGGATAAGCAATCGATCAGGATGATCCACTTCAGCGGGGATTTTCTCAAGCCCTGCCCCGGAACGCGGAGGTATATCTGCTGTGGGTATCAGATCTTGCACGTTGGCATCAACTGCCCAATGGATTGCAGTTACTGTTTTCTTCAATCCTACCTCAATCAGCCATCATTAAGAATATTCAGCAATCTAGAGGATAAACTTGATGTCATAGCCGGCACCATTAAAACGTATCCGGACAGGATATTCAGGATCGGCACCGGCGAGTTCACCGACAGCCTCGCCCTTGACTACCTCACCGGATGGATCGATATGCTGCTGCCGTTTTTCTCCTCAATGAGCAATTGCATCCTTGAGCTTAAGACCAAGACAACATGCATCGAAAACATCTTAAGAAAAAGCGGTCTCGGCCAAAGGATC
>Ga0315549_1001253_pt1 | contig 26854 bp, 30 predicted proteins | sample SalMarSW160200MG_FD_203101 | JGI IMG/M metagenome (GOLD analysis project Ga0315549, IMG submission 203101) | Salt marsh sediment microbial communities from the Plum Island Ecosystem LTER, Massachusetts, United States - Salt Marsh Sediment SW1601-200 ... | reverse complement strand
GTTCTGCTTCCCCGGTTCGGTAGTTAAACTTTATTCCTGAATAAGTGCTTATAGTCTCTCCCATAATTTTCTCCTGCTACTGTTACATAATGTTGTATTATGTTTCACATTCTCTAAATATTTTGTTAAAGCCCTGGAACTTTGTTTGTCCCGTTCCCTTATATCTTTAAAATCACAAAGGTCAAACTCCTTGCTCCAATACCTACAATTCTGATATAAGCACTTCCTAAGTTCTAAAGGGCAAGTTTTATTTTCATTCATACAAACATCCTTTTTCGGAAAAAGCGAATACCGAAAGAGCGTAACTCCTAAAGGAGTAGTTACGCTTCGTTTCGGTTTTCATTCGCTATTTTCTACCGAAAGAAGCGAAATATTACGGTTTATTTCGGTCGTTTCGGTATTGACAGGAGCATAAAGCCCACGTCCGATTTTCGCGATATATTTACTACGCGCCAATTTTGCCAATGTAACCCGAATTGAATTATATGAACGGCCACAAGTAGCCGCTACATCGGTAACATTTATTCCTGTAGCTGCTTCATTTACTATTTTTAACAATTCTGAATCGCCTATAGATAAGAAATTCTCTGCACCCTCTATCCTTGACCAGACACAATTTTCAAATTGTGCTTTATATATCCGCTCCGGGGCATGATTACCGCCGACAAATATTTTAGCTATACTTTCGCCTCTTTTTCTGTCCAGGTGAATAATACTGTCACATTGGCCGCCTTGTCCGGCGCTGCCAATCAATTGAGCTATGGGATCTTCCCCCGCGCCATTTTTAGGAGCGTGAAAAGCGCCGACAATTGCTATCTGATTTTCGATAGCCCTCATACGCCATTTTCTTAACCACTGTGTCGTCAATTCATAAAGGCTATTTGTATAATCTTCCGGCATTACTGAGTGAAACATATCGAAAATTATCACTTTAAAATTGTTCGCTGCAGCTACTCTAAAGGCGTCCGAAAGCGCATCAATCCCCTTGCTTTCCCATGTATAAGTAACAAACACGTTTTCCGAACACTTGCCCGATACCTGAGCCCTTTCATGTATGGCTATTCTGTCAAGTTCAAAGGAAACATAAAGGATAAAAGATTGTTTTGTCTTAAAGCCTAAAAACGGTTTCCCTTCGCCTATAGCGTTAGCCATCTCCATAATAAAAAAAGATTTGCCCGCTGATTTTTTTGCAACTACGGCATTTATGCCGGGTGTTATCATCTGGTCAACGTTCCATGTCCGTACAGGGATGGTCTCGTCTAAGCGTTCAGCCTCCAGAGTACGAAGATTAAGCCTCTCTATCCTGGCCGGTATTTTTTCCTCGATCGCCGCCTTTACGGAGTCCATAATTTCCTCATTCCGTTCAGCCCGGTATAATGCCATTTGTTCTTCTGTTATGGGTATCTTATGCGCCTTTGTTTTTGCTTCTGGTTCCTCTACTGGTAAAATTGATAAATAATCCATACCGTTAAACGTTTGTAATCTGTTCATTTTTGGCATACACCCTTCACTTTTGATTCACTGCCGGGCGCTTACAAGATTCAAGGTAAGCCATTACATCGGTAAATTTGTAATAGCACCTGCGACCTATCTTAAAAAAAGTCAACTTCCGTTTTGAGTTCCAACATAAAAGTGTTGACCGTGGTATTTTAAGAATCGCCGCAGCTTGATCTACGGTTAAAAAATCTTCTGCAATGCGTGTAGTCAAATTTTCTGGCATATCTTTTACCTCTTTCTAACATCTTTAAGAAAGAAGGTAACATAGAGGGTGGGTCGTTTACTTGTTATCGACGATTTTTAGGATTTTTTACTTCTGTTACATATTTTTTAAATCGGTCATATTTTATCGATCTTAATTTTTCCCTATTAATTGAATCCGGAAATCCTTCTTTGAGTTCTTCTTGACAAAGATCATCACCATCACGAAAAACTTGATAATTAATTCCGTCTAATTTAATATTTTCTGAATTTGTAGAATCACCAAACGTTTCCCATATTTCTTTAGCTGTTAATTCATTATCTTTTAAAAGTCTCATTTCAGTTATTTTTAATACTGCTTTTAGTTTAGTTTTACCGCCTTTGCACTTATCATCTATTGATTTCTGCCCTTTAATTAAACATTCAAGCCTTCTTAGATTATTCGAAAGTAAAAAAATATCATCAATATTTTTATCAGGACGCCTATCTTCTACTTTTACTTTTAATCCCATTGACTCAACCGTTAATAAATGAAATTTAAAAAAATCGTTTTTAGAAATAGCATCATTAATTTGATTACTATAAAATTTTGCCTTTTCAGGTTCTATTTCGCATATCTCCTGCCAATAGCTCACTGTCTGTCTAATATTTTTTGCTGCTGTACCCCAAATTTTACGAAAATCGTTATCTCTTATTTTCTTTTTCATCAAAACAACCTCTCAATCGCGGTCTTATTCTCTACATTAAAAGAGAACACTGTTTTAAAACATAACTGGTAGTTTTGTAACAACATTATTGCCACACTCCTTCAATCAATTTTTTAGAATCTGAAAGCTTGTTTAAGCGTTCTTCGAGAAAATCTCTGCTATCATAATTGTTTGTCATACTTTCGCTGCGGTGTCCGGTGAACTCCCTTAAAACGGTCTCCGGCAAGATGTTTCTCATCATAGTATTGTATGTGTGCCGTAATGAATGTGGCCTTAAGTTTCTATCCGTGGTGTCAATTTCGGTTTTTTCAATTCCTGCCATGAAGTACTTGTAAACCGTCTTACTGTTCAAAGGCTTGTCGTGCCATTCTCCGTAAAACACAAGGCTATCAGGCTCTTTAAAAATGCTCTCATCCTGCCATTTCTTAAGCTCTGTCAAGGTACGGGTGGGAATATATATTCCGCGCTTTTCGTTTGCCTTCGGTTCGCCCAGGCTCTTGTCGGCCTTCCATGCCTGCATAATGAATATTGCCCCCAGATCCCATATTATGTGTTTCCACATCAACGCCCGTGCTTCACCTAAGCGAATGCCCGACGTTACCATAAGCAGAAACAAGGCCGAATATTCCCTTTTATGCCAGATAGTTAAAAGCTGTTTGTCATCCACCGGAAACATGAGCTTGAGTTCGCTTGTAGAAAAAGCATCTGTTTTTTTAGGCTTCACGGCCAGGGCTTCGATTGTTTCAAGCGAGTTCTTTTTTATCTTTTTTTCTCTGAAGGCTTCACGCATGATTATTGTTAAGGTGTACATGATATGGTTTTTCGTTTGACTGCTTAGCGGCTTCGTTATTGTTTCACCTTTGCTATTGACATATTGTCTTTTTAAACTGATTAACCAGTTCTCTACTTCAACCGGCGTGATCTTGTCCATGTGGTACTTGCCAAAATTCGGAAAAATGTAGTTTTCAAGGTGTCCGCGACGAACCTTGGCTTGATGTTGTGAAAAAGCTCTGTTCTTTGCTCGCTGCCTTTTTATCCATTCGCACTTGTCCCAAATGAAAAAATCTTCCGCATATTTCTGTAAAGTTATTTCAGTTGAACGGTCTTGTTTTAAAAAGGTTTCGGCGTATTGCTTCGCTTCGTATTTAAGACGCTTGCCGGTACTCTTAAACACACGCCGGTAATTCTCATAATAATAAAAGTACCAGCACTTTTTATCCTTACGCTTAAACAGGCAGTACTCGTTTCTCATAAATATATTTTATAATAAATATTGACAATAGTCAAGAAGTGTTGTATAATTGTTGTATCTATGAAATTTACATCAAAAGCCTTACGAAATACCATATTAACTTTTTTAAATAACTGCTTGTGTTATAATCAGTTAGCCTTATTTTATCAAACGGGCAATGTGGGACTCGAACCCACGGCCTTTGGCTCCGGAGGCCAACGCTCTATCCTACTGAGCTAATTGCCCTAAAAATAGCATAGTAATTCCATGTCTCTATGTCAATGCTTAAGTTAAGCGATATAAAAGGAATAAAAAAAATTACCACAGATTAAGTATATAAATCTGAAAAAATAATCAGTGTAATCTCTATAATCTGTGCAATCGGTGGAATCTGTGGTTTCATTAAAAATATTGAAATCCATATTTCCACTTGACACAAAAAAAACTATGACTATAATTCTTTGAAAAATTATATGGATTTAAAGAAGAAGAATTTTCCTATCCTTTTAAGCTTTATAGTCTTAGGTATGATCATCGGAAGTATCGGGTGGGAAATATTAGAACGACTTATTACAGCTTGGGGAAGTACTTTATCATTGACACTTGAGAATCCGATAGGGTTTGATCTCTATGTTATATCGTTTTTTTTTCGTGTCAATCTTGGTACTTTGCTGGGTGCCGTAAGCGGAGTTATATTGTTTAAGGTGATGTAAGTGACTATGGTAACAATTATATTAGCATCCGGCTCTCCCCGCAGAAGAGAACTGCTGCAGAAAGCTAAAATTCCCATTAAGGTAATTCACCCTAATATAAACGAAGATGTATATACCCAAACAGTTACGAAGGAGATTGTAGAAGAAATTGCAAAAAAGAAAGTGGAAGCTGTTGTGAATATTTTTAAACAGGAATCTCCCCGCTGGATTGTGGGAGCCGATACCATGATCGAGGTTGCGGGTAAATGTGTAGGCAAACCGGATAGTATTGAAGATGCTGAAAACATCCTGCGCCTGCTCTCAGGGAGAATACACAGGGTGTATACGGGTGTGGCTCTGCTGCCGGATAAGGACAAACCTATTGTAACTACCATAGCTACTTCAGAAGTAAAATTCCGTAAAATGACCGATAACGAAATACATTTCTACTTAGATTCGGGTGAATGGTCAGGCGCAGCGGGAGCATACCGGATACAGGAGCAAGGCAGTTTTTTTATCGAATGGATTAAAGGTTCTTACAGCAATGTTGTAGGCTTGCCTTTAGAAACATTCTATACCTTGCTTAAAGAAAATAATTATCCGTTTTTTAAAGATTAAATCTAAGCTTTTATACATTTAAAATAGTGAGCTTTTTGCAAAAAGCTCCTTAAAAGGAAATTGCTAACTTGTTATGGTATGATGAATACTAATTTTACAAATTTTATTTATTTTGATTTTTGCAATTTCCTCTAGTAAGAGAAAATATGCAGTATATACCCATTGCGGTAAACCGCAATTTATCATTGGCATGATTCTTATAATAATAACAACAATTACGCCAATGATAGTGTATAGAAGCTTGCAAAAAAAGCGTATTCCTGTTATGACTATATACTACCAAAGGCATAAATTGTATTATTATACATAATTAAGATTAATGCCGGGTTGCAGTGTACTCTAAAAATGAATATTTGTGTGAAACAAAAAATTAATGATCTTTTCTAAACCTTTATAATTTATTATATTAGAGCTTCTTGCAAAAATAATATTTTTGCAAGAAGCTCCTTAAGAGGAAATTACTAATTTATTATAGTAAAAAGAATTATGTTTTTAACCTATAAAAATACATTTATGTTTAGACTTAATCAATTTCCTGATTAAAGATCTTATTTTTAGTATGGTCAATTAAAGGAGGATAAATTGGCAGTAGTAACAATGAAGAACCTCTTGGAATCCGGTGTGCATTTCGGCCACCAGACTAAAAGATGGAACCCAAGAATGAAACGTTTCATCTTCGCAGAACGCAATGGAATACATATTATTGACCTTCAAAAAACTATTACGTCAATAAAGGAGGCGTTTGAAGCGGTTCGCAAGGCTGTGCTCTCTCATAAAGTAGTTATGTTTGTCGGTACAAAAAAACAAGCTCAAGCTTCGATTGAACGTGAAGCCAAACGCTGTGGTATGTATTATGTAAATAACAGATGGCTGGGGGGAATGCTTACTAATTTTTATACCATTCAAAAGTCCATACTGCGTTTGAAAAAAATTGAAAAAATGGAAGTGGATGGTACTTTTGAAAGTATGACGAAAAAAGAAGTTGCACTTCTCTTAAAAGAAAAGGGCCGTTTGGATAAAAACCTAGGCGGTATAAAGGAGATGAAAGATCTCCCCGGTATTCTTTTCATAATCGATACTCGTAAAGAAGCGATTGCCGTAGAAGAAGCAAAAAAAATGAACATCCCTATTGTTGCAGTTGTGGATACCAATTGCAACCCTGATGGAATCGATTATCCCATTCCAGGCAATGACGATGCTATAAGGGCCATTACTCTTTTTACTCAAATAATAGCCAACGCGGTAGTCGAAGCAGAAAATGAGGCCGGAATTGAAGTGATAGAAACACTTCAGGAAGACGATGAAAAAGTAGAAATCAGCAAAGATGATGAAGATGCGGAATCACTCTCAGAGAAAGATAAAGAGAAAGAAGAACTAAAAGTAAAAGAGCAAATAAAAAAGCCAAAAAAGAAAGCGGAAAAAGCGGATATTGAACCTGCGCAAGAAGAAGAGAGTAAGCAGGAAAAACCCGAAAAAGCTAAAAAACCTGAAAAGTCTAAAAAGTCCGGCAAACCTCCCGCAACTAAGACTGATACAAAAGCTAAAGCTTCCGCGCCTGCTGCTAAAACAAAAAAAGTAGCAATTGCTAAGGTAAAATCAAAAAAAGCTGATGCAAGCAAAGAAAAGAAGAAGGAGAGCAAAGGTGGAAATAAAAGCGACTGATGTTAAAAACCTCCGTGATAAAACAGGCGCCGGCATGATGGACTGCAAGAAAGCTCTGGTTGAAGCCGGTGGAGATTTTGCCAAAGCCGAAAAAATCCTTAAAGGTTTAGGTTTGGCGGCAGCAGCCAAACGAGCCGGCAGGGCTACTAATGAGGGACGTATATTTATTAGCAAGAATTCGCAGAAAGCCGTAGTACTTGAATTATCGTGTGAAACTGATTTTGTTGCTAAAAATGATGATTTCAAGGCTTTAGGTAATGAATTATGCGCTAAAATAATTGAGAAAAGTATTTCTTCCCCGGGGGAAGATAATGATCTGGAAACCTCAATTAAAAATACAATCGGGAAAATAAAAGAAAATATTATGCTCAAACGCTTTAAGGTACTCGAAACCGATGATAACGAACTTTTTTCTGATTATATTCATGGTGAAGGTCGAATTGGTGTTCTTGTGAAATTGAGTTCAGCCGATGTCTCACTGAAAGAAAATGAAAGCGTTAAGGAGTTAGCATTCAACCTTACTCTTCATGTTGCTGCTTTTGCTCCGCTCTTTATCTCATCAGCCAATGTGCCGGAAAGCTATAAAAAAGAACAAGAAGAGATTTTTTGGAAACAAGCTAAAGCGTTGGGTAAACCTGAAAATGTGCTCGAAGGTATTGTTAAGGGAAAAATGAAAAAACACTTTTCTGAAATATGTTTTTTAGAACAGAATTACGTCAAAGATGAAAAAATGAAAGTACAACAAGTTCTCGACAATATGAGCAAAGAAATCGGGTCCACCATTTCTTTTGTTGATTTTATATATTATAAAGTCGGACAAGAATAATGGGTAAAGGATATTTTCAATTCTTCCGGAGGTAATAGCTATGGAAAAAGTCTACAATATTTCAGAAGAAAATATGAAGAAAGTAATGGCCGCCCTCACGTACGAGTTTAATTCACTGAGAACCGGTCGAGCTTCCGCAGCACTCTTCGATTCGATCAAGATCGATTACTATGGGCAAAAAACTCCGCTTAATCAGGTTGCAACTATCTCTGTACCCGAGGCACGCCTTGTTGTTATCCAGCCCTGGGATAAATCCATTCTGTCGGAGATCGAAAAAACAATCCAGAAATCCGAATTGTCAATCAATCCCAATAATGACGGCAAGGTAATTCGCATTAATATTCCACCACTCACCGAAGAACGCAGAAAAGAACTGGTAAAGGTTGCCAAGAATAAAGCAGAACAGATGCGGGTATCCGTGCGAAATATAAGACGAGATGCCAACGAAGAATACAAACAACTGCAAAAAGAAAGTGATCTGAGTGAAGACGAAGCAAAACGCGGAATAGATGAAATTCAGAAGCTGACAGATAAATATATCGAAGAAATCAACAAGCTTTTAGAAGAAAAAGAAAAAGAAATACTAGAAATCTAATGCCCGAAGATCAGCCAGTACATCCTCTAATAATCAAAGAGAAACTCCCGACTCATGTGGGGATAATTATGGACGGCAATGGGCGCTGGGCTCAAAAAAAAAACTTATCACGCTCTAAGGGGCATCTGGAAGGGCTGTCTGCTGCAAAACGAGTTGTAAAAGCCGCATCGGATATAAACCTGCAATATCTGTCGCTCTATACATTCTCCACTGAAAACTGGAAACGTGCCGAAAATGAAGTCAAGTATCTTATGTTCCTGATTAAATCGTATTTAAAGCAGGAATATAAGTTTTATAAAAAAAATCGGATCAGAGTTTTTCATAGTGGAGATCTAAAGCATCTGCCTTCCGATGTGATTAAAACCATTCAATTGGTAACGGATAAAACAATAAATTTCAGCGGGCTTAAATTAAATCTGGCAATCAACTACGGGGGAAGAAACGAGATTGCAAGATCCGTCGACAGATGGTTGAAAAAATCAACACACAGCGATACAATTACTGAGAATGATATTACAGACAACCTTGACAGACCAGAATTCCCGGAGGTCGATTTAATAATCCGAACCGGGGGAGATAAACGTATCAGTAATTTTTTACTTTGGGAAAGTGCCTATGCCGAGCTCTATTTTAGTGATAAACTTTGGCCTGATTGGCAGGAAGCTGATTTATTGAACGCGCTTACTGACTACCAGCAAAGGCAAAGGCGTTTTGGTGGTGTAGTGTGAGAAACTTATTACTACGCATTCTCATAATGGTAATCTTTTTACCGACTATCTGGCTCATCCTCTTTGTTATTCCCGATTATAATCATTTGGTTTTCAATATTATTATAATCCTCGTAACTCTTATCGCTGCTTTCGAAGTTGAAAATTTCTTTATTAAAAAACATATAAGCACGTTGAAATATGTATGTCCCTTTTTAGGAGTTACACTCCCCATTTATTCCTTCTTGGAAGTAGCGGGGATTGTTGTAAAGGGTTATTATTCTCTTGTTATAGTTCTGCTTATTATTCTTGTTTTAATCAGAGGTATTTTAACTGCCGATAAAACCGCCTTGACTAAACGCCTTGAGTTTTTATCATCATCTCTGTTTGTTGTTTTTTATCCCGGTCTTTTCCTTTCTTATATCGTACGCCTTACCGATACTCACTTTTTTGGTCCGAAACCTCAATTCGCCATACTTGTTTTCTTAAGCCTGGTATTTGCCAACGATACAGCGGCTTATATCTCAGGCATGCTCTTGGGCAAATACTCCAGACTCAATTTAATCATTAGTCCTAAAAAAAGTCTGATAGGATTTCTAAGTGGTTTCTTTGCCTCGATAGGTATTGCTCTATTTTATTCTTATATACTCACTGATTACTTTATTCTTCCCTTGCTCCATGCCCTGCTGCTGGGAAGTATCATAGGTTTTTCCACGATCGCCGGTGATTTGGTGGAATCGGTATTAAAGCGGGCATGCTCTGTAAAGGATTCAGGTACTCTTATGGCAGGTAGAGGCGGCTTGATGGATACTATTGACTCACTGCTTATAAGTGCGCCTATTTTCTACTTCATATTTCCTCTACTAACGTAAACAGGTGTTTATAATGAAAAACAATTCTAAACTTAAGCGCATTATTATTTTGGGCAGTACAGGCTCAATTGGCTGTAATACGCTTGATATCATCCGCAGTAAAAAAAAGCTTTTTAAAGTTGTTGCTCTTTCCTGTCACACTGCCGTAAAAAATTTGCTTACCCAGGCAGAAGAGTTTAAACCTGAAGCAGTCTGTATTACAAACCACACTGTTACCCTGCCTGCTGCTTTACATAATTATAAGCTCTACGGAGGAGCGGAAGGTCTTACCGCAATGATTCATGAGCTCAAAGCCGATATGGTAGTAAACGGTATCGCGGGAGCTGACGGCCTCCTGCCCTCGCTTGAATCAATAAAATCACATAAGGATTTGGCATTGGCTAATAAGGAAACTGTGGTTATGGCCGGAAGCCTGCTTTTTAATTTAGCAAAAAAATATAAAACAAAAATAATTCCCGTAGACTCGGAACATTCGGCCCTTTTCCATCTTACTCAAAACCATGAAATCCGCTCCATAGCAGAGCTTATTCTTACTGCATCCGGAGGTGCGGTACGTGATATACCTGTGGAGCAATTGCAAAACATTACTCCTGCTGCGGTGCTCAAACATCCAAACTGGGATATGGGTGCAAAAATAACCATAGATTCGGCAACTATGGCCAACAAGGCTCTGGAAGTTATTGAAGCACATCATTTTTTCAAGATAGCTATTTCTAAAATAAAGGTAGTGATTCATCCGCAAAGCTATGTACATTCGTTAATACGTACAGTTGACGGTTCCCTTTATGCACAAATAAGTAAACCGGATATGCGCATCCCAATTCAAAACGCACTTACTTACCCTAAGCTTCTGCCGGTAGGTTATGGAAAATTAGATCTTGAACACTGCGATATTTCTTTCCGTCCTGTCGATTTACGAAAATACCATATGCTCACGCTTGGGTTTAAAGCAGCACAAGCGGGAGGAGCTTATCCAATAGTGTTTAATGCTGCTAATGAAGTCGCTGTAGCCTGTTTCTTAAAATCACAAATCTCTTTTTTAGATATAACAAGAATTACAGAAAAAACACTTGCTTATAATTGGATAAATTTAGTAAATTCATTAGATGATATTTTACACATAGACAATCTAGCAAGAAACAAAGCATTACAATTAATAGAAAGGCGGAATAACGAGTGATTGACACGATTACAATTATCTTCTGGGGAGCATTAGGATTGGGCATGGTTATTTTTATTCATGAATTTGGTCATTTCATTGCAGCCAAACTGCTGGGTATCGAGGTAGAAACCTTTTCGCTCGGTTGGGGTAAAAAATTGGTTGGTTTTACACACAAAGGAACAACCTATCAGCTTGCCGTCTTCCCTCTCGGCGGTTACTGTAAAATGAAGGGAGAGCATGTGCTCACTGATGCGCTTCAAAAAAATATCAAAGAAATTCCAAAAGAAAAAGGCACTTATTTCGGTGCACCCCCCTGGAAGAGAATCATTGTCAGTTTTTCAGGACCCTTTGCCAACTTAGTTTTTGCGGTTATCGTTCTTACATTTATCTGGTGGATCGGCTTTCCCGTCTATTCACCCGATAACCGAATTATCTTAGCCAGCGATTTCAGGCTGGACAGCTTTCAAGGCTCGCCACCGGCTACACAAGCGGGCCTTAAGACAGGTGATCGCGTAATCTCTGTAAACAACAAAGAAATAAATAATTTTAATGATCTGAGAAAAGTAATTGCTATTTCTGCTCAGGAAGAACTACACTTCATTGTAGAACGCGGATCCGAAACCGTCGAGCTGTCCGTCATTCCTGAGTTAAATAGAGAAGACGGCAGGGGTACTATCGGGATATATCCATGGATAGAGCCCACAGTTGCAGAGATCGGTCCTGAAATGAAAAAATTAAATCCGTGGCTTAAAACTGGAGATACCATTAGCGCAGTTAACGGTATGAGCATTGAACATCATATTGCTTTCAGTGAGATCATTTCCACTAAACCCGCATCCGTAGCTGTAAGTATAATGCGGGATAACGTGATAAGTGAACACGTATTACAGCTCGACTATATTAAAACCGATGATAATTCGGTAAAAGTTGATTTTGCGTTTAAGCAAATTGAATTCCGGACACCGCCTTTAAATCCTGTACAAGCTTTTTTAAAAGGCATGGATGAAACTTTTTCAACCATCGGCTTGACTATCAAATCATTCGGACTGCTTTTTAGCGGCATAAATATCAATAAAGCCGTAGCCGGACCCATGCGTATAACCTATGAGATCGGTCGTATTGCCAAAAGCGGTTTTGAGCGAGGTATCGGTAGTGGTCTTATTTCCTTTTTCTATTTCATTTGTATGATCAATGTAATCATACTTTTTATGAATCTCCTGCCTATTCCGGTCTTAGACGGAGGTTTTATTTTACTTTTTACTTTTGAAGCGATACGTAAAAAACCTCTTACCTTTAAATTGTTATATAGATTTCAGCTTGTCGGAGTGAGTATTATTCTTTTAATTTTGGTATTTGCCTTAACCAACGACATCCTGTATTTCTTTTAAAAGGAGCTAACATGCTACAGCTTACATGCATGTGCGAACATAAATTCAAAGCCGATTTCCCCACTACAGTGGACGCCGTAAAAAACCCGGATGCCATCAAGCAAATTCTGGGGGGTGATTTTTTAACCGCCCGATGCCCGGCCTGTGGTAAAGTATTAAAACTTGAGTTTCCCTTTAAACTGATCAATATAAAATCAGGTTGGAAAATAGATTTTATACCAGAAGCAGACAGGGTAGAAACCCTTAAAAAATTAAAAAAAGAAAAGAAGGTGTCTCATCTTGAGAGAATGGTAATCGGGTACTCTGAATTGGTTGAAAAACTCACTATTTTCAATCTAGATCTCGATGACAGGGTAATAGAGTATATAAAATACCATCTGCTTTCTCATATTATAGAACATACACCCGAAGACAAAGAAATTCTCATCTACTTTGCCGCTAAAAAGAAAGATGATCTTCTGTTCCATATTAAAGGGCTTAAAGCAGATGAAATCGGTATCTCCAAAATCCCATTAACAAGCTATGCACAATCACTCAAAGACATAGATCATAAGATTAAAGACGAACCGTATTGTGATTTTTTACATCCGCCGTATATATCACTCAATAAAATATATACATGGGTTTGAATAGAAAAAAAGCTATTTTTACATTCTTGCTTCTCTTTGTTATCTGCTCTATAGCAGCCGCTCAAAAAGTACGCTTTACCGTAAATACAAGCCATGCAGGAGCTGTCACCTTAATCGCATACCACTCAGTGTACGATTTTCTTTTTTCAGGAGGAACAGACGGCACAATTAAAATATGGAATATAAAGAATAAAAAATCCGTCAAACAATCTAATCTACACATTAGGTTTTGAAGAAATCGACAATACCTTCTATACGGTAATTAAAGAACGCTTCGGAGATAACTTTGAGCAGAGCAAACATATTTACAAGCTACCCGGTGAGCATTACCAGACAAGAATGAAGTTTGCTGAAAAGAATGAAACGCTTTATTTTATTATTACCGGAGATATCATCTATACCTGGAATGGGGTGGAGGTGCTCCCCTTTTCAGATGAACTTCGCAATATAAAAGAGTTTAGTATTGCAGACAGCTATTTATATGTACTCCATAAGGATTCTTCGATTTCCGTATGGCATACGGCTAAAAAAAAGAAATTATTTAAATTATTTCTTTTTAACGACTATTCCTGGATCGTAACTGTTTATAATGGTCAATACTATACCTCCGGCCAAGGCAGTTCCTATCTAAATATTTTTAAAAAATAATACTTCTGGTTTAATCATGTGAAGGATTCTTTTTAATTTTTGTAATTGCTTCTTTTACTGCTTTTGTAATTTCATTTGTATGTTTTGCAGTACTCGTATTTGCATAGAGTTTTCCCAGAAGTGATACCCGATAGTTTGGTGCAGTATGGTTTAATGCATACGCTGCCATATCCAACACACACTCCTGGCATTTACAAATATCAGTGTCTTCATTTAACTGCTGCTCCAGTTCTTTTAATACCAGCCGTTCTGCTTCATTAACAAGATATTCAAAATCATAACTATTTTTTAATCCCATAGCCTTAAGCTCCTCACTAATAAGATTATATAAGTGTTTAAAAAAATCAAACGTTCAGCAATTCTCATTTTGTACGATTATATAAGCAATTTATCATGGTATTTTAAGCTTTGTTATACATACATTGTACAAAATGAGAATCGCTGTCAAGCGTTTATAACTTCTTTTGAAAGTGATTCAAAACGAGTATAATTGGGAATGAAAACTAATTTCAACATTCCTATCGGCCCGTTACGTTGTTTGGCAATGATAACATCTGTAACATATTCATTAGACGATTCGTTGGTGTTTTTATCAAGCTGCCGTTCCCTATGTAAAAATAAAACCACATCGGCATCCTGTTCAATTGAACCGGATTCTCTTAAATCGGCAAGAGTAGGTTTTTTACCCTCAGTTTCCCGTTTTACCTGCGATAATGCCACTACAGGGATATCAAGCTCTCTGGCAAGCGCTTTAAGCGATCTGCTTATTTCTGCAATCTGTTCATGCCTCGCCAATTCCATATTTTCAGCAGAAAGGAGCGTGAGATAGTCTATGAAAATAATTTCTATATTATGTTGGAATTTCATCCGTCTGGCCAGAGCCCTTAAATCCAACAACTTCAGGTTCGGTGAATCTTCTATAAAAAGTTGTGCTTCATATATTCTTCCGGCCGCCTCTGTGATGCTGTGAAAATCAGCAGGCCTCAATAATCCGCTGCGCAATTTCGATGAACTCAAACGGGCTTCACTGCTGAGTAATCTTTGGATAAGCGCCATACCGGACATTTCAAGAGTAAAAAAACCAACAGCTCTACCCTGCCGCATTGACATATTTGCCGCTAGGCCTAAGGCAAAAGCTGTTTTTCCCACAGAAGGTCGGGCACCGATTACAATAAACTCTGAGTTTTGAAAACCGCTTGTATATTCGTCTAATTCTTCAAAACCACTCGGAATACCGGTGTAGCTTTCTTTTGTATGGTATCCCCGCTCGATAGCTTCGATTGTTTTTGGTATAATCTCTTTTGCCATATAATAAGAACCGCTGACCTGCTTTTCGGTGATTTTAAATATCTCACGTTCGGCCTCTTCAATAATAAGCCTGGTGTCAATCGATTCTTCAAATGAACTGGCAATAATCGTTGAGGCAATCCGTGCCATCTTTCGCCTGATACTTAAATTCTGCACAATTTTGGCATAATATTCGACATTTGCACTGGTAGGTACTTCGGAAGTAAGTTGAGAAATATATGCTGCACCACCACACGAACCGAGCTGTTCTTTGGTTTTTAACTCTTCAGTAAGTGTAATGAGATCAATGGCTTCCCCGCGGCTGAATAAATCGAGAATTGCCTGATATATTTTTTTATGACCGCTTTTATAAAAATCATCAGCCCGTAAATATCTTAATACTACTGCAATTGATTCTGGATCCAAAAGGAGAGCTCCGAGTGTAGCTATTTCAGCCTCATCATTATGCGGCGGTATTTTATCTTTAAGGCTACTCTCTGCCATTATAATTTATCAAAAAAAATTATTCTTGAGCTTTAACGCTTAACTTTATTTCTGCTTCTTCATTCTCATAAAGCTTTATTTTAATTTTGTAATCCCCGATTTGTTTAATATGGTGATCAGGAACATTTATTCTCTTCTTTTCAATCTGATATCCCCGCTTCTCCAGTTCCTCTGCTATATGCCCATTAGTAATAGCACCGAATAATTTACCATTTTCGCCTGCAGCATGGATAAATTCTATTTGTTCTTGCTCTAATTTTTCTTTAAGACCACTGGCCACAAGTCTTTTCTCTTCTTTTCTTTTTTCAATTGTCTTACGTCTCTGTTCGAGTATATGCATATAATGGTCGTTATACGGTACAGCATATTTTTTAGGAAATAAATAGTTTCTGGCATATCCGATTGCTACATCACAAATATCACCTTCTTCTCCTAAATGCTTTACATCCTGCATCATTATTATCTTCACTTCTGTTTACCCCTTTCTCCTCTACGACTATCATTCCACATAAATTTTCTCTTGGACTAAAATCTACTTATTTAGCTACAAACGGCATAAGTGCCAAAACCCTTGCCCTTTTTACGGTTTTTGATAGCTGCCTTTGGTGTTTGGCACATGTTCCTGTAATTCTACGTGGAAGTATTTTGCCGCGGTCTGAGGTAAATCTTCGTAAAACCGATACATCCTTATAATCCATTTTATATTTTTTTGTACAAAACTTGCATACTTTTCTACGGAAAAATGGTTTGTGCCTTGGGCCGGAACGATATTTATCATCATAATCTCTATCACTTCTATCATTACGTGCACTTCTTTCATCTTTTTCCATACGCGGGCCCTTTTCATTCTTTTGCACGTAATTATTTTTTATGGGTTTTTTTTCAGCATCTACTTCACTTGCTTTGCTCTCTTCATTTTGTTCTGGCATAAAAATGCTCCTTCCTTATTGTTGCTTAAAATGGGATATCATCTTCGAAATCATCTTTGTTTTCAACGGGAAACGGAATAGCAGCAGTATCATTATCTCCTCCTGATTTTGAAGCTTCGGATCGTCCGCCAAGGAGCTGAATATTAGAAGCGACAACTTCAACCTTACTGCGGGGCTTACCGTCTTGTTCCCATTTGTTCTGTCTAAGCTCACCAACTATTCCCACTTGTTTTCCCTTTACCAAATACTGGGATAAGGCTTCACCGATCTTACCCCACAAAACTATATCAAAAAAACTTGCCTCATTTATCCATTCATCATTACTTTTGCGTCTGCGATTTACTGCTATAGACATTTTACATACTGCAGTACCGGTATTTGTGTACTTCAATTCTGCATCTCGTGTTAATCGTCCCACAAGAACTACTTGATTTATATCTGCCATAAATTACACCTCCCTTAAGGGAACCTAAATTAACTCTTTTTTACCAAGAGGTACTTGAGTATGCCAGCCTGTAATTTGAATGTCTTATCTAGAGGTTTAAGGCTTTCAGGATTGGATTCAATTTCAAAAAGTAAATAATGCCCTTTACTTTTTTTCTTAATCTCGTAGGCCAGATCTCTTTCACCCATGTCAGTTGTGGAAAGAAGCTTTACACCTGCTTTTTCCATCTCTTTGGTTACTGTTTCTTTACTTGCATTAAATACTTCATCTTCCGGTACGAAGATAAAAGTGGCTTCATATTTTCTCATTCTTCCTCCTCACGGTCTTTTGATCCATTTGCTTTTTATTTAGTAATGGATAAAGAGGTGGCTTAAAAAATAACCAAGATTTGAAGTTATGTCAAGTGGAATATTCATTTTACCGATACTAAATACTGATATCGATGACAAATATAATTAACTATGAAGATGACATATTCTATTTAACCCATATCGTAAAAAAACTTGCCGACGGTATTAAGCTTGAAATTGATCCGAACAGTTTCAAAGATATAATATATGAAGAAATATTATTTATAAATAAAACCAGTGAAAACCTCTTCAATTCTCTTAAAAAAAGTCAACTAAAAATAAACCGTGATCTTCATTTAAAGAATATGTTAAGGTTGAACAGACAGTATGTATATTTCCTCGATGACATTATCAATAAGAATTATCCGTTTACAACATATCTTCAGGATCATATTGATAAACTTTCGAGTATAAAAGCTCAACATACTGAGTTTATAGCAGAAATAGAGGATCTTCTCTCTGATATCTCCAAGGATTCCAACGGTGATCAAGAAATAATCTCTGAAGAAGAGATGCGCATTCTTCTCACAAATCACGAAGAAGAACAATAAAACAACTTAAAGAGCTTCTTGCAAAAATAACATTTTTGCAAGAAGCTCCTAAAATGGAAATTGCTAAATTATTATGGTATAAAGAATAAGTATTTTACTAACTTAATATATTTTGAGTTTTGCAATTTCCTCTAAAGATTGTCGATTTTTTCACCACTGGCAATCAGGAATACTGCATTATCGATTTTCCCTGCAGAAGAAAACAAGAATACTCCACCAAGCAAACAGCTAATAAGGCCGGCCGCCAGATAACTTACCCCCAATATGTTTTCGTTACCCCACAGTGCAATCAGCAGAGATCCGCATAAGTTAATAATAAAAAAGCAGAACGTAGAGAAAAATGCCAACCTGAACCTCTGCAAATAAAAAAGGAATATAATTATTGTTAAAAAAATCAAATGAAAAAATGTGGCCCCCAATGTTATACGAAACACAGTTATATTCGTAATTCCGCCAACCAATAATTTCTCAGTATCTGCCATGACTAACATTGGAGCTATGAGTATTAAAGTAAGTGTAAATATCCCTTGAAATACGCACTGCTCTCTTAATCCCTTTTTCAGACTGGCAATAAGTTTATATTTTAATTTTTGAAGTTTCTGATATATGCCTTTATTGAATTTAGTTAAAAATTCGGTTAAGTGCCGATAGAAATTGGTCTCATTGATAATCATAAAATAAATTAGGCCCGGAATTATTGTTAAATTGGCAATATACACGGGAATATCATAGACATCGAACACTTTAAAAAAGGATTCAGCTATAGGACTTCCTTTAGTAAACCAAAAAACTATTTTGTCAATCCACATTCCCCAGTAGTAAAGAATTCCCGTGAATAACAGAAATTTAAACCTTACGAAATATGGCAAATGCTCTTTTACGGTAAAACCCCCGGGCCGATATTCTTTGAAGGCTAATATATACAGACAAACCACAATAAGAAAATGCCCACCGGCAAAGCCAAGCATCACACCGCTTACGGAAAGACTTTTAGCTAACAGCGTAATACTGCCAAAGGCCAGGGCCATCCCTGCACAGTAGACAATGAAGATTTTGAAATACTTTTTTAACAGTGAAATAAATATCATTAACAACCAAATAAGATTAATCGATACAAAGAAAATAATTCCACTAATTTTAAATAAAGTTGGAAAAATAATCTTCTGCAAATCCAATAATAAAAGTACTACCACAGAAAGTGAGGTTGATAATACAGCAATAATTACTGAAAATAGCAGTAAAGCCTCACCTGCTTTCTTTTTTTTCTTTTCATACATGTAATCAGCTACCAGCCTTGTGAATATATAATGAATTCCCCCGAATAGAAAAAGTGAAAAGGCATAACTGTAAATTACAACAGCCATAAAAATGGCTACGGTCTGTCCGATTAAATAATACGAATATTTTGTAATAAAAAAGATTCCCAAAATAGAGAGCAGCCAGGGACCCGCGACAATTATAGTACCTGCCAAAGCTACCTTTACAACAGAGAGGAGACCCCCTTGCTTTATAACCCTTCGCAATACAAATCCAATACCGGCCATTATTCGTTTTCCTTTATTTTTTTATAGATTTCACCGTACCGTTGGTAAACCTTTTTTCTATCAAAGAATTGTCGTACCTTCTGCTTGTTCATTTCAACAAGTTCACTTACTTTTATTGGATTATTAAAAATATACTTTACGCATTGTGCTAATTTGTCCGCGTCTTTGGGCGCTGCTAAAAAGCGCTCGTCATAATCAAGCAGCTCGAGAACGTTACCCACTTTGGTGGAAGCCACAGGTACACCGCAGCAGAATGCTTCTAAAATTACCAGAGGTTGCGCCTCACGAATACTTGTTAACATAAGAACATTCAGGAAGCTGTAGTATTCCCGTACATCCTGTTTGCCTACAAAATTAAAATTTTTTTCAATTTGCAGACTTTTTACCAGAAGTTTACAGTCGTCATAATAAGGGGGGTCTTCATCCACCGGTCCGATAGCGTAAAACATGGCTTCCGGAATCGAAGTTGTTACTATTTTTGCAGTATAGATAAATGTCTTTATATCTTTAATCGGGACAATTCTACCAACCAGACCTATATGGAAACCTTTTCTGGGGGATTTTTTTACTTTTGAAAAATATTCAATATCAATACCGTTAGCTATAACCATGGTCTTTTCTTCAGGAGCACCAAGCTCCAGCTCTTTCTCCCTGTTATACTCGAATAATGTAATAATCAAATCAGCATGATAGTAGCATATTCTGCTTAAATTATTATAGATATTAATCCACATGTCACGCTGATATCCTCCTATAAAGGAAGCGCGTTTAATTTCGATCTCACGTTCTTTATGGTACAGACCGTGCTCGGTGAGCATAAAGGGTTTATTTTGTCTTATTTTTGCAACCACACCAGCCAATCCTGCATAACCTGTAGAAATAGCATGGTAGACATCCGCTTCAGGAATAGGCGCACCCAGTATTGTAAACATCATATCATGAGCTGATTTCCAAGCCCAAAAATAATCCACAAACGGATATGCCGGATTATGTAATTGGTTACTTTTAGTAAGCATGCCCCAGCCATGAGGATTTTTTATTGCATCTGTGTAAAGAAAACTACCCATCGGTAGATATTTAATAAGATTCTTTAAATCGATCTGATTTGTTGTCTTGAAATCAGAATGAAGCTTTACTATTTCACGAAAAAGTGCTCGCTTTGATTTAATTTTTTTATCGGATTTAAGCCTTTGTGAGATTACAATATCTTGATGAGAATACACATTAGCTGGGATTTTATACACAATTCTTTGATTCTTCTTAGGAGAAATTGTGTATAAGGCGAACTTGAGATCCGGTAAATTTAAGATGAGCTGCTGCACCCAAGCCGCAACTCCACCAGTTACAAATGGGTATGAGCCTTCTAAAATAAGGCATATCCTAATCTGCTCGCTCATTATTTCCAATCCAATACTCCAAGATTTTTTTAATTTCATCATCCAAAGTGTCACCGCACTGCTTGATCTCCTGAAGAATTTTATATACTTCGTTATAGTGTTTATTTTTAAACTCGACTCTCGCCAAGAGGAATAATAGAGCGGCTTTATGTTTTATATCAATATTTTTTATCGTGCTCAACGCTTGCTTATTAAAGTTAAATTCCAATAAGATATTTATAAGCAGTTCAAGATTTTTAAAAGCAAGCGTATTACCTGTTTTGGCATCTTTAAGATAATAATACGCGGTTTTTAAAAAAAATCTCTTAATATCCTTTTGTTTTTCACTGATCAGCGCCAACTCATAGTACTTCTGAGCCAGTTCATATTTTATGTTCTGATCACCTTCTTTTTTTAATTTTTCTTTTAGCATTTCAATCCGCTTATTATAACGCGACTCAATAACATTAATAGCCTCAGCTCCGTATAGAGCTCGTTCTGAATCCCTATCTTTCACCATTATTTTAAATATCATCATAAGAAAACGTGTAGTCTTGATATCGATATCTTTGATCGCCAGCATTCTATCAATTGCTTCAAAGTCATACGGTTTTTCTTCAATCGACTTAACCGAGGTACTCTTATTTATAAAAAATTCTATGGGAATTATATCGTTCTCGAAAGCCTTTAATGCCGCGGCGGGAGTGAAGGGTTCATAACCCTCATTTTTTGTGCGAAAAAAATGAAGTTCTTGTTCATTCATACTTTCTGCATCTCCAATAGATTCTCGGCAATAGCGAGTAAATCCTCCGCACTCTGTTTATCATCGGTAAGAGAAGTATAGCCGAGTACGATTTCCGGTAATACGGTTTTTTTATTCAATTCCCAATCCCGCTTATTTATCATCTCCAGTATATTCAGACAGAAAAGCGAACAGCCGTCATAATCAAGATTAGGCAAAATATAACTAATTTGATTGTCATTCTTGTAATGAAAGAACATGGCCTTATTATCAGACAATTCTTTTATACGCTCTGATATAAGTAAAAATAAGGCAAAAACACCGTCCTTACTTAATTCATGTAAAAGGTCTCCGTAATTAACCAGCTCAACAATCATGACACTTAATCTGCCTTTTTCGAACTTTACTCTACTCAGCTCCTGTTCGAGTATTATATAAAAGTGGGAAAAGGGCGGAAATCCTGTTACCACATTAACATTTTCTTGAATAGAAAACGCCTCGTATTCAAAAGCCTTATCTAAGGCCGGTGCAACTAAAGCCATAATCATCAGCAAATATTTTTCAGTATAGAGATTATACTTTTCAAAAGGGATATCTTCTATGTTAAAAACGCCCCATACTTTATGCCCAACAGCAATAGGAACCGTGAGTATATTTCGCCCTTTATCCATACGCGCCAGATTTTCATACTGCATTACCATGCGTACCGAAAACATCATATTGTTACGCAATACCCATCCTTCGATACTGTCTTCAACAGGAATACGGGTTATCCGATCCATATCCATATCCCAGCCAAAGTTCATGCGAAGTTCAAGCCGCTTCAACTCTTGATTATACTCCCAAATAGAGCACACAGTAGCACCCGTATATGTCTGAGCTATATTTAATAACAGATCTAAACCTTTCTGGAAATTATGAGAATAAAGCTCTTGGATTTTAGAGTAGAGCATAACCGTAGAATCCTCTTGAGTATATACTCTCATTTCGAGCTCTCTATTTACTTTTTTCAGTGCTTTAACTTCATTATCTAAAATAGCTTTTTCCTTTGTAATCGTATTCAAGATATATTTTGTTTTGTCTAAATCAAGTTTAAGGGAATCCCTGATCAGTCCAAAAACAAATATCCCGACTAAAGTTAGAGAAAAGGGAGTGACCGCTTTTTGTCCCAATTTGATCCAGTAACTAAATGTTATATGATAACTCTCAAAAAAATATTTATAGGCGGGAGTTGGAATTACAATTAATATTATGGACACAAGCAGGCTGAATAATCCATAATACTTGCCATACAGAAGAGTAGCAAATAAGGCAAAAATAAAATAGGGATTAAAAGGTAAAGAAAAATATCCCGGGTCATTGATTGTGAGAAAGAAATTCGCGATGCCCAATACCACAAGCACGGCTGATAATTCAGCTAAAATGACTGCTGGGCGTTGTTGTTTCATCTATATTTCACTATATAAGAACAGCAAGAATTTAGCAAGCAAGAGTTTTTTAAGAATTAGTTTCCCATATTGATATAATATTAAAAATAGTTATACTTAAGAGATATTTTAATAAGGTAAAAGGTATTTCCGTGGAAAGCAAATTACTTAAATACATTAATGATCTTCCCATTATACCGGAAGTAGCCACTAAAGTTATCAATTTGGCAGAAGATGGTTTGGATATCTCCTTTAAGGAATTAGAAAATATTATTAAAATAGATCCTGGGCTGACAGCCAAGATTCTAAAAATAGCTAACTCGGCTCTTTATGCGCGTCAAAAAGAGATCGAAAGCCTGCAAAAGGCCATTACGCTGTTAGGTTTTAAAAATATAAAAAGCCTTGTCCTTTTAGTCATAGCAGCGAAATTCTTTCAAAAAGAAAAAAGTACGGAGTTCTATCAGCTTTTCTGGAAACATTCCATTATTACTTCATTCATGGCTAAAACCCTTATGATCAAATGTAACCGGGTGGAAATTTCAGAGCTCGCTTTTATCACCGGCCTGCTGCACAATATTGGTGGAGCGGTACTGTTCAAAGCCGATCCGGAAAAATATATTCAAGCTGTAGAAAAAAGTGAAAAAAACAAGAGCTGGATCGAAGATTTCGAACAACAATTATTTGGTACCAATCATCGTGAAATTGGTGCGGCTTTATTCAAAAAATGGAATTTCCCTGAAACCTTTATTGATGTGGCTTTGGAACACGATAGTTTGAATATCACCTCGCCCCATAAGACATTAATAATTTTTATTACCATTGCCGGTCTTATTACCGAAAAATTAGGTTTTGGTGTATATTCTCCTGCCAAGAACGAGCTCCTCCATACTTTGCTCCTTCATACTCCCTTCTCTTATAAAGACATCGAGTATTATGAAAAGCATTTTTTAGAGAACCTGAAAAAAGATCCGCTTTTTCACGAATGTCAAGATCTCTTTGGTATCAAAACCTAGCCGCATACTATCTGTCTGTGCTTTTCAACAAACCAGTCAATAAGCTCACGCGATATACTTATAGGTGGAGGAATTTCCGGCAGTTCCGCCGTGGTGTACCACCCGGCATGATCAATTTCCTTACCGTCCACCTCAATCTCTCCTCCGGCATAGTGGGCGGTAAATGCAATCATGAGGGAATTGGGGAAAGGCCATGATTGACTTTTAAAGTAACTAATATTTTTAACCTTAATGCCCACCTCTTCAAAAACTTCTCTCCCGATGCATTCCTCTAAGCTTTCTCCCGGTTCCACAAAACCGGCTATTACACTGTGGATATTATGCTTAAACCGTTTTGCGTGTGCTAAGAGAATACTGTTATCTTTTATGACCGCAACGATAATGGCGGGTACTATTCTGGGATAGCTTATAAAACCGCAGTTCGGACATATTTTTGCTCTTTCCTCGAGCATACTCTTAGTAATCATGCCGCATCTTCCGCAGTATTGATGATTTTGATCCCACTGCACAATTAAATACGCTCTCCTGGCCAGCGAGAATAGGAGTTCATCCACTTGACCGTAAAGTTTCCGCAAAGTAAGTAAATGCATCCCGGGCTGTGCTTTATAATCAGCGCTTAATTGAGCTCCAAAACAATGTTTTCCATCCAATATGCCTAAATACTGAGAACGGATAATTTCAATGCCATGCTGTGCCGGAATCTCAAAACAGGGAATCACATGGCATTTATTTACAACTTGAACAAGCAGCCTGTCGTCTTTGAAACAAAACCAGAGAGCTTTTCCCTTATACTTCTGCGGCGGTGTAGTTTTGGCTATGAATCTCATATTATCTTACACACTCTTATAGCAAGACATTTTTTCTGTCAATAAACAAAATCATGCAGATACTTTCACAAACCTCTTTCTGTGGAGTTCCCCGGTACTATAAAATATTCTTGCAAATAAGCATAGGCTATGTTATAAAATAATTATATAAGGAATATACTATTCATTTAAAGATAAACAACAAAAAAGAGTATAGATGGCAGAAATTTGTAAGATTGATAAAAATATATATAATTAGTAACAACATGAGGAAACCAAGTAGATGAGAATTTCCACAAGGTTACAGCGCCTGCTTACCGATGCACTTTCCCATTCCATGCCGGTACATACCATGATTCGTTTAGCAAGAAAAATTATACATAACTATGATATCTATGAAAGAAGCGGTTTTCCTCCCAATATTCCAATTCCAACTATCGATGCTGCTCGACAAATTACTCAGGATGTTATTGAAGAAGACCTCGTTGTAAAATTTGTCGAAATCCTCATGGACATATATGAAAACGGCCTTATGGGCAGAAATATTTCCATTCGTTTTTTACCTCAGATAATTAAAGAACTCGAATATTTGGGATTAATTTATGATGATGAATACAAAATGTTCATTGAAAAGAGTGATATGAAAAAAACAATCGGCTGGGGGGTGTTACAGGAAAACAGCATCTACGATCTTACCTTCATGTGCATTGACATTGTGAATAATTCGGAACTTGTACGCAAATATCCCAAAAATGATATTGCCCTCGCCTACTCCGATGTAAGAGAGATATTTAAATACCATGTAGAGAAGAGAAACGGCCGCATTTGGGAATGGGAAGGCGACGGAGGAATCGCCGCTTTCTATTTCCAGGATAAAAACATAAAAGCCGTATTAAGCGGAATCGATATACTTCTTGAACTCTTTCTGTATAATCAATTACAGAGTGTATTAAAGGAAGCAATACAAATTCGTCTGTCAGTGCATACCGGTCCCTGCCAGTTTACTTATAATATTCAAAACATGCAGAGTGATACCTTAGATAAACTCAAGGAACTTGAAAACGAATATGCACCTCCCAATCACCTTGTTATTTCGTCCGGAGTGCATTATGACATGGGGAGCAAATTGGAACACTTTTTTCTCTCCGAACCCATCGCAGGAGGGAACTATGTCTATCGCTATTCGTTACAATGGGAGAATTAATTGAAGGTTATTGTTTTTAGTTCGAATACGAATTTAATAGACCTGATTAAATCAAAAAACCTATCGGTAGTTATCTATGCTCCGGCGCAGATGAATAAAATTATCAACAACAGCAGTGACCTCTTATTGGTATATGTAGATTCCTCTTCTTTTAATGATAAATTGCATAAAAAAATATCCTTTTTAACCAGCAAAGAAAAGGTATATTTCGGGGTCCTCGATCCTGCTAATGAAATAAAGGATATTGCGGAGCTCTATTTCTCGGGAGCTGTCGATTACATCTCAAAAAAGCAATTAAAGAATGATTTTGGAGAGAAAAGATTTAAAAGAGTATTTCAATACCTCGAACAGTTTCGAATTGATTATCGAGAAGAAATAGAAATCCAAAAAACATTTACCAAGGATATAAGCCATATTACCACCGAAAAAGGATGGCAGGAAATTGTTCCGGGCTCAGAATACACCTTCTCGATAATGTTCATTGAGCTTGACGGTAAATATGATATGGAAAAAATCTTTGGAAAAAAGAATTTAAATGTAGCACTTTCTGTTTTCCGTAAATATCTGGAAAGAAACATCAGTTATTTTGGCGGCAGGATCTGGATTTGGTTTCAATTTGGAGGAATCGCCCTTTTCCCGTTTAACGGCCGGGAGTGTGAGTCCGTATACTGCGGTTTTCGGATTATGCTTTATAAACTCATGCATGATGTGGAAGAATCATTATTCCCCAATTTCATTTCTTTCCGCATTGCTTTACTGTTGGGAAATGTTACGTATCAAGAAAATGATACGGGTAATGTCATATCCGACTCTATCAACACAATATTTCATTTAGGCAAGAAACATGCAGAAAAAGGACACTTTTATGTTACCGAAGATATTTTACAGTTTGCCCCAAAACCTTTGCTTGATTTTTTTACTCCTGCCGGTGATTTCGAAGGTATTCCCATTTTCAGAATGCGCAGGCCCGTTCTTCCATCATAATTTGTGTTACTACTATTCAATTTCTCTTTTTTATACCACGATTTTTAAAGAATTATAATAAAACCACCGATTACACCGATTACTCAGATTAAAATTACACTTAACTTTAAAAGATTCTTTCCTTAATCTTTGCAATCTGTGTTCTTCTATTATTTTGTTCCATTTAAAAATAAATCCGGAAAGAAGAAAAAAACATATCGGGATAGGCACCGAATTCCGAGTATAGTCTTTGCTCGAATACGCCCGGACCCATTACA
>Ga0315549_1001252_pt1 | contig 26857 bp, 20 predicted proteins | sample SalMarSW160200MG_FD_203101 | JGI IMG/M metagenome (GOLD analysis project Ga0315549, IMG submission 203101) | Salt marsh sediment microbial communities from the Plum Island Ecosystem LTER, Massachusetts, United States - Salt Marsh Sediment SW1601-200 ... | reverse complement strand
TCTTCCTGTCCTTGCAGAGAGGAATGCAGGGAGACCGCCCGTGTGGTCTGAATGACCGTGAGAAAAAACAATTGTATCTATTTCGTCTGGGGAGATGCCAAGTGTCTTCATGTTGTTTAAAAGAATGCTGCCTCTGCGACCTGTATCAAAAAGTATTCTTTTCTCCCCGATTTCAAAGTAGAAAGAATTACCGTAGTCTGCCTTCAACCCTTTGCTAGGTAAGGCATTGTTATTGTAGACATTAAGGATTCTAACCTTCATTTTCATAAGTAAGACTTAATTGTTTTTATATAACTATTGCTTCGGCATATGCGAATCTAGTTTGTGCACCCTTGTCTATTCTGAATTTGGGGATTGCAAAAAATGCCTTTGGCGTTTCTTCTATTTCTCTCTAGAAAGTACTTTCAGATGTGGTGAACTTCTGCATCATCTGGATTCAAAGAACTCCAGATAACATGATAACCCATTTTCTCCAGGACTTCAAGGCCTAAATTATAACTCCGAAGGATTTCCCCTACATTAGAGACTTTCCTGTCATCTATTTCATCTATTTTGCGCTTGCAGGTACTCTACGATGCTTTTTACGTAGAATTTGTAATCAAATTTTTGCTTGAGACAAGTAAAAATCAGCAAAATTGATGTTTTCAGTCAGCTATATTCCGAAGTACTGTTCTTCAAATCCTCAACAGTCAGTGAGTATTCCAAAATTTGGATTGTATTTAATTCCATTAAAATTTTTTTTAAATTAAATTTATATTTAAAGATGTCCTATAAGAAATTGAAAAATATTGGAGAAGGATGAGTAAAGAAAATTGGATGAAAAAAAGTAAGATATACCGTAAAGGATTTCAATCCGCTAGTTCATATATTAGAAAACAAAACTTTGTGCATTACCTTCCCGTAGTTGTCCAGCCAACGGACTTGGGAAATGAAAGCTGGGCGTTTATATGGGCGGCGATTCGCTCTTATGATGACTTAACGGATAAACAAGGTTTAACTTTTAACCAGAAAGATGAGTTACACGTGGATATATATGAAGCTGCACATGAAATGTATAACAATTCATTTGATGTTGAAAAGGCTGATAGCGAGTTAATAAAGTGGCTCTACTTTTACATTCAAAATGATGTGGAATATGAACTCGGGACATATAGATACCTCTGCTTGCTCCATGAATCAAACGTAGAGGACCATGAAAGGAGGGGAAAGATATATACCAATAAACAACTCAGCTACCTTATCCACAAAAAAGCAGCTTGCTTTTTCAAAGTAATATATAGCTTTGGTTTTGAGTTTAATAATGTATTATGTGAAAACCTTGGTCGAGCTCTCCAGATTGAAGACGACATAATGGATATGAAATTCGATTTGTCAGTTGACCAGATCAACATTACAAAAGAAGATATAGACAAATTTGAAATAGACTTGGATTCACCCGATTTATTATCACAACTACAAGTCAAGGGGTTCTATAATTACCGGGGCACTCAAGTCTTGCAACACCTTAAAATGGCGAGAAATGCGGCAATGAATATTGAAGATAGCTGGACGAGAAAGTTCTCTTTAATGGCAACTGAATTACTCGCTGCTCCAGTACTCGAAAATAGATTTAGACCTGGAGGTAGATATTATGTAAAAGGAGGGAAAATGTTAAACTCCCTACTTCCTAAGGATGAAAAAAGGGCGTATCATCGGGGTCATAGACTCATTAAAATGCTCTCTCGTTTCATTCCACAATGTAACCATTTTTCTCTAAATGAGAGACTCAGTCAATTGCCTGAAAAGGAACCCTGTATTTAGTTTAAAATTGTGATTGTGCATTGTAGTGCATTAAATCTATCCAACACTACCCAATTTGCTTTTTGCATTTTCATTTTTTCCACCAAAATCCGCAAAATGGTGTGCTATTTTTTTGGCAGTGCGTTCTTACCTCAAAGCGAAGCTTTGGGAACAGATATCAACTTTTTGATAACCCCTAGACCACTAGCCCACTACAATATTCCTGCAATATTCCGTATATACAATCTCCCTTTTAATTTTTTGTTTATTAATAGCATTGTTCATCCCAGCAAAAGTCTGCCCTCCAGTCGCTGGAACAACCCATCAGACCAGAATCATGCCGAGAATCATTGCCACCACCAGCTGGAGGGATATTGCCAGAAAGAAAAGGATTATCGCCTTTCCCCCTACTTTGAGAACGGCTCCTTCCAAATTTTTAAAAAAGTTGCTGCCGATTACTTTTGCCTCAACATCTTTTTTGCAATAACTTATTTTGCCTCCTTCTTTTACATTTTCAAAGTCCATTTTTTTCAAAAAATCAAATACGGCATCAACATCGCTTTCGTCTGCACCTGCAGGTTCGTATTCCAGCTTTGGCGGCATGCCCGTCTTTGCATGGTCATCTGGAGACAACACAACCGGCTTGACTCCCTTATCGATAAGAAATCGCTCTACCATCAATCTAAAACTTTTTTCGATATTGTTTGAATCTATCATAAAAATCGCATATTTCTCATCGCCATAGTCCAGTATTAGCATCGCCAGATACTCGCATATATTTAAAGAATTAACCTTTTCTCTTACAAGGGACCAGCTGACTTCACTCTCTTCCGTCTCAATACCTGCGGCCTTTTCTATGAGTGATTTAATTTCCTGCGATTCCTCCGGTGCAACGTTATACCCTTTCTTGTATGAATTGTGTGCATCACATATCAGGATATCCCCAAACGTATCTGCAAATTCCTGTATTTCTGGCGGCAGGTCGTCTATGGCATTTGTCCCGCTCACAACCATCAAACGAAAACCATCGAATGGGAAAACCGTGATTTTAAATCTCTCATTTTTTACCCCGTAGGGTTTCATTGCCCTAAGCGTTTTACAGTCGCAAGCGATATGGTTTATCATCTTTTCCACCTCCTTTTCACTAACCATATTTTCATTATGGGTAGCTGCTGAGTGGAGGTACATCGTATCCCCCATATCGAGGATTTTTTTCACCAAGCTTGCTCCGCCGACATTTCTGAAGGGACCGGGATGAAAAGAGTTTGAAATCATCTTTACTTTTCCTACTGACAGGCATCTTACCCATCCCTTTTTCATCACCCCTGCTTCATCAAGTTTTTTCTCGATATGGACAGGATTTGCCGTGAGCCAGAATAAAAGGAATGCTCTCAAAAAATCCTTTATGTTGAAACCAAAGTCCCTGTCAAGGAATCTTATGTAAAGATAACTCAGGAAAACACCCACCGCGGCTATGAAAACATAGGTGGCCGTCAGGATATAGAAATCAAAGCGGCTGGGGGCATCGAAGGCATACTTGTAGTTGAAGGGATAAATAAAAAGAACTATGACCAGAGACACCGCATAGATCCTGTCCTCGTCTGCCTCTGACGAAAAATAAAGAATAATAGTAAGGAAAGATGATATGAGTGCGGGAGTGAGAGATATTAGATAAGGGGTTCCGAAATGAAAAACTATGAAATCAAAAATTTCGATAGAAATTAAAATAAGTAGAGATAAAAAGAAAGTTCTTCTGCCGTCGAATGCAAGTTTTATTGTCTTGCCCAGAATAAGAATTAATAGAAGAAGAATAAGACCGAGAATCAGATATCGTCTGGCAAAAAATTCTCTTGCTAGTCCATATTGCAATGAAGCAAACACGATGGTGATAACCCCCAGTGTGGCGGAAATCCTCTTCCTCGGAAGGGTGAATATCTTCGAATAGAACCTCTCAAAGATGGTTTTGTCCATATTAATGTCATAAGTATATCTGGTTCTGATTTTTAACATTTGATATATATTCTGAGTGTTAAGGTACAAGCAAAAAAAGAAAAGCTGGAGGAGGGCAGCTTTAAATTTAATGGTATACTCCCGGATAATTATTGGAGCAAACTGATAATTGAAGGGCCCCGCAGAGTTGTAGAAGAAAAAGAAGAGGGATAAATTAAGATGCAGTTATGCCGAAAAGTTGCAGTATCCACACCATAATTTTTTCCAGCAATGTCTGATGCATCAGAGGCATGCTGACAGGTAGCGGATCCGACCAGTCGCTCTGGGCACCATTTTCATCTTTTGCTTTGACCTTTATTTCGTAGTTTCCTGTCTCGGTCCATATGTGGGATGTATTTGCTTCTTCCCCGGAGTTGTACGGCCCCATCCATCCGCTGTCTGTTCCATCACCCCAATCAAATAAATAATATATCCGGTCCCCATCTGGGTCGGTGGTGCTGGCCGTATAGGTGTATTCCGTCCTCGATTTTCCTGAAGTAGTGCCCTCCGGCGCATCCGGTTTTTCGGGGGGCTGTGAATCGCCTGCAATCACAAGCGAAGGGTCACCGAAAGGCTGGGACTCTTCAACCGTTATATAATCGATTTGATCCATTACGGCGGTTGACATATACGTGGTGAGCGATTTGCTCCACAGCTCGCCAAATGTTTTCGTGCCTTCAATGTAATGCGTAGATAATTCCAGGCAAAGTTTTTCAACACCCTTGGTCGTGATATTCGTACCACCATAGGAGAGGTCGATATCTGTCCCACCAAGAAATGCGATGGCGCCGCCATTTGGATTTGTGATAAATGTCCACCCGAAACAATCACTCCTTATATCATATTTGCAGTGATAACATGCATCAGATATTACTACGGGAAGTTTATTTCCATTGGAGAGAGTATTGATATGTGAATTTCTATAAAATCCCGGCGGCATCCATACGTTTTCATTTTCATGGGGATGCGTGCCCCACAAATCCATATTACCATGGCCGTTGAAAAACACGAAGCCTGCACCATCATCGATTGCATCATTGATATCCGATGCTTGATCAAGTTTTCCATTTGATGCCCAGATTTTAGTTGGTGAAAAACCATCCATGATATCAAATACCGCTTTTTGGACATACTCGCCTTCGTCTATCTGTTCTCCATCTCCGGGCAGGGAATCCCCTCCGATGGCAACGATATTGGTAAACCAACTTTGCTTGTATGCCTCACCTGTTTCATATGCGATAATTTTGTTAACACATGTGGCAACCTCGTTTTCGTTTATGCATGCAAGCCTGCCGAGATAGATATCTGGATATAAATTCACTTCATCGGTATTGCCATGCCAGTCATATTCACCGAAGACACCGTTTTCATTGCTATCCCAGCTAGAGAAACTTCCATCGCTGTCATAAATATCGGCGTAGTACAAATCAGATAAAAAAACCCATTCATTGGGAGTGGAGTATAAATCAAAATCACCATAATAGATATGCGTGTATCTGCCGGGAAGCTGTTCTGCCCCGCCAACAAGCAAAACGAATCTTATGCCCCAATTTTCTATTGCATCTTTAATAAAATATTTGATTTTCTCCTGATTATCCCGACCTTGTGCCGGAAAATAGGTACCGCTGTATATCTCGTCAATCATCACAAGTTTTGTATATAGTCCCCTGTTATTTTTATGCTCTAACAGGGGTTGGAGCGCCGAAGAAAATATCTCGGGTGCGATGATAGCCATGTCATACTCTTCATTTTGCGGTAATGAATATTTTGCAGATAAAACAGATTCACTCTCTGAAAAAGTTGTGTTCATACCTGCAAGCGTTGAGGTACCCAGAAGTATTATACCAATTACAATTGTCATTACAACATTAATCTTAATTTTATCACCTCAATTTCTAAACCGATTGGGTGTATTTAAGACCACTTTCAAAAATTTGTGCATAATTACAAAATTTTATACCATTAACAGATAAAAGCGCTGAGGGAGGGATTTGAACCCTCGTGGGACCGAAGCCCCACAGGCTCTCCAGGCCTGCGCCTTTCCGAGCTGGGCTACCTCAGCATTCTATTTTTTAGTTTTTTTCCACATGGGCGGATACGTTCCCTTTCTCATGAGTACACGTGTCGTATTAACTGCAATGCCTTTATCTTTTTCCATCATGTCCCTTGTAGATATCATAGCTGTTCCTATTGCAACGCCCTCACCCTTCAGTGTTTTTACGGCAACTACAGTATCCTTCTTTATTCCGGTGTCGACCTGCAGCACCCCGGGTAGGGTGAGATAAGCCCCGTGGCATATTGCATCTACGGCAGAGTCCCTCACCACAACATATGGGAGGTGGATAAGTAAATCCTCCATGGGCAGTATAATATTTTTTATTTCCTCATCATCCTCTTCCTTCCAGAAAACGTAAGCATCAAGTACATCATGAAGCGTGTGGGCATCCTTTTCCTCGAAAACGCCTCCTCTTGTCCGCCTCAACTCATGCATGTGGGCATCGCATCCAAGCTCCTTTCCGATATCATCACACAAAACCCTTATGTATGTCCCGCCCTCGCATCCCACTTTGAACAGTACATCCCTTCCTTTTATTTCGAGAATATCAAGATAATAAATCTCCCGTTCCCTCTCAACCCGCTTAACGGCGGCCTCTTTGGGCGGCGTCTGCCTTATTCTTCCAACAAAATGGCTGCACACCTCTCTTATTCGCCCCTCGTCCGCATCGCCTTGAAGGCGCATGACAGTCATGTATTCCTTGCCAGCAGAATGAAGCAAGCCTATTGCCCTCGTGGCATTCAAAAGCGCAACCGGCAGAATGCCCGTAACATTGGGATCAAGCGTTCCTCCGTGCCCTGCCTTCTCCACCCCGAAAATATCCCTTACCCATGCACTGACCTGGTGAGAAGTCGGACCTGCCGGCTTGTCGATGATTACAACGCCGTTCTCAATCAACTCCCCAATGCTTCTCTTTGACGGCTCCTTCCCGTAACTGGGATTTGTCTCAGCCTCTGCCCTTATAAGCCTTCTCCGTTTTTCATGAAGCATTTTCCGATAAATGGGATGCATGTTATAAATTCTTTGTATGAGAATGTAAGGCTGCCGTAATCCTGCAGGTTATCCGTCCATGGGATACCATCTGCAGTCCTTTTTGTTCATCGGGCATTTGTGTTTTGTTTTGCATGGGGGCCCTGCATTCTCGAAGATTACCGGGGCAACTTTCCTCACCAATCCAAGCATTTTCCAGGCCAGTGCACGAATTTCCCACTGGGCATGCAGACAGCATCTCAATTCAAAAAAATTCAAGAGGGAGCGGGCATTCATGGATACCATTATCTTTGTGCACGCCGCATTTGGCAGGACATAACGGGCATCCTCCACAGGCACCTTCTCTCTAAATTCATCATATATATGCCATAGTTTCCCCATTGTATCTATATATTCCCGCTCCATGCCCGCCGCTTTGATTGAAGGAGGTGTGACGTATTCGATCTCGCTCTCAACATAACGCTGTGACTGCTGAGAGTATGATGCAATGCGATGTCTTACAAGCTGGTGCGTGAGTGCACGGGAAACACCGGATATTGCGAAGGTAAAATAGGCATGCTCGATAACGCTTTCGTGCCCCATTTTTATCACATGCCTCAAAATGTTTCCGAGTTGCTTTTCATCGCCCCCCCTCAACTCTTCAATACTACTCTTGGAATGGGTAAGTTTTGCAGCCATAGCGGATAACATCTCACCGCCGGGCGTATATGCCAGCAGTTCAACTTTCAAAGTCACTCCCTCTCCCTGATAAGGTCAAGCAGCCCGAACGGTCCGTCTATTCTGGAAAGTTCCTTCTTTTCTATCACCGGGATGCCCTCAATGTTCTTTTTTGATGAAGATTTGATTAAGAATACAGAATGCCTCTCAACCACTTTGGATATGTTTGACATTATGCGTGCCCTTTCGGCAATCCTTTTGCCACTCACTCCCACCAGAAGCAATTCATCCACAAGCTCGGATAAAGCATTGAACGGGGAACGCAATGTCGGCAAAATCGATATGCCCATTGATTCCATCAGCGAAAGCATGTCGTCGTTAATGCTTTTCCCTATTTCCAGCTCATAATTGTCTATGAAATCAATCATATCAAGGGGTTTCAGAATATCCTCCCCGAGAAACGAATATATCCTTTCCGCCACCTCTACCGTTGCCCTCTCCCCCCGCTCATACATCCTTATGGTTCTTCTCGATATGCCTGCCGCTCTTGCAAGCTGACCCAGGGAAATGCCTTTTTCCTCCCTCAATTCCCTTATTTTATCCCCGTCGAGATTTACATAGAATCCTCCCGGGGCAGCGGTCACTATGGGCATTACTCCCCGGAGACATTCATTCAGGGTTTCATAAGTGATTATAGGGACTCTGTATCTGTAGTATAACGTTTCGTTCTCAAGCGCACCGGAACTTGTCCTATTCCCTATAAGAAGCGGAACGGCCTCGAGATACTTTGCAAGAAGCAGGATTTCCTTTGCAACATCCTCACTGAGGGCATCTATATTATTGAGCACCTTCACGACAAAAAGAGTGTTATCCCTCCTTGCAACGAAGTCGAAGCTTGAGGGGCGGATTGTACATGTATCCGAAATATAGAACCCAGCCCGTGCTAACAGGTCTCTTGTATCTGCAAGCAGTTCCTTTTTCATCAAACTAAAATACTCCCTTCGTATATAAAAAATTTGTGTGGCTTGGAATAGACGACACCGACTCGAGAGACGGTATGTGTACCACCCATCTGGCAGGAGACATAATAAGAGAGTTGAATAGGCACGGCATGAATATAATAGGAATGCCCAGGCTTGTGAGACTCAACCCGAATATCCCGTGGAAGACTAGGGGCAACGGGGCAATCGCCATCCAATTCGGGAGGGGCGGCGGAAAGAAAAAGGAAATCGGATATATCGATGGAAAAAGATACTGTTACAGCAAAAAAATATCTGATGGAAAAGCAAGTGTCGATGAGATAATGGATGCAATTGATAAATTGGTCAAAAAGAAAGCAATGCTGGATAATGAGCAAACGAACCCTGGTCTTGTAATTTCGAAAAAAAAGCCGCCGTACCGACTGTACAAAAAAGCCGTCAGAAGCATAGTGACCGTCAACGAGGTGAGAGACATACTGGAGTCAATGAACGCCTCATATATTCCTTACAAGAATGGAAGGGGACTCATAGGGGCATCATCGGCAATATCATGGCGTCCATATGACAGAACTTACGAACTTATAACCTACAGAAACGGAGGGAAAAGATGGGTCGATAAAGAGTCGGTAAAAAAAATGGATAAGATACTCAAAAAAACTTTTGATAACTATGATTACAGGAACAAACATGTCCAGATAACGCCGAATTCCCCCTGCCCTATTATGTACGGCATACGGGGGGATGATGAAAACGAGCTGCCGGAAGCCATGAATATTGTAACATCGGGAAAAACAAAAAGATGGCTGCTTTTCAAAACCAATCAGGGAACCGACGAGCATCTGCAGAGGAAGAAGATAAAAGATGTAAAACCGTATGAATCAGTAATAGTAACAGGAAAAGTCTGCCGGGTACCCAGAACCATAAAGGGGGGGCATGTTATTTTCTCCATCTGCGACGACAACGAAATAGAATGCGCTGCCTACGAGCCCACCAAAAATTTCAGGATAAATGCAATGCATCTCTATATGGGAGATAAAATAACAGTGTACGGGGGGGTGAGGAAAAAACCCATCACCCTCAACATTGAAAAAATGAAAGTACACGAAACGGTGGAAATAACAGAGAAGAAGGAAAATCCCGTCTGCAAAAGGTGCGGCAAACACATGAAGTCGATAGGAAAGGGGAAGGGATACCGCTGCATTAGATGCGGTATGACTGCAGAGGAGGGAGATGCTGTTTTTAAAAAAGTGGAAAGAGAGATAAAACCGGGATTCTATGAAGTACCGGTCGTGGCAAGGAGGCATTTGTCAAAGCCTTTGAAAAGGTTTATGCCGCCTCCAGATAAATATTGAATATTGTGCCTTTCTTTTCCCCATTTTCCATTCTGTCTGTCAGTTCTATCAATCCCCCGCAACCCTCCACCATTTTTCTGACCAGATAAAGACCCAGACCACTTCCCGGGCTTCCCCTCCTCTTTATTCCCGGTCTGAATATCTCCTTTTTTATCTCATCGGGTACGCCCTTGCCGTCATCCTCTATCGAAATTCTATGAAAACTCTTTCCATCCTTCTTTTCCTTGCTGAAATATATGGAAATGTTTTTGCAATCAGAATGAACGATGGCATTATGTATAATATTGGAGAAGATGCTGTCTACCAGTGGACCTACCTTTGCCACGGCACTGGATTTCTTATAATTTATTTTAACCCCAAAATCCTTGGCTTGCTGTAAATTCGTCTTTATCGCGTTGGACATACTTTCGTTGATGACTATCGGAGAAATATCGGTCCCCCCTTCTGCCACACGCAGTTCCCTCACCTTTTTGATGAGGTCGGTGCTCGCTTTTACAGCATTTAAAGCATTGGATACAAGACCCGCCTGCTCCGAACCAAGATTTGTGCTATTCAGAATTTCAAGGTTTCCCTGCACAACCATATTTCTGTTGGCAATATCATGCCGGAGAAGTGAATTGTAGAAATCCTTCTCTACCTCCGCCTCCACCTTTCCGGTAATATCTCTGTATACGCCGAAAATTCCTGACTGTTTACCGTCCACAAATACAGGAGCGCTAAGCACCGAGACAGACACCAACGAACCATCCTTTCGCTTCCTGACAGATTCCAACATTACGGTTTCCCCGCGAGTGACTTTTTTTGTAATGCCCCTTCCCTCATCTTTTTTTTCATCGGGAAGTACAAAGTCATCTATGTCTTTTCCTTTTATCTCGTCCAGACCATATCCAAATAATTTTGTAAACGAAGGATTTAAATCGATAACCCTGCGATTTTTATCAAGCGATGCAATTGCCTCGGGGGAACTCTCGAATAATGCATGGAAATATATTTTCTGCCTGTTTAACTCCTCCACGATTTTTTTCCGCTCTGTCACATCCCTGATAGTTATGAAACCCCCTATTATTCTGTCATTCCATAATATGGGAGAAGTATTTACCTCCGCATCAATTATTTCATCTTCGCGTTTAAGCCCAATTTCGAGACCGGTTACTTTTTCGCCTTTCATTGTCTTTTTGATTGTTTTTTTAAGGTTGTCTTGGAATGCTTCAGCAACAAAAATTTGAAATTCCTGGCCTATTATCTTTTTGTTGGACACCCTCACCATTTCGGAAAAGTGGGAGTTTGCATAATCTATGCCTCCAGAGGAATCAACAATGCATATTCCCTCGCTTGCGGTCTCTGCCAAAATTCGAAAGTCCACTTCTGCAGCAGTTTCAACCGGCAGCTTGAATTTCAGTATTGCATATGAAAGCGTAAAAGCCATCACCATATCTATGCTTGAGCCCACCGGGAACTGGGAAGTATTCATGATGACACTAAAAAATTCGTAACTCACAAAAGAAAGAATACTGGAGACAGGCACTGCAATAAGAACGAAGAGACTCTGGTATTTCTTTATACCGGCACTTTCACGGTAATACCTGAAGATTAAAAAGGTGGAGAATATTATAAGTACCAAGGCAATCAAGTCATTTACATACAAGAGAGGGCCGTACACAGGTTCTATACCAAAGCCCTTGGGTGCCACTCCCTCCACGTAATAGACGGAGAACATGGAAAGCAACAAAAAAATTGTAGGACCGTACACCAAAGGCAGCCATATTCTGGTTTTTAGATAGCCGGTATATAATACGGTAAAATGAAAGATAAGAGGAGCAATGAGTATTAATCCTGCAGCACCAATTTTTGCCAGCAGCAAGGCATAAGAGTTGTTCTCCCCTATAACATTTATCAAAAGGATGCTGATATTCCATAAGAATATGTCAAGACAAAATACCGATAGTACAGTCACATACGGCTTCCTTGGCTTTTTTATAAGCAAGTAAAAAATAATGGATGGCAACGAGATAATAGCCACTATAGATGGTACAAGATATATCAATTCCGTCATTTTAGAGATAAACATCACTTAATTGATATAATAAACTTTATATTTTTTTCAACAGGGTGACATGCGACATAGTAGGGTACAAAAAATCGATAGTTTTATATACGAAATTAACATTATCAATATGATAGCAAAAAGATAGCAAACTGGGGGGAGGACAAATTAGCTCTCTACTCCAGGTGGTTGAAATGCCGCCTCTCCCCCCGCCCCTTTCAAAATTTTTTATCAAGGATTATTAACAAGCCTACCCAGTGTGTATAAATTAAAATAGAGGCCCGAGCCGGGATTTTCAAGAGGATGCGAGAGATTAAAAAATCCGCTGGCATTTCCTCTTTTGAACCCGAGACAAGGGATCCACAGTCCCTTATGTTACCGCTACACCACCCGGGCCATAATAGGGAATGGAGATTCCTATTTTATATTTTGGCTAGAATACAACTGACTTAGCCAGAAGGAATAGGACAAGGAGGAAAACCCACTCACCATCCAAAAGGATGCCATAATGCGTCTTCGGTATCTCTGCTCTCCTTGAAAAATAGAGAATATAAAAGTAGCCATATAGCATGCAAAAAACAAAAACAGGTATATACAGAACAAAAATAGAATTATAGAAAGCAAATAAAATCCAGGGTATCAACAGGGTGTTCATTGCAATAAGTAATATTCTCGTGTTCTTCAACCCCAATTTAACAGGTATTGTTTTCACCCCTGCCCCCACATCCCCCTCCATATCCCTAACATCAAACAGGACAGTATTTATCATTCCCTTTACAAAAATAAACAGGAATATCATGGCAACAAACAACCCGTTGAAATGAAAAACTGCCGGCAGGAGCGAAGCTTCCATTGCCCATGAAAGCGACACTGTAACATTCTTGCCTATGAAATAATCCTTGAGACGAAAATCTCGTATTCTTGCACTGTAAAATATACCGAAAGAAAGCGGGATTAACAACACGATAATGCTGAGCGGGCTTGTCATACTCCCGAACAACAAAGCTGCAATGTAGGATAATATGGCTATGAGAATCAAACCATTTCTCCCACTCACATAGTATTTTTCCCTCTCTGGAAAGTTCAGAGAATCTTCTTTTTTATCTGTCAACAGATTGAGATTATAAATACCAAATGTCACCAGAAAAGCACTGATAAGACACACATTGATATCAACACCGTAAAGTAAAAAGGTGATGAAAGCCACAGAAAAACCACTTAATGCTACGTTTATAGGTGAAAATAACAGCAGCGAAATGAATTTTCTGAGACAAGCAGCACTATATTCAGGTATCGCCCAGTTCCAGCTTCCTCGCCCGGCTCTTATAATATTCAAATAGCTCTCTACCCCAATTTATCGCCCCTTTCTCTCTACTCACTAAATCGTGAGAAGCATCATATATCCCATCCAGTCCAAATAGCCCCAATGAAAATACGGAATTGGTGACCGTGAATGCCACCCCGATATCTTCATTAATTTTCCAGATGGAAATATCTTTGTTTTCCATTATTCCCTCAAACCCTTTCCTATCTTTATCAATAAGTTCCGCTAGAACGTCTTCCGTCAACACCAGATTTACTTTTGCCCCACCCTTCAACAATTTTTTTATTAAGGAGACAAAAGCGTCCACGAATATTGGTGAAACACCGAAAAATTCCCTTGCCTTTCTTGTAAGTTCCATGTAAATAGTCAGGGTTTTGAATACATCTCTAACGCCGGATGTAAATATCTTATAATCCTTGATCTCACCAATCCTGCCCAGAAACTCCTCTGGAATGCCCTGTATATCATGTGTAAGCCAGAAACCTTCATCCTTTCTAATGACTGCCAGGGTTCCTATCGTGTCTGATAACTTTGAACAGATAATATTTCCTATAGATGTAAGATGATATCCATCCTCCTTCTCTACCAGCATCTGTTCTCTTTCCAAATCTCTTGCAGCATGTATGACAGTCGATGAGCTAACCCCTATCTCATCGCGCAGTTGCCCTGATGTCTTACATCCTTCCCCTATACTCAGCATCACCTTCACCCTCACATTCGAAGAAGTTATGAGCTTCAGGAGGTCGCCCGCTTCCTCATACATGGAATATTCCTTCCTCCCCATATACTTCAATATTGCTTTCTGGTATTTATAATATTCGAAGCTGTATATATTGCTAACGATTGACAAAATTGTCCTGAGAGAACAACCGCTATCTGTAGGGCAGAGTAAAAAAGAAGATATTTCCTTCTTTACCGCCCTCAACCCATATCCTCCCACCATGATGCTCCACTATCTTTCTGCATATCGCCAGACCGACCCCTGCGCCGCCGTACCTCCCTCTTTCATGCAGACATTCAAAAACGTCGAATATACGCATGTAATCTTTCGGGGGGATGGATATGGCATTATCCTCAAAAATAAAGGTACAGCCGTCTTTATTACCTCTGGATTTTATACTGACTGAAGGATTTTGACTACTGTTAAATTTTATAGCGTTTTCCATTAAATTCGTAAAAAGTTCCTTTATTTCCCCTCTATTCGCATTTATCACCGGCAGGGGGCCACTCTTCACAGTACCATTTCTTTCCCTGATAAACGTGCCCATTTCCGCACATGCCTCCAGAAAAACTTCATTAAGATTAACTTCAGATTTGCTTTCATCCCGCTCGATTCTCGATAGTTTCAACAGGCCATCTATCATATCATTCATTCTCCCAGCCGCAGACATCATTCTCTTCAGGTATTCATTTCCTCTCTCGTCAAGTTTGTCTCCGTACTCATCGGCCAGAAAAGCACCAAAAACTTTTATGGAACGCAACGGCTCGTATAAATCATGGGAAATGACGTACAAAAACTTCTCCATTTCATCTTCCGTTTTCACAGCAAATAATCCCTTTGGTTATTTAAATATTGGCGGACTGTAATAAATATATATCAAAAATGAATGTGCAACCATGGTAAAAGGCAGTATGGATAAAATCGTGGCTGGAATACTCATTGCAGTGATTGTAATTGCAATAGGTGTCTTTGCATATTATAGCCTCTCAAAAAACGAAAAGGAGAGCGCCATCCTAATAGTCTCTTACGAAAACGAAAAATATAGTTACAGCATTTCGGATTTGAAAAATTTGGATGATTTTTCTGGAAGTGGCGGCTACATAACTTCTCATGGTTTCATCAGGGGTCCGGAAAATTATACGGGCGTTAGAATAACAGAACTTCTGGGTAAAATTGACGCTACCGGCGATTACAAACTAGAGGTCATTGCCAAAGACAACTATTCAGTGAACTACACCATTGATGAAATCGAGGGCAATGTAACTGTTTACGATATCTCCAGGAATGAAACGGTTACGGGCGGAGTAACAATGATTCTGGCATATGTTGAAAATGGAAATTACAATTTTGATGATGGCCCACTGCGAATTGCCTATGTCAACGACCAAGGGGCGATAACGTCCTCGAAACTCTGGGCAAAATGGGTAGTGGAGTTGAAAATTATTGATGATGAATAAGCGACTCCGCAACTTCCTTCAATTTGGGTAAGACATCATACTTCCCCATCTCCGAAGGATTTATCCATTCATATTCAGTATGCTCCCAGTCAATTTTTACAATATCGGTATTTGACCTGAAAAGGAAAGGATGAACCGTCCATGTCTTTCCCTCGGTCTTATCAAAAAAGGTGATGGGCTTCCCTTCTTTTTCCAGTTTTACACTACCACCGAATAACCCCGTCTCCTCCTCTATCTCTTTCATAGCCCTCTCACACATGATGTCGCCTTCCTCAACATAACCTGAAACACATGCCCATTTTCCCTTATGCGTGCCAACTCTGTTGCTCCTCTTCAACAGAAGCATCTTATCCTCATAGAGAATTACACATGTTACCACGTCCGGCATTTCATCACCTTATTTTCATTGCCAGCCTGCCATTTGATGCGATGGTGTTTATTATTTCCTTGCCCTGCTTGCTATTCCTGTTTATTTTTATGCTTCCCTGCTGGGAAAGGCTGCCGGAGAGTATGGTTCTGCCGTCGACAGTTACATCCACTCCCGTGCCCCCATATATATCGCCAACCTGGAGTATAATGAAATTCTTTCTTTTCAGCACGGATGGCACAATATCGGATGATGAAGCAATGGGCTGCACATTTAATTTTATACCTGCCTCATCCTCTATTCTCGATATGGTCTTACCTGCCTTTCCTATTATGCGGGGGATGCTCCGCTCCTCGACATATACAACTGCCGAGTTACCTGACTTCATCTTCACATCTACTGAACCATCGACATATTTCTCAATTATGGAACGAATTTGCCCCTCAGCAAGCCTTTCCACCGAATTTTTCGGTTTTTCACCCTCAATAGGCATCACCACCACCTGCTCCCCGTAGGAATATATCTCGTACAACTCCTTCTTTGTGTGGAAATCTCTCACAAGTATGACCGGGCGGGCGAGGTCGGCATCCTCCATGCCCGATGGCAATTTAACCATGAATTCCATCTCAAGTATCTGTTCAATTCTCCCGCCTTTGATGTGTATGACTGTATCGGCAACCTGAGGAATCATGCCCAACTCCACCCTCCCTATCAGACGCTGTACCGCATCTATGGCACGGTTTGCATGTGTCACGCCGATAAGCCCTATTCCCGCAAGTCTCATATCGGCGAATATACGGAAATCCTCGCTTTTTCTCACTTCATCATAAACAACAAAATCAGGCCTTACCAGAAGAATGATATCCGAGGTTAATTCCATGTTATATTCGAGAGGGGCATACTGTGTTATCTCATCTCCTACCTGCAAATCCCTGGGACTTTCCATGGTCTTGATAACGGCATTTTTATCCCCCAGATAATCAGCCACCGCCTGTGCAAATGTCGACTTGCCTGAGCCAGGAGGCCCGGAAACAATTATGCCCCTCCTGTAATCCGCCAGCCGCCCCCTGGTTTCCTCATCGAGTTCATAATCATCTATCGACAGTTTTATGACGGGACGCGTTACCGTTATTTCGAATCTGTCGGAGAATGGCGGACGGGCTATCACCACCCTCATTGCTCCCAGCTGCACGACCGTAACTCCTTTTCTCTCGATTTCTATGAAACTGTCCTTTTTCCTTTTGGCCGCTTCTATTATCTCCCTGCTCATCGCCCCCATCTCTTTCTCCTTTAGCCTCATTTTCCCGACATTTATAATTTCAAAGTTACCGGGTTTGCCTTTTTTTGCACGCGGTACACAACCTTCCCTAAGGTGAACACTCATAGTACCATCATCAAAATATCCTTCTACCTGCAATTCTTTAATTTCCTGCTCGGGACGGATATAACGGGTCTTGAGACCTTTCGCCCCTGCCACATGTGCCTGCAACCGGTCAGAGGTAAAAAGCACCGCACGGCTTTCTTCGGATATCCTTCTTATTTCCGCATCTATTTCGCTTGGATGAGATATTTTTTCCGGAGGGGGCCGCTCGCCAACAAAATGGAGATTTATCTTACCTTCCTGATGAAAAACCTGAAGTTGGATTATTTCATCCAGGCCGCTTATGCCGCTTTCAAACCCTTCACTTGCCTGGTGCTCCAGTTCCGCTATGACCGCCTCGGGTATCACTATGTCGATGTTTTCGAGTTCGCCGGCCCTGATAAGATTTGTTATTCTTCCATCGACGATTACGGAAGTATCAGGAACTATTTTCATTGATTGGCTTAACGCCCCTCAAATATAAAACTATTACTGATGTAAAAACAATGACTGTTATGGGCCCGGCCGGATTTTCGAACAAACTTGCGAGGAAGTGTGACTTGCCTGTAAGTCTGCATTCGAACCGGCGACCATCTGGTTATGAGCCAGACGCTCCACCTGGCTAAGCTACGGGCCCTCAAAACCCATATCTGAATCAGATATATAAAAAATTTGTATTGGTATGCCTGCCTTCATGAGATTTATTCGGATTTGATAAAAAACTGCTTCCACTTCCGGAATATGCCGAGTAGTCTATTTTTTCTTTTCAGGAAAAAAGCAGCCGTCATGCATACGGCAGCTATTAAACTCAGGTAAAATCCAAGACCAGGTCCCCAACTGCACGATATGCCAGCCTTTTCCTGGATTCCCGGTACAGATATATCCAAATTGCCGTTACCCGAAAAGCTACCCACCCCGATGTTGGTTACTTGAGACATTGTGTAGAAAAAGAGTAAGACCGTGATAAGTACCAGTACAATGCTTACGACGGATAGGACGGATGAGATTTTTTCCGTCCTGTTTTTTATAGACATACTCAGGGCAATGCTTACACATGCTGCCATTAATAACACAACGAGTACATCGAGCGCCATAGTAAACTCCGGCGGAACGAGGCTCACCTCTCCACCGATAACCGATTGTGATGTTGTCAGCGTAACTATCTTGGACGGTACCAGTAGTGTTTTTGTATTTGTTGATATCATCCCGTCATCCCCTCTTAAAGTCCACCAGGGCGAAACAATTGCCGTTATTATAAGGGCAAATGCAAGTAACTTCACGCCGACATGGATATCCTTCTTCCACAAAACAAATAGAACAGAGAAAACAGCAATAGCGATACCCAGATATGTTACCATTATATGTAAAGAAGATTTTTGCGAAGTTACAACATCGAGCGACTTATCTCCTCTTATATCTATTTTTTGCATGGCTGTCTCCCTGCCATCCGTAAATATGTGCATTTCGTATTCCCCCGGCGGAACGAAAACCGTTGCTTTCCCATTCCGTCCAATCTCTGTTGCAATATTTTCCCCTCCCCTTTCCAGAAATATTTTTCCTTCTTTAAGCTGCATTCCATGTGAATTCATTACGTCGATATCTATGGCAAACTCCGCCGGGAACGTCAGCCCGAGCACCTTATCCCCGCTGAGAGAGATATCCTCCTCGATAACAAATGACTTGTAGCTCATCCTGAGGTCATAGTCTGCAGGATAGAGATTAATAAACATATACTTACCGTTTCCCTGTTTTTCTGCAGATATGGGAGTCGGTTTAACCATTTCATCACTTGTAAGCATCGGGCTGATGTCAACGGCAGGGGGCATCCCCCAGGTATCCTTCACGTTCAGTTCAAGCTGGTACAAGGAAATGCCGAATGTCTTTTTCAGCGGCAATAAACGACGTGCCAGAGACAGACGAATTTCTTTTTCCTCGACCAGAAAGCCATGATATATGACCTTTAATACATATGAATGAGGGAGGGAGTAAGGAGCCTTCAGACGGGCACTTCCGTTTTTATCTGATAATGATTCTGCTATCGTCACATCGCCTTCAGTCAATGAAAATTTCACATTTTCAACTCCGTTTTCATTCTGGTCTGCAATAGATGTCTGCAGTTTTCCTTCAGGTCTGCAACATACATGAACAGAAGCATTTTCCTCCATTTCAATGATTTTAAAACCGATGTATTGTCTCTCTTTTCCAAAGAGCGGGTTTTCTTTGTATACCTTTATCAAATATTTTCCTTCCTCCAGACCTGGAAAACAAATCTTTTTGAAGAGCGAAGCATTCCTCCAGTCAAAAAGCCCCAATGCAATCTTTACCTTTTCAACCAGGCTCGTGTCTTCAAAATCAAGCTCCATGCCTTCGGAGAGCGGGAGCCTTCCTATCGACCCGGATGACGAAAGACTGCCGGCTTTGTAAAGCTCTGCATATATGTATGAAATGTTTTTTCCTAAAACTGCAGAGAGTGTGGAACCGAGCGGAAGCGACGGAGCAAGATGTACGTAGGTGACGAGAGTATACCTGTCTTTTTCCTGCTCTTTGGACACGTTCCCCCTGTAAATCGGCCTACCTCCCACCGCCGCCGGGTATATTTCAGATTCCTTATCCACGGCTTCATACCCTTCGGTTTCAAATGTAATAAACTCCGCATTAAACGCCACGTTCATTCCCTTGGGCAGGGAAGTGTCATGTTTCCCGCTTTCATATGAATTTCTGGTTGCAAAGACATCGCCGCTATCTGCCTCGAGACCGGGAAGTTTTACGTGCTGTTTGGTGGATGCCTTAACCTGCAGCCCGTCTTCTTCCCCTTCCAAAAATCCGGTGATTGACTCAAACACCAGACCGTGTGCCTTTCCGGTTGATGGGTCGTCCATACACAGCCATGCTCTGCTTCCAATATCGGCATCACTCGCTGTGGAAAGAACCCACTCCTCCTTTTCAGTGTTAGGGTCTGTTGGAATCAAATATTCTTTGATACTATTGTCCTCGCCGTAGAAGTGGAGTGATGGGAGAATATTTCCGATATTCATCTTGTCAATAGTTGCGCTTCTGGCTTTGAATGTAGCCAGGGAAGCATAGGTAGGATCTCTTTGCTGGGCTCCTTTAATCTCTGTTGTTTCAAGTACTTCGTGGTAAACATTTACGTTCAAACGTTTGGCTAAGGTCGGGCAGTAATAATAGGTGTAGATATTATCGGTTTTTATTATGCCTTCCGGAGAAACGCCCCCTATTCTCAGCCTGACCATAAGATTTCCGTCTACAAGTATTGACTTAGATATATCGGTAGCCATTGACGTTCCTGCACTTTCTTTTTCCCCGTCGATATTGTAGCTCATATAGAATGCAGCAATTTGATCTGAATTTACCGTTTCAAATTCCGTAGACTCCGGCTTGAGTTTTATGACGGAATTTGACATACCGTTTCCAAGCAATATTCCTTTCTGGCATACCCCGTAGACGATATACTCTCCCTGAATAATCTTGTAGTAATCAAAATCAATTTTCTGTCCGGAGATGGGTTCATAGAAATAGTGGGTGTCTTCAATGGATAAATGGTCATCGTATTCCGGTGAATCGGTTTCAGAACCGTCATACAAAACATAATATGTTTCCTTTCCGTCAGCATCTTCGGGGATAAGAAAAACCAGACTGCATGCCGTAATATGAGAATTATCGCCGTGCTCCAGGTCGTAAATCTGGGATTCCAGTTCCGTCAAGCCAGACCCAGCATCATAACCTATGCGAATAGAATGTGCTGTTTCGTCCTCTGCCCAGCAGGGATGACCGAACTCCACGCGCATGTCAACCGGCTGGAATTTTGCTTCCTCCAGACCCGTACCTATCGGGACTGCCAATTCTTGCTTAAAAGCCAGGTCATCGATACTTTTTGTAACGGTTTCCCCTGAAGAAAATACATTGCTGCCAAAGGATGAAAAAAGTATGGATAAAGTGATCGTGTACAATAAAAGAGGTCTTATCGAAAGTGCCATACATGCAGGATAAGTTTTAGCACAATATAAACGTTTTTAAAATGCTTTCTAACGCCGGGCACTACCGTCAACAGTGCAATCTCAATCTGTTCATACAAACAGGAATACCAGAGGCACCAGCATAAATGCAACGCCCAGGATAGCTATTGCCAGCCCTACCTTCCCGAGTTTGTATTTTTCCGGCAAAACCTTCTGGCTCAGGTAGATTATGCCTATGCCATAAATAATTACACCGATAACCCCTATGAACATAAGGGTCAGACTCAGCACCAATATGACCGACAGCCCCCAGCACATTAGTATGGCAAGCGGTATGCCGAGCGATAGTATATATATCATCAGGTAAAGCATGAATTTTTTGTATGGAAGGCGTTCCATATGCCGACTGATTTTTTTCGCAGTTTCGTAGGACATCCTTGATGCAGCCTCAAAACCAGCGTAAACCGTACCGAACAGCGCAAAGATCACACTCACCTGAAACAGCGGTTTCAACCAGTCTGCCATGCGCGTGAATATTACCAGCTGCTCCTGGATTAATTTTGTATCTGATGGAAGGACATGACTATCTCCGAGCAAGTACTTGCCCGCAATCAAATAGGATGCGGATACAAGCGACACAATCACAAATGCGATTGCCAGGTCTACAAGGATGGGCTTCAGCAGTATGTGTGATTTCTTTACTTCTGCGACATCATCGGGCAGATACGTTATTTCCCCCTTTTCCCTGAACATGCGGAAAAGTTTTTGTGAAAAGCCGTCCGGATTTTCCCTGCCCCTGAAAATACCCCATTTTTTGACTTTAATCCAGCCCATATACCCAGCAAGAGGGATGATAGTAACGGTGAGAGTGCCCAGATAACCCAGCATGACCAGAGAGATAGGGGTTTTAGTTACCGAAGGATAATTTGCTGATGCCCATGCAGGATAATTCTCGGGAATATGCATCCCTATAGTAAAAAAATTGGGCAGTATCTCCAGAATATCTGGTTTTATCCACACAATGGATGCGACAGCCCCTATTGCCAGCACCGCCACAAAAAACGCCTGAGTGTATTCGAGTAGTCGATATCTGCCCAGCAGTGCCAGCGAGGCTGCCAGCAGGCAGAAGGATATACCCCACACCAGATAGTGACCCACTCCGAAAACCCATGCCAGCGATTGACCCAGCGTGGTTATTATCGCTGCCGCAAACATGGGAATGAAAATGAGCATGATAACGATGAACAGCCAGTTAAGCCAGCCCTTTTTTGTTTTAATCGAAAACATATCCATCGTGCTGATGCCGGAAAGCATGATAAATCTGCAGCTCACATACGCTATGATATACGAACCGATATTGATTGTAACCAGCCATAGAAGCGAAAAGCCGGCCCATGCCCCAATCTGGGGACCGAGTATGATTTGCCCCTGACCGATGGTCATCGATGCCAGCACGGCGCCGGGCCCAAAAAAAAGCAGGTAACGAAGATATTTTTTAACCGACGGCTTTGCCGTTAAAACCTCATCAGGCTCAGAGAATGAAATAACATCTGCCATGATAACGGTGAATCCACTCCCACTATTTTAATTTGTATACTTGTATTGGATTTTTGCATTGGTAATTTATGCGATACTTAATTCAAGTGGCACTTTAATGATATTTTACCGATATATTATCTGACATATTATTGCATTAATTATTACATTACATCGTTTATGCTGTCTTCAGTTTTCCAAGAATCGGCTCGTATACAATTCCCCTGTCCATGAGAGCTGCCAGAGCCTCCTCGACGAGATTTCTTTCCAGTCCTCCTTTTTCCCCGTTATCCACTATTTCATCCCAGAGCGCTCCTTCATCACCCTCGCACTGCTTCACAATCTCAAGGATTTTTTTCTCCGCCTCTCCGAGTTCCTTCACATATTCTATTTTCCCGGATTCAAAATGAGATAATGCCTCACTTATCAGAAACTGGTAATGCTCGACATCAACGTCTTTGTAAACAGACAATGCCTCGACAACGCCCTCAGCCGTCAGTTGCGGATAGCCAAGTTCCTTCAATTTATAGACGGACGGAGGATTCATTCCAATTGCCTCCTTCATAGCTTCCATCCTAGCGTAGGTATGTCTGCAGGTCTCGACAATCCAGTAGTCGCGGAGGATTGCATCAACCTCTTTTATCATTTCCGGGCGAACCGAAACAAAGATAGTGCCCTCTTCCGGCTCGTATGCCCTGGCTTTCCCCACCACGGCCACATAGCTCGGCGTCTCCGCCTGAGAGAGAAACGCCGCAGGCCCGGATTGGTACTGCCCTGCATATATGCTGTATATGCCCGTAGGGTCGGAAATATGTGCCCTCCACATCTCACCTTCTTGGGCGACGTTCTCCACATCGGTAAGCACACCGACAATGAAAAGCCGGTTTGCCTTTGCCCCCAGCGGCGTGATGACATAGGAAGGCGTTTTTTCCATCTCTCCCTTCAGGACATGGCTTGCCTCATTATATTCGCCTGCAAATACCCGCAATGCCGGCTCCCTCATTTCATCGCCTCCATTTTTGCCAGAATTTTATCTCTTTCTTCCTGGATTGCAGGGGTCACAATATCGGCATCCTGTACTATCACGGTAACACCGTAATCGTCTGATAAAGCATTACCCACAACATGGACAGGGTGAGCCACGAGCAGATTTTTTATGTCATTCTCCACCACACCTTCTTTCATCTCTTCCGCCCCCACAGTAGACCCTTTCACCTCTCCAATATCCGTCTTCCTTGCCACCGCCGGCACCTCACCGGATTGGACTGCCATTTTTTCATAACCGCCAAGTGTTTTCCCGGTCAATTTCTCCGTTGTATTCCTGTCAAATATGGCATTTACCGCTCCCGTCCCGTCATCCACAACTGCCTTTATCCTCAAATCGGGAATTCCCTCAACTTCCCCGTCGATAACACATACACCATCCCTTATCGCCCTCCTGCATTTGGGGCATCGGTAGATCAATCCAGAGCCTGCCTGTACTTCTATGATAACGCCTTCGATATTCAAATCCACCCCACCCCCCGCCTCCACGATTTTGTAAATGGAAATTTTTTCCTTTCCCACCATTTCCACGGGCATCACTTCATCCAGTTTCCCGACTTTTGCATTCTCGTCAAATACAAGCTGGGGGGTTCCTCTCCATGATTTTGTGTATGCCCCCTTTATCTCAACAACATCCCCCTCCTTTACATCAAAATTGCTCCACGATGTATATCTTATCTTGCCGGTTTTGTCGCCCATCAAACCCGTATAGACCTTCTTGCTCTCATCTCCGACATTCACATCCCGCTCCTCCATTGTCAGCAATTTTACCCTGACCTCGACATTTGAAAGACCTGGCTTCAGGTCTATTACAGTATAGTGCTGTGCCTTTCTCTTCACCAAATCAATGCTATCATCTGTTTTCTCCACCTCGGTCCACTCGGAAAAATTCAATCTTGGCTGCCCGCCCCACTCCCCCGCATACGCATTCTTTATCCTTACAACATCGTCCTGCTCAAGCCCAAAGTCCTTCCAGGCGGTGAACGACAGTACGGCGGTCTCATCGCCTATTAGCCCCCTGAATATCCTCTTCTTCTCGCCCTTGACATCGACCTCTCTCTCTTCAACGGCAACAATCTTCCCGAGCAAGCCAAGTCTCTTGTCATTGGGCTCAACACTCCCCAGCTTCTTTTCGCCCGATGAAGAAAAACCAATCCCCCCATACTTTTTAATAACCGCCTGCTTTGCCTGCTCAACCGGCACCCCGTACTCAATAAATTTCTTCAAATTGCCCTCCACATCCTCCTTGCTGGCTGCACTCCCGACAGCATTCATAATCTCATCAACCACGGTTCCCAAATCTTCGCTCATTTTGTTCACATTGAAATGGGCAAGCAGGTATAAAATTTTTGAGGAAGTATAAGGCATAAAGCAAGGCACAAACATGGAAAGCCTGCGGGGCTTTTGCCCCTCGAGGGTTCGAACTGCAACTTGCTTGGCGCAAATTGTGATTCCAAGCAGGTGCTTGAAAATCCCCCTCAGCAATTTTAATATCGAGAGAATTTTGCGAAGAAGAAATTGTATGCTTTTGCTGCCTGTAGCTAACTTCCTGCTTTCTGCATATACCATACATACCTATCCCTCACCAAACTGAATAGCAGTACGACAGCGGCACCGGAGAGCATCATGGAAAGTATCAGAAATGGCAAATCAAAGTTGTAGTGGGTGGCTGTCCAGCCAACGGCGACGGAGGTTGGGCTGCTGACGAGTATCATAATGGAACGATAAAATCCCAGTTTCCCGCCCCTTCCCCTCACCTCCCACCGGTGCATGAGATAGGAATTTGATACCAAAAAGATGCTGGTGGTGATAGAGAGGACAAAGCTTATGGTTAATATTGCTGGAAATGAGGAAAAGTGGATAAGCAAATTGATAGCTATTACTGCTATGAAAATAAGGAAAAAAACGATTGCTTTTTTGTTATATCTGTCCGATAAGGCACCTACCAGCGGCTTAAGAAGAAACCCGCCGAAGGACAGAATGGCGAAAGAAATACCCGCCTGCAGTTCACTGAACCCTTTGCTTTCAATGAGGTAAAGCGGGTAAAATGATGTGAATGCCATCCACGTGAATACCACTGTTAAATTCACCCCGAATACAAAAAGTGTGCTCTTGTCCCTGAAAACAGCCATGCCGTCCTTGAATCGCTCCACCAGCGATACTCCTGTAGGAAGGCGGGTGGACTCCTCCGAGAACAGGAAGAACAGGTAAACAGTGAAAAGACTGATGACTGCCCAGAGGAGAAAGAAGGCTCGCCAGTGAAACGCTGCAGCGATGACTGGAGCAATGATAGGCGTCAATCCTGCCATGGAGCCAAAGCTGGATTGAATACCCAGTGCTTTCCCCCTTCTTTCTCTGAACAGGTCAGACAGCATGGCAATTCCAGCGGTGGGGAAACTTCCTGCCCCGATGCCCAGCAGAATGAGCACGGAGAAAAACATGAATGCGTGAACGGACAAACCCAGCAGGAGATAAGAAACGGCAAACAACGCCATGGCTGCCAGGATTGTCACTCGCCTGCCCTTCACGTCAGATACAACACCGGACGGAAACTGCATCAGCCCATAGAAGAACCACATGCCGGTGAGTGCTAAACCAGCGGTAGTGTGGTCCATGCTAAAACTGGCTTCTATATCTACCAGCAAGGTGGAAATGCTCAGCCTTCCTGAAAGTACGAGAAACCAGCCGACGGAAGCGAAGATGAGGGCTATGTTCTCCTTGCTTATTTTTGGCATGTAGAGTGGGCAAATCATCCTACATTTTTAAAGTTATGGAATAAATTTAGGGAGTGATAAAAATAGTTATATGCCCACTTTGATTAAGTATTGAGAATGGATAAGGCAAAACTTGGTTCAAAAACCGCGAGAGAGGGATTTGCAAATGAAAAAGCCATTTGTGGGAAATTCAATAATTGGAAAGAAGATAAGGATGCAAAAAAATGGCTTAAAATAATGGGCTATGATACCAAAAAAATTAATTCTGTAGATGCAATTCAAATACCAAGTAGGATAAAAAAAAGTGATTTATATAAGTTTGAAGTTGGTGAAGAAGAGTATGAAAAGTTTATAAGATTCAAAAAAGCAGATGCCCAGATAAGAATTATAATAGACCTCTTGCGTAATAACGATTTTGAGCAGCGATTCACTTTCTGAAGTAAAATTTTGAAAAAAATCATATAAAAATAAATATCCCTTCGAAATAAGTCCATTAAATATGAGGGGATAAGA
>Ga0315549_1001243_pt1 | contig 26919 bp, 22 predicted proteins | sample SalMarSW160200MG_FD_203101 | JGI IMG/M metagenome (GOLD analysis project Ga0315549, IMG submission 203101) | Salt marsh sediment microbial communities from the Plum Island Ecosystem LTER, Massachusetts, United States - Salt Marsh Sediment SW1601-200 ... | reverse complement strand
ATTCAAAATACCTATCAATGAGATCCATATCAGAGCCATAACATTCTATTAATTCTGTAATTGTATCCTCTTTAGAATCTGGATCAAAAGGTTTTCTAAGATAATTAGAGCAATCTGTTATCATTCGTTTTAGACCTTCATTATCGGATGAGAAGAATTCATAAGCAGAGGCTACAGAATAATCTTCAATTAGTTCATTTTCAAAAATTTTATAGAATTCGAACAACTAACCTCTACTACTAAAAATACACTTATAGAAATATTAAATGTTCTAGGGCAATATGATAATCTTTTCTTGCCTAGAATAGGCGATCAAAAAGTTTTAGGATATGATACTATTTCACCGTTAATTATATCAAAAAATTTCTTTGATAAAGATATTGTACAAGTTATGTCTCTCTTTAATGAGTTAAATCCGACCTCAGACCAGCTTGCTGACTTATCATATTCGCGCCAAAAATTGTTTTACAGTACTTTTCATGAAATTTTGAAAAACTATCAGGGAGAAGATAAATTAATAAATAATTATTTATCTGCGACATTAGACGATAAAGAGACAGAATATCAACTTTTCTCATTTTCAGATATTCATTCAGAGAAATATACAAAGTCAGAATTTAAAGTTATTCAGGATTTAGAAAATATTTTACCATCCTTGCTTGGTTATAGGTTCTATACTCTTCTAAAATTAGGAATGAATTCCTTATATAAAGAAGAGAACTCTGTGAAATACCAACCACTTATATTTCATCATTCTGAATTGTGGGAGATCATGAATAGGCGGAAAATTAAATCAATCAATACTCAAAACATAGATTCTTTCTATTCAGATAATGAATTTCGTGATCATATTAAATCAATCCTATCTTGTGTTTTAGTTTTTGGACATCTTAATTTCTTTGAGGTTGAAGGGATAGGAAATGAAATAATATATTCTAAAGCAGGTAGTGCATTCATATCTAGATTAATAGATGGAGTTTATATTGCACCAACTTTTCAGACAAGGTATTTTGCACAATATGGATTTTTAAATGCTCAGTTCCTCAAAAAATTCTTCAATGACCAATTTTCTGATGATATTATAATCCAAAAAAATATCATTGGAAAGACGGCTATTATGAAAGGATTTGCAGAATTATTGAAAATTTTAATGAGTCCTGAGTTCATAGAGACCGCAGGGAATGATTTAGGAATTGAAGCTTTTGCTGAAAATCCAGAGGTATGGAGCCAAAAAAACTTCATTTATGCATTCTATGAGATCTTCGATCGGTTAATAAAGCCTGAAACTAGGATAGGTTCGACAAATAATCCAAGAGACCCAACAGATGTTCTGCTTCAAATATTTACTGGTAATAAAGAAGTTGGTGTGCATAGAATTGCAACCAATAACCTCCGAGGAGTAACTTCAACCTTCTGGAGAAATAGTAATTATGGGTCCATAGCAATTGATTATCCCACCCTTGTTCAGTTCTTTGGCACTAATTTTCATAAAATACAACCAGCCCTGTTTTATACCCGAACTAATCTGCTGAAACATCCTCAACCTTTAAGTGTAGAAAAATTGCTGACACCAGAATTTAAAGAGAAAATTAAGCATATATATAATAATTTGTATAAAATTATATCTGAAAATTATGATGATGGGCAAGATATTACCGCCATATTTCATAAGGATAGTTCAATAGGATTGCATCGATATTCAACACTTCGTGAGGTCCTACCATTTGCCACAGAACAGAAGTTCAATGATTTATTTGGAAAGACAGGTACATCATTAACATTTAAGATTGAAAAGAAGGAAGGTAAGATATCGAATCCTAACGAATTTAACAGATTCATCACAAGCATAACGTTCTATATAATTGCTTTTAATTCTATCGTCTTAATAAAGGAAGGAAAAAAGGGGACTTTTTCTAATTATAATTATGGTTTTTTTGCGTCTCAAAATCAGTTGTTTGGCAATGAATACATTACTGGTTTGGGGGCTAATGCACTCTCCGATAGACTTGCTCTTAGCCCAATAGGAGTCAATATTTATAATACATGGAGAGACTCTTGGAATCTAAAAGATGGAAGGACAGTATGGAATTATGAAGATTGTTGGCCAATCCACTTGTTTGACGATGCGAGAGCTTTAATTGATTGGTTTATTGATAAATATAATTTAGGACAAAATGGTATTGATAAGCTAATTTAAGTTCTCTGGTCTAATATCAATTGAAGGTCTTCTAAGAGTAAATAATAAATTTAATGACTCTGGATATTTTTTAAATAAATTCCCTTTAAGATGCAAAAATTTAAGATTTTTTATTTTATATATTCCTTCTGGAAAGTCTGTCAATTTATTTCCGTCAAGAGATAAGATTTCCAATGAAGTAAGATCGCATAATGATTCAGGAATCTTCTCTATCTGATTATGCGGTAATCTTAATTTCTCTAAATTTTCTAGATGATTTATTGAATATGGTATAGATTTAAGATTATTCTCTCCTAAAGAAAGAATTTTTAATTTGGAAAGATTGCATATCTCATCAGGAAAGATATTTAATCGATTACAAGATAAGTATAGTTCAGTTAAATTCTTTAGATAATTAATTTCTTTAGGAATTTTTCTCAATTGATTGTTATGTAGATCTAGAGATTCTAAGGATGTAAGATTTAACAATGTCATTGGAAATTCATTAATTTCTAATTCCTTTAAATTAATTCCTATGATTTTTCCATCCTTAATCGTAATCTTAAATAATAATTCTTCAAGTGGAAATGAAATTTCTTTTGAAAAATTTGTTAATATATCAAGTTCCGCCTCATCTAATTTGAGCTTCTTCATTTTTATAAGTACTTCAGGTACCCCTTGAAAATTATTATCTCTTATATCTAAATCATTTAGATTTTTCAGCCGTATTAGACAATCGGGCAATATTGTTAATCTATTATCATAAAGGGATAATTTTCGTAATGACGTGATTTCACAGATTGATTTTGGTAGCCTCCGTATCCGATTTCCTACCAAACTTAATTTTTCCAAGTTCTTCAATTTACCAATTCGTCTGGGTAGAGTTCGAAGCCTATTTACTGATAATAATAATTTCTTTAAAGATTTCAAGAGGCAAATCGATGAAGGAATATAGAAAATCTCATTACTTCCCAATTCTAATTTTCTTAGTTTTCTTAACTTAAATATCCTCAGTGGGATTTTCTTAATATAATTATTCCGAAGGTTAAGAACTTCAAGAAATTCGAACTTTAGCACTGATTTCGGAAATTCCTCCAATTCAAACCGAGAGAGATCAAGCTCAACCACCCTTTTATTCTTTATTTCCGTCGTGCCCACTAGATCTTCCAGTGGAAAAGATATTTCCTCAGCCAGCTCGATGAGAACGTTAATATCATCGATATCAAAGATCATCGTCAACCATTCGTCAAAAGGGATTAACTTTAAAAATCTCTCTCTATACAGGAATTCCCTCGTTGAAGCATTGCCGTCCTTATATCGCTTTTTGACTTCTTCTGTCAACACCTCCTTTGCTAATGGATCTCCTACCTCTATTAATCTCCTTAATAAAGGAAAAGAAAGATTACTGTGAAGCAGATTCGGGTTATAATCATGCTCTACCCATGCCTGCAAGTTCGAACAGTGCCCCCAGAATTCGGCCTCTGGAGGAATATCAATCTCTTTTGTCTCTTCGTGCTCTTGAGACTTATCTAAAAGCTCGGCTGCCTCATCAATCGATTCGACATGTGCGAATCTGTCCAGCTCGTCAACGGGAATAGGTAAGAGAAGGTATTTACATTGCCTAAATGGACTACCTCCTACAAAGATTATGGTGTCCTTGTCATACAGGCGAACCTCTATATACTCATTCACGTGAAAGATTTTTTTGAGCATTTTCACTCCTAAATTAATGTGATCAAGGTTAGTATGTATCCAATACTATTTAAATTCAACCTATAGGATATCTGAAAAAATATAAATATAAAATTTTTGGCATTAACACCTTTTAGGTGATAACCTATTTTTTTTTCTTTTAATTATTTAGTAAAAACTTAGATTGATATCATTTAGACTCTTGTAATTATTATTTAATTCTCTAAAAAGTTATAAATTTTTGTGCTGTATCGTGCCCTATCTTTAAGGATTTTTGCTGTTGCTAATGCATATAAACATTGGTATGATATTTGAATATTTCTTTATTGAAGATTTGTCTTTTATAAAATTGTTCTAAATTTTGAGTTTTATTATATAGTTTTAATCTCTCTTTTATTTCGTTTTTAGTCAATGAAATACTATTTTCAACTTGTTCCTTACTTAAATTAATATAGTTTAATAAGGATTCATTAATTAAAATTGAACCATCTGTAGTAATTGAGCCAAAGCCTGCTTCTGTATTGAAAGGAATTTTAATTTTACGGACAATTATTAAATCATAATTGATATTAAGAGCATAACAAAACCCTTCAGCAACAGGGATTCCACCATTTGGTATTGCAAAACATAAAAATCTGTCAGAAAAATCTTTTATTTGCTTTTTCAGTTCTTCATTATCATTACTTACTAATTTTGCTAATAGTTCACCAGCTTGAAATCTAGATTCATATCTAATAAATGTCATACCATTAATTAAAAAAGATAACTTAGAATTTTAAGTTTATAAAAAAAAAGATATTATTACATCAAATAGTTAATTATTAAATAATCTCACATTATTAAATCATGTTCAACTATGTCTCGATTTTATTTAACCATTGATACCTATTTTGACTATCTTAATAAATTGTAATTCTCTTTTTCTTTAAATAAACAAAAATTAAATACTATAATCATGACAAATTCACATTCTTATTCATTTTTTGGGAAAGAAACAGCTATTATTCTCCAAACTAATTCAAGAAAGGAGTCTTATATTTTTTTAAGATGTATTAGAAAAAAGCAGAATACCTCTTGGGAAAAATGGTCTAAAAATGAGGGAAAAACAATAAAATTCTCAATAGAAGAGATAGTGATGATATTAAGAGTTCTCCAAGGAAAACAGGAATCTTGGTCGATTTACCATAGATTTAATAGTAAACAAACCCAAATCTCATTCAAAATGCATAATAAAGAACAATTATTTATTTCTATTGATTCTTATAAGAAGATGCTAACAATTGCTCAAATTGAAATCCTTAGGATGTTATTGGAACATATTTTAGAGGAAAAAATTAGGTATGCAACAAGTCTTGAATCATCCTTTAAAGAACAATCAAAAAGAGTTCATGAAGATAGAGAATCTCTCATTATAGAAGAAGAAATTCTTTCATAATTAATTATTTTATTTCTTTATCATTGCTTATTAAAATTAAAATATTTATAAAAGATTTTAAATTTTCTTGACTTAATATTTTTCGAAATATATCTGAAAATGCTCCAATATTAAAAAGATAATAGAAATAATTATGAAACAAAAAAACATATTATTAGAAAAATAGCAATATTTGAACAAATATATGATTTATAAAAACTTTAAGATAATTCTATATTAAGATTAATAATCTAGGTGTTTTTTTACATGAGTTTTGAAAGAATTGAAAGAATAAGAAAACATGAAAAATTTGATAGTATTGATGCATTATTTATAAGAAAACCAGAAAATATAGTATATATTCTTGGATTTAAAATAGAAAGTGAAACCTCAATTTTAATTCCTAATAATAATTCTAGATTTGTTGAGCAAAATATAATAGTATTTCTAAATACATTGGAATATGATCAAGTACAAGAAAAAATATTGCAAGATGATGAATTAGCTAATAAATTAGAGTTGGTAAAAATTCCTCAAAATAATTTAGCTTGTATCCAAAATAAAATAAAAGAATTAAAATTAAAAACACTTGGATTTGAAGATAATTATATAACAGTAAAAAGTCTTAAAGATTGGCAACATAAATTTGAGGAACTCAAATTATTAGGCGTTTCCGAAATAATTTCTGACGCAAGATTAATTAAAACGAAAAATGAAATTGAAAAAATGAAAAAAGCAGCGGAATTAGGAATAATTGGATTTAATACAATTTATAATAGCATTGAAGAAGGAAAAACAGAAAAAGAATTAGCCGCAGAAGCAGAATATATGATGAGAAAAGCAGGATCAGATGGTACTTCATTTGATACTATTGTTGCTTCTGGGAAGAATTCTGCATTTCCACATGCCAAAACTTCAGAAAAACAAATAAAAAAGGGAGATATTATAATTGTAGATATTGGTGCAAGATATAATGGGTATTGCTCTGATATGACTCGAACATTTATATATAATGGAAAAAATACAGAAGATTTTCGGAAAAAGGCAGAATTAATCAATATTGTTAATGAAAGCCAGGAAATTGCCTTAAAAATTATAAAAGATGGAGAAAAAGCGGCCGATTTAGATAAATTAGTGAGAGAATTTTTTGATAAAAGAAAAAAAGAATGGAGTTTAAGATTTATACATAGTTTGGGGCATGGGGTTGGAATTGATATTCATGAAAATCCTTATTTAACTACTAGTTCAGAAGATATATTAAGGGAAGGGATGTGTGTTACCATTGAACCTGGTTTATATATTCCTGAAATGGGTGGTGCTCGTACAGAAGATTTAATTATAGTTGAAAAAAATGGTTTTAATAATTTAACTAGAATGAAAAAATTCTATTATTAATTAGTATTTAAATAAAAAATAGAAAATCTTTATTTATAATCCATAAAATAAATGATCTATAGAATTGGAAATAAAAAATTTAGGAAAAATAAAAAAGATAGAGGAAAAAATTTTTTACTGTGAAGTGAATTAATTTATAAATATACTCTTAAATTAAATTAATAATTAACGATTTGAAATGGTCGAAAAAATAGAATTAAGTAACGGTATGGAATTAGAATTTGATGAAAAAAATCCAAGTACATTATTCGAAGTTATAATTAGCGATATATTAATTCCAAAATATAAGGAAACTGATGATTGGAACCTTGCTATCAATATTATTATCGAACAGATGAATCAATTAATTAAAAAATATGACCTTAATCCAAAATTAAAAATAGGATTATTAAATCAGGTTGAAGAACATTTAGATAAAGATATTGAAGAATTAACAGGAGTTGCCAAAATTGAGATATTATTTTTAAATATGGGTGATTATGAAGAAGACATTAGGAAATTAATTATAGCAGGACTCGATAAACAAGAACTTCGAAATAAAATGGCTCAATTAATCCAACCTTTAACAGTGTTTGAATTAGGAGAATTATTTATTTTTCTCGGAAAACGAACATTTTTAAAATAATTATATAAAACTCTCATTTTATTTTTATCATATATACTAATCATCAAATAAGAAAACAAAATAATAATAATTATAATAAAGAATTTTTGATTATTTTAATTTGACAATTTCTGCCGTATCGTATAAATAATTGAAATAATAGTTTGCTGCAGGACCAAAGGCTAAATGATCCGTTATAGCTCCAAAATAAGAACGCTTTTTGAAAAATTTTTGTGATAAAATAATAAATGCATCTTCACCTTCATCAATTATTATAGATGTTCCAAATAATTGATCTCTAGACTTAATTTCAGATATTTTCTGATATTTGATTAGGAGATCTTTAAATTTCTCATCATTTAAAGATTCTTCTTCAATTAAAAGCCTAATATTAGTTACTCCTCTTGCTCTTGCTTTTTTAATATCTTGATAAAAAATTTCAAGAAACTCATAATTCATAGATACTAAAAAGATTGCAGTCTTTGCAACATGTACAAGAGAAATAGCTCTATTTAAACAAACATCTCTTCCTCTATGAATATATAATGCAACTTTTATAGGTGTATCATGACTTTGATATATTGAGGTCAAGTTGTGAATAATTAAATTTGAATGCTCATCAAACATGTCATTGTATTGTTTCTTTGCAATAACTAATGCTTCATCAGGAGATTTAGCAAAATATCTAGAAGGGCGAGATTCTTCCTCTTTAATAATCCATTTTTTTTCTTTTTCAAGTTGCGTTAGGATATTATAAATCCGAGAATATGGTACTCCTGAAGCGTCTGATAATTCTCTAGCATCCATTGGACCTCGCGAGATCAGAGTTAAATAAATAGATATCTCATAATCTGTTAAACCAATTGATTTTAAACTTTCCTTAACACTTTCAGGGGTCTCACTAGACATTTTAAATCTTTTATTTATCTTATTGTTTATAAAATAAAAAAGATAAGTAAATACTAGAATATAATTTTTATTTTAAATAATAATATCAATAATAAATGTATTAAAAATATATTTTTTTAAGCGTAAATTTAATAATAACTATGATATATTTTAATAATTAGAAATTAACTCGATTATTTCTTAATTATCTAGTATTATAATTCTTTTTTCATAAAAAACAGATATATTAACAAAAAAAAAAATATAAATAAGCTTTTTTTAATAAATTTTTCAGTTTTCTCTATGAACCATATTTTTTTCGAAATAAAAAATACATTTTAAATCAATAAATGAAAAATTTTAATATTTTTTTTTAATATTCTAATAATAAGAATATCGTTTTTTTTAATTTAGAAAAACCTAAAATAACTCTTTGTAAAAAGATAAGAAAGGAGTAATAAATATTGGATGTTATAGATCTTAAGATTTTAGAAGAATTAAAGGAAGATGGCAGAAAATCATATAATGAAATTTCTACAAATATTGGAAAAACTGAAGCTACGGTTCGTAGGAGAGTAAATAGATTACTTAAAAATGGTATCATCAAAAAATTCACTATTGAATATGAGGTAGATTCCAAACCAAAAACAAAAGCTACTGTTAAAATCGAGCCTGATTTTAAAGAGATGAAAAATATATTAAAAGAACTGATAAATATCTCTGAAATTACAGATATTTGGAGATTAAGTGGGGATTGTGGTCTTTTTATAAAAGTGGAAATCCCTTCAATAGAAGATTTTAATCCATTAATAGAAGATAAAATATCTCCCATAAAAGGAGTAAAGATTATGGAAACATGTTTCATAACTGATGTAATTAAATAAAAAATCTATTTTATAATAAATAAAATTCCCTCTTCGAATGTATAATTTCTTAAATTTAAAAAAACATAATTTAGTTTATTTACAGTCAATTATTTTTATAGTAATTAATTTGGATGGGTATTAAATCTAAAATGTCTTACAAATTCAGTAAAGAGGAATTAAATCATTTATTAGTTGATCATAATAAAACAGCTTTGAAAAAATTTAAATTACCTACTCAAGTATTCATTTGGGATGAAACTCTTAGAGATGGAGAACAAAGTCCGACGGTTAATTTAACTATGGATGAAAAAATCCATTTGGTAAAATTAATGGACGAAATCGGTGTTAATATTATTGCTGTTGGATTTCCAGCGGTGTCTGAATCAGAAAGAGATATAGTTAAAACAATAGTTAATGAAGGAACTAAAAACGCATCAATAATAGGGATTGCCCGTCCAAAAAAGGAAGATATTGATGCTTGTATTAATGCAAATCTCAAGGAGATCGTGATTTTTATGCCTATTTCTCCTATCTTTATGAAAACATTAAAACTTACAGAAAAAGATGAATTGCATCAAATAACATCTGCTATTCATTATGCTAAAGATAATGGATTTAAAGTAAATTGGGTTTCAGAAGATGGCACCAGGGCGGAGCTAAAACATTTAAAAAATGTATTTAAAACCGCTATAAATGCAGGAGCAGAAAGGATTGTTTTAGGGGATACTGTTGGAGTTCTCACACCTCAATCAACTAGTTATTTAATTAGAGAAATAAGAGATGAGGTTATTAAACCACTGAAAAAAAAGATTTCAATGGGTATTCATACTCATAATGATTTTGGCTTAGCAGTGGCTAATACTATTACTGGTGTATTTGAGGGTTGTGAGTTTCCACATACATGTATTAATGGATACGGAGAGAGAGCAGGAAATGCTGCTTTAGAGGAAGTTACAACTATTTTAGAACGTATGGGAATCAATACAGGAATTAATTTAAAAAAGTTACCTGAACTAAGTAGAGTTTGTGAACAATATTTTTGTATGCCTATTTCGCAAAATAAACCTATTGTGGGAGATTATTCATTTAGTCATGAAAGTGGGCTTCATATAGCCGCTATTCTAGCTCATCCCCTAACATATGAACCAATTAATCCAAAAATGGTTGGAAGGAAAAGAAAATTTTATATTGGAAAATTTTCTGGGTCCTCATCCATAATGTATGCATTGAAAGAAAGGTTAAAAGTTTTGGATCTAGAATGTATCCCTGATGAGGTCATAAAAGAAATTGTTTTCCAAGTTAAAAAAGCATATGAATCTAGATCAAAGGAAGAAATCAGAAAATCATTCCAATTTATTAAACAAGAATTAAAAAAAATCACTCAAGGATTTAGCGATACTGATTTCTTTAATATAGCAAAAAAATATGCTCTACCTTATGTTCCTAAAGAATTTAAATTAAAAACTGAAAAAATAAAAAAAAAATAAGTTCTGAAATCATATAATTATTCTTCTATGAATAAAAAATTCAAATTAAAACTTTGAAGAATTAGAATATTCAGCAAAATTTTAAAATATATTATTTACCCAAATTAATAATTCATGGACAAACAATAAAATGATTGATTTACATCTACATTCTAATGCATCTGATGGGAATGATACTCCTACACAAATAATAAAAAAAGCTTTAGCCTTAGATTTAAGAGCTATTGCAATTACTGACCATGATACTGTAGATGGTGTTGGAGAATTCATGTCATTTGGTGAAGATAAGAAAATTATTACGATCCCTGGAATTGAATTCTCAATAAGACATGAACCAGAAAGAGAGATAAAGGATGTTCATATAATTGGATTAAATATTGATTATAAAGCAAATGAGTTAAGTAAAATTCTTAATCTTCAAAAAGCTGGAAGAATTCAACAAAAAAAAGAAATTTGTGATAGATTGAGAAATGAATTGAGTTATAATATAACATTTGATGAAGTAAAATTAATAGCGGATTCCATTTCAGTCGGGCGACCTCACATTGTTGAAGTATTAATTAAAAATAATCCAGATAAAATAAAAAAAAAGACAAAAAATGATCTTTTTAAAATGATCAGTTTAGGAGGAGAAGCTTATGTTGATAGAGAATTTGAAGTTACTCTTGAAGAATCAGTTGAATTAATAAATGCTATTGGAGGGATTCCTATATTAGCTCATCCAGGGATTTATGAAATATCTAATAAACATAAATTCATTGAAATGTGTATTCTTGCAGGTATTAGAGGGATTGAAGTAGAATATACATATGATAAAAATCGCCCCTATATTAATACTGATAAAGCTGAATGGGCATTAAAAGCACTTCCAGAATTCTTTCGGAAAATAGCTAATGATTATAAATTAATTAAATCTGGTGGATCTGATTATCATGGAAATAAAAAGAATATTAAGATTGGAGAGGCTAAAGTTCCTGATGAATATTTATTAGATATAATCTAATTCATTTAAATCATAATCCTATTAAAAAGATTTGTTATTGATTTGTAAGTTTCTCTAAATCCTCAATTTGTTGGTTTATTTGTTTTTTTAGGCTTTCAAATCGCGTCTTTTTTTCATGTAATTCTTCTGATGATATTTCTCCAGATAATTCTTTAATTTCGAAATCCAATTCAATCTTTAATATCTGAGCTTTCTTAATTCTAAGATCCATCAATTCTTTTTTTAATATTTCCACCGATTTCTGTTCTGTTTCTGGAACATCTATGGCGCTCTCTTCTTTATCAGAAGATAGTTCTTCTGATGATTTGATTACTGACTCGGTTTCTTCGATTACTTTTACTTCAGATGGCTTTGATTCCAAAGGCTTAGAGTTAGTCGGATTGATTACATGGCCATATGCAGAAGTTTTTAATTTAGTTTTTGCATCTTTTGGAACATTAATAACCTGTTTTGGGCGTTCTTTTACCATGAAATCTTCAGGATTTAAGTTTATACCAGGTGATTCCTTATCTACACTTAATTTAATAGGTTTTTCTGTTTCTGATTCTTGAGGTTTTATTGGGAGAGGTTTAACTAATGGTTTTGGAGCTTTTTCTGATATAACTTCTTTTTTTTCTTCAAACTCCTCAATTTTCTTTTCCTCAATTATTTGTTCTTCTAATACTTTTACTTCCTTCTTTCCTACTTTCCCTAACATACCTTTAATCTTCTGAGCTTTTTCGTAAAATTCTTTACTTAAAGAATCATCGCCTAGATCAATACAAAGATCACTAATTTCTTCAAATAATCTAATAGCTTTATCAATTTGAGCGTCTTCTAGAGCCTTCTGGGCTTCTATAATTTTATTATCTCTCTCCAATAAAGGTTTTAAAAGTGGAGAAATTTCTGTGTTCATCTCCAAGACATCTGCAATTATTTTAATCATTTTATCTCTATTATTTTCCTCTATTGCAATCATTGAATATGCCTTTAAACCTAAAACTTGCTCAATTTGTTCAGGAGTCATTGATTTTTTTAAATCTTGTTTATTTGCTATTGCAGCAGAATGGGCATGAGGAGCTTGTTCACTTATTAAATCTAAAAAGAATTTACTTTTTTCTACATTTTCCATTGATGAATCTGTTATAAGAAGTACAGCATCACTTCCTTTGATAAAGTTTGACCATAAATAACTAAACTGTTCTTGTCCAGCAAAATCCCATAAATGAAAATGAAGTTTCCCTATTTTAATTGTAGCAATATCCCCTGTTATTGTGGGTACATGTTGCATAGGGATTTCTTCTGCTTTTATTAATTTTGTAATCGTAGTTTTCCCTACACCAGAAAATCCAATGAGTGATATTTTTGGTCGAAGACTTCTATGAATCGCATCTATAGTTGGATCAAAGACTTCAAATGTTTTTGTATCAAATTTATGTTGGAGAATATCTTCAAATAAATTTAGAAATTCTTTTTTACACTTCTTCAATTCTTTCTTTATACTATCAGAATTATCAGTTAAACCAGTAATAAATAAAAACATTACATTTAAATTATTATCTACAAGGTATGATATCCTAAATTTATAATAATCATGATATGTAATTTTTTCACTAACCTGTTGAGGAATTTCTTTATAAATATCTTCTAAAATTGTTTTAAAAGCTTCTTCTTTTATAGCTTTGCCAAAATGTCTATGATAAACAAGTTCATCTCCCTTATAAATAAATACTTGTCTTAAAATTATATCTCACCATTAATCTGACATTTCTTTTATTAATATTTTAATAATTGAATACTTATCAGTATTCAATTTATCTTTATTCAAACTTTCTTTTAGATTTTTTAATTCTTTTGAGAAGTTAAAAGTTGAAAACTCTAGTTCTTCTGGTTTTTTTAATCTTGTACTAAAATTTTTAAGAAATGAGCGAACACCGGGCATAAACTGTGCTAAATTAATATCCAAACCTAATTTTGATACTAAAATGAATTCCTCAGTAAAAGTAAATAAATAATTATTCTCCTTAGCTTCAAGGGCAAAAGAGGTTATATTATCAAGATTAAGCACTGTAGCAATGTCATTCCTATCAGAAATTAATTCTAATATTTTTTGAGGTATAACTTTTCCAATTGAAAACTCTTTAATAGCCGAGCCTAAGATGATTCCATATTTATTAGCAATAGCACACTTAGCATTAAGTTCATCTTCTAATTTTGAGATAATATCATCATAATTTGAATCAATCATAAATTATAAGTGTTAAGTTTTTAATAATTTAATAATAAATTGTTTATTTATATTTTATCTTATAGGATTTTATCAAAAAATAGGAGCTAAATTATCATAAGATTGAAAGCTAATAGATTACATTTTAGGGAAAAAGAATCAGATGTTACTATTATTTCTGACTCAGATTTAGCGATTTTAAGAGCTAAACATGCATTTTATTACCATAGAGGTATTTTAGAACAATTTATCTCTCAAAATAACGAATTTCTTACTTCATTTTCTCCTATAAGTGTAGATAGCAAAGAGAAAGTTATAAAATTAATGATAGAAGCTTCATATTTATGTGATGTAGGTCCAATGGCTGCCGTTGCAGGAGCTATTGCGGATTTAATGTTAGAAGTTATGAAAAATGATAAAGATGATGATATAATACCTGCAAAAATCGCTCTTGTAGAGAATGGAGGGGAAATTGCTATTAATTCGGAAAAACCAATGAAAGTTGCGTTATATGCAGGACATAACGAATTAAATCTTAATCTTGGATTTATAATTGAAAAAAAGGATTGTCCTATTGGAATTGGCACTAGTTCAGCAACTATAGGTCATGCGTTTAGTTTTGGACAAGCTGATGCAGTAACTATTTTTGCTGAGAATGCTACTATAGCAGATGCTGTTGCTACAATGGTTGCAAATCTAGTTAAAGGAGATGATATTGAACAATCTATTAAAAACGGATTGGATATGGTTGATGATTTAGTTGGAGTAAAAGGAGTAATCATAAGTCGTGAAAATAAAATTGGTAAAACGGGTATAATTCCAAAAATGATAAAGATTGAGGGAAATAAAGATTTAATCTTAAAACAAAAAGAATTTGAAATTATAGAATAATTTTTTTTGCTTAATTTAAATATGGGGATATTATTGGAATATAATGCTACTTATTTAAATTTTTGAAACATATAAAATGCTATACAAAGTAGAACTGATTTTATTAATTTAATTAACTTCACACGAGAGATTCCATGCTTTCTTGGTTCTACTGTTATAGGTATTTCACATATTTTTAAATTATTGAAACTAGATCTAAATAAAATTTCAGTTGTAAAACCCATCCCTGTAAATTTAGTATGTTTAAGTAGTTTAATACTTTTCTTGTTAAAAGCACGATATCCACTTTGGTTATTTTTTATTTTCTTTCCAAAAAATATCCATAAAACATTAGCTATAAATATTTCTCCTGTTCTAACGTGGAGTGGTATTTTATAAGTACATTCACCCAAATACCGTGATCCAATGACTACATCTGCTTCATTTTTTATAATTGGTTTAATTATTTTAGATATTTCCTCAGGATTATGTTGACCATCAGAATCAAGAGTTACAATAATATCTCCTTTAGAATGTTTAAATCCTGTTAAAATTGCATTTCCATATCCTCTATTTATTTTATGTTTAATGATCTTTATTCTTGAATCATTAATTTTTTTTATTTTCTCTATACTATTATCTGTTGAACCATCATCAACAATTATAATTTCGGTAGGATGATGATTTGGAATCTTATATAAAACATTTTGAATTGATTTTTCTTCGTTATATAAAGGGATAACAATTGAAACTAAAAAATTATCATTTTTAAAATAACTTTTTGGTTCAAATTCTTTACAATTAGTTTCAGATATTAGATTTTTTATGGTCATATATTTATAATCCTTTTTAGAAACTATTTTTTAATTATCTTAATAAGATAAAACAATGTTTTTAATAAACTGAAACAATAAAATTATTTTAATATAATATATGTTTGATTTTATTTATATTAAGCTATTAAAAACAAATAATATTTTAATAAAAAATTATTAAGCTAGATCTTATTATTAATTTAAGATAACAATTATTCACAAAATTTAATTGTTTTTCCTTTTAAAAAAAAAAAATTTAGAAAAAAATAATTTTGTTATTTAATTCCTAAATAACCCAATATATTGGTTCAATTATACCAGTTGTGCTTTTAGAGGAGAAAACTTTATTTAAATATGGTAATTCATAATATTGATGAACTTCTGTGGAATTTAATCCACTATAGAATGTCCATCCACCATAGACTAAAAAGTAATCAGTAAAAAAAATGTAAACCTCTGTATTATAATCATTCTTTAATTTTTGTAGAATATTTACATTATCAGAGATATGTTCATCTGGTTTTAAAAGGCTATTATTCACTTTTATGAAATAAAAAGATGAATCTAATTCAAGTAAAATATTATCTTCGTCAAAAGGATAAGAATAATACATAATAGGATAATGCCATCCAAACTCAGTAATAATTACATTCTTATTTGATGTGTATTTACTATACCCCTGAATCATACTTAATTCTCGTCTTTCTAAACTGAAATTCCTAAAAGTAACATTATTATAAGAAAAAGAAGCGATTAATGAAAAGATAATAATGAAAGATAATATAAATGTAAATTTTTTATATTCGATTGCTCTAATTTTTATTAATTTATAAATATAAGAAATAAATCCAATTATTATACAGGGAGAACTGATATGTATAATTCTTAACCAAAATCCTTTAACAATAAAAATCATATCATATATTAACGCAAAGAGTATTAATAATCCAAAGCCTATTGCCCATATATACAATATTTCACCTTTTGAAGTTTTTTGAAACATAATCAAACCCCATCCTGCAAAGAATGCATAAAGAAACATTTCTGTTGATGTTATTGCACTTATAATATCTAGATTAAGCGTAAAGATGTTCCCGATCATGAAGATCGTCGTTAGAAGAGAAACGATAATGATTGCTGATGGAATAATAATTTTACTCTCTATATTTTGATGCTTCTTGAATTCATGTGAATCTATTTTAAAAAAATCATTTTGACCAAATTTTATTGCCTTGACAAATTTTCTAATAATTGGAATAAAGATTACTAAAAGTCCTAAAACTAAAAGAAAATAATAAAAAATTGGAAGCTGACCTAAACCCGAAAAAACTATGAAATGACTAGTTCCAATATCTAATAAATAAAATATAAAAAAAATCCCCATTAAAATACAAAGAATGATAAAATCGATACCCCTTCTATAGTCTTTCAAGAAATAAATTAAAAATATCCATAAAAAGGAAATCAATAAAATCATAGTTACTAAAGAATGTGTTAATAATGCACTTAGAAAAAGCAGGATGATTAGAGTATAAGATATTATCATATTAGTTAAAAAATGATGTTTTTGAATAGTTTTAAGCTCTACGTACTCACTGATTCGAAGATATAATATAAAAAAAATCATTAATCCTTGTAAATATGCTAAACTTTCTGGCCAGAATAAATGCATAATTCCTCCGAATCCTAAAGATGAAAAACTTAAAATAAATACTCCAAAAATCGCTAAATTTCGATTTTTAAATATTCTTTTAAAAATTATGTAAAGTATCATTGCTGATGTAGGAAATGTATAAAAGACATAAAATTTAGGAATTAATATGATATCCATACCCGAAAAAAAATGAAAGGCTGAACTAAATATATGCAATCCCATTGCTCCAAAATATTCATGTGAAGGAACAACATTAATTTCAACAATATATTTAATAATAGAAATATGAAGCCATGAATCAGTTCCTAAAAAAAGACTGACAGAAAAAATATTAAATAAACATATCAAAATCAAAAATACAATTAATAAAAAAATATTCAAAGAAAGTTTTTGTTTTAAAAAATTCAACAAAGAAAAATTATTACAAAATTCAGTATAATTCTTTGAGTTTTTTTCAAAAATTAAAAATCCTTGATTTCCTGATTTATTAAGTTCTATAATAGAATAAAGAAAAGTTATTAAATACGTAATTAAAGTAATAAAGTAGAAATAATAAGCATTAATAAGAAAATCAGCTAAAGAACCAAAATATCCAATTAATATATAAAAAGATAAATTTAAAATAATGGTAAAAATTAGTCTCTCTATAAAATTGATTTTCATTCTTCTTAATATTATAAAGAAAAGTGGGTATGAGGGTATAAATAATATTATAAAAAGCGAGAAAAAATAAGATATAATATTATCAATATTTACATTATTAATTTGTAAAAAAATCATCATTAATGAAATCATTGAAACTATAAAACTAATTAAAATCCGATTATTAAAAATAGAAATCATTATTTTATTTCGATTATTTCTTGTCATTCTCATTTTCTTATTCAATTTTTTATTATTAGAAATTCATCTTTATATTATAATTATCTATATACCATTTAAAATAATCTTTTAATCCTTCTTCGTGATTATATATGGGTTCAAAACCAAGAAGATTCTTTGCTTTATTAATATCACTATAACTATGCAATATATCCCCAGATCTAGGTTTTTCAAATTTTATCTTTATATTTTACTTATTAGTTATTTTTAACATCAGTTTTGCAATTTTATTTAAACTAATAGGAGTTCCTAAGCCAATATTAAAGACTTCCCCATATTTATTACATTCAGTAGCTAATAAATTTGCGTTGATGATATCTTTTATATAAATAAAATCTCTAGATTGGGTACCATCTCCAAATATTAATAAACTTTCATTTTTGATAATATTTCTAGACCAAATAGCAATCACTCCACTATAGGCAGAATCATTTTGCCTTGGACCAAAAACATTAAAATATCGTAAGGAAGTTGTTTTTAAACCATATATATGATAAAATGAATGCATATAACCTTCGCATGCTAATTTTGAAACACCATAAGGAGAAATAGGAATATTTTTCATGTTCTCTTTTTTTGGTAAGCAAGGATCATCCCCATAGACAGCAGAACTAGAAGCAAAAATAATTTTTTCAATATTTTTCTTTCTAGCAGCATTTAAAATATTTAAGATCCCATTTACATTGATATCATTACATAAAGTTGGCATTTTAATTGATTGGGGAACACTTGTAAATGCTGCTTCATGAAAAATTATATCTATATCTTGGAAAATGTCTAAAAGAAAATCTAAATCCCTTATATCCCCTCTGTAAAACTTAAAATCTTTATTTTTTATAGCTTTATTTAAATTTTCCATTGTACCTGTATAGAGATTATCAATTCCAATAACTTCAGCTCCAAGTTCTAAGAGTTTATCTGCTAAATTACTTCCTATAAACCCAGCAACCCCAGTCACAATAATTCTTTTGGATTGTAAATTCATAAAACACATCTCTCTAAATTTTTAAATAGTCATTAAATCCCTTTGTTTAGATATTTTATTTGCCACTTATATGTTTTTTCTAAACCTTCATCAATATTAAATTTAGGATTAAAATCTAATATTTTTTGAGCCTTTTCTATTTTAGAAAAAGTAATATTTACATCTCCTTGTTTTTTTTCAACATATTGTACATTTTTTGGTTTGTTTGCAATCTTATACATTTTATTAACTAATTCATTTACAGAAACCGTATTTGAGGTCCCTAAATTAAATACCTCACCATTAGAATTTTTATTTTCAGCAGCTAGAATTAAACCATCTACAATATCTCCAACATAAGTAAAATCTCTTAATTGCTCCCCATTTCCAAAGATCTTTATCTTTTTATTTTGTATAATAAAATTAAAGAATTTTCCAATTGCCATATCAGTTCTTCCATGAGGTCCATAAACAGTATAAAATCTTAAAGAGGTTATTGGTAGATTATACTCACGATAATAATAATCAGCATATAATTCACAACATAACTTCGAAATTCCATATGGTGAAATAGGATTTTTTGGATGATCTTCATCTACAGGTGTATACAATGGATTTCCATATACAGATGATGATGATGAATAAATAATTTTATCAAGATTTAAATTTAAAGCTAGTTCAAGAATATTTATTGTGCTTATAATATTATTATTTGAAAACGTATTCGCATGATTTATCGAATAGCGAACATTTGCGTGAGCAGCTAAGTGAAAAATAATATCTAATTCATGACTTACTTTTTTTAAAATATTATTATCTACAAGATTTCCCTTTATGATATCATAATCTTCCTTGATTGTATAAGATTCTAAAATTTTATGAAGTCGTGCCTCCTTTTCATAAGAATTATTCATAAAAGAATCAATTATTAGGACATAGTTATCTTCCTTTAATAATTTCTTCAGAAGATTTACACCTATAAATCCTGCTCCACCAGTTATTAAAATATTTTTATTTTTTATCATAAAGAAATATAATTTCTTATCTATTTCGATAATTCCTTATGTATCATTGAAATCTTAGATCCTTATTTAATACTTCTATTCACAATTCCAATACCAATTCAAGCAAAGAATATATCATATTTTAATAAAAAATTGATGAATCTTGATGTTATTACTATTAAATAATTTATTTTTTGAACCCTAAAAAAAAACTCCTAATATTGCTTTATATTTACTATTTTCAATAAACTGAAAAATATTTGATATATATTTTATAAATTATATATGCTAATCTTGGGAATAAAATAAGCAATCTTAAAAATCCTCTATTTAATCCAGAAAAGAGAGAATCTCTATATCCATATTCTCTAATTGCTTTTTTTTTAATCCTATAGGTATTTATTAATGTTTCTTTGAGAAATTTATTCTTTACCTGATTTGAATTTAGTCTATATTTTATTAGTGGTTCTGAGAGATTTTTTAATTTCCACTTTCTTCCTACTCTCAACCAATAATCATAATCTTGACATACAAACCATTTTTTATCATAAAGACCAATCTTATTAATTACTTTCTTTCTTAGTGTGACACTAGATTGTGTAAATGGATTTATGTTTCCAATTTTCTTTTTAATCTCTTCATTTTCTAATGGATAATTTCTTTTTCCTATTATTTTAGACTCCTCATTAATTATAACAGCATTAGAGCCCACCATACCATAATCAGGGTTATTTTCAAGGAAATTAATTTGTTTCTCTAGTCTATTAAGAATTGCAACATCATCACTATCAATAATTGAATAATATTTAGCTTCTGGTGAACTACGTTTGAAACCTCTATTTCTTGTCTCGACTATTTTTAAATTTGTTTTATTTCTATAACATTTAATCCTCTTATCGATTTTGGAATAACTTTGAATTATATCCCAACTATCATCTGTGGAACAATCATCAATTATGATATATTCAAAATTTTCATAAGTTTGATTGATTATGCTTTCGATTGTTTCAGAAATATATTTTGAATTATTATAATTTGGAGTGAAAACTGACACTAATGGTTTATTTTTTTCCATTTTTCAAACTAGTTATAAACTTATTATTAATTCATGAGTTCAATTCTCAATATATCAAATATAAATCCTTGATTATTATAAAAATTACTTGAATGAAATTATTTTATTTAGATTTTATTGATTTTATAACTTCAATTATCTTTTATTTTAATGATATACACAATAAGTAGGTTAGATCTGATATATATTTTTAATGGGTCAATCTTTCAGTTTTTTATTACTTTTTATTTGAGCAAATTTTGAAAATAACTGATGTAATATATTAAAAATACCTCCTTTCTCTTCCTTTTGACCTAATTGAAGATAATAATAATATTTCAATAATAAGAATTTAAATCTAAACCAGTTATAAATGTAAGAATTTATACCAAAATTCAGAAATTCTCTTCTATATTTCTGAAATAGTGATTTAGTTCCATTAATTTTCTTAATATAATTATAACTTATTTGATTATCAGAGGTATGTTGTATTGCTAAACATTTTGGAACAAAATCAAAATTACATCTCTTTGCTAATCTTAAAGCTAAATCATATTCTTGATTTGAAGAAAGATTGATATCGAACTTAACAATAAATTCTGTTTTTATCAACATACTACATGTTCCATAAATACAATAACTCTTAAATAAATTCTTGAGAATGTTACCCCTAATATGATTTCTCTTTATACCTGAGATATCAACTCTTTTATACTCTATATCACATACAACAACCCCTAGATTTTTAATTCTAGAGGTTTGAAATTTATTTAATTGAATTTCTATCTTTTTTGGTAATAATTCGTCATCATCATCTAAAAAATTAATATAACTTCCTTTTGAAAGAATGATACCTTTATTTCTGCTAAATGTTGGACCTTTATTTTCTTTATTACGATAATATCTTATTCGATTATCCTTGAAAGCCTTAATAGTTGGTAAAAGATTAGTCATTGAATTATCATCAATAATAATCACTTCGATATTTCTATATGATTGATTTAAAACAGAATGAATAGCTCTTTGGAGGTATTTTGGTCGATTATACGTTGGAATTATTATAGAAACTAAGGGATTATTCATATTATAAGACATTATATTTAATGATTTTAATTAAATACATTATAAAAATTTCTCGAATTTTTAACATTATTTAAGGTTATATCAAACTTACATACTTTCTAATGTGGTTAGTCTACTTTTTTTTTACCCTAATTAAAGCAGAAAGCCATGTCCTTTACAGTAGTTCGTAATTTTATAATCTTACATTTCTATCACCTTTTCCTTTTCAAAATGTTATCAAGAGAAAATATTGAGTAACAATTTGAGTCTTAGGGTTCTGGATTGCATGAAGGGCACTCCAAATGCACTATTCATGAATTCTGACAATCTTTCTTGATATCTGAATATCTGCCAAATATTCCAAAGATATATAGCAATAAGAAAAAGAAATAGGCGCGTGCTTAAATTTACAGAATAGGTTCGAGGTTGAAATAGATGCTTATCTCTATATCCCGTCTCTATGCTAAATCCAAGCTTGTAAAGCTTATCTGCCTGCTTGGGAGTGATGTCTAGGAAGGGAGTTTTCATGAGTGCTTTGACTTTACCATTTAAAAGCTGTGTTGTCACCTCAATTGGAACAGTGAGCTTTCTGATCCAAGTATCTCTTAAATCTACTCTATGCCATCTTCTCTGCCAATTGCGTGGTTCTACCATTTTATAATGAGCAAGTGAAGTTTTAACCCGTCGAGTCATGATTTTTCGAGCAATACATGGAACATTCATTTCTGTTAGCTTGCGTAAAACGCGTACTGTTGGGAACTCACCATCCATTATTATAAGATTTGGTTTTAAGAGGTGTGATACTCTTTCATAAAGTCGAAGAAAGAGATCGTAGATCTTTGCACCAGGAGGACGATGGATGGCCGCAATAGTAAAATTAAATTTATCAAGATGGATATCAGCAGTGAGAAAGGTATAACCTTTATTAGTACTATGCTTCAATGGTTCTTTTTTAATATCTGGATTATCATTATTCCCATAATATGGATCTACATGAAAATCAAGGATGAATATTCCTTTTTTCTCTATATCATTCCTAAGTTTATTTGAAAGATTGTTATAAGAAGATTTTAATAAGTTATTAATAAAATCCTCCATGATCGCTGGAGATACATCCCTTAAGCACTTGAGAATGAGTTCAGACGAAGGATAGCCTGTTCTACATTCTCTTAGGAGTCGTGTTGCACTTGAGATCGACCAATCATGAGTGGCTGCTAACTCAATAGGTGAAATGAAGCTACCTGGCATGTATCGCTGAGTATTAAATCCAGGAAATGCATGTGCTGGATGCAAGTCCTGCCATGAATGTCGAAGGTTTAAAAAGGAACGTGACTTTCTTATACCTAAGAAAACCTTCCGTTTTTTCTGATTTTGAGTGATCATGAAAAAACGAATGTTTTCTTCTATTTCAAGCTTTGGTTACCTGTCTATTATTTTGCAATTTCAACTAAATCAAAATTTTGGGTATGCCTTTATTTTTTACGAAGTACTGTTTAGGGCATGGATGAATGCTTTTAAATGAAGATTTTATTAAATTTTCTCTGAGCTCATTTTTAAATAAAAATATATCTTTCTTTCTTAAAATGCTTCGAACTAACATCTTGGAACTGAAACCTACAAAACAACAAGAAAAAATTTTAAAAGAGATGTTAGTAAGAAGTAGTGCTCTATGGAATGTGGGCAATTTTCAAAAACGACAGGCCTTTTTTGGAAAAAATGCCCCAATTCCTTCATTTTTTAAACAATGTGAGGAATTGAAAACTCACGAACTCTATATATCCTTAGGGAGTGCATATTCTCAACAAATTTTAAAGAAATTAGATACCTCATGGCAATCATTTTGGAACTCACTTACTTCTGAAAAAGTAGATCACAGAGTTTCTATTCCCTCTTATTTTAAGAATTATAAGACCAATCAAACACTCCCTAAATTATTGATTTGCAGGAATGATTGCTATCGAATTGATCCTAACCATATCTATATCCCTTGCTCTAAAGATTTAAAAAAAACAAATGGAATCAAAGGATTATTAAAGATATCATATAATGAAATACGGAAATGGAAAGGTCTTAAGAAATCTATGGAAATTAAATATTTTACTTATAATAAGAAATTCTATGCATATCAAATCGAAGACGTAGCCCCTTCCCCTATCCAATCTAAGGAACAAAATATATGTTCTATTGATATGGGAATTAAAAGATATATAGCAGCATATATTAAGAATTCTAACGATTTTTGTATAGTTTATGAATCAGAACACATTTTTAAGAACTATCTCACTATTTCAAAAAAGATCGCTTACTATCAAGCAATCGCAAAATTAGAAAACAACCGATAAAGTACCCATAGAATAAGACGACTTTATCTTAAACGAAAAAGAGCTCTTGCCAATTACCTTAATAATATTCTTGCTCATTTATTTAGGAAATTACAGAACTATCATGTTTCTGCAATTATTCTTGGAGATTTAAAGGGAATCAGAACTTCCCAAATTCCTCACATTTATTCTGTAGTTTCTTAAGAAAAAGATGATAAGACCAGTAGTTTTGTATCATCTTATTTATCTTCTTCTTATTGCGATAATAAGGAGGAATTTGGAATTAAACTCATCCAAATAAATGAATCATATACTTCATCTACATGTCCTATCTGTAAGGAGAGGATTGTTCCAAACGATAGAGTCTTTCGATGTCCCTATTGTGGTTATAAGCAAAATAGAGATGTAGTAGGGTGTATTAATATATTAGAGATACATATTCACGATTATCATAGAAATGATATAAGGCTAGAGACCTATCCTGTAGTGTCTAAGATTCTGATTGAGTCTTAGGGACTACGAATCCATCCCCTTCTGGGAATGGTAGTTCAATTCATATTTTTAATTAAAAATTTTCGGTAAATTTGAATTTTGATTATCTTTTTTAGCTCATCTTAAAATTTATTTTATTTGATATTTTTTAAAAGTTAACTAATTTGTATTCTTCTTAAAAATAAAGTTGTAGTTAAAGTGGAAGATAAAAAGATAAAAGATCAGAAATATTCAGATGATAAAATTCTTATTCAAAATTCATTTTATTCTTTTCTGAATACCTACGGAAATTTTTTTTTTTTTTTAATCATAACAGTTTTAATAGCGAGATTAGTAGGTGAGGAAGAATGGGACCACTTCATTATTATTAATTCATATATCCTAATAATAACAATTATATTATCATTCTTCCCGCCAGGATTACAAAGAACTCTACATTATTATCTTCCAAAATATATATCCCTAAAAGATAATAATAATTTAAAGATTCTAATAAAAACATCTCTTGTTTCAAAATTTATTTTTCTTTTGCCAATTTTCTTTATAAGCTTATTAGTTTTTTATTTTTTCCAAGATTCATTTACAATCATTTTGCAAAAAGAAAATGTAAATCTTTTATTTCTAATATCCCCATTAATTATAATAATCAGTATGGAACTTGTTCTAAATTCAATCAATGAAGGCTTTAATAAATACCATATACTTTTCTTTCTTTTACTTATAAAATATTTCCTTTATATTGGATCATTACTTTTAGTTTTCCTTTATGTTGGTGATTTAGATTTAGAACTTATTGTTATCATAAATGTTCTAACCTTTTCTATTCCTTTTATGATTAATTTTCTCTATGTGTTAAGTCTATATTTTAAGATTAAAAAATCAACTCAAATTCCAATATTACATAGTGAACAGTTTAAAAATATTTTAAAATATGGTATTCCTGTTAGAGGAGCTAGATTTTTATCTGAAATTTGGGGAGAAATCCAAACGATATCAATTGCAGCATTCGATCGTGATTATGTATCTGGATTTTATATAGCGAAGACTTATCTTTCAGTAACAAGTAATGCTATTAACACATTTACTTCACCTCTAACAGTTAGTTTTTCAAGTTTGATCGCGAAAAACCAGAAAGAAAAAGTCATATCGATTTATAAATTGATAGTTAAATATTCATTACTCTTCTTTCTACTCTTAACAGGACTTATGTTCATAGCAACAGATTGTATATTATATATTTTTGGAGAAGAATACCGTCAATACTCTTTTATAGTTAAAATTTATCTTTTTTCTTTTCTATTTTTATCCTTTGCTTCTCCTTTTGATTCTTTAATGTTGGCGGAGAATAAAGGGACTATTATTTTATATTTACGAATAATTGGATTAATTTTAAGATTACCACTATTTCTAATTCTACTGATTTCTTATGGAACAATTCCCGCTATATGTGGAGTTATTCTTAGTAATCTGATCTTTGGTATTATTTATTTAATATTCAATAAAAAAGTGGGAAAAATAGATTTGAATATAAAGCAAATAATTCTCCAATACTTGATATTCTTTATCTCACTTACTTTAATTTATATTCTAAAAATATTAATTTTGGATGATATTGAATTATATATTTTTAAATCTTCAAACCTCAAGCTTTTTTATCATTTATCTCCATTATCATTATTGTTGTTTTTTTGTATATTTCTTTTCCTAAATATTATCTTGAAAGTTATTTTAATAGAAGATATCGAAAAATTAAAAAAAATTTTTCAAAAACAACCTCTCATTAATAAGATTTTGGCAGTCATTTTAAAAATTCTTAGAGTTATCACTAGACAGAAAAAATAAACTTCAATGTTATTAAATTATTGTTATTTCTTATTTTAAAAGTAATTTTAAGGATTTAAGGATTTTAATAATATAAAACTCAAAGATAATTAAAAACTTACATTTTCTACCAATTTTTCTAAATAAATTTGCTTTAAACAATTTTATTCTAATCTTTAACAAGGAGACAAGTCCTATTTTTTTATAAGAATGATATAAGTAATTATTATAGGTTAATATCTTATTTTT
>Ga0315549_1001242_pt1 | contig 26920 bp, 28 predicted proteins | sample SalMarSW160200MG_FD_203101 | JGI IMG/M metagenome (GOLD analysis project Ga0315549, IMG submission 203101) | Salt marsh sediment microbial communities from the Plum Island Ecosystem LTER, Massachusetts, United States - Salt Marsh Sediment SW1601-200 ... | reverse complement strand
TAGGAAGAATAGTGTCGACAAATTCTTTTTCTAATATCAGGGTGTTGGCTTCAGAGTTATTTATCAAGTAGACCAGTTCCCTGGCCACTGACCTGTAATTAAGCGGCACACAAATCATGCCTGCTTTGGTAATGTTAAATACCTCAAAATATTGAGAGCAGTTATAAGCCAGTAAACCTACCCGGTCTCCTTTCCTTACCCCCATGCTGTTTAGGGCATTTATGAGGCTGTTTATCCTCTGATTAACCTGCTTGAAGGTGTAGCGCTTGTCTTCAAAGATAAAAGCCGTCTTGTCCGAGTATTCTTTAGCGTTTCTGTTGAGGAGTTCTTTCAATGTTTGCATTTTTTGGGAAGGCCTTTCACATCGCTTGGTCAAGATGTTCTCGCACCCTATCATCTCAGAGGCTTTGAATTAGAGGGGTGGGGCAAGGCCTAACTCAACAAGTACTCGTCTGACAAACTCCAGTCCGTCCGGTTTATATGCAGGAAGGACCCATGGCATCTCTCGTAATGTCTCTAACATGGGACACAAAAGGTCAAAGGGGATAGATATAAGTTGTAGACCCTCTGGGAATAGATTCCTGCGCTTCATCCCGTGACCAAGACCGGTGGGGGTATAATTCAGTTTCCCAGTTAGATACGGGTAAATGTAAATCCATGCGCATCCTATTGCGGCTGAGAACTTGCTCTGCCACATTTGCCCTGTCTTATAGCTCATTGCCCGGAGCAGAATTTCCGTCTGGGAGGCATTGGCGAGGAAAACAAGGATATCTGGCTCGAATGAGAGCTTATCTAACGGGGAAAAGGCGACATAGTTAACTACGTTTTTGCCTATCTTCGGAATATAGAGGTACAGCCTGCTCGCAGAGCGTGGCTGTTCAAAGATTTTTAGCCCGGCTCCAAATTCTCCACCTATAAAAGGTCCTGGGGCATCTGCCTGCCCTAACACATATAGTCCTGCCTCACAGGTATGGTTTTCTGCATCAGCATAAAAGACGTTCCCTTCCTGTGCCTTCGGGAGCATTTCACAGAAAGCCATGTTTTCGCCCAACCTATCAACTAGGTCCGGCCGTCTGGCCAAGAATTTAACGCCTACGGGCTGTATATCGAAGTCAAATTTCCCCAATATAGCTAAATCCTTTTCAGTGAGAGTCATTTTAACCTCCTCATAATTTTATTTCAGACCCTTTCTCCTAATTCAGTACGTCAGTAAGTCATGAAGCTGGGTAAGAAGGTGGCGATTTGGGGGAAAATTACCAGTATGGCTGCAGCCACTATCAATGCGCCCAGGAACGGGAATATTCCCTTGAATATTGTCTCGAGAGGAACATCTTTAGCTACTCCGCTAATGACATATACATTTACACCCACTGGTGGTGTGATTGTCCCCATCTCAACGACTAATACTATGATGATTCCAAACCATATCGGGTCAAAGCCCAAAGCTAGAACCATTGGATACATAATAGGGACAGTAAGCACAATCAAGGCAAAGCCGTCCATGAAGCAACCACCAATTAAATGGATAAGGATCACTATTCCCATAATAGCCAAGGGGGAAATGGTGAGCCCGCCTGCCCAGTCAGACAAGAGGAAGGGGATTTTGGTCACGGCTATGAAATGGCCAAAAAGTATAGCCCCAGTAACGATGACCATGACCATGCAGGTTATCAGCAGGCTATCCTTAGCGGCGTCAACAAATCTCTGCCAGTTAATTGTCCTTCTCACCAGAGTGATAATGAGAGCGCCAGCAGCACCAGCAGCACCAGCCTGGGTGGGGCTGAACCAACCAAGAAATAACCCCGCCATGACTAGGGCAAACAAAACTAACATCTCAATGACCCCTAAAAGACCAGCAAGTTTTTGCTTAAAGCTCGTTGCATCCCCTGCCGGACCAAGGGCGGGGTTACGCCAGCAGAGAATGACAACCACCATAATAAACAGTGAAGCGAGAAGTATCCCAGGGAGGACACCAGCTATGAAAAGCTGGCCTATGGATTGCTCAGTTAATATGCCATAAACGATAAGTAAAGCGCTTGGGGGGATAAGTATGCCAAGGCTACCGGCAGAGGCAACGCAACCAGTGGCCAGGGAATCATCATACTTATACCTCTTCATTTCCGGCAGGGCGACCCTACCCATGGCAGCTGCAGTAGCATTAGTCGACCCACAAATGGCAGCAAAACCGGCACAAGCCCCGATGCTGGCTATAGCCAGCCCCCCACGTAGTCGCCCGAATATTGTATAAGCTGCCTCATAAAGCCTTGCGCTCATTCCCCCTGCAAACGCGATGGAACCCATAAACACAAACATAGGGATAACGGTGAGGGAATAAGAGGAGAAATTCTCGAAGATATCTATGGCTAAGAGACTGAGCCCTGCCCCAGGTGAAATCAAGTAACAGAAACCGGCAACGCCGACGAGTGCCATGGCAAAGGCCACGGGTACCCCGATGGCGAAAAGCACCAAAAGGACGGCAATACCTATGAGGCCAATAGTAATAAGGCTCATTTTTTCCGTACCTCAATTATCGATATCAGAAACTCCCTTACTAAGAGCAAAAAGAGTGGCACGCAAGCTACACCTACCCCATAGACAAAGGGTACATATGGGACTTTCAGAGTTAGTGAAACCTCGCCAGCCATCTGGAGGTCATAGGCATATATGAAAATACGCCAAATAATCAGGGCAAAAAGCACCATGCTGAAAAGGGAACTAATGCAGGCTAAGACTCGCTTAGCCTGCTCCGGCAACCGCATAATGACGAAATCTACCTTAATGTGACGGTGGAGAACATAAGTCTGGGCGATAGAAAAGGAGACTACGACCACGCCTAAAAAGCTAACTAACTCCACTCCACCGGGGACAGGAAACTTAAAAAACTGAGCTCCGATGATATCAACCGAAACAAGAGCTACCATCGCTACTAATGCTATTAGCGCTACCCAGTTAAACCAGCCGCTCAACAGCTTGGCAAACTTTTCAAAAGCACCCATTAGTCCTCATTCACTGTTGGGGGGGGCACCTCGAATTTCAGGCACACCCCCCCCTGATTTTATAGTCCAGCTTCTTCCCTCACACTACTTTAGCAACTCCGTCTCAACCGTCTCTACGCACTCCTCACCTGTCGGTTGTATCCCAGCATAATATTTGCTGCGCTCCGCAACGTAAGCAAAGTACTCCTCAGCTGGGAGCCCCATAGCTGTTTTCTCCTCTACATACTTATCTAGGAGAGGCTGAACGAGTGCGAGCCACACAGACCTCTCTCCCTGAGGAATCTCAATATATTCTCTCCCCTCACCCAAGCTCAGGAAGTATTCCAGTCCAATCTTATCCATATAGACCCACGCCCTAGCCTGGTACTCTAGGAACTCCTCGCTCGTCTCGGTGAAGATTTCCTTAATGTCCTCGGGCAGAGAGTCCCACTTATCCTTATTCATTGCTACAAACTGGCAACTGGAACAGCCAACGGGAAATTTAGTAACGTACTTTACCACATCACCATGCTTCCACCCCGCCAGCGTCTCACAGTAAGCAAAGTTGGCGTCTACCACGCCCTTAGATAAAGACTCATAGGCTTCCCCCATAGGCATGGCCTGTGGGGTACCGCCCCAGGCTTGAATAACTTCAGCCGATGTCCCGCTAGACCTTACGATCACCCCGTTGAGGTCTTCAGGCTTACTCACCCGCTTGTTACTCTGGAGGACAGCATAACCAGGCGCATGGAGATAAAGTATATGCACATCGTCAAACTCCTCCAGTTGGAAGTGTCGATAGAAGTCATCGTAAACGTGACTACTTACCCAGGCGTTAGGTACATCTTGGGGTAGCTCAAAAAGCGAGCTGGCTGGGAAGCGTCCGGCAACATAAAGAGGGCATGACATGCCTATGTCAGATAATCCTTGAACTACCCCCTCATAGCACTTGGGAGCTGAGGTTAATGAGCCACCTGGAAAGAGAGTGATCTCCACTCTACCATTAGTGCGCTCCTTTATCACATCACAGAACTTCTGGTTAATCATACCGTACAAGTGAGTACCGGGAAACATCGTGCTGAAATTCAGTTCTATGACTTCAGTTGATGCCGGTGTACTGGGACAACCGATAGCAATCAAGCTGATGGCTAGCAATAGTGCTAACGGGATTAACAGTAATTTCTTTTTCATTGAATAAAAACTCCTTCATTTAGATTTTGGTCGCCTAGATTACTTTGCTACCTCATCTCTCACCCCCTCTTACTCTTGACAATCTCCCTGGGCTTTCTTAAGCCACTCTTGGCGGACGCCTTTGTTGTCGACACCTTGCTAGCTTCTTTCGCCCGGCTTCTTTCCAGGAGCCTCGGCCACCTTTGTCTCAGCAGGCTCAGCTGCCTTTACTTAGCAGGTCTGCTGCCCTCTATTAAACTACTCAGCACCAAAAACTACCGCCTTTTGCTTAGTACAATTACTTTTTATTCACATATGAACATAAAATCCTGCGACTCACATTATAGATAGTTCATTTTTGAATTGTCAACTCCCCTGAAAAGAAAGCACACTTCAGTCGCGTTGACAGCAACCTTAGAATTGTCTATTATTCTTTTGCGTGGTCCGAAGCGATATAGCGAGGCACCAGGAGATATGGACAGATTAATAGAGGTAGACCACGAGGATACTGTACTGAGCACCTTTATACTATTCGTGCAGACGGCGCAGGCAGTGCTGAAGTATGCAGACGCCTATTTATACAGAAAAACGCGTCTGTCGGTAAGCAAGTTAATAGTTCTACAAGCCCTAGCTAGCAATAGCGAGGGTATGATGCCTTCTGAGATAGCGAGGTGGACGAGTACTGAGCGGCACAATATTACGGCGTTAGTCAACCGCATGAAGCAAGAAGGACTGGTCACAGCCGAACGCAACAGCAGCAACAAGAGATTCGTGAATATCAAGCTGACGGACAAGGGACGGGAGGCTCTTAGCCAGGCTATGCCGGTGGCGCAAGAAGTTGTCAACCAGGTGATGTTATCAATCACTGAGGGTGATGCAGCGCTGCTCAAAGAAAAGCTAAGAATCCTGAGACAAAATGCGCACTATGGCTTAGAAGGTTCTGCTAATCGTGCAACGCGGGCTCATTAAACAAAATGAGTTTTTGTGTCAAATGCCTGAGACCTACCAGAGCCGAGGAATGTTAACCGGAGTTCAGCTAAGTCATAACGCCTTTCATTTAAGCTAGATGGATTGACTTTTTCATTAATGACTCGGAGAATATCATCAAGGACTAGGCTTCCCCCAAAATTGCACCACAAAAGAGGCTCTCCCCAAGTGTCAGTCCGTTGGGAGAGCTTTTTTGTCTACTGCACAAAAGCCTCTTTTGTGACCCAAGCAACAAAACAAGCTTGTATTACCTGTTAACTGGGTGTGTGTCTATTGACATTGCAGAAATGAATAGCTTATGCTTCGTAACAAAAGGGGGGTAAACCAATGCAAGCATACTGTATGAAATGTCGAACCAAGAGAGAAATGAAGGATGCCAAGGCGATAACCATGAAGAATGGAAAGCCAGCGACTCAAGGCGTCTGCCCGGTATGTGGTACTAAGATGTTCAGGATAGGAAAGAGCTAGGCCGAAGATTATTTAGGGAGTTGGAATTCTATACAAGGCTGGATATCTGTGAGTACATATCCAGCCTTTTTTACCCACCACACAATCTGGGCAACTGTGTAACGGCAAGGAAACAGCATAATTTAAAAGGCTAGATGCCACTTACCGTATTATAGCTGGGGGACCTAATGATAGGGGGAACTTTTGGGCTGGAAAAGAACCAATTGCCCCTAGCAGAGCCCGCTATCTGGATTTTCCGCGCAAGCAATCAAGGCCATTTTGCAAATCCCTTCAGTAACACTCCTAAAATTAGGCCGGTGGCCATATTGAGCGAATATAGTCCCTGGGCCACCTCCCCCAAATTTATATCCGTCTACGCTCTTTGAGCCCGCACTTACCCTAATATCAGTTGTCCAGCCCTTTTTCTCTAGTTTCTCCACTATCTCCCAAGCAATAGACAAATATCTCGTATCTTCTAGACCCCCAAGTGTTACATTAAATTTCTCATGAACTAAATCTAAGAGTTTCCCCTCTTCCATTGATAAAATTTCTTCCCTATTCACTTCTGCCTCCTGCAAAACCGGCTCCCTAAAAGTCGACAATACGAATACTAATACGTCCTTACCTCTTTCCTCTCGAACTAAATTGCTGGAAGAAATTTCCAATTCTGTTTAGAAAACCTCCTTGACCTTGAGACCCAAGAAAGCTTTGATTTCCGCCTCTGCCTTTTCTCCCGCCAGTCATTGCCCCCGAGCCTCTTTGAGAGCTTGACTGGCCTCTTCCACCAGAACGCCTGCCTCTACCGTCTCTGGCTCCACTTCCGATAGGACCTGCACCATCTCCTCCTGGCATTTTACACCTCCCGTTAAAGATATTTTTATAAGACTATTTAGCTTCTAGACTATTGGTGTGTAAAGTGAGTAGCTTCTCCGACGATGTTAATAGATTGCTCTTCAGTATCAGGTCATTAACCTTACACCCGATATCCTTGGCAATAACCGGGCATTTTACCTTGAGCAAGTAGAATATGGGTGCTGTCTCCTCTGATAGTGCTTCGAAATTGCCTTGACCTTTGCTAATGATCAATGGGGCCTTATGGTAAATTTCAAGAAATTCTCTTGAGCAAAGGTTTAGAACTGTGCCAGGGGCATCTGAACCACTAGATATAACCCTGGCTATTTTATCTACTCCGCAATCGCGGGCATCTTCAATCAAGGCATCATTGATTATTGGTTTATCCCTCACAACATAAATAATATTCTTTTCCATCTCTTCAATCAAAAGTTTGTCGAATACTATTTCCCCAGCATTATCTCCTAAATAGAGGATTGATTCAGTACTATCTAGGGCTTGCTTAAACTCCGAGTAGTCGAAAACAGTGAAGTCACTTTTTCGGCAGTTTGCCACTTCCTCTTCAATTTCGAAGGATGTTGGCGCGCCGTAGTCAATGATATTGCCAGCGGTAGCCAACTTTATCGCGGTGAGAAGCCTGTCTTCCGAATTTTCAACCATCATCTTCAACTTAGGGTATAGATTTAATATAAGTTGATTACTGCTCTTTTTAATCTCCCTGAAAGGGTCCTCGTTACCGGTTAATTTGTTAATTAACTGGTAAACAATCCTTCCCATCTCTGGAGGTGTACTGTCTAGGGGTAAATCAGGTACTAATTTGGAAACCTCATCTAATATTTTCTTCTGAATATTCTCATCAGCACCAGCAATTCTTGCTGCCCTCAATGCCTGTGCAAAAAAGCAGGGAATACAATCTAGGTATGTTCTCATTTTTTACGCAAATCTTCCCATTATTGTGGAAGTATCATTCATCTTTTCTCTTTAGGTTTTCACCTCAGCACCTGAGTTCGATACCCACCGGGCAGTGGTCAGAACCTGTTACTTCAGGCATGATAAATGCCTCGGTTACAGAGTCCAGCAAGTTTTCACTCACAAAAAAGTAGTCAAGCCTCCAGCCCACATTCCGTCCTCTGGCTCCTGTCCGTAAATCCCACCATGTGTATTGATTTGGATCTTCATTAAAGTGGCGGAATACATCAGTATAGTGATGAGTTATCAGCTTGTCCATCCAGGCTCTCTCCACAGGCAGGAATCCTGAGGTATTCTCATGACTCTTGGGGTCAGCCAAGTCTATTTCCTTGTGAGCTGTATTAAAATCGCCGCAAATAATGAGGCGGTCATTTTGGGTTTTGATTCGTTCAACGAAGTTAATGGCTAGCTCATAAAAATCCAGCTTATACTTCAGTCGCTCTTCGTCCCTTTTGCCATTAGGGAAATATACATTTAATAGGATAAAATCGGGGTATTCTATTGTTATAATCCTTCCTTCTACATCAAATCCCTTATCAGTAAGGTCGTAGTGGATGTCGAGTGGTTTTTCTTTAGTGAAGGTAGCCACCCCGCTGTAGCCTTTCTTTTCAGGATAGCTCCAATATGCGTGGTAGCCTCGTGGTTGGCTGAGTTCTTCGTTCAACTGTTTAGGGTATGCTTTCGTTTCCTGCACGCAGAGAATATCAGGAGACTCTCTATACAGCCACTCCAGGAAGCCTTTTCGCTCAACGGCTCTAATTCCATTAACATTCCACGATAATATCCTCATCGTTTTACCCTATTTGTTCACCGGCGTTGGGTCCGGGTGAGATGCTATAGATTGAGTCCACTTTAATAATAACGGCGCCCTTTGGAATAAGCTCAGGCTCTGTATCCTGAACTATCTTTGTCCCTTCATTAAAAATCTTGCCCGATGTTTCAATTCTAGCCTCTCCTTTGAACTGATACCCTTTTGAACTACCAGAGCTATCGGTATACCAAGCCGAGACCGCTACCCTAGAATTTACCTTTATATTTTCCTCTGTTTTTCTCATAAAGATACTCATCAACAGAAGCTCATTCTCGGAGAGCACCTTCTTATATGCAATAGGCACCACGTTCGGCTCACCGGCCTCGGTGGCTGTAGCCAGCGCAACTACTTTCACCTGGTTGATAGCACCCCTCATTTCTTCTGTAATTTTTGCCATCTTCCCTCCCTTTGTAAGCTTTTTGCTACTAATAAGTTACCCTACCGTCAGGGCTAGGAGACCCGAGATACTTTGTAAGCTCTTCCCATAGAGCTTTAAGGTCTTCGGGTGGGAGATTCTTAGTCAGGGAGCCAAAATCGTCTGGGATCCAGAGAACGGGCCTGTTATCTTTGTAAATAATGATACCGGGTGTGCCATACAATATCTCTCGCCGACGTTCCACTTTCGGCTCGAGTGGCATTGGTTCTGCTGGCATCTCAGCACCTCCCCTGTGTATTTTATTAAATGATTAGGCGCTGCTACTACTCAGAAAATTGTGCGCCGCCACCTCAAATGCATTTGGGTTGCCCCAGTCCAAATAGTGCAGCTTTAGGCTGTTGGCGGTGACAAACTTATCCTGAGGCTGTGATATATTCTCCATAACCTTCACTCTCTAAGGCAAGTCTAAATTTGCCAGTGTTTGCTATAGATGATTGTAGTTTTCATTCAGCTAGTGCCATTTTGGCTGCTGCTTCAGCATGAAGCCGGGTGGTGTCAAAGAGAGGAACATTTATGTCACCGGGACGGATAAGCAGGGGGAGTTCAGTACAGCCGAGAACAATGCCCTCAACCCCTCGCCCTATCAGCTCATTGATAATGTCAATGCAGGCACGACGCGAAGAGTCTTTTATTTCCTCCTGGCACAGTTCGTCGTAAATTATCCGATGAATCATAGCTCGTTCCTCTTCTCCTGGCACCAGCACTTCGACGCCGGACTGCTCCCGCAGTCTTTCACGATAGAACTGCTCCTCCATAACAAACCGCGTTCCCAATAGGCCTACAACATGCAGGTCGCGCTCCGCAATGGCATCCCCGGTTACATCGCCGATATGAAGAAGGGGCAAACCAACGCTGTCTGCTACAGCACCGGCAACCTTGTGCATAGTATTGGTACATATCACGAGAAAGTCGGCACCAGCTTGCTTGAGTGCTCTGCCGGCCTCAGTAAGTATGTTAGTGGCATCATCCCATCGACCCTGATGCTGAGCCTGCTCAATCTCGTCAAAGTCCAGACTATAGAGGACTATGCGAGCTGAGTGAAGGCCGCCTAGCTTCTCAGCGACCGATTCATTGATAAGCCGGTAGTACTCCAGGGAGGAGTTCCAACTCATGCCTCCAATTAACCCAATGACTTTCATAGCTTCCTCTCACCAGACGGAATATGGGGTAGGAGGGGTACCACCGCATGCCCTTAGAGATAGTATATCTTATCTGCTTCAAGTATGGCTTGTGCAGCTTGAGGCAGCTTAACCAGGGTAATGAAGTCTTCAATACCTGAATTATCATCTATTGTTTTGCCAGCCCCATCGATGACATGAAAAGTTCCACAGGAGACAATGCTGACTCCGAGTTTATCCTTCTCGAAACGGGCTAGCTGCTCCAGATTATCAGGCAAATCAGAGGCAGAAAGCCCCTCAATCTGACTGGCGATTAGTTCCTTAACTGAATTCTGGATGGCAAGTTTGGCCAGTTCTCCTTTCTTGGTCATCCCGATGCCGTAGGGACCGTAATACACAGTGACATTGCTGATATTAGCCACATGCTTGGCCATAAAGGCAACCACATAGGCTGCATAGTGGTTATAGGCCTTATCAGCACCGCTGTTTACTACAATTAAAAAATTATTTGTCAATCTATCTGCCTGCACCATTTTGGCAATCCTCCTTTGTATGCAATTATCTCTCGGTAGGCTAGGCGGTGGCACCCCTAATCCTAATTATAGTCCCACAAGACCACCGATTCAAAGATTCACCGTCATAAGATACCACTTTGCTGAACTCTAATTTCCCCACCTGCCGAAGGGAAATAAAATATCTCAAGAGCATCACCACGAATAATGGGAAGCCAGTAACCTAGGGAACGTGCCCAACGTATGGTACCAAGATATTATGAATTGGCAAGAGATAAATCCTATACCAGAAGCTCCATACGTTAAGGTATTCTAAGTAAAGGCTGGATGTTCCGGTATGATGGAAACCTGGCTTTTTGTTTGCAATTTTAGTCCAGATGCGCAAACCAAACAGAAGTGTTAAAATTGCCCTATAAAGCTAACTTAAGGACATTATCCATGGCTGACCTCGCCATAATTATGGGTGCCGCTCTCGTTGGTGGGCAGTTGCCTCCCGTTCAGCCTTAGGGTGGTTTTTGTCGGTTAGTCTGCCAGTATCAGAATGGAAGGCCTGCCTCATTAGTTCAGTCCCAACTAGCTCTTGGGATAAGGAAGTAGCTTTCCGTACTCGAACTTCGACTTCTTTGAAAGCTTGAAATACTGCAGTATCATAATCTCCACGAATAAATAGGGGACGAACCTTCCTTGCCAGGACAGGATCGAGCACCTTTTCTGGTAGGATGTTGCCTTTCAAGTACGTACCTATATCTGAATTATCCAGAAGCCGTTTGCCTCTATTAGTCACATATACCCACTGTCTATCCTGCCCAGGTTTAGGTGCAATCATTCCCTCTCGCTCCAACCAAATCCAGGATTCGGTTATAGCTTTAGATATTTCATCATATTTCTCACCCGCATAGTCTTGAAGATTACCATGCAGAGTGCAGTTATGAAGATTCAAAACCGAAGAACTGCCGGTTTGTTCCTCTTTGCAGAGATAATTTAAAAGGAACATTGCTAGCTCCTCTGGTTCGAGGGCTAGGGCCTCGTCGGGAGGTGGAAACTGATCTTTAACTGACATCTCGTGGTTCTCACCTTTTTGAGTTTATCATAAACTGGTTGTGATCGCTAGATTACCACTCATCTGATTGTTAAGCCCACTTTACGAAACTCGAATCAATTAGATAAACGCAAACTCTGCTCTAAAAGTTCTATATTATATATTGATTATATATTGAACAACTTGGGCTACTATTAGATTCGAACGGAGCACAGTTAAAAAAGCTGTACTTTTTATTAATTTTATTGAGTTCATACGTAAAGTAGTGTTAAAATCGGTTTGAAACACTCCTTTCTATACTATTAAGAATTCGAGATTTGAAAATATATGAGTAAGAAGATAGTTGATGCTCTTATGGAGGTTCTTGGCAAAGTAGACCAAGAGACAAAACCTATCTCTGAAAGAGATGCCTCCAAAGCCATTTATGCAGTCAGAGACCCTAAGGATCTTTCCGAACCGCCAATGCAATGGGTAGCCGAAGCTATGGCTTTTGATTTTTTTGAGGGCTACCATGACCAAACAACGGGGTGGGGAACTCACTATGGGCCAATGTTTGTATTAAACAATGGGGATGGGACGTTTACTGAATCGCCTAGCGTGAAGAAAGTCACCGAGCAGATAATTAAATATTGGACTGACCGTGCCAAAACTGCAAAGCATCCGGTTCTTCGTGCCCGATACGCTGATTTAGTCTGGGATTTCCAAAAGGTCGTCACTAATGAATCTCCGCATTATTCAATGGCGCAGATAGTCATAGATAGTATTATCAAAATCACACAGAAAAATTGCTATACGCCTGAGGTAAATGTAATAAAGAAACTGGAAAGGGCTTTATCTCTTGCCAGCGCACTCAATGATAACAGCCGAATTAAAAAGGTCGCCGATGCCACAATATTATACGAAGACACCATAACAGATGACACAAAATTAGGGCTTTGGGGATTCGCCTATGACCTCCTATTCGAAAATGATAAAGCTAAATTAACAGCCAAGCAAAAACAAAAACTGATAGGCGATCTAGAAGGGCATCTCTTGCGTGCATCTCAACCCACTAACAAAGAAGAAATTGATCCATGGGCAGTGGAGGCTGCTGCTCGTCGACTAGCTAAGTATTATCGCAAGGTCGGGCGCGGCGAGGATACTAAACGAGTAATAGTCGCAATTGGAAATGCCTTCATACAAGCCAGCTCTAATGCATCTGCTCTACAGACATCTGCTTGGCTTCAACGAGTACATGCTACTTACAAAGAGTTTGGGCTTTCGAATGAAGCAGAAGAGATTTCTATTAAACTGCGCGAAGTTGGGGAGAAGACGAAGTCAGAACTAGGATCTTTTTCCCACACAATGGAAGTCCCGAAAGAAAAGATGGAGAAATATATTGCCGCTCTTACAGCAGGAGAACTCGATGATGTATTGACGAGAATCACTGCGCACTATATTCCAAAGAAATATGAGGTCGAGAAACAATTAAAGGAGTTAGCGAGTGAGGCACCAATCGTTTTCCTAATTCCCATGGAACTACAGGACAATATGGGGAGACCATTAGCCAAAGTTGGCTCTCTGGAAGAAGACCTGGCGGGGCATACTGTGAAGCAGATGTCTCAGAATATGGCTATTGAATCCATATTTTTAAGACAGGTGCTCGAGTCGCTGGTGAAGAAATATCCTACATTTGAGAATCTATGCGTAGATTACCTCTTCCGTTCCCCTATTTTCGAAGAAGGCAGAAAATCGATTATCGGGTGGGGAGTAAAAGAATACCTTAATGGGAATCATATGACAGCAGTCCATCTCCTTATTCCTCAAATTGAAAATGCGCTCCGGGTATTACTAGAGAAAGCCGGCGGGTCTGTTTTAAAGCCAGCACGTGGCGGAGGCTTTAATCTTAAAGTACTAGATGACCTACTCCGCGACCCGTTGTTGGTTCAAGTCTTCGGAGAAGATATGGTATTTTACTTCCGTGCTCTTCTGGTTAACCCGCGAGGTTGGAATCTGAGAAATTTTGTATGCCACGGTCTTTGTGACGCTAGAGAATTTGGGCCATCCATGTCTGATAGAGTCATTCATGTCTTGCTTTGCTTAGCCCTGGTAAGAAAAAAGGGGTAGGAAAGAAATAGCAGAAAACCACGGGCGTCGTATACTTTAATCAATAGATGTTGAACGTGAACCTAAAAGTTCTGTCTACTATACAAATTGCCATGGTGAATTCGAACGCCAGCATACATTTAACAAAATAAGCCAAGATGTACGATGATTAGTTAATACTCTGGTATAGTTTGTATAAAAAGGTCCGCTAATTCTCAAAGCTAAGTCGTCGAAGCTGTAATTGAAGGGCAAAAAAGGAATCATAATCACTCTTGGGAAATAGCTATATACGGCGGCGAATTAACTTATCAATCTCCACGACTACTACTACGGAAATGGCAATCATAGTCAGATGGCTCCACGTTTCCAAGGTCAACGGCTCCAGGCGAAGTACAAACTGTGTAGGGGGGAAATACATCGCGCCTACGTGTATAGCTAATGAAAGCAACGTGCCTATAAGTAGAAACTTATTGGATAATGGGCTCTTGCTAAATACGGACAATTCCTCGGAGCGACAGTTAAATACGTGAAAGATTTGAAAGACTACCAAAGTAGTCAGCGCGGTTACTCTAGCATACTCCAGCGTAGCGCCACCGCTTCTTTCCCAGATAAACATGCCCAGTGTCCCGGCTGCTATGACGAGGCCAACAACCAGGCCGCGTTGTACCTGTGTCCGTGATAATATACCCTCCTTAGGGCTACGTGGTGGCTGGCGGAATTGCGCCTCCTCTCCTGGTTCAAAGGCCAGCGCTACATCCTCGACACCATTGGTAACTACATTTAACCATAGAATTTGGGCAGGCAAGAGTGGGAGAGGAAGTCGCATGATCAGACTGGTGATGATGACGATAACTTCACCTAAACCGGATGATATCAGGAAAAAGGCGGCATTACGGATGTTCGAGAAAGAGGTTCGCCCCACTTCTACTGCAGCATAAATGCTTGCGAAGTTATCATCAGTAATAACCATTTCACTAGCTTCCTTGGCGACGTCTGTACCCGCTTGCCCCATCGCTACACCAATATGGGCCGCTTTAAGGGCTGGCGCATCATTTACCCCATCCCCGGTAACGGCAACTATGTGACCCAGATTACGTAGCGTATTTACCAGTCTTAGTTTTTGGGATGGACTTACCCGAGCATAGACGGAAACAGTACCAACAACTTTATCAAGTTCTTTATCGGATAGCTGGGCAATTTCAGTACCGGTGAGGACCTCAGGTAATTGTTTGCTTATTCCAACCCTCTGTGCAATTGCGGCCGCCGTAACGGGGTTGTCTCCTGTCACCATCATTACCTTGATGCCTGCCCTGTGGCTTGCCGCTATGGCGTCAATAGCCTCCTCACGCGGTGGGTCTATCATTCCCTGAAGACCGAGGAGGATAAGTCCAGTAGGAACTCCGTTACTTACTGTTTCAACTGCTTTATCCCCCTCGCCTATTGCCATAGCTAGCACCCGAAGGCCATTCCGCGCCATACTGTCAGCCTGCCGGATAACTTCGGCGCTATCCATTTTCTGTATACCCTCAGAGGTAGCTATTTTGTCACTCATCTTGACCAATCTTTCCACCGCTCCCTTAACAAAAACCGTGTCCCTTCCATTATGCTTATGGATTGTCGCCGAAAACCGGGTATTGGGGTCAAAGGGAATTTCATCCAACAAGGGGTAGTCTGCCAAAAGCTTTTCCTGCCACAGCCCCACCTGACTACCACTTATTAATAAGGCCACCTCGGTTGGGTCGCCCTTTGAGATAATACCATCTTCTTGGCGCTGCAGTGACGATTTATTATTCAGTACCCCCGCCAGCAAGGTGAGATAAAGCGGCGTGCCTTCCTTCAATTTCATAATGCTGGTACTTTCAATATCTTCTACATCACCATACAGGCCATCCTTGTCGACCCGATAGCGACCATCTGCTGTCCATATAGTTTGTACCATCATCTTATTCTGGGTCAGCGTACCCGTCTTGTCGGAGAGAATAACAGTACAGCTACCTAGGGATTCTGCGGCAGCCAGACGACGTAAAATAGCATTTCGTTTCGCCATCCTCTGTACCCCCACGGCCAAGGCGACACTCATCACCACCGGTAGTCCTTCCGGTATGGCTGACACGGCAAGACTGACCGCAGTAATAAACATGTCACCGACGGGCACACCGATACTAATGCCAATGCCAAACACAGCAATAGCGGCAAAAACAACCACTATGGTAATCCAGCGACCTAACTGTTTCATTCGAGTTTGAAGTGGCGTCTCCGCCCTTCTGGTACCGATAATATCTTCGGCAATGATCCCCATCTCCGTCTGGTGACCGGTGGTGACCACCACCCCGACCCCACGACCGGAAACGACATTAGTTCCCATGAAGACCATATTTTCTTGGTCAGCAACGGCAATTGCGGTACCCTCCGGATATGCCTGACTGACTTTGAGCGAGGGCACTGATTCCCCGGTAAGCAGAGACTCGTCTATTTGAAGACGAGTTGACTCAACAAGCCTGAGGTCCGCCGGCACCACGTTTCCCTCTTCTAACAGGACAATATCTCCAGGAACAATGTCTAGACTATTCAACTGTTTATCTTGCCCGTTACGGCGGACAATTGCCTTTGGTTCGGTCAGGCTTATCAATGCCTGAATGGCATTCTCAGCCCGGTTTTCTTGAGTAAACCCGATTACGGCATTGATGACAATAACGACACCGATTACGAGAGCATCCGTCCAGTGCTGTATTGCCAGCGTCACTACCATTGCCGCTAGAAGGATGTATATTAGAGGACTAGCAAATTGGTGGAGCAGTATCTTCCAGACGCTGGTTTCCTTAACGCTTTTCAGGCGGTTCGGGCCATATTGCTCAAAGCGAGCCACCGCCTCCGTTTCAGAGAGACCTTCACTACTGGTTTCCAGATCAAGCAAAGCCTGCTCTGGTGATACGGAATACCACGCCTGGCGTGTCTCTTTATCCATCATGCTTGCCTATACGTAATAATTAATAGAAATAATTTTAACTTTATTCTCGCTTTTTTGAATACCAGGTTGCTTATCACTAATATACACTATTAGCACCACGCTACGAAATGGGGTTTGTTAGGCTTACTGTGAGTATTTTGGATATGTCTCAGGGGTTGCCTGCCGATGGTTGCTCCAGTCGGCAGAGTGCCAAGTCGATAATCTTAGTCTTTTAAAAAGGAACCTTTTTCTCAAAGTCACATTTCGCTAGATTGTGTGATGAGGTAACGAAATACTATCTTGTTACCAGACATATGACATTATCCTTGGCATATTAGTTCTCTTGCCTCCCTGCTATCCCCTTCGCGGTTTTCAGATTGGCTTTGGCTTTCTCCTTGGGACGCAATGAGCGGGTGGCTTTCCCCGCCTGCCACATCTCCGAGTTGCCCATCACTGCGAGTTCCTTACCCAGCCGCGCCTTGTAGTCCGATTTGCCGCAGGCTGATATTACTCTCTTGGTTTCCGCCCCGCTCGCCACCCTCTCGTAAAGCTCTTTAAAGACCGGTATGACCGCTTTCTTGAACTTCGGCTTCCAGTCCAGGGCGCCCCTTTGTGCTGTCGCCGAGCAGTTGGCGTACATCCAGTCCATGCCGTTCTCCGCCACGAGCTTGATTAAGCTCTCGGTAAGCTCTTCGACTGTCTCGTTGAAGGCTTCGCTGGGGGTGTGGCCATGCTTTCTTAAGGTATCGTACTGTGCCTCCATGATACCCGCCAGCGCACCCATCAGCACGCCCCTTTCCCCCACGAGGTCACTGAAGACCTCATTCTCGAAGGTCGTTAGGAACAGATATCCAGAGCCGATAGCGATTCCCAGCGCCATGCAACGCTCTTTCGCTCGACCCGTGGCATCCTGGAAAACGGCGAAGCTGGAGTTGATGCCTGCCCCAGAGAGAAAATTCCGCCGTAATGATGTCCCTGATCCCTTTGGAGCCACCATGATAACGTCGATATCCTTTGGCGGTATAACCTTCGTCTGCTCTTTATAGACTATTGAAAACCCGTGCGAGAAGTATAAAGCCTTACCCGCCGTTATTCGTTTCTTGACCGTCGGCCAGATTTGCTTCTGGGCGGCATCCGTCACCAGCATCTCGATAATCGTGCCGCGCTCCGCCGCTTCCTCTATTTCGAACAGGTCTTTGCCGGGCTTCCACCCGTCCTTCACTGCTCGGTTCCAGTCCTCCATGAATTTCTTGCTCTGCCCGACGATGACGTTAAAGCCGTTGTCTTTCACATTTAAGGATTGCCCCGGACCCTGTACACCGTAGCCTATCACCGCGATAGTCTCGCCCTTAAGGACTTCGCGCGCTTTCTCCATCGGGAACTCGCTCCGCATTACCACCTCTTCCTTCACCCCACCAAAATCAATAACTGCCATTTCGTCTACCTCCTGCGGGAAATATATGATTTGAGTATATATTTAGTAGCAATCTAAATCAAGAAAACACTCATCTCTTCTCCCTCTCTCGTACTTGTAATTCTGAGCTTAGCGAAGAGTCTTGGTGAAGTGTTATCCAACCCTATCACCGTCACATTTTGAGCAAGTGTTACTACAGCAACCCATTGGCTTACAGCCAATTTGATAGCTAGACTCCGCAGGAGTATCATGAAAGCGAGAGTTGCCGGAAAATGTCTTGACTGGAGGAAAGAGAAATTCACTTTATCTAGCAACTCCTTATTACAGGGGATAGATTGGCAGTTTGTCCAGGATTTTCTAGAAAGAAAGCTTCTTGATTAGAAAGGGAAAGTTCCCCAAGGTATTTTTTGGTTGGTGGACTGTTCTAGCTGGTAGTTTTTTATCCGCATGGGGAATTGGCTTTCAGGTTCACGGATTCTCCGCATTATTCAAACCTATAGCTTCAGAATTTGGGTTTAGTCGGACAGTAACATCTGTTGCTACTAGCATTGGAGGGCTAGGTCGGGGGATTGAGGCGCCACTGGTAGGGGGGCTTGTTGACAGATTCGGACCAAGGTTCTTAATTACTATCGGCATGTTCATTGCTGGTCTGGGCCTCATATTGATGAACTTCATAAATTCGCTCTGGACTTTTTATGTAGTCTGGGGAGTTATACTGGGAACAGGTATCAATATCGGCTTAGAAATACCCGTAGATAAGGCAATTGCGAGCTGGTTTGTGAAGAAGAGGGGGATAGCCCTAAGCGTCAGGTGGCTTTTCACTGGGCTTGCTGGGTTGGTGCTGTTGCTTGTTGCCTGGCTCATCTCCACACAGGGCTGGCGGATAACCTGCGTTATAGGTGGGCTAGGTATATGGTTTGTTGGCCTGCCGCTTGCCTGGCTGTTTATAAGGCCACGCCGACCAGAGTACTACGGACTACTTCCCGATGGCACCACAACTGAAGTAGAGCCAGATGAGGAGGTAAGCCAGACAGTGGACAGGGGCGTAAAATATGCCGCCGAGGTTCAAGAGGTGGAATTTACTCTCAGGCAGGCACTGAGGACACCCGCCTACTGGCTACTCATCACAGCTATGTCTGTTCGCATGGTGGGCTTTTCAGCAATCCTGACCCATAGCGTGCCCTTTCTAACCGATATGGGTATTGAACCAGTTAAGGCAGCAGGACTGCTCGGGATTATCATCTTAACTAGTACTCCATCGAGGCTGATAGGCGGATTTCTCATGGACCGTGTTCAGATAAGCTTCCTGCGATTCCTGATGGCAGGGGCATTCCTTCTACAGGCTATTAGCATTGCTGCCTTCCTGCTGAACCAAACTATAGCTATGATATATGTTTTCCTTATTCTCTTTTGGGTTGGTGTGGGAATAGCACTTCCCTTAGAAGCTGGAATAAGAGCACGCTACTTCGGGCGGAAGGCTTTCGGCTCAATCGGAGGAACCTCAATGATTTTCACGACACCGGTTGGAGTGGTAGCTCCTATCTATGCTGGATGGGTATACGACAACACCGGCAGCTACATACCTGCCTTCACTTTATTTGCAGCCTTATTTGCTATTTCTGCGGTTCTTGTCTCGTTGGCTTACCCTCCCAAGCCACCAGCGCAAGTCACTGATGTCCGCAAATTTTTGTAATAACAATGCCGCGGCATCAAAGAGATATTTCTGGCAAAATAGGTATTCGTATAGTGAGACAGACAGCCGATGAGACCTGTTTCGCGGTTACCAGCCCGAAGCGCCCGTTTATATTAAATTGCCGCTTCTATTTTTGACCGAAGCGTAGGCTCGGGAACTGTGCCAGTAATATTTCCAATTACCTTGCCGCCCTTGAAAAATAGCAACATCGGTATACTCATAACCTGGTATCCCCCTGCCGTCAGACGATTCTCGTCTACATTCAACTTACAAAATTTAATCCGACTGGCCTGCCCCACGACCATGATATTCTCCTGCCAGTTTCTCGGTTATTGGAGCAATCATTCGGCATGGGCCACGCCATGGTGCCCAAAAGTCTACCACGACGGGCATCTTGCATCGCAAGACCTGGCGCTCGAAATTACCGTCATTGACTTCAATGACTCCAACCGCTATGCTCTCATTCTTAAGCTTGATTCGAATTAGAATATCTCCAGGGTAGCCATCGGTTAACTGGAGAGCACTGGCTAACTTTATTGTCCTGCCTGCCATTATTCCAGCCGGGATATTCACCTCCGGTTTTTTGCCATGCCTTAGCAATATCTTTTTACTTCCGAGCCTTGCTTCCTCTGTCGTGACAGCTATCTCGTAGCGAATAGAATCGACCGTCTGGTTTGTATCAACAGGTTCATCCATACTCAGTTTTCCTCGGAATCAGATCTCAATCTTATTCTCCTGACCGCTCAACCCCTTTCTCAATCATAAGTCCAATTTTGCAGTCGGGCCAGGTCCCGGCTAGCACATTTATCATCTGTCGCTAAAGAACTCCTCCAGCTTGTTTTTTATCTCTCTGACTTCCTCAGCGCTCCTCGGGGCTGCGCGGTAGACATTTAAACCCTGGGCATCAGCACGAAGCAGGTCAGGGTCAGTATCCATAAAACCCAGAATCTCGTAATCAGGCAGATTTTCCTCGATAAACTTATGCGTCGACTCACCATTCGTTTTGGAAGCAACAACAAAGCAATGCTTCACCCCCAGGCCTGAAGCATATTTCCTGACTGCTCGCGCGGTCTGAAGACTACGCTGCCCTGGTTCGACCACAATTATGAAGGCATCCACCCCTTGAGCTGTTCCCCTGCCCAGATGTTCTACCCCTGCGTCCATGTCCAGAATTAAAACTTCGTTCCTCCCGATAATAAGATGGGTAAACAAAGCCTTCAGCATGGCTGCCTCGGGGCAGACACAGCCTGCAAGCGGCCCCTTAATCGTCCCCATAACCAGGAGCTTGATTCCCTCCCACTTTACGGAGAGACGGTCGGGGATGTCATCAACCTTTGGATTTAGGCGGAAGAAGCTGCCGATAGTACCTGGCTGGGCTCCAGTCCGCTCGTATATCAGGTCCCCCATTTCGACGATAGGGACGATACTCTCAGCCTGTTCCGGGGGAACGCCCAGAGCTGAAGCCATGTTGCCATCTGGGTCAGCATCAGCTACAATAACCCTATAACCGCTCTCCACATAAGCCATAGCCAGGAGTGCTGCCAGTGTGGTCTTCCCCACGCCACCTTTTCCTGAGATAGCTATTTTCATCGGCTTCTACTTTAATTGTCCCCTTCTAGCTTAATCAGTACCTAGGCAGTTGCATTGATACTTGGGACTCCCCCTTTTAAAGCCCTGTAGCGCCTTGCTTATATGAATCGCATTTAATTGTCCAACAGAACCGTGGGGATAGAGATATCCGCTGTAATCATCTCTCCCGTATACTTTTCATTTCCAATAAATCCGGTTTTAGGCCTAGCAAAAGTAACTGTCTTGGTAGCTTTGATACAAACTCCAAGCACGTTCCCATTTGCAGCATCTAGACCAGAAGGAACATCTACCGCTAGAACTGGCTTTTCAGAATCATTTATCAGCTGGATTATGCTTTTTTCAGGTTCTCCAACTTCTCTCGCCAGGCCAGTTCCAAACATCCCATCGATGATTAAGGATGTTCCTTCTACCTCATCCTCAAATGAAGCAAGATTCTCTTCATTTAATACCTCTAAGACCTCAATCACTTTACCCATTGTCTTGGCTACCTTTTCAGCTCTATGGTAGTTAGCCTCGGCCTCTCCTTTTAATTCCTTGACGACCGCCACGAGGGAAATAGACACGTCAATCCCATTATTCATCAAGTGCCTGGCGGCAACAAAAGCATCTCCGCCATTATTGCCTCTCCCGCAGACAACAGTTACTTTCTTCTCTTGTTTTTCACATAGCATTTCCATTGCAGTTTGAAAAACAGCCCTTCCAGCATTCTCCATCAGAATGGCAGCGGGAATACCGAATTCCTCTTGGGTACGTCTATCTATCTCCCGCATTTTCCCTGGGGTAATATATTCCATGTTCCTCCTTTCCATCTTAACCTTAATCTGGGATAGGAGGCAGGAGTGTGGTTCTTAGCAGCCATGGCTTGTACTCATGCAAGACCTTTCCAGTTCTCCTGCTCCATAGCCAAGAAGGCTAGACGATCTTCCTGATTCATTTCTGCTATCTTCACCTCGACTTCCGAACCTAGTTTCGCTACCGCCTTGCGCAAGCTATTGACGAGATGATCCTTAACAGAGGCAGGGATGTTTAAATCAGGAAGGACTAGAGTGAGTGTGACAACATCATGCTTCAGGGCTACATCTTTAACCATTCCTAGGTCAACCAGGCTGCGATTAATTGCCGGATGCATTACCTGCCCTACTTCCTGCTGTACGTCCCCTAGCGAGATATTGTTAGCCATTGTTCCCATCGCTCCCATCTCTGCCTGATGTATTCCAGTTGTACTGGGCAGTTGGGTTAATGCCTGGGAGAGCTGTTCATTAGCTTTTTTTAGCCGCTGTGCTGCCTGTAGTGCCCTACTGTATATTGGGTCGCTCTCCACGTTTTTGACTTTTTCTGCCCATTGCCTGAATTCCTCCCCGTGCTTTTTATTATGCTCAACCCACGAGGTTAAAAGTACTTTAAGCCCTCCTGTTTCATCAGTTGGGAACTTCTTGAGAATATCCTCAACCTTTGCCCGAATTGTTTGCTCCGGAACTGCGCCGAGGATTTCGTCAACAGCCTCGCCATTAGCGAAATACTTCTGCATGGGAATGCTCATAATCTGATATTGCGTTGCTGTCCGTTGATTTTCATCCACATTAAGCATGCAGAATTTAAATCTGCCCTCATACTCCTCGGAGAGCTTTTCGTATATCGGTATAACCATCTGGCATGGACCACACCAGGGAGCCCAGAAATCCACCTCTGTGGGAAAGTCTGACTTTAAGACTTCCTCCTCAAAAGTTTGATCCGTGATTTGTACTATCTTGCCGGCTTTCCTTTCTGGTGCCTTGCTGATTTTAGCTTCCGGAGCAAGCTCCGACATGGTAAAGCCCGAGCCTTGGGATGTTTCCTGGTAATCCATAACAATCCTGTCTAGTGTTGGAACTAAATCAGGCCCTATAAGCAGTAACTTTTTACCATCTTCAGTTTTCACTACCTGGTCTTCTTCTCTTGGCTTATCCAAACCCAATTGTAGCTGGCCTGGATTTGAAGAGGAGGGGATAATCCTAATTGCCATTTGTGAATCCCCCTGCTGTTGCAAAACCTCCTTGAGCTTATCTTTTGCATTTGCAGTCACTGTTAACATATTGACTCCTTCTTGCATATTCTTTGCCCTCGGCCTAGGGACTACTTGATCACAGCGAGGATGTCGCTTTTGGAAACTATCAAGCATTTTTTACCTTCAAATTCGATCTCATCACCGGTGAATTTAGCAAAGACTATTTTATCCCCCACCTTTATATTCTCGGCGAGTTCCTCATCCGTCCCTACCTCAATTACCTTGCCTGTTCTTGGTTTTTCCTTCGCCGTGTCGGGGATGATTATCCCGCTTTTGGTTCTGCTCTCTCCAATCTCCTCCGGTTCAACCAACACCCGGTCCTCAAAAGGCTTTATCTGCATTTGAATTTATCCTTCCCTACCCCCTGATTCCTGTTCCATGGCGAGGAATTTAGTTCGTTCCTAGGGTTTTTTCTCCGCCAGGTTTACAGCGACCTCCAGGATGACATCTAGGTTAACTAGTGCTTGGCGTATTTCTGGTTCTGAAGTACTCTTGGTTATCATCTCTACCTTACCCTTGTATTTCCTTTCCTGAAATTCATTACTTGACTTTTTTCAAGATTATTATCATGAACTATAAGCGTCCCAGAATATTCACATTCTAGATAGAAGCTTGCCTCCTGTATTTCTCTCTCGACATCCTCTAATTTTGGCTCCATATACGACTGAAGGTGAGTTGGGCAAAGCGACAGTAGAGCATTTGGCTTCAAAACCCTGTAAACTTCGCGTAACAGTTGTCTTCTATCCTCTGCTCGAGGAAAATAGTAATAATGTAGAACATCACAAAGAAGGACTACATCAACGGATTCATTGTCCAACGCAATCCCTGGCTCCTTTGATGTATCTAATCTTATTATATTTTTCAAGCCCATTGATTCAGCTTTGCGCATTAATTCATCCAAAGTTCTTTTATCTTTATCCAGCGCATACACTAAACCGTCTTCCCCAGCTATTCTTGCGGTAGGAATAGTATAGTTGCCTGAGCCACAGCCAAAATCTAATACCTTTTGGGACTTCCTGATACCGTTATCTTTTAAAAACTTTTCACCAGCCTCTTCTATCCACTCTTCTACAGGGCTCTTCATCTAACATCCCCTACAATGACGCTTTAAGCTATATTATAACCCTACTGGCTGACGATGCAAAAATCCATCTTTTCGTGCAGGGCATTGCACGTTCCATCGGGATGTTGCGAGACAGCGTAGTCCAGCCCAGTCCAGCGAGAGTCCAACTTTAGTTCACCATATGGTTTACCCTATGGATTACCATATAAGTAGACTTGAGGAATGTTCCTTCCGTATTCTTGAGGGACATTCTTGGTGCATTCCTGGAGCACAGGTAGTATACGTCTTTGACATCAGCCAGGAAGCTTCTTTGGAAGGTCGTTGTTTTGCCGACATTTTGCCGACAAACTGTTTAGCACCCTCAAAGATGGAAAGGGAGTGCCAGATATAAAAATGGGTGTCGCCTGGGTGAGGCAGGGACAAAATCGAAGCTAGAGGGAGGTAGGGGTAGGAGCACTCACGCTTTTCGAGAGCGGCACCATAAACCACTCGGACACCTCTCCGTGATTACCCGTAATTATAACATCTATACTCAGGCCATAGTATAGCTCAAATATGCCTGTATCAGGAACAGGGCAATCAGCGTCAGGCTGCACCAGCTCACTCTAAAGTATCTTCTCGGCCTGAAGTGAAGCCCGGCGATAAATACCCCCGTCATCACTATCACTATTCCGGCGGTAATCATATGGCTGGTCGATACCGCGTTCAGCACCGGCCCCGGCGTGTAGAGCAGGTCGTCGATGGGGATGACGGCCATGTTGAACAGGTTGGAGCCAATCATGTTGGCTACGGCCATATCCACCGCCCCCAGCCTCAGGGCGGCAAAGGAGACAGTGATTTCGGGCAGGGTGGTGCTAAAGCCGATGAGCAGGGTGCCGACGAAGCTCTCCCCCCAGCCGGTGATGGCGGCAATCTCCTCGCCGATAACCGCCAGCCAGGTGCCGGCGCCGATGATTAAGACGGCGGCGATGACAAAGTAGAGGTATACCCGCCTCATAGATATGCCCGCGTAGTCCGGCTGCTCAATCAGCGGGCGGGCCGGCTGGCGCTGCTGGGAGCGGAAAATCTGCCACATAAAGAAAAGGTAGAGGATAATAATCACCGGCGTGTACCAGCCTATCCAGCCGATACCCATGTCGAAAAAGTAGCTGCTGATAAAGATAGAGACACCGGCAACAGCCGCCAGCGCTATGCTGAACCATCCCGTCATCCGCTGCACCGGGCTGGCCATGCTGAAGATGGAGCCGTAGCGGTAGACGATATCGATTATGGCCAGGTTAAATAGATTAAAGGCGTTGGCGCCGAAGAGGTTGCCCACGGTTAAATCGGGGGCGCCGACCAGGGTAACGGCGCTTATGCCGGTGAACAGCTCGGGCAGCGAGGTAACCAGGGCGAGGAGGACAACCCCAATCCAGACCCTCCCCAGCCCCGTCCTGATGGCGATGATGTCACCGTACTTGGCTACCGCCCTCCCCGAGAAAAATATTACCAGGACGCAAAAGGCAAACTGTAACCAGACCAACCAGACCAAGGCTTGCTCCTTCTAAACTTAACCCCGAAACACTTTATGGGCGTGGTGCGTAAAAGTCAATACTGGCTCTTTTCGTTACTGGCTGACTTCTGTTATAATAGCATAGTTTTAGCCTCATTTTCTGCACTAGAAAAGAGATTTCGGAACAAATGTTTACGCTGAGCCAGATTCTCGCCATTGCCATCTTCGTTATCATGTTTGCCGCCATAATATACGGCAAGGTGCACCGCTTTATCCCCGCCCTCATCGGCGCCGCCCTCACCCTGGGGGTCGTCTTCCTGCTGGTGATGAGAAGCCCGGAATCGGTGGTCAGCGTTTTAAATTTGGAACAGCTGGGCACGCTGAATTTCTGGGTGCCGGGGCAGGAGCATATAGAGTCCTACGGCGTCAACTGGCAGACTATTGTCTTTATCGGCGGCATGATGGTCATGGTCGAAGGACTGGGCGAGGTCGGCTTCTTCCGCTGGATATGCCTGCTGCTGGCTAAGCTGGTCAACTATAAGGTCGTTCCCATACTGGTGGTCTTCATGCTGCTCTCCGGCTTCCTCTCCATGTTCATCGATAGCATCACCGTGCTCCTGTTTCTGGCTATGGTCACCATTGAGCTTTCCCGCCTGCTCAAATTTGACCCGGTGCCGGTAATAATTGCCGAAATCTTCGCCGCCAACACCGGCGGCAGCGCCACTATGTCCGGCGACCCGCCCAATATCATTATCGGCACCGGCCTCGGCTACACCTTCACCGATTTTGCCGCCAACACCGGCCCTATCGCTTGGCTGGGGATGCTGTTAACTTTAGCCTTCTTTTACTTCGCCTTCCGCAAGATTCTTAACGCCCCCCACGGCGATACCCCTCCCGTCGCCCACTATCCCCAGCCCAGCGAAGCCATCACCGACCCCCTCCACTTCCGCATCAATGCCGGCATCTTCGTGGCGATAGTGGTTTTAATTGTCACCCACGCCGAAACCGGCATCTCCATGGCGCTGATAGGGGTCATTGCTGCCTTTCTTACCCTGCTGGCGTCCAGCCGCAAGGCCATGCACGTTATTTCAAGGGTGGACTGGCGTACCCTGCTCTTCTTTATCGGGCTGTTCGTCTGCGTCGGCGGCCTGGAGGAGACCGGCGTGCTGGAGATGCTGGCTCAGTATATCGGCCGGGTTTCCGGGGGCAATATCATGCTGGTGATACCCCTCATCCTCTGGATATCGGCCTTCGCCTCGGCAATAGTCGATAATAT
>Ga0315549_1001241_pt1 | contig 26965 bp, 24 predicted proteins | sample SalMarSW160200MG_FD_203101 | JGI IMG/M metagenome (GOLD analysis project Ga0315549, IMG submission 203101) | Salt marsh sediment microbial communities from the Plum Island Ecosystem LTER, Massachusetts, United States - Salt Marsh Sediment SW1601-200 ... | reverse complement strand
ACCTGAAGGTCGCCCGCGCCAAGGCCGAGGAGCGGCGCGCGATGGCCGTCGCCCGCGAGCAGGAGATGACCGCCCTGGTCCAGGAGCGCCGCGCCGCCGTCGTCGAAGCGGAGGCCGAGATTCCGCGCGCAATGGCCGACGCGTTTCGTGAAGGGAACCTCGGGATCATGGACTACTACCGGATGAAGAACGTCCAGGCCGACACGAAGATGCGCGAGGGATTCGCCGGCGGAGATCAACCCCCGTCGCAGGGCCGGATCGAGGGGGAGTAGATGCCTGCCCCGGCCTCGCCGCTCGAACGGCTTCGAAAGCTCGTGAAGGAGGACCCGCGCTCGGCGGTTCTCCTCCACGAGATCCTCGGCCCTCCTCCGGGACTGCGGAAGCCCGAAGCCCCCGGCGACTGATCCTTCCGGAAGGACCGAAGGCCGCGGCGATCGCGGCGCGGAGCGATCCGCCGCTCGTTTGGCAGAGACGACCCGTCTCACTAGAATAGACGTCCGGTGAGGCTGGTGAAAAGGATCCCTGACTTCCTTACGATGTCACGAGGGTTGATCGCCGCGGCGATCTTCTCCCTCGGCTTCATCGGAGAGGGCGCTCTGGAGGCGGTCATCCTCCTGACGATGCTCGGTTGGACAACCGACATCCTCGACGGACGCCTGGCGCGCAAGTACAACAAGCCGCCGACGTGGGTCGGGGAGAAGGAATTCGCCTTCGACATGGCGATGGTCTTCTCCGGCCTCTGCTACCTCGTCCTGTCCGGGTTCATCCCGTTCGTCCCGGCGATCGTTTACGTCATGGTCGCCGCGGCGTTCATCGCCTACTTCCGGTCGAAGATGGTGACGATGTCGTTCGCGACCCCGGCCGTCGCGCTTCCCTTGGTCGTCGCGTACTTCGAGGCGCCCCACGCCCTGATCTGGTACGTCGTCTGGATCGTCGGAGCGCTCGTCTTCGACTGGCGACGCTTCAGCGGGGTCGTGCGGGAGTTCATCCACAACGCCAAGAACCTGTCCCAGCGCTAGAACAGCCGATCCGGCCTCTCCTGTCCGAGGTAGCTCAACGCACGCTCGGTGGCGATCCGCCCTTGCGGCGTCCGCTGGATCAGCCCTTCCTGCAGGAGGAACGGCTCGACGATGTCGGTGATCGTGTCCTTCTCCTCCGACAGCGCCGCGGCGAGCGTGTCGAGGCCGACCGGCCCTCCGGCGAACTTGTCGACCAGAGCCACCAGAACGGCCCGATCGAGCTCGTCGAGCCCCCGTTCGTCGATCCGGAGCATCTCCAGCGACCGGCGCGCGATCCCGGCGTCGATCGCCCCTTCCCCCTCCACCTCGGCGAAGTCGCGGGTCCGGCGGAGGAGTCGATTGGCGATCCTCGGTGTGCCGCGTGCCCGCTTGGCGATCTCCTCCGCCCCGTCGTCCGACACGCCGATCCCGAGGATGCGACCGGTGCGGACGACGACCGTCTTCAGGTCCTCGACCGAGTAGAACCCAACCCGGAACTTGACCTCGAACCGGTCGCGCATCGGGGCCGAGATGAGTCCGGCTCTCGTCGTCGCGCCGACCAGGGTGAACGGGGGGAGATCGATCCGGAGCGACTGCGCGTTCGGCCCCTCGCCGAGGATGATGTCGATCTTGTAGTCCTCCATCGCCGGGTAGAGGATCTCCTCGACGTTTCGCCGGAGCCGGTGGACCTCGTCGATGAAGAAGACGTCGTGCGGTTTGAGGTTCGTCAGGATCGCCGCCAGGTCGCCCGCCTTCTCGATCGCCGGGCCGGAGCTGATCCGGATGTCGACCCCCATCTCCGCGGCGATGATCTGGGCGAGCGTCGTCTTCCCGAGGCCGGGTGGGCCGTGCAGCAGGACGTGATCGAGCGACTCGCCGCGTTTCTTCGCCGCGGCGATGTAGACGCGCAGCTTCTCCTTGATCTCGCGTTGGTTGATGTACTCGTCGAGCGACGACGGTCGCAGGCTGACGAGGGTGGCGTCGTCCTCCTCCAGTCGAGTCCCGGCGATCCGTTCCGACCTCATGTCGGCGCCATTGTACCGGTCGCCTGCGCCCCGCTCCAATCCGCGGCGCCCTTCCTGTCTCGATCGACGGCGATGGTGTACCATCCGCCGCGGGGCGCACATGACAGACGCGACGGTCGTCAGCATCGGGACGTTCGACGGGATCCACCTCGGCCATCAGGCGATCCTGGCCGAGGTCCGGCACCAGGCCGACCGTCGCGGCGTCCCGAGCGTGGCCTACGCGTTCGGCCGGCCGCCGCGGCTGCAAGCCGGCGGCGGCGCCGGGCGAAGCCTCCTCCTCCCCGAACCGATCAAGACCCACATGCTCCTCCGGTCGGTGGACCGGGTCGTCCGCGCCTCGTTCTCCGAGATCCGCACGCTCGCCCCGGACGCGTTCGCCGAGCAGATCCTCGGCGAGCGGCTGCGCGCGACGTCCGTCGTCGTCGGCCCGTCGTTCCGGTTCGGTGCCGAGCGCGCGGGAGACCCGGCCGCCCTTCGATCCCTCGGCCGACGTCTCGGCTTTTCGGTGACCGTCGTCCCGCCGGTCCTCGTCGACGGCGAGCCGGTCAACAGCACGCGGATCCGTTCCCTCCTCTCCGAAGGCGATGTCGCCGGCGCCGCCGCGCTCCTCGGGCGGTTCCCCGTTCTCGTCGGCGACGTGGAGATCGGCGATCGGGTCGGCCGAACCCTCGGATACCCGACGGCGAACCTCGCGATTGACCCGCACGTTCTCCTCCCGGCCCACGGCGTCTACGCCGCCAGCGCGTTCGTCGGGAATCCCCCGGGTCCGATTCCCCATCCCGGCCTCCTCTACGTCGGCACGCGCCCGACGCTCGGCCTCAAGAGCGGAGCGCCGCGTTGCGAAGTGCACTTGCTCGCCGCGGCGGAGGGCGAGCTGTACGGGGAGAGGATCGAGGTCCATCTGCGCGAGCGTCTTCGGGGGGATCGAACCTTCCCGTCCCTCGAACAGCTCCGCCTTCAGATCGAGCGGGACGCCAACCGGGCAAGGGAGGTCCTCGCTCGGTTTCCCGATCCTTCCGCACCGATCGGCGGTTGAAAACGGAACTTCGCTCACCTACCATCTCCCAGGCATGTTGGCGCTGGGAGTCGATACATCCGAGCCGCTCGGCGGCGTCGCCCTCTACGACGGACGCGGCCTCGCCGACGAGCGCTGGATGGACGAGCCCCTACGTCATGCCGAGCGGCTGTTTCCGCTGATCGAGGGGGCCCTGAGGGGGAACGGCGTGAGCAGAGATCGAGTCGGGTCGGTGTGCGTCAACCTCGGCCCCGGATCGTTTACCGGTCTGCGGATCGGGCTCGCCGCGGCCAAGGGCTTCTGCCAGGCCGTCGGTGCCGCGCTGATCGGCGTCGACGGCGCGGACGCGTACCGAGCGCGGATCGCCGACGCGAAGCGGGTCTGCGTGATCGTGGCCAGTCGGCGCGACCTGTACTACGCGCAGTTCTTCAGCGGCGCGCGCCCGCGAGGACCGATGCGGCTGATCCGCGAATCGGAGCTTCTGGAGGCCTTGCGGGACGAGGAGCGAGAGGTGACCCTCGTCGGAAGCGGCGCCCCGAAGATCGGCGGCGCACTGCGGGGGCATCCGATGATTCGGATCGCTCCGGAGGAGGCGAATCGACCGTCTCCCCTGGCGATCGCCAAGCTGGGTTGGAACGAGGAACCGGCCGACCGGCTGTACGAGGTCGAGCCGTTATACGTAGAGCCCCTCCTCGCCTGAGGAGGCGTCTGCTGAGGTGATAAGGAACATGTCGAGAATCTGCGAAGTCTGCGGCAAGAAACCGGCCGCCGGCAACACGGTCAGCCACTCGAATCGCCGCACCCGGCGGGTGCGCGCCCCGAACATCCAGCGCGTCCACGCCATCGTCGGCGGGAAGAAGAAGTGGATCCACGCCTGTACCCGGTGCATCAAATCGGGCCGGGTCGTCAAGGCGGCGTGATCGATTCCGCGCCGAAGATCGGAGCGACGCATCCGACCATGCCCGAGAACGCGGTGAGCCCCACGTCGAACGAGGAACCCGAACTCGTCGGTGGCGAGATCGTCGGGATCGAGGAGAGCCGGATCCGCGTTCGCTTGGATTCGGGAACGATCGGCTTCATCGAGCGGCCCGCGGACGGGAAGGCCGGGGAAATCCGGGTCGGGCAGCGCGCCAGCTTCCGCACCGTGACGTCCGATCCCGGCGGCCCGCCTCGCCTCGCCTTCGCCGAACGCGAGGACGCCCCGGCAGCGGAGGAGCCGTTCGACCGTGAGGTCGTCGAGCTGCACAACGCGCTGGCAAACCACCGCCCGTCGAACTCCGTCCGCCCCTTCGAGCGTGTCCATCTCGGCGAGGAGCAGATCCAAAACTGGACCGGTCGCGTCGAGGGGAGCCTTGGCCGCCTCCGGAAGAACCGGGCGAAGCGGCTGAACGAGGAGTTCTACACCGGCTCATAGAGGGAGGTTCTCATGCCGAGAGGTGCGGTCGTCGTCGACGCCGAGCGATGCAAGGGATGCGGTCTCTGCATCGCCGCCTGTCCCCAGCAGGTCCTCGCCTTTTCCGGGTCGCTGAACAAGAGCGGGTACAACGTCGTTCACGTGGAGCGCCCCGAGGCCTGTATCGGATGCGGATTCTGCGCGATGACCTGTCCCGACATCGCCATCGAGGTCTACCGGGAGAAGGTCCGAAGCTAAGGAGGGGGAATGGGTGAACGACTGTTGTTGCGCGGGAACGAGGTGATCGCCGAAGCGGCGATCCGCGCGGGGTGCCAATGCTACTTCGCGTATCCGATCACCCCGCAGGCGGAGCTCCTCGAGCACATGGCGCGCCACATGCCGCGCCTCGGCCGCACGTTCATCCAGGCCGAGAGCGAGATCGCCGCGATCAGCATGGTCTACGGAGCGGCGTCCACCGGTGTGCGCACGTTGACCTCGTCCTCCTCGCCCGGAATCAGCCTCAAGCAGGAGGGGATCTCGTACCTCGCCGGGTCGAACCTTCCGGCGGTGATCGTCAACGTGGTGCGCGGCGGCCCCGGCCTGGGAAACATCGCGCCGTCGCAGTGCGACTACTTCCAGGCGACGCGGGGCGGCGGCCACGGGGACTACCGGACGATCGTCCTCGGTCCGTCCACCGTCCCCGAGGCCGGCGAGCTGACGATGCTCGCGTTCGACCTCGCCGACAAGTACCGGACCCCGGTGGTGCTCCTCGCCGACGGGATGCTCGGTCAGATGATGGAGCCGGTCGAGCTGCCCGAGCCGGTCGACGTCGACGACCTCCCGGCGAAGGACTGGGCGACGACCGGCGCGGCGGGGCGCCCTCCGAACATCGTGCTCAGCTTCGACCTCGATCCGGAGAAACTGAAACAGATGAACCTCGCCCTCCAGGCGAAGTACCGGGAGATCGAGGCGAACGAGGTCCGCTACGAGGAGAGCGACGCCGAGGACGCGGACATCGTGATCGCCGCCTACGGAACGATCGCCCGAATCGCGAAGAGCGTCGTGCGCATGGCCCGCGCCGAAGGGATCCGACTCGGCCTGTTCCGCCCGATCACGCTGTGGCCGTTTCCGTATGAACCGCTGCGAACGCTGGCCGACCGCGTCGACACCGTACTGTCCGTCGAGATGAGCGCCGGCCAGATGTGGGAGGACGTCCGCCTGGCGGTGGCCGAGCGCGCCGCAACCCCGTTCTACGGGGAGCTCGGCGGCGTCGTCCCGACGCCGCGCGGGATCCTGAACGAGGTGAGAAAGCATGCCAGCTGACATCGCGAACATGGTCAAGGTCTTCGAGAGGCCGAAGAGCCTCACGGACGCCCGATTCACCTACTGCCCGGGCTGCCATCACGGGATCATCACGCGAATCATCGGACAGGCGCTTGACGAGCTCGACATCGCCGAGCGGACGATCGGCATCGCGCCGGTCGGCTGCTCCGTCTTCGCCTACCTGTGGTACAAGTGCGACGCCCTCCAGGCCGCCCACGGGCGGGCGAGCGCGGTCGCGACCGGGGCGAAGCGGGCGCGCCCGGACCTGATCGTGTTCTCGTACCAGGGGGACGGGGATTTCGCGAGCATCGGCACCGCCGAGTCGATCCACGCCGCGAACCGCGGCGAGAACATCACCGTCATCTTCGTGAACAACCAGATCTACGGCATGACCGGCGGGGAGCTCGCCCCGACGACGCTGGTCGGCCAGAAGACGACGACCACGCCGGACGGCCGCGACCCGAAGCTGTTCGGGTATCCGATCCGGTTCTCGGAGATGATCGCTCAGCTCGACGCCCCGGCGTACGTCACCCGGCAGGCGCTGTACGACACCAAACGCATCCACGACGCGACCGCGGCGATCAAGAAGGCGTTTCAGTACCAGGTGGAGGGGAAGGGGTACTCGCTCGTCGAGATGCTCTCGACCTGCCCGACGAACTGGCGGATGAGCCCGGTCCAGGCGAACGAGCACGTGGCGAACGTGGTGACCGAGGTCTTCCCGCTCGGCGACCTCATCGACAGGGGGTAGGATGGAACGTTCAGTCGTCATCGCAGGATTCGGCGGTCAGGGGGTCATCCTCGCCGGCAAGATCCTCGCCCAGGCCGGGATGGATCACGGGCTCGAAGTGACCTGGCTCCCGTCGTACGGGCCGGAGATGCGCGGCGGGACGGCGAACTGCACCGTCGTCCTGTCCGACGAGCCGGTCGGCTCCCCGATCGTCGACGATCCGTCGGCGCTCGTCGCCATGAACCGGCCGTCGCTCGACAAGTTCGAGCCGACCATCGCCGCCGGCGGCGCCGTCGTCGTCAACAGCTCGCTCGTCGATCGCAAGGCAAGCCGCGACGATCTCGACGTCCGCTATCTCCCGCTCAACGACCTCGCCGCGGAGGCGGGGAATCCGCGCACGATCAACATGGTCGCCCTGGGCGCGTACCTGAAGGCCACCGGGGTCATCCCGCTCGAGACCGCCCAACGGGCGATGGCCCGCATGCTCGAGGAGAGCGGGAAGGGACGATTCGTCGACGCGAACAACAAGGCGCTCGAGGAGGGGTACCACGCCGCCTGAACCGATCCGCGCCGTCCGCCGGGAGAACGTCTTCCACGGACGGCTCCTGGACGTCTTCGTCGACACGCTGGAACGCCCCGACGGCTCCCGCACGGCGCGGGAGATCGTCGCCCACCCCGGAGCCGCGGCGATCGTCCCCGTTCTGGCGGACGGGAAGGTCCTCCTCGTGAGACAGTATCGGCACGCCGTCGGATCGGATCTGTGGGAGATCCCGGCGGGGAAGATCGAGCCGGGCGAGGACGCGCTCGTCTGCGCCCGGCGCGAGCTCCAGGAAGAGACCGGGTACGCCGCCGAGACGTGGACCCGCGTTCTGTCGTTCTACACCTCCCCGGGCTTCTCGGACGAGCGGATCGTCCTGTTTCGCGCGTCCCGACTCCGACCGGTCGGGACGGCCGACCACGGCGAGATCGCCGAGCGGTGCGCCCGGTCGATCGACGGGATCGAGCGGATGATCCGTGCTTCTCAGATCACCGACGCGAAAACGATCCTCGCCGTCTCGTGGGTCTTCGGTCGGGCGAAGGAGACGCCGGATGCTCGGCCGACAGCCGCGCCGTAGGCGGACGTCGCGCGCTTCGAGTTCCCGCTTCTTCCGGTTCGGCCTCGCCGCGGACGGGTCGTACCGGTTCGATCCGTTCGCGCTCCCCCCTCAGTTCCGGATGCTCGGCACCGGCCAGCTCGGCGGCAAGGCGCGGGGGCTCCTGTTCGCGATGAAGGCGATGCACGACGGCGCCCGGCTCACCCGGTTTCAACACCTCCTTCGGTTCCCGGACTCCACCGTGTTGACATCGGAGGTGTTCGAGACGTTCATGGAGGAGAACCGGCTGCAGGACGCCGTGCGCGCCGGCTGCGAAGGGACGATCACCCTCGACGAGCTCTCCGAACGGATCGTCTCGGCAACGTTCCCGCGGGCGTGGGCCGAAGAGTTGATCCCGTTTCTCGAGCGGGAGACCCGGCCGCTCGTCGTCCGCTCTTCGTCGGTGATGGAGGACGACCCGGACCACTCCTTCGCCGGGATCTACCTGTCGGTCTTTCTGGCGAACACCGGGCCGCTCGACGCGCGCCTCAAGCGGCTGATCGATGCGATCAAGCGCGTCTACGCGTCGACGTTCGCCCCGAACGCGCGGGCGTACCGAAAGCGGCACGGGCTCGACTGGCGAAAGGAGAGGATGGCCATCCTCGTCCAGAACATGATCGGGGGCCCGTACGAACACGACCTGTTCTACCCGCTCGTCGGCGGCGTCGCGTTCTCCCGCAACTACTACCCGTGGACCGACCGCCTCACGCCGGACGACGGGGTCGTCCGGCTCGTCGTGGGCACCGGCACGAGGGCGGTCGGCCGCGAGTACGCTCGCGTGTTCTCGCCGCGGCGGCCGGGCCTCCGGCCGGAGGGGTTCGACGTCGGCACGATCGTCCGGTACTCGCAGGAGACGGTCGACGTCCTCGACATGGAGGCCGGAGAGCTCGCCCAGCGAAAGCTGTACGAGCTCGACAACCCCCTCCTCGCGACGATCTGCTCCCGGGTCGACGCCGACGGGGAACTCCGCGAGACGCCGCACGCCCCGGCCGGTCTCGGCGGCCGGCTCATCGCGTCCTTCACCAGCCTGATCGAGACGGACGCGATCATGCCGCTGACCCCGCTGATCCGAGAGCTGCTCACCGCCCTGGCCGAGCTGCTGGAGCTGCCAGTCGACGTCGAGTTCGCGATCGACTTCTCCGGACCGGAAGCGGAGGCGGCCGGGTCGCCGCTGTTCTCCATCCTGCAGGTCCGCCCGCTCGGCAGCCGCCCCGAGCACCGCCGGATCCACCTCCCGCAGGTCCGCGAGGACCGCTCGGTCCTCGAATGTCACCAAGTCCTGGGAAACGGAAGGATCGACGGAATCCGCCATCTCGTCCTCGTGTCTCCCGAGACGTATCGGTGGGACAAGGGGTACGAGATCGCCCGGTCGGTCGGTCGGATCAACCACCGTCTCTCGGAGCGCGACGAGCCGTACGTCCTGATGGGGCCCGGCCGTTGGGCGTCGACGAACCCGCAGCTCGGCGTCCCGGCGCAGTACAACGAGATCGCCGGCGCGTCGGTCATCGTCGAGATGTCGACCGGATCGTTCGCCCCCGAGCTCTCGTACGGGACCCACTTCTACGCCGACATGGTCGGAAGCGGCGTCCTCTACCTACCGTTCCGAGAGGAGGCGGGAGACCGGCTGAACCGGGATCTCCTGGCGAACCAGGAGGTGGCCTACCGGGACGAATTCGTGACCCACTACACGTTCCGGCACGGACTGAGCGTGTTCGTCGACGGGGAGCATCAGCGGGGGATCATCTTCCTTCAGCGTCCGCGCTCGGCCCGAGCACGACGACGGCGTCCCATGGGCTGAGCCGAAGCGCCATCCGACCGCCGGAGACGCGGTGTGCCCGCCCGCTGAGCGGATCGACATAGGCGCCGTCCGCCAGCGGGACAGCCGGGGAGGCGTCGACCGTCGTGTTTCCGCCGAACAGGCCGACAACGACGATCCGCCGGCCGTGGCTGGATCGGGCGTAGCCGACGGTGCGCTCGTTCGGTAAATCGAGAACTGACACGGTGCCCGGCGAGGGGTCCGAGACCACGTCCAGCTGTTCGGCTCGAGCGGCGAGCGCCCCGCGGATCGTCGGGACGATCCCGCCGTCTCCCTCCCAGTCCATCGCCATCGGGCTGTAAAGCGACAGCCGTTCCGCCGAGTACCGGGAGGCCTCCTCCGCGGAGAAGTCGAGACCGGTGTTGACCGGCGCGGTCTCCCCGAGCTCGAAGCCGGCGTGGAGGAACGGCGCGGCCGGCAGGAAGCAGCCGAGAATCCAGGCCAGCCTCGATCGAGACACGCCCCCGTCGCGCGCCGCGCACCGCGGGGTGTTGTGCGTCTCGGGCGCGGCGAGGAACGGGAGCGACACGCCGCGCTCGCTCAGCTCCCACAGCACGTCCCGCAGAGGGGCAGGGCGGTGGACGGACCACCAGAAGCTCCCCATGACCGCGTCGTACCCCTCGGCCTTAGCCGTCGAATCGAGGCGGAAGTCCTCGTCCCAGAACGCGAAATCCGGATCCAAGCGGCGCGTCTCGCCGATCAGCCGAGCCTTCAGCTGCCCGGGAAGCGCGTGTCCCATGTCGATCAGCGCCCCGTCGATTCCGAACTGCCTCTGGTAGTGAGGCACAATCCCGGCAATTCGCTCCCACAGCGCCTCGACCGCCTGCTGGGGACGCGCGAGCCGCGCGTCGTACATCCGAAGCGTATTGTACGCCATGTAGTCGAAGTCGGGGTGCTCGTACATCCGAAGGTACGTGACGTCATTCCAAGGCGGCTGCGCGTCGTCGGGAGGCCAATCGGAGAACGCCCCGGGGATCCGCGCGGACGACCCGTCCCGCAGCCGCGCGACCCAGCCGGTCCCGTCGTGCACGACACCCGTCAGCTCGTCCGGGCGCACGAACTGCTCGCGGTAGGCGGCCGACGGCGCCGGGAGATCGGTGCGCGCTCCGGCCTCGACGCGCGCCTTGATCTCTCGAAGCTCCGCCTCCGCGAACGTCGGTCGGCCGAACGCGCTGCCCTCCCGGATCCAGTAGAACCACTGCGGATGCTCCGCCGCCCAAACGCTGTCCCTCGCCGCTGTGCGGAGGACGAACTCGACGACCACGCGGAGTCCGAGACGATGCGCGGCTTCCGTGAACGCCGCGAACTCCGCCTCCGCTCCCAGCCCGAGGATCGGCTCGGCGAGCGATTCGTCCAGCCGGTACGGGTCGCGAACCGCGTACGGCGACCCGAGACGTCCCTTTCGTCCGTCGATCCCGATCGCCGTGATCGGAAGGAGGTGGACGGTGTTGCAGCCGAGGTCCCGGACGTAGGGGAGAAGGGCGATCGCCTTGGCGAAAGTGCCCGTTTCACGAACTCCTCTCGCCGCGGAGGGACCGATCCGCCCGTCGTCGTCGTGATCGAACGCGGCTGCTGTTCGGACCAGCAGGTTGTAGACGACCGCGTTCCGCGTCCATCTGTCGCCTCGCCCGTTCTCGGCCGGCTCGAGCCGTTCGCTCAGCGCTCGCTCCACCGCGGCGCGCCACCAGCCGATCGGATCGACCGCGACCGAGCCGCCGGGAGGCCCGTCCAGCTCGACCCAGCAGGTCGGCACCCGGTAGCTCCCGCCTCGGCGCCGTTCGCGTCCCAGCGCATCGAGCCGGTTCCAGAGCCGCTCCAGAGCGCTCATCCTCGATCCTTCCTCCCCCGCAGCCGCCGTCGCGTTGCCTCGGCCTCGACCGCTCGCATCGGCCGACTCTACGCGCGATCGGATCACAGGTCAATCCCTGTTGCATGGTCGGCTGTAACGCTTGACACAATGGGTTTGACGGCCTATAGTACGGTTAGTTACTTCTGTGAAGGAAGTTAGAGTGGAGCTGCAGAAGGGTGATCAGAACCTCGTTCGATCCCAGAACCGCGCGCTGATCATCAATCTACTCCGCACCGCCGGCCCGCTGTCGCGCACCGACGTCGCGAAGCACACCGGACTCGCTCCCTCCGCGTTGACCCGGTTAATGCGCATCCTGCTCGAAGAGGGCGTCGTGGAGGAGGTCGGGAAGGCGGACTCTAGCGGCGGCCGCCCGGCGACGTTGGTCGGACTGAATTGGCGTCACGCCTTCAGCGTCGGAGTCAAGATCGAGCGGAGGCGCGTTCTCGCAGCGCGCGTCGATCTGGGGGGAGTTATTACTCAGCGCGCAGAATGCGCGATCGCCGATCCGCCCGAGCCCGGCGAGACGCTCGAGAGGATCGCCCGGCTCGTGGATGACCTCCTCGGCGGGAGAATCCTCGGAATCGGCGTGTGCGTTTCGGGGTTCGTCGATCCGACCACCGGAACGAACCTCTACTCCCCGATCCTCCGATGGGAGAACGTGCGAATCCTCGACGTGCTCACGCCCCGGTTCGACGTTCCGATCCACGTCGAGAACGACGTCAATGCGCTCGCCCTGGCGGAGTCCTGGTACGGCGCGGGCATCGACTATCAGCACTTCATTTGCGTCACCGTTGGAGAAGGGATCGGCGCCGGGGTCGTGATCGGCGGCAAGCTGTACCGAGGGGCCTTCGGTGGCGCTGGTGAGCTGGGCCACATCACGATCGACCCGAACGGACCGGTCTGCCGCTGCCGCGAGCGCGGGTGCCTCGAGGTCTACGCGTCGGATCGGTTCCTAGAAGAAGAGGCCGAGCGGCTCGGCTTCGAGGGGATCGATGGACTCGTCGCCGCCGCCCGTGACGGATCGGCCGAGGCGACCGCCGCCTTTACACGAATGGGGACCAACCTCGGCATCGGGGCGAAGAACCTGGTCAACCTGTTGAATCCCGAGGCGATCATCCTCGGAGGCGAGCGGATGAACGAAGGTGACTTGTTCTTCACCGCGTTCGAGGAGGAGGTCTGCCGCCACTCGTTCCCCGCCGAGGCGGCGCAGCTGCGGATCGTCCCCGCCCAGCTCGGGCCGGACGGCTTCTTGATCGGCGCCGCGACGCTCGCCGCGGCCGAATTCTTCCGGCTCCCGGCACAGGTGGTCGCGCCATGAGGGCCGGATTGGGCATCGACGCGCACGGACTGCCGAGGATCGAACTCGACGGAGAGACGGTCGTCGACGCGATACGCACCGCCGTTCCGGCATGGGAGGCACGCAACGCCGAGTACGTCTCGACGCCTTGGGAGCCGATCGAAGGGAACGACGCACTCGGTCCGTTCACCGGGCTGCGAAGCGTCCTCGTGCACGAGAGGGAGCGCATGATCGAGCAGACGCTCCGCGACCACGGTTCGGCAATCGTCTTCACCGCACGATTCCTGCGGACCGTCGACGGAACGGGCCGAGCCGATTCGTTCGAGCAGCCGTCGCTGCACGCCCCGCGGTTCGACCTTCCCGATCGATCGCGCGTCTGCCTGGCGACCCACGGTCTCGGTGCGTCCGACGATCCGTTCGGCGGCTACTGGCCGACGGCCCATGTCTGCGACGGGGACGCGCTGCCGTCCGAGGCGTTCGCGCCGATGGTCGTCTTCCGCGACGCCGGCGCGCTGGCGATCGCCCCGTTCAGCCACTTCCTGACCGGCTGTCTCGTCGCGACCCCGGGCGGGGCCGCCCGAGGGACGCACGGTTCGATCGATCGATTCGCCGCGGAGGCGGAGATCGCGACGCTGTTCGTGCCGGGGCGAGACGTCGCCGAGGCGCTGATGGCGCTCGGCGACGTCCTCCTGCAACGCGGAGGAAAGCAGCGGCCGAGCCCGTCAACCCATCCGCTGTCCGCCGCCATCGGATGGTGGAACGCGTACGGCGGGTACTACACCGAGCCGATCCACCCGCTGACCGCTCCACAGTTGAAGGAGGTCATCGAGTCGATCCGCGGCCGCGGTCTCCCAATCCGCTACCTCGGGCTCGACCTGTGGTATCCGTACCGCCAGATCGGGCAAGCGATCGAGTTTGCGCCCGATCCGGAGAAGTACCCCGACGGGATCGCAGACCTGGTGCGGCCCGCCTCGCTTCCGACCGTTCTCCACGTCTCGGCGCTCGCGCAACCGAACGCGTACGGCTCCGACGGAGGCGACGGCTCAGTGTACGAGACGATCGGTGACGAGATCCGCCGGCAGGAGGGGTTCGCCGTCTGGCACGATTGGATGCGGACGCAGCAGCATTTGACGCCCCGTCTGAGGAACTCGCCAGACGCTGCGGAGTCGTGGTACCGAAGAATGACCGGTGCGTTCGCCGACCGAGGGCTCGACGTCCTGCAGTGCATGCAGACGATGGGGATGGCGTTGGCCTCGACGCAGGCGCCGAACGTCCGCTCCGCCAGGACCTACATCGACTACCTGTTCGCCTTGCCCGAGGCGATCGAGTCGCTCGCCGAACTCGGCCAGGACGAATTCCGACGCGAGGCGCTCCGTCCGGTCGACCTAAACCGCCAGAACCTGTTGATGGGGACGTTCCTGTACGCGCTCGGGCTGCTCCCGTTCCACGACCTGTTCCTCTCCGCTTTCCATCCGGGCCTCGGAGGCGCCCATCCCGAAGAAGACGCGGTCCTCCGAGCGCTGTCGTGCGGGCCGGTCGGAATCGGCGACGCGCCCGACCGAAGCGACGAGCGACTCCTCTCTCGCCTGATCCTGCCGGACGGCCGGCTCCTCCAGCCGGACCGGCCGCCGTTCCCCGTTTCGAGCAGCCTTGGCGCGGCGGTCGAGACGTACTGGACGCTCCACCGCGCCGGCGACCACGCATGGATCTACGTCGTCGTGCTCAACCTGTCGTCGCAGGCCGCCCGGTACGACGTCGAGCCCCCGCTGCCTGGTGACTACACGATCCGCAACGGGATCGACGGATCGACCGTGGCACGGATGTCCGGAGAGCTCGCCGCAGGGCGGACGGCGTACTACGTCCTGTCGCCGCTTCTCGATGGGATCTGCCCGCTCGGGCTGGCCGGGAAGTTCGTTCCTGCCCCCGCCGATCGGTTCGTCGCGCTCGACCGTCGTCGCGGCGGGATCGACCTGACCGTCGACCGCGTGGAAGGGACGATCGACTTCCTCTCCCGGGAGCCGATCGAGGTCCGCGCGAGCGGACGGTCGCTCGACGTTCGTCGTGACGAAGAGCTGACGTCCGTCGACGTCTCCCTCGATCAGACCACGCTGCTCGTTCGCAGGAGGTGAACGTGCTGCTACGACGAATCGGGATGGTGATCGGCCTGAGCGCGTGGGTCTGCCTCACCGCGTGGGGCGAGAAGGCACCGCTCAACCTCGCGCTGATCTGGCATCAGCATCAGCCGCTGTACTGGAACCGCCTGACGGCCGAGTACGAACTCCCGTGGGTCCGCGTCCACGCCGTTCAGGAATACATCGATTCGCCGCGCATCTCCGCCGAGCACCCCGACGTCCACACCACGTTCAACCTCCAGCCGAGTCTCCTCTGGCAGCTGATGGACTACGCCACGATCACGCCGGAGGAGTCCGCGCTCGGCGGCCTGTACCAACACATCGGCGCCATCGACAACCACCTCAAGTGGATCTGGGCGCTGGCGACCGACCCCTCGTCGCTCGGCGCCGCCGACCGCGCCGCCCTCCAGGAGCAGGCGTTCTGGATCAACGGGTACATGTTCGACGACGACGGGAACGACCCGTACTACGACCCCCGGTACGCCGAGCTGAACATGCTGGCGGCCGGGCGCCCGCTCACCGATCGGCAGCTCCTCGACGCGGCCGCGCTGTTCCTGCTGTGGCAGATCTCGCCGGAGCTTCACGAGGATCTCGGCATCGCGCGGTACCGGGGGCACTCCGGCTTCACGGCGGACGACCTCGTCGCGCTGATCCGGGCGCAGATGTCGGTGATTCAGGACGTGGTGCCCGCGTACCGCGACGTCGCGGCGCTCGGCAGCGAGCTGATCACCGGCCCGTTCTACCATCCGATCCTGCCGCTCCTCGTCGAGCACGGCTGGGAGCGCGACGTGACGGCCCAGCTGAACGCCGCGCAGACGCAGCACGAACGCCTGTTCGGCGTCCGGCCCTCCGGCGTTTGGCCGCCGGAGCAGGCCGTCTCCGAGATCGCCGTCTCCCTTCTCGGCAAAGCGGGGTTCGTCTGGTCGACGACCGACGAGGGGATCCTGGCGCAGGCGCTCGGCCACACGCCGAGCCTCGCCGAGCTGACGACGCTGTACGCGTGGACCGGCGTCACGCTGTTCTTCCGCGACACCGAGCTGTCGAACCGAATCAGCTTCTCCTACGGAAACAAGGATCCGCAGGCCGCGGTCGCCGACTTCCTCGGTGAGCTCGAGCGGGTTTGGGAAGGCCTCGACGCCCCGGCCGGACACGTCCTCACGGTCGCGATGGACGGAGAGAACTGGATGTTCATGGCCGGCTACCCGAACAACGGACGGACGCTCCTCCACGCCCTGTACGAGGCGCTCGCCGACGCCGATTGGGTACGGACGGTGACCCCGACCGAGTGGATCGAGGACGGGGTCGGGCCGACGCCGCTCGATCGCCTCCCGACCGGGTCGTGGGCCGGCGATCTGTCGACGTGGAGCGGCGAGCCGGACGAGGACGAAGCGTGGGAACGGCTGGCCGAGGCCCGAGAGGTCGTGTCCGACGCCGGCGATCCCACCGACGCCGTGGACGCGATCCACGCCGCGCAGGGATCGGACTGGTTCTGGTGGTACGGAACGGACCAGGACTCCGGGACCGACGATCTGTTCGACTGGCTGTTCAAGGCCCATCTGACCGGCGCGTACTCGGCGGCCGGCGCGGAAAGCGTCCCGGAGATCCTCGGCCTTCGCTTGATCCCACCGACAGCGGAGAGCCTCGGCGAGCTCGACCCGACCGTCGACGGGGTACCGAGCGACGGTGAGAGATGGGACGAGGCCGTGACGATCGCCGGAGACGGAGAGCTGAAGGAGGTTCGAGTCGGCTACAGGGAGTCGAACCTGTACCTGCTCGTCGAGACCGCGTTCGACCCCAAGACGAGGATCGGCGAGGAGGAGCTCTACCTCGTCCTCTACGCGTCCGGCCCCCCCGGGATACCGGTGAACGTCGTCACGCGCCACGGCGGCGAGGCGCTCGGCTTCGGGCTCGCGTCGGCGATCCAGGTCCGATTCGACAAGCTGGACGCTGACGGCTCCGGCGTGGTGTCGAAGTACGCCACGGACGGAAGCGGCGGGTGGCGGTACGCGTCCTCGATCGGCACCGCGAGCGCTCGGGCCGTCCGGATCGGAGAGCGCATCGAGTTCTCGGTCCCGTTCTCCGAGCTCGGCGTCGAGCCGGGCAAGTCGATCACGCTCGCCCTCGTCCTCGAGCGGCCGGGGGAGACGATCGACCGGCTGCCCGATCGACCGCTGTTGGCCGGGATCCCGATGCTGATCCAGGGAGAGGAGCGGTTCGCGATCGACGATCCGGCAGGCGACGATCACGGGACCGGGGCCTACGTCTACCCGCTGAACGATGTCTTCCGCGTCGAGGGGCTGTTCGACCTTGTCGCCTATCGCGTCTACGACGCCAATACCAAATGGCAACTGGCGTTCGACTTCGCGACGTTGACGAACCCGTGGGGTGGCTCCCAGGGGTTCAGCCATCCGATCCTCTACCTCTACTTCGACGTCGCTGACGGAGGATCGGTCGCCTCGTTCGAGGAGGGCGAGGCGGCCCACGCCGCGTTCGCGCCCGAACACCCTTGGGACGTGTTCATTCGGGTCGCCGGCTGGCCGGCCTACGGCCGACACCTATGGACGGCCGACGGCACCGGCCCCACACTCGTCGAAGTCGCGTCGGATCCGAAGCGCGGCCGGATCATCGTCACCATCCCGAAGACAGTCATGCCGGAGATCGAAGGGTGGCACTACGTGCTCGTCGGATCCCAGGACGGCTACGGAGCCAACTACCTGCGACCGATCGGCGCGTCGCCCGGTGAGTGGACCGGCGGCGGAATCCCGGACCCGTTCTGGGCACCTCAGTTCTACGATTACTTGGCCCCCGCGGGGACAACCCAGGAAGAAATCCTCTCCACGTTTAGTCACGACCAAGGGCTCTACGCAACCCTCATCCCCGTCCACGTTCGATTCGACACATCCACCCAAGGGAGGTGATGGCAAACCAGGACAACCGCTGAGCAGTACTTGGAGGGAACAAGGAGGCAATGCAAAAGATGCAACTTCTCAAGGAGGAGTCAACCATGAAGCGAGTTGTGATTTCACTACTCGGGCTGATGCTTTTTGCCGGGCTTACCGCGACGGCAAGCGAGGCGGGCAAGCTCTTGATCTGGGCCGACGATTCGCGCGCCCCCATCCTGGTAGAAGTCGCAAAAGACTTCACGGCGGTCTATGGCGTCGAGGCGATCGTCCAAGAAGTCAGTTTCGGTGACATCAAAAGCCAGTTGGCAACAGCCGGCCCGGCCGGCGAAGGACCGGACATCCTGCTCGGCCCCCACGACTGGCTCGGCGAACTAATCCTCAACGGCTTACTCGAGCCGATCGTCCTCACCCCGGCACAGGTTGAGGAGTTCGACCCCGTGGCCGTCGACGCGTTCAGCTGGGGCAATCTGCTCTACGGCGTCCCGTACGCCACCGAGAACGTCGCGCTCATCCGCAACACGGATCTCGTTCCTGAGGTTCCGGCGACGTTCGAGGAGCTGTTGACGATTGCCAAGGGACTGACGGACCTTGAAGCCGGCAAGTACGGATTCCTGATCCAGCAGCCCGATCCGTACCACACGTTCGCGCTGTATTCCGCCGGCGGAGGCTACATCTTTGGCGAGGACGAGGACGGCGTGCTCAACCCGTGCGACATCGGTCTGGACAACGAAGGATCGATCGCCGGTGCGACCATCCTCGACCAGATGGTCAAGGACGGGATCGAGATCGCCGGCGCCGGCTACGGCGAAGTGGTCGGGGCCTTCAGCGCCGGGAACCTTGCGATGATGATCGGCGGTCCGTGGACGCTGGCCGATGTGAAGGCCGGCGGCATCAACTACGCCGTCTCCGCCATCCCGCCGATCGGCGGCAACGCTCCCGGCGTGTTCGTCGGCGTGCAGGGGTTCATGGTCAGCGCGTTCAGCGAGAACAAGGTCCTCGCGAACCTGCTCATCAAGGACTTCCTAATCTCTTCTGACGTCATGCTCGGCCTGTACATTCAGGGCGACCGGCCGCCGGCGTACCTGCCGGCGCTCGGCTTCCTGGCCGGCAATCCGGACATTCAGGGATTCGCCGCCGCCGCGGCAACGGCCATTCCGATGCCCAAGATTCCTGAAATGACGTCGGTATGGAACGCTTGGTCCGATGCGCTCGAGCTGATCGTCAACCAGGAGCAAGACCCAACGACGGCGATGCAGGATGCCGCGAACGAGATTCGCGCCCTGCTCGGTTGCGACTAGGTAAAAGTGGGGCCGCCCGACGGGCGGCCCCTTTATCCTTACATGATCTGGAGATATGTAGCCAAACACACGGCGAAGATCATTCTATTGGGAACGTTGGTGGGGGCCTCCATCTACGTCTCCGTCTTCCTGTTGACCAAAGGCATGTATATCCCGGCGGTCATGCCATTGATCGGCTCTGGCTTCATCAGTTATATCTTCTTGTCCCAGAAGCGCTACCCGCTCCGTTGGCTCGTCCCCGGTGTGATCTTTCTGACAGTCATGGTCGTGTACCCGATCGGCTACACGTTCGTTTCCTCGTTCACCAACGTGGGCACCGGACACATGCTGTCGAAGGAGCAGACGATCCGACAGCTTCTTGACCGCTGCTATGTGCCTGACGACGCGGTTGTGTACTCATACGTCGCGTTCGCAAACGATGATGGGAATCTCGCCCTGCTGCTAGAGAGCGAATCCGCGACGATCCTATACGTTGACGGCAACGCCGAGGAACTATCGCTTCCGGACGCGCGTTTGATCGATGAAGACGGCGATGGCGAGATCGATCGATACGAGGACTACGCTCGTCTATCGTTCATGCAACTCGCACAGCGCGTTTCGGAGATCGAGGATTTCCGAATCGAGTACGGTGGCACGACCATCAGCTTGGTGAACCTCCATGAGTTCCGCACGCGGTCTCCCCTTTACGCCTACGACGAGGAAGCGGAAACGATGACCGATCAGCAGACGGGCGTCGCGTACACCGCGGTCGACGGGATCTTCACTTCGGAATCCGGCGAAGAGATCTACCCGGGCTACAAAGTATGGACTGGACTGTCCAACTACCTCGATCTATTGCGAAACCCCGCCGTGTCTAGGCCATTCGGGAAGGTCTTCCTCTGGACGATCGTCTTTGCCACGCTCACACTGCTCCTCAACTTCGCGCTCGGGCTGGCAACCGCCGTCCTGCTGAACGATCCGTTCCTGAGATTCCGCACGCTTTATCGTGTACTGATGATCATTCCGTATGCTCTGCCAGCGTTTGTGACGATTCTGATCTGGCGAGGCTTGCTCAACACCGGATTCGGGACGATCAATCAGGTGCTCGTCAGTCTATTCGGCGCCGGCGCAAGAGTGCCTTGGCTCTCCAACCCTTGGCTGGCCAAGCTTTCCGTTCTTCTGGTGAACCTCTGGCTCGGGTATCCGTACATGATGATCATCTCCCTCGGTGCACTGCAGTCCATCCCAAGTACGCTGTATGAGGCGGCCCGCGTCGACGGCGCCAGCTGGTGGCAACGATTCAGCAGAATCACACTTCCCCTCCTGCTCATCCCACTTGGCCCCTTGTTGGTCGGATCGTTTGCGTTTAACTTCAACAACTTCACCCTCATCTGGCTGCTGACGGAGGGTCGACCTCCCATGCTCGGAACCCTCACACCGGCTGGCGAGACGGATATCCTCATCAGCTATACCTATCGGCTGGCGTTCGAGGGACAACGCGGCAACCAGCTGGGACTGGCAGCCGCCGTTGCCGTCGTGATCTTCATCATCATCGCCACGATCAGCGCGATCAACTTCCGGATGACCGGCGCCCTTGAGGAGTTGAGCAAGAATGTATGACAAGCACACATTCTTTGGGAGTGTTTGGAGGCACGGGATCATCCTTGTTCTCATCGTCTTTGCCGTGTTTCCGGTTCTCTGGGTTGTCTCTGGCTCGTTCAACGCGACGAACAACATCCAGATGCAGAAGCTGATTCCTCCGCATGCGACGCTCGAGCACTACAAATCCCTGTTCACGACACCGCAGTATCCGTTCGGAATCTGGCTCTGGAACAGCCTCAAAATCGCTTTGATCACTTCCTTGCTGACTGTCGTGCTCGCCGGACTCGGGGCGTACGCGTTCTCGCGGTTCCGATTCAAGGGGCGCCGCGTCGGGCTGCTCGGGCTGCTGCTGATCCAGATGTTTCCCCAGGTGCTGGCAATGGTCGCAATCTTTCTCCTCGTCTTGGCACTGGGCGACATCTTCCCATGGGCCGGGCTGAACACCCACACCGGCCTAGTCTTGGTCTACCTCGGCGGCGCGATGGGCTTCAACACGTGGCTGATGAAGGGGTACTTCGACACCATCCCTAGGTCGCTCGAGGAGTCGGCGAAAGTTGACGGCGCCACGCCGTTCCAGGCCTTCACCAAGATCATCCTCCCGCTTGCCCGTCCGATCCTGGCGACCATCTTCGTTCTTACGTTCATTTCAACCTACTCAGAGGTCATCCTGGCAACGATTCTGCTTCGCAGCAGCGATACGTTCACCCTACCCGTTGGGATGGCACTGCTCATTTCCGACCAGTATGGGCGTCGCTGGGGGATGTTTGCAGCGGGTTCAATCCTCGCAATGATTCCGTTCTTGGTTATCTTCCTCCTGTCGCAGCGCTCGCTCGTCTCCGGCCTCACACGGGGAGCCGTGAAGGAATGATGCACACCGTCCGACTGCCGGGAAGGCGTCTTCTCCTCGTCGCACTGAGGTGCCGGCCTGCTCCGGTTGCGCTCGCCCCCCGGTGCGTGCGCCTCGCGGAAGGGAGCTGACCAATGACCCGACGTGTTCCCGAGTGGGTCCCCGACGCCATCTTCTATCAGATCTTCCCGGATCGGTTTCGCCGCGGAGACAAGACGTGGGACGTCGATCCGAAGCGACCGGCCGATCGCACCCCGCGCGGCGGAAACCTCGCCGGGATCCGCACGTCGATCCCGTACCTCGAACAGCTCGGGATCAACGCGCTTTACCTGACGCCGGTCTTCCGCGCTCGCTCGTACCACAAGTATGACACGATCGACTACTTCTCGATCGACCCGGCGTTCGGAAACAACGAGGAGCTGCGCAACCTCGTCGCGGCACTTCACGACCGAGGCATCCGGATCGTCCTCGATGGTGTGTTCAATCATTGCAGCGACCACCACCCGTTCTTCCTCGACGCGATCGAGAAGGGGCCTGAATCGGAGTACTGGAACTGGTTCACGGTCGAGGGGAAACGGATCATCCAGGACCCGGAGCCGAACTATGCTCGCTGGGCCGGGTTAAAGACGATGCCCGAGTGGAACCACCAGAATCCGGCCGTCGTCGAGTATCTGCTGTCGGTCGTGCGGTACTGGATCGAGGAATTCCGAATCGACGGCTGGCGTCTCGACACGACCGAGTACCTCCCGCCCGACTTCGTTCGCGAGATCTACCGGACGGCTCGCGAGATCTCACCGGAGGTCTACGTGCTCGGTGAGGTCATCGGGCTCGGCACGCCGTGGTTCAAGCACGACGCGCTCGACGGGGTCATGCACTACAAGCTTTGGGAGGCGTTGACCGCGTTCCTCGTCGACGAGCGCTGGGACGCGCCGTCCTTCGTGCACTCCGTGCGTGCCCATTGGCACAGTTATCCGAAGGACGCAAACTACGGATCGTACACGCTGCTGTCGAGCCATGACAGACCCCGCTTTTTGACCGAGTGTGAAGGCGACGTTCGTCGGCTGATGCTCGCGCTCGCTTTCCAGTTCACGTTTCCTGGAGCTCCTGCGATCTACTACGGCGACGAGGTCGGCCTTCTCGGTGGCGACGACCCGGACAACCGACGGTGCTTCCCGTGGGACGAGGAGGGATGGAATCGGCCGCTCTTGGACGAGGTTCGACGACTCGTCCGCCTCCGGCGGAGTGAACCCGTCCTTCGCCGCGGTTCCATCGTGATCCGGGAGGCCGTGGAGAGATTCCTCAGCTACGAACGAGAGAGAGAGAACGAGCGGTTCCTCGTCGGGATCAACGCATCCCGTACCGAGGGCTCCGTTTGGACCCTCCCGGACGGAATCTGGGTCGATGCGTTCTCGGGAGAACAGGAGCGAGGAGACACGAAGATCCCCTCGCTCTCCTACCGGATCCTGAAGCGGGTCGGCTAACCCAGCTCCTCGTCGTACAACTTTCGATACGCGTCGGCCGACGCGTCCCACGACAGATCCTTCCGCATCCCTCTCTGCTGAAGCCGCTTCCACGCCGCCGGATCGCTCCGGAACACTCCCACGGCCCGCTCCACCGCCTCGAGGAAGGCATCCGGCGTGCGGTCCTCGAACAGGAAGCCGGTTCCGGCGTCGGCCGGCCCGTCGAACTCCTCGACCGTGTCCACCAGCCCTCCGGTCGCGCGGACGACCGGCACGGTCCCGTACCGGAGCGAGTACTGCTGGTTCAGCCCACACGGTTCGTAGTGCGACGGCATCAGGAAGATGTCGGCCGACGCCTCGATCCGGTGTGCCCACGCCTCGGAGAACGTGATCATCGAGGCGACTTCGCCCGGATATCGCTCGTCCGCCGCCCGGAAGAACGTTTCGTACTCGGCCGCTCCTGTCCCGAGGAGGACGAACTGGACACCGAGATCCAGCATCCGGTCGAAGCCGGACATGATCAGGTCGAACCCCTTCTGCTCGGCCAGCCGTGAGATAACCCCGAGGAGCGGGACGGTGGGGTCGACGGAGAGTCCAAGCTCCCGCTGAAGTCGAGCCTTGTTCTCCGCCTTGCCCGTGAGATCGTCGACGCCGTAGTTCGCCCACAGGTGCGGGTCCGTCGCCGGATTCCAGACCTCGACGTCGACCCCGTTGACCACGCCGTGAAGCACGTCGCGACGCGACCGAAGCTCCGCTTCGAGTCCCGCTCCGTCCACCAGAATCTCCTCCGCGTACGTCGGGGAGACGGTGTTGATCAGGTCGACCGAGAGGATTCCGCCCTTGAGCAAGTTGATCGTCCCGTTCCGCAGGTACGGCCGGAGCGCCCCGTCCGACAGACCGGTCGCCGCCGCCTGCTCGACCGGGAAGCACCCTTGGTATCCGAGGTTATGAATCGTCAGCATCGTCCTGACGCCGTCGAGCCGCCGCACGGCCCGACCGGCGACGAACCCCGGAATCAGCGCGGCATGCCAGTCGTTCGTATGGATCAGATCCGGCGTCCAGTCGAGCGCCTCGCACAGCGCGAGCGCCCCTCGCGACAGGAACGTGAACCGTTCGAGGGCGTCCGGATACTCCGATCCCTCGCCGTAGATCTCGGCGCGGTCGTAGTACGGATCGTGCCCGAGGAAGTAGATCGGCACAGTGCTCGCGGGCAGGTCGGCGCAAAACGCGGTGCACGGCTTCTCGGCGCCGCCGACCGGGACGGCGAAATGCGCCGCCTCCGCGAGCTCCGCCCGCTCGTCCACGCCGCGGTACTTGGGCATCGCAACGCGGATCTCCACGCCCTTCTTCGCTAGCGCGCACGGCAACGCTAGCGCAACGTCGGCCAACCCGCCCGTCTTCGCGAACGGCGACACTTCCGCCGAGACGAACAGCACGCGCATCCTTCACCTCCCAAAGGAAGTATCCGCCGCTCGCCAGGGCGGGTCAACCTCGCGCGAGGAGTCGATCCCGGTTCAGGTCGGCACATCGCATCGAGCGACCGCAGGTTTAGCGGTACCAGCCTCCACGTCCATCCGATACAATCGGCGCCGAAGTCGCGGAAGTTACTGCGAAGGGAGAAGGAATGCCCGAGCTGAGGCGAGGACCGACGAGCGGGCGATGGGTGATCGTTGCGCCCGAGCGCGCGAAGCGGCCGTCCGATTTCGAGAAGCGAGATTCAGACCCGATTGATGAAGGTCCGGAGAACTGCCCGTTCTGCGCCGGGAACGAGGCGATGACGCCCCCCGAGATCTACCGGGTTCCGGCACCGACTGGCTGGCACGTCCGCGTGGTCCCGAACAAGTTCGCCGCCCTGGAGGAGTACGCGGAGCTGGGGCGGGAGGCGATCGAGGGGTTCTACGACCGGATGGACGGCGTGGGCACGCATGAAGTCGTCATCGAGTCCCCCGAGCACTCCGTCGCGATCCCCGACCTTCCCGAGGAGCAAGTGAAGCGGATCGTCGACACGTACGTCGCCCGACTTCAGGCCTTGATGCGGAATCCGTGGTTCCGGTACGTCCTGTTGTTCAAGAACCACGGGAAGGAAGCGGGGGCGTCGTTGCTGCACCCCCATTCGCAGATCATCGCCACGCCGATCGTCCCCCAGGAGGTCCGCGCCTCCCTCGACATCGCGAAGGCGTATTACGAACGCAAGGAACGGTGTTTGTTCTGCGACCTCATGTTCGCGGAGATCCGCAGTGGAGATCGCGTCGTCGAGGAGAACGACGGGTACGTCGTCTGGGCCCCTTACGCCTCGCGGTTCCCGTTCGAGCTCGTGGTCTATCCGAAGGCCCATTCGCACGACTTCACCACGCTTGATGACGACCAGCGCCGCGGCCTGGCTCGGACGCTCCAGCGGACACTGAAGCGGCTGACTACCCTCCTCGGAGACGTCCCGTACAACTTCGTGCTCAAGACGACGCCGAATCCGGTCCCCCGGCCGGGCAAGCCCGGGCACTGGACGACGCTCCCGCATGATTACCACTGGCGGATCGCGATCCTGCCCCGGCTGACGCACGTCGCCGGCTTCGAGTGGGGGACAGGCTTCTACATCAATCCGATGCCGCCGGAGCAGGCCGCCGGCTACCTGCGGGACGTCCGACTCCCCGGCTAGCCGGGCGCCAGAGACAGGACCGGGGCAGCCGGCCGCCGCGTCCCTCGCCGAACGGTTCCGGCTACTCGAACAGGTCGACCAGATAGAGGAGCCCTTCGTCGACCGGCCGGGGGTTCGCCAGCGCTTCGCCGAGCGGAACCGGCACGATCTCCGTTCCGTGGATCGCCGTCATCACGTCGAATTGACCGCCGAGCGCGAACTCGATCGACGCGGCGCCAAACCGCGTCGCGAGGATCCGGTCGAACGGCGACGGGCTCCCGCCGCGCTGCAGGTACGCCAGATCGGTGACGCGGACCGGAATCTGCATCCGCTCGGACAGTTGGTTGGCCACGTACTGCCCGACCCCGCCGAGCCGCGCGTGGCCGAACGCGTCGACCTCCGCCTCCTCGACGACCTGTCCTCCCATTCCCTCGGGCTCGGCCCCTTCCGCGACGATGACGATGGAGAACCGCTTCTTCAGATGCTCCCTCCGCTTGATCTTCCGGAAGATCGAATCGACGTTGAACTTCTGCTCCGGAATGAGGATGACGTCCGCCCCGCCGGCGACGCCTCCCATCAGGCTCAACCATCCGGCGTCGCGGCCCATCACCTCGAGGATCAACACGCGGTGGTGGGACGCGGCCGTCGTGTGCAGCCGGTCGAGCGCGTCCGTGATGGCGCCCAACGCCGACGAGAAGCCGAGCGTGTAGTCGGTCATCCCGATGTCGTTGTCGATCGTCTGCGGAATCCCGATCGCCTTCACGCCGTACTCGGCCAGTCGATGGGCGACGCCGAGCGTGTCGTCTCCCCCGATGGCGATCAGGAAGTCGACCGCGTTGACCGCCAGCGTCTCGACGACCCTCTCCGGGCCGCCGTCGATCCGGAACGGATTCGTCCGGGAGCTGCTCAGGATCGTCCCTCCGATGTGCAGGATGCCGGAGACGTCGACCGGCGTCAGCGGTCGGACGAGGTTCTCGACCGGCCCCTGCCATCCCTCCTCGAACCCGACGACGTCGACCCCGTGCTTGTTCCCGAAGCGGACGATCGAGCGAAGGGCGGCGTTGATCCCGGGGGAATCCCCTCCGCCCGTCAGCACCCCGCCTCGCATCACTCGCCCTCCTCCCCTGCCTTCAGCGTCCTCCCCCCGCTTCCGGCCTGCTCGATCAGCACGAGCGCGATCTCGCGCACCTTCGCCTGGATCTCCCTCCCGACCGCGCGCGGATCGAACACCTTCTTGTCCGGGCTCCAATCGCCCTTCGCGAACAGGTTGACGACGTCGTCCTCCACGCCGTCGGGCGGGACGATCCCTTCGGCGTGCGCGGCGTAGAACTCGGCCGCCGTCCGCCCGTAGACGTACTGGTAGTGCGTGTCCTTGTTGAGCTTGCAGACGCCGTAGCCGATCATCTCCCGCACCTGCTCCGGGAGGAGGCCCGACGTCCCGTGCAGCACGAGCGGCGCGTCGAGTCCGTTCTCCGCGAGTCGATCGCGGATCCTCGCCGCGAGGTCGACCCGCAGCTCGAGATCCCTTCCCTTGGA
>Ga0315549_1001239_pt1 | contig 26992 bp, 23 predicted proteins | sample SalMarSW160200MG_FD_203101 | JGI IMG/M metagenome (GOLD analysis project Ga0315549, IMG submission 203101) | Salt marsh sediment microbial communities from the Plum Island Ecosystem LTER, Massachusetts, United States - Salt Marsh Sediment SW1601-200 ... | reverse complement strand
GCAGCCGAACAAACACTTGATGACCAGAGTATGGTTATTGATTTCGGAATATTGAAGAATGAGTTAAAAAAAATTCTTGAAAAACTGGATCACAGTTTTTTAAACGAACATAAGGATTTTGCTGACGGCAAACCGACAGCGGAAAGAATAGCTTACCATATTTACTGTGGTCTTGAGAAAGCGCTTCCCGCCGTACGAATAACAAAGGTTATTGTGTTTGAAACAGAAAAGAACTCAGCTGTTTTTTATCCCGATTGAAAGGGAAGGAGTTCCTGCGATTTAGAAGCGGAATATTCTTACAGAGAGTTGTAAAATCCGTTTTATGTATTTACATAATGTTATTTTCACCCTACATTTAAATATTATCAGGTAAAACGCATATGGAACAGCTTGCTAATTATATTGAACTTCATTATACAAATCCCGAGATTAATTTTCTTATTTCGCATGCTCATAAAAAAGTAACGAACTATACGAAACATTTTAATCAGACTGAAGAATTTTTTTTAAAGCTTAACGCCGCATATACTGTTCCTCATTTTCCCATTCATCATAACATACTGGAAAAAGAACCCGATTCGAATTATATGCTCAACCTTAAAGCTGTAGTAACTCAGGCAAGCAGGTTGCTGCCGGATGTGTTTGACGGCTTAAGCTACTGGTTTGATGCCGAAGAAATTCATAAACCGCTTTTTTATAAGTTATATCAATATGATAAGGCTAATTTTCTGTATTTGCTGCGGCTTGATTTAAGTTTCCGCCATAATGCACACGAAGTTATTGAGAAAGGGGATAATGATATAACCCCCTTTTATAGGACCAGACATCTTTTCTTGGATGCTCATATAATCCCGATAGAAGAGGTAGTAGAAGAATTTGGTCACATTGTGGGTTTTAAAATCAAACAACTGATTTCGCAAACATGGATAGGTGAGCGCGGCAGAGGTTATTTTGCTCAGGGAATTTGGATGGATGATGATCTTACAAAATATTTTTCCAGACTAATGCTTCCCCACGCTAAAAATCTCTATCCTTTTTACCCATACGTCTGTAAGTATAAAACCGTCTGTCAAAATGTTATTTCGCTCTCGAGTGAAGCAAGAGCACGAAGACTTGCCGGTTTTTTAAAAGCAATTAATTTTTTAAATCCTCATATAAGTAATATCCAACAGGATTTGCTTGACGCACATTTTTCCGAGCAACATCCTCATTTTCAATTCCTGAAAGATCAGGTGCCGCAAGAATTGTATGCTGATTGGCAGAATGCAGATATCCGGGTCTATCTCGATGAACACGGAATGAGGGAATTTATTATTGAAGATTAATGGGAAAGCAATTGAAAAATCTCGTGTCACCATTATGGGGCTGGGCTTGCATGGCGGCGGGCTATCATCCGCTCTTTTTTTTGCCAGGCATAAAGCATGTGTTACCATTACGGATTTAAGAGATAAAAAGGTGCTCAAATCATCATTAGCTAAACTAGCGGGGTTTCCTATACGCTATGTTCTGGGCAGACATGAAGAAGCTGATTTTAGGAATACGGATATCATTATTAAGAATCCGGGTGTGGCTTTGGATTCACCTTTTTTAAAGGTTGCCCGGAAACATGCGGTTCCCGTAGAAACGGACATCTCCATTTTTTTGCAGCTGTGTAAAAATCCTCTGATTGCCGTAACGGGAAGTAAGGGTAAATCCACCGCCGCTTCAGCCATACACTATTGTTTGAGCCGGCAGGTTAAAGATGCAAAACTGGGCGGCAATATTACGGTATCGCCGTTAACCTTTTTAGAAGAGCTTAGAACCGGTGCCCCTGTTGTGTTAGAGTTGTCTTCCTGGCAGCTTGCAGATTTAAAAGGAAAGCGGCTGCTCAAGCCAAAAATATCACTTATTACTAATATCCTGCCCGATCATATGAATCGATATAAGAATATGGTCGAATATGTAGCTGATAAAAAAATAATTTTTGAAAATCAAAATCATACGGATTACTCTATTTTTAATTATGATGATGCATATTGTAAAGGATTCGTCCGTGAAAGCAAAGCCAGCTGCTTGTTTTTTTCGGGAAAGGTACTTCCTGAAAAATTATCAGGAGCATGGCTGGAAAACGAGCAGGGTTATGTAAGAATTAATAGTACAACTCACAGGATTTTAGAGAAAAAACTCCTCCTTCCGGGTACTCATAATCGACTTAATTTATTATCTGCCGGACTTGCTTTGTATCTCCTTGGTATTGACCCTAAGTTTATCCGTTCGTGTCTGGCCAAGTTTTCGGGTATCGAACATAGGCTGGAAAGGTTTCATGCAATTAAGGGGATTGCCTTTTATAATGATTCGGCTGCGACAATTCCACATGCCGTCGTGGCTGCTGTTAACAGTCTGCGGGGACCAATTATCCTTATTACAGGCGGTACAGATAAGAATATTGATTTTTCTCCTCTTAAAAGCATCATGCATATCCCCAAAAAGATAATTTTACTTGAGGGTACCGCTACCCAAAAGATAGTATCCCTTTTTAAAAAAGCAGGCTTAGCTTTTTCAGGCCCTTTTGAAAATCTAAAAGATGCGGTACTATATGCGTATGAGAATGCACGGCCGGGAATGTCTGTGCTTTTTTCACCCGGTTGTGCATCATTCGGTATGTTTCTTAATGAATTTGACCGTGGAAAGAAATTTAAAAGAATTGTTAAGTTGCTTTAAAAATTTAAATTTGTGTATAAAATTAATAGTATGAAGAAACAAAGGAAAAATAAACACCGCCGCTATAGTATAGGTCTTCTCGTTGATCCTGCCTTTAAATATAGAAGCGAACAAATTATAGCCGGAGTAGAATCAGTTGCCAGAGACAGCGACTTAAACCTCTTATGTTTTAAAACCAATAGTGTGAGTTCTACGGAAAACTTAGCTAATAGCATAATGCTGCCGTTTGATATTATTAATAAAAAGAATGTTGACGGTTTAATCGTAATGTCCGAAGTTATCAGCCGCAATGTGGGGAGTAAATGGATCAGCAATTTGCTTAAAAAATATTATCCGCTTCCTTTAGTGAGTATCGGTTTAAAAATAAAAAATGTACCCTCTGTAATTAGCTTAAAAGAAAAGGGGTTAAATGAACTTATATCTCACCTTGTAAAACAGCATGGGAAACAGAATATTTCATTAATAAGCGGTCCCAAAGATAATCCGGTAATGCAGAATCTGCTTAAAGCTTATACAAAAAGCATGAAGGACTTTAAACTCCCCCTTAATCCTCAATTGCTTGTCGAAGGTGATTTCGATTATTATAGCGGGAAGAATGCCGTAACCACTCTATTAGATGAACGAAAGGTATCCTTTGATACAGTCATTACCTTGAATAATGAGGTGGCATTAGGTGTAATAATTGCCTTACAGGAACGGGGTCTTAGGGTACCAAATCAGATAAGTGTAGTTGGATTTGAGGATCAAAAGACAAATGATGATGAGCTATTACCCTTAACTGTAGTAAAAATACCTTTCTTTAAATTGGGACAAACAGCAGCAGAACTTTTACACAAGCAAATATTGGGAGAAAAGGTTCCTTACACAACCGCACTTGCTACCGAGCTTATTATTCGTGAGTCCTGCGGATGTATGCCGGTTTTACACAATATTCAAAGCGAGCGCAGGATTTCTCCTGTAGAGACTGTTCCATCTAAAATAAAACCATTCTCAAGGATAAATAAAAAACAGATGGTTTCTAAAATCTTAAAACAGCACCCGCGGCTTACTATGCAAAGAAGAAAATTAGTCAAAGAATTAATTCAAGAGCTTATAGAATCACTCACGGAAGATATTACTGCCAAAACAAGCCATCGTTTCATTATTAAATGGAAAGAATTTCTCTACCAACATATTGCGACCGGTATACATGCAATGAGTAAACTCAACATTCTTTCTTCATTAAGGGAGTATATTTATGACGGTATGAAAGAAGCTTCAGTGCTTCATGTTTTAGACGATATCATTTACAAAGCTGTTTTAATAGTCGGCGGAGTTTTAAAGAAAGCGGATTCCGTTAAAAATGTTAAAGAGCTTGAACAGGGCAAGATTATTGAAAAAATTGAAGAAGAACTGCTTATGGCCTTGGACGTGGATAAACTCGCCGCGATAATCTGCGAAAGGTTTCCTTTAATAGATATAAATAGTTGTTATATTTCTCTCTATGAGGAGATTCAAGATCCGCTTAGCTACTCGAGGTTACTTATCGCCTTTAGTAAAAAGCACTTAAAGCATATCAATCAAAAGGATGCGCGGTTTCTTACCAATCGCTTGGTGCCTTTAGGTCTGCTCCCGGTTAACAGGCGTTATACTTTTTTCATTGAAACACTCTCTCACGAGAATGAGCCTCTGGGTTTACTTTTAATAGAGCTAAAGAAAACGGATCTTAAGTTGTGTGAATTTTTAAAAAAAAGATTAAGCACGGCACTAAAAGGTGTAAAAAGGCTGGAAGAGGTTAAAGTGCAGGCCCAGAATTTGGAAAACCTGGTATCTTCCAGAACACATGATTTAACTGAAACAAACGTTCAATTACAGGAAGAGATTTTAGTGCGCTTACGAGCAGAGGAAAACTTAAGGAAAAGTGAAGAGCGTTATCGTAAATGGTTTGAAGACGATTTCACAGGGGATTTTATTGCTAATGCCAAAGGGGATATCATAGCCTGTAATCCGGCATTCGCTCAAATATTCGGTTTCAGTACGGTAAAGGAGGCTGTGAAAGCCAATTTCGGAAAATTTTATCCCAATAAATCGGCTCTGGAGGACTTTTTTACACTGCTTAATGTTGTGAAGAGAATTGAATATTATGAAGCTGAATTTTTACAGCCGAACGGGAGTTCGATTCATGTTATTGGCAATATAATCGGCAGTTTTGATAAACAAGAGAATCTGGTTGAAATGCGCGGGTATCTATTTGATAATACGGAACGGAAAAATTTAGAAGCAGAATTGAGACAATCGCATAAAATGGAAGCCATAGGAAGATTGGCCGGAGGTATAGCTCACGATTTTAACAATCTACTCACAGGTATTATGGGATACAGCGAGATTATGCTGCAATCGCTCGGCGGTAAAAGTAAGCTGCGCAAAGATGTTGAGGAGATAAAAAAGGCTGCTAAAAGTGCAGCTTCACTCACTCGTCAGCTGCTTGCCTTTAGCCGCAAACAGGTGCTTCAGCCTACTTTGCATAATCTTAATGATGTTGTTATTAATATGAATGAAATGTTAAAACGCCTGATTGGAGAGCATATTAAACTTGTAACAAAACTTGATACGGATATTGCTAATGTCAGAGCTGATCGCGGTCAGATTGAACAGGTAATTATGAACCTTGTGCTTAATTCACGTGACGCCTTACCGCACGGTGGTGAGATTCTGATTGAGACACAAAGCGAAAACATAACGAGTACAACAACAGTGCATATTCCTGATATCCAGAGTGGGAAATATATTGTCATTTCAGTCAGTGACAATGGTATCGGTATGGATACTGAAACTCAATCACATATTTTTGAACCCTTTTTTACAACTAAAAAGGAAGGTAAGGGTGTGGGATTAGGTCTTTCAACAGTTTATGGAATTATTACTCAGAGCGGCGGATATACTGAAGTCCTAAGTGAACCGGGGAAGGGTACAACAGTACGTATATATCTTTCTGAATACGAAGAGGAAGCTGACCAGGTTAGTAGAGAAGTAAAACACCCTGAAAGTATGAGAGTTAAGAAAACCATTTTACTTGTAGAAGATGAACAGATAGTTCGGGAATTGGCAAAAAAAATCTTATTGCAGGCCGGATATCATGTGCTTTCGGCACGGAACGGCCGTGAAGCTATTATGGCATGTAAAAAAATAAAGGATGCTCTTGATCTTCTGCTCTCAGATGTAATAATGCCCGGTATGAATGGTCTGGAGCTGGCAAAGAAGATCAATGCCATTCAACCTAAATTAAAGGTGCTTTATATGTCCGGTTATTCTGATAAATCAATTATTCATGAAGCTGTCACCAGAAGGGGAAGCAACTTTATTCAAAAACCGTTTTCACCTGAAACATTATTAAAAAAAGTAAGAGAGATATTTCTTAAGTAAAATCCAATAATGACATTTTTTATAATTTTGCTTTCCTTGACCTTTAAAGAAAAAAGAATTAAGTTCATATACGATATACTATCAATGGAAGGAGGATCTATTCATTGCGTAATGTTACACCATTTAATCTGCCGTTTAAAATAACCCCGTTATTGGTGACTCTTGTGCTATTGGGGCTATTTGTATTAGTGATGATCGCAACGAGTGTTTTTATAGTAGGAAATGAAGAGACGGTTGTCATTTTAAGGTTTGGAAAATATACATATAAATTAGTCGGTACCGTGGATGCCGGATTGCATTTAAAGCTTCCCTTTGGCATAGAAAAAGATTTTCATGTACCCACCGCCAGAAAACAGGATGAGGAATTCGGGTTTATTACCGAAAGAGCGGGAGAAGCAACACTCTACAGAAAAGACAAAGAAAGTAAACAAGAATCGGCCATGTTAACCGGTGATCTCAATATTGTGCACGCGGAATGGTCCATGCAATACTATATTGAAGATCCCAGAGCCTGGTTATTCAATGTTGAGAACAAGAAAAAAACAATTCGGGATATTTCACGTTCGGTAATTAACATGCTCATCGGTGACAGGCATATATCTGATGCTTTGAGTACTGCACGTGAAACTATTCAGGAACAGGCTGCATTACTCATGAATGAATATTTTGACAAGTATGATTTAGGCATACATGTTAAAATTGTAAAATTCAAAGATGTAGCCCCTCCGGAGGGAGAAGTAAAAGCGGCTTTTCAAGATGTTAATGCAGCGGAAAAGGAAAGGGATCGCTTGGAAAGTGAAGGAAAGCAGGAATATCAAAGAGAAATTCCCAGAGCCCTGGGAGAGGCAAAGAAGATCCTCGAAGAGGCCGAAGGTTACGCCATCAACAGAGTGAATATAGCATTAGGAGAAGTCGAGCGCTTTAAACAAGTGTATTCGGAGTACAGAAGGGCTCCCCGTGTTACGCGTGCCCGCCTTTACTATGAGATGTATGAAGATGTTTTCAGGAATGAAAAAGATATGGATCTTATTGACAGGAATTTAAAGAGCTTTATTCCCTTTAAGTCTCTGTCGGGGGATTTGCCCGGAGGTACGCGATGAAAGTGAAAGTGAATAAACTATGGATTGTATTAGGAATAATAATCGCTCTGATTATCGGTTTTTTATTTCTAGGTCCGTTTTATATTATTGAAGAAGGACAGCAGGCTATAGTTTTACGAATGGGTAAGATTGTGAGTGTTGATACTGAGGCCGGCTTAAAATTCAAACTGCCATTGATTGATAATGTAATTCATTATCCTAAAAAGATTCTATCGTGGGACGGCAGGGCCCAGGAAATACGAACACGACCTCCCGAGAATAAATATATCTTTGTTGACACGACGGTCCGCTGGAGAATTCTGGATCCGACACTCTTTTTTAAAACGTTGAATACCCTGAATTCAGGATATAAACTGCTGGATGAAATAATCGATTCGGAAGTGCGTACGATTATTAATAATAATCTATTATATGAAGTTGTACGAAACAGTAATGTTATCAACCAAAGACAAGCAGAATTGGAACTGGAACCGGCTGAAGGTGAGGGCGAAATAGAAAAAGAGCTTGAGGAGAAGCAAGAAGGTGGAGTTACCACGGAACAAAAAGAATATCCTCTTGTTGAAAGCGGAAGGGTTAGACTTTCGGAATTCATGCTTAATAATGCCAGAAAGGCAATGTACAAAACAAAAAAGACCGATGACGGCAGCGCCGACGTACTAATAAATGGAAATCCGTATAACCAATATGGTATAGAGCTTATAGATATTGTAATCCGTCAGATTGAGTATCCTGAAAAGGTAACTCTTGATGTCTATCAGGCAATGATCAAAGAGAGGAACCAGATCGCAGAGAGGTTTCGTTCACAGGGTCAAGGTGTAAAACAGGAATGGCTGGGTAAAAAGGATAGGGAACTTAAACGTATTATCTCTGAAGCAAAGAGAGATGCTAACCGCGTTATGGGTGAAGCAGATAAAGAAGCCTCTTCCATCTATGCAGCGGCCTATAATCTGGACGCGGAGTTTTATGAATTCTGGCGTGCTCTTCAGTCATATCGGGAAATTCTTCCTAAGTTTAGAAAAACTCTGACAACTGATGCCGAATATTTTAAGTATTTATATAATCAAAGAGGAAGATAGCTAAAAGATTGGAAAAACTAAATACTTTTAATAAAAGAAATAATATCTCTGAGTGCTCAGTGAGAGTTTATTTAAACATAGGCTCTAATAGACTCTAACAATGCTAGAATTGCCTGGGCGGCTTTGCCTCGATGCGATAACGCATCTTTTTGTTGAGGGGAGAGTTCCGCTACAGTTAATCCGCGCTCAGGTAAATAAAAAATCGGATCATATCCAAAACCTCCTCTGCCTTGGGGTGATATGGTTATTTCTCCTTCTAAGGTTTCTTCTGCTATAAAAAATCGATTTTCATCGAGTATAAGTACCATACAGCAAACAAAAAAGGCTGCTCTTGATGTTTTATCGTGCATCAGTTTTAATAGATAAAGATTGCGTTCACTATCACTTAAGAGCTTATTTTTCTTTTCTGCACCAAAACGAGCGGAATATACTCCGGGTTTTCCCTGAAGAGCTTTAACACAAAGCCCGGAATCATCAGCTATAACAGGCCGCTTTATAAGCTTGTAAAGGGCTTGGGCTTTGCCGAAGGCATTTTCCAAGAAACTGGCACCAATTTCTTGGAAACGGAATGTTATTCCCGCCTCTTCAGGTAAGCGAATCTTGTAATTCGAAAATATTCTTTGCAGCTCAATTTTTTTGTCAGTATTATTAGTGGCGACAAATAAGCTCTGTGGTACATCTGTTCTCATTTTGTACTGACAAAAGTATAATATTTTATGGTAAAAATCAATTGTCAGGAGCTCATAAACATCGTGAGCAGCACGGTTTTACTTTCGAAAAAGCCACCACTCATAGTGATGGTTAAAAAATGGTTAATAAGTGGTGGCTTTTTCTTCCACCCTGCACCCTATGGGTGCTCCCTCACATACCACCAGCTTTGCTGATGGTATGTTGATTTAGACACTTTTTATTAAATATTTCAATTTGTAAAGGGATGTATCTATTGTTCCTTTAGGAATATTTAAAGCTTTCGCTATTTCTCTATGAGACGGACTCAGTGAGGTTTTGCTAATTTTTTCAAGGATAGATTTAAAATGATTGTTTGTTTTTATGAGTTTATTATTAAGAATCTGTTTCTGTTTATAATCAATTTCCTTAAGTATTTTTTTTTCTAACAGGATGATTTTAAGAAATAATTTATTTTTTCGTTCAATATAGAGGGTAAGGCGTTCTTCTTTTTCTTTTAATTCCTGCTTTAGTTTATATAACTTGTAATGAAGCCAATTCTGCTTATAATCCGTCAGATAAGAAGCGAATTCTATGTCATCCAAGGTAAGATCTTTTACTTTCTTTGCTATAAAAAATAAAAAGCGTTTACGCGCCGCGTTATTCTCGATTTTACCCATGGCACTTATAGCTAATATCTTTTTTACACGGGAATTAATTTCATGAGGGGATGTATGGGTAGCAGTACGCGGAGATTCATGTGACTGAAAGATTGCAGCGGTTATATTCCTTAGATCCTTTGCATTTAATTTATTTTTGAGAAATGTTTTTATTCTTCGACTTACCAGAAAGCTTAAATAATGTTCAAATGGTACACCCTTATAACGAAAAGTATAAAGCGCCTTTTTAAGTACCGGATAAAAATAGAGGATGAATTCATGGCGATCATCCTGATCGAAATATTTACATTTGCCGATATAGGTATAGATATAAGTTAAATAGGTATTGATGAGCTTTAATTTATCGATACTTTGTTGTGCGCAACTAAAAGCAGCATACGGCAGTGCGTTTTTTACTCCAGTATGATTCATTGCCACCTCCGGATAGTCTTGTTGCTCTATTAACAGCAAGAAGCATGCCATAAACAAATGTTAACTATTAGTAAAAAAAGTGGATAATTTACAATTATTTACAAATAATGCAGATTACAGAGAATATCAGGGGAATTATGTTGCTTTTGTGAGAAGGCGGATAAGTTTTTTTAGGGTGCGTTCTTTTATTTCTTTTATAGTCCCTTTTGCGGTAAATCCTGCAGCCAGTTTATGTCCGCCACCTCCAAAAACTTTAGCAACTTTTGCTACATCGTAGGTATCTGTTGATCGTAAGCCCACGGAGCAATGGGAAGCGGATTCCTGTCGGATAAATACTACAATTTCGTTATCGTGTATTGTTTGAAGCAGACCGTAAAGCTCATCAGAAGTCCGGGATAGAGGACCGGAGAGTTTTTTATCCGCTAATGGCGCATATGTAATAATAATTTTATCATTCAAGTAGTTTTCTGCTCTTTCGATTAATCGAGCCAGATATTTTCTTTGCGAAAATGTTCTGCCGCCGTACATCATACCGTACACCTTCTTTAAGCTGGCCCCTTTTTCTATTAAGCGGGAAATAACCGGAAACACATCGTATGAGTTTGTATCCAAATGCCGGAAGAAACCGGTATCCGTACACAACCCGAAAAGCAGGAGCAGGGCTTCTTCGGAGTTTGGCGAGCAGCCTAATGCTGAAATAATCTTATAAATCAGCCAGGTTGTCGAAGGTGCTTTGGGATCAATGAGAGAGTAAGTACCAAAATCTTCCCGCACACTATGATGATCGATCGTTAATATGGGTTTGTCGGAAACAGATTCAAAAAGCTCACCCACGCGCTCCGGCGTAGAACAATCAACTATTATGACAGCCGTAGAATCTGTGCAGATATCCTGCGGTATTATCGATTTAAACTGCCTGGCAAATCCGGCAATTTCGGGTCTATTAAAAGGACCGGCAGAAAAGCAGAATGCCTTTTTACCTCTTCTTTTTAAAAACTTTTTCAGACTGACTTGAGAAGCGATGCAGTCACCGTCAGGTTCTACATGTCCTAAAATGAGAAATGTGTTGTATGAATTAAAAAACTGTTTTAGCTTGGTTTCGTCCATAATTACCTATCATAGTGTGAGGATTGTCCTTTGCGGTGAAGCACCGGATATAATCGGTTTGTTGTGCTTTATATAGACATCAATTTCAGTACGCATACCGAAATCAGCAAAATAGAGACCGGGTTCAATTGAAAAACAGGACCCCTCTCTTAAAAGCCTTGTGTCCGGGAACTCCTTGGCATCTATGTTCACCCCAAAACCATGTACCTGGCTGTCGATTGCATGACCGGTGCGATGTTTTATATAGTCGCCGAAACCCGCCTTTTGTAAAATGCTTTCGCTATGCATATCAACAGCAGCGCCGCTCGGCGTTTTTCCTTCTTGTAAGTTTTTAGCAATATATTCTACAGCCGAATCACGTGCTTCTATGATCGTGCTGAATATTGCTTCAATTTCTCTGGGAATGGAAGAAGCTAATATTCCTACCCAAGAGATATCGGCATAAATACCTTGCTCTGTATCGAGTTTACCCCAGATATCAAGCTGTACAAGTTGTGTGGTTTGCAGTTTCTGCCCCCTGCCGCGGGGCAGATAGTGGGGGAGGGAGGTATTTTTACCGGTACCGACAATGAGCGGAGTATCCGTAATAAGCTTTTTGCTTTTAAATAACTCGAGGATCCACTGCTGAATGTCGCCTTCATATAATGGAGAGTCTTTTAGTAAAAAGCGCTTTCGTATTCTTTCCCAAACTTCGTGAATAATGCTGTGTAAAGCTTTGGCTGCCTGTTCATGCAGCTCTATCTCTGCTTCCGAGAGGGTGCTTAAGACCTGCTGGATAAGGTTATGAGCGGGGTAAGGCTCGTAGCCTATGTTGGAAAGCAGCAAGACAGTTCCATGGTCCACAAATGAAAGTTGAGGATAGTTTTGTGAGTAGTGCAGTGCAACCCTGGGTTTATTACGTGCAAAATCTTTAAGGATTGATCTCAATGATTCTCGATTGCCGTATACATATTTTTTACCCGGTAGATGATCCAATATTGAATCTTCAATGCGATGCACGATTTTGATCGGGTCTTGTTCTGCAAAAAGAAGATAAATCCATGGCCGGCTGTTTGTCATAAGCGGAGAAACAGACAGTATTTTGTCGGCGAGCAGATCTCGATGCCCGAAATTATAAAAAAGCCATCCAGATATTTTTTCATCACGGATGGCTTTTTTCGCTTTTTCATATAATGTCATTAATATGTTAATTCTATGGTTTCTTGATTAAAACGGCTTTCTAAGTCAGGACTGTCCGGCAGCACACCCCAGGTATAGTGATTTGTATCTTCGTACGCATAGATTTTTATATGTGATATTTCATTGTTAACCCAAATTACGGATAAATACGGATAGGAAGCGTCTCTTCCATAGACTAATGATGCCTTTCGATTGGGGCTTCCAAACCACGTCATTGGAATGTATATGGAGGCAGTATCCATTCTGCTGGTCCAATAGATAATTTTGTATCCCAAAAAATGTGAATATATTTTTAGAATCAAGAAGTTTTTGATATATGCCGATTCTATATCTTCGTTTTGCTGTGCCATTAAAGGTGTTATATGGAGAAAAAAGAATATTACTACGAGTAATAATAGATTTTTTTTCATCTCATTTCCTCCTCTTATACTGTGTACCCATTATAATACTATTGCGACTTTAATTGCAAGATTTTTTTTATTATGACGGGAGGCAGCAGGAATATCGTATAATCAAGAAACAACTCAATTTATACGCTTTAAGTGTAATTATATTAATTTTTTTTGGAATTTCTCAAAAATGCTATATACTTAACCATAACAATTAATTGAAATCAACATACCACCGGCAAAGCTGGTGGTATGTTAGGGAGCACCCATAAGGTGCAGGGTGGAAGAAAAAGCCACCACTTATTAACCATTTTTTAACTACCACTATAAGTGGTGGCTTTTCGAAAGTAAATGAATACGATTTGATGTTGCATTCTTTGTAACTATTTGCAATAATAAAATTTAATCTATTTTAATGAGTATAAAATGGCGGCAGCGCAATTATCACAACTGGTAGATATCTCCAAGCCGCAGTATATAATTACTGAAGTAAAAAGACTATTTACTGCACACTATAAGAGCAGTGATTTTACAATCATTAAAAAAAATATTTCTCAAATTCAGGATCTGTTTTCGGGAAAAATGAAGGGTTATCGAGAATGTAATACCGAGTATCATGATTTAAGGCATACGCTGGATACTTTTTTAGCTGTAGCCCGCTTGATTGATGGCTACAATTTAAGTGAAGAAAAATTTGATGTACAAATAAGTGAAAACCTTTTAAAGGCCGCACTCTTTCATGATACGGGTTATATTCAAGAAGAATGGGATACGGCAGGAACAGGCGCCAAATACACTCAGGAGCATGTAAAACGTAGTACGGTTTTTGTAGAGAAAAATGCCGAGAAGCTTGGACTGAACATCAAAAATGTGGATTCAATTAATTTATACATTATTTGCTCCCACCTTGGTACGGATTTTAAAGTTCTCTCTTTTTCAAGCGGGATTGATCGGACAGCCGGAGCTATTTTAGGCACAAGCGATTTATTAGGGCAGATGTCCGATCGAATTTACCTTGAAAAATTACTTTTTCTGTATTATGAATATAAAGAAGCTTCCCTACCGGGCTATAACACAGAATTCGATATTATTCGAAAAACACTGGATTTTTATAAAGTAGTAAAGGATAGACTGCATACAACTTTTTTTAATATATTTAAATATGCCAAAGCTCATTTTAAACATAGATATAACATTGATCGAAACCTCTATATTGATGCCATGGAAAATAATATTAACTTTGTAAAAAAAATAATCCAAGATGAGAGTACAAATTTCAGAGATAAGCTTCATAGAGTGAATTTTAAATAAAGCAGCCTTAAAAGCTGGTTTAATAATACTAATATTGTGGCATTTCTCAAGTAAAATCTTATAATTATTATATAAAAGCATACATATTGCGGTAAACCGCAATTTATCATTGGCATAATTCTTGTAATAATAACAAGAATTATGCCAATGATCGTATAGTGATCATGATGAAGTAAAGCAGGAGAAAATCATGAATGAGAGTAATATCAGATTAAAGGTAATATCTGTGATTATTGCGGTAGCAATCTTTTTTGTAGTATTTATGTGGATTTTCAATACTGTTTATGTACAGCGTGATTGGCAGAGAGGTATAGATACCCTGCCCAGTTTCGCCGTAGTGGTTGCTGCAATTATAGTAATAGCCGCTTTGATTATTTTTATACGATTGCATCCGCTTGTTGCTGCCCTGCAAAAAATTAAACGGGGTGTGGGGTTGGAATTAGCGGAACGCCTGACAGCAAGAAAAGTAATCGTTCAGCTTCCGCTTATAATTATCGCATTAAATGTATTTGGCTTCTTAATAGGTCCTCCAGCTCAGATGCTTGTCGGCTATTTTATCCGTGGCGAGGAATTCTTTACTGATCTGAATATGCTCATTTGTTTTTATAATATTACTATCGGGTTTGTGTGCGCATTGTCGGCTATTATGCTCAGTAACATAGTTCTCGTTAAACCGAAAGAACTGCTTGCTATCCATTATTTTGAAGCGATACGGGGAGTAACCGTAAAAGACATGAGCATAAAAGCAAAAAGTGTCTTATTGCCCATAGCTGTGGCGCTGATGTTTATGTCTATGATGGGTGCGGCAGGGTACAGCTTGTTTAAAAGTGAATTTAATGCAATAAAAACTTTTACCGTAATACAACAAGATGAAGCAGCCCCGGCTGCAGGGACTCAAAATGAGTCCAACGATCTGAACGATTATATGGACAAAAAGCAAGGCCAATATCTGAGCAGTATGATTATTTTATATATATGCTTAATTTTTATTGCCTGCGGTGTCGGTTTTATTTTTTCCAGTGATCAAATGAAGCAGTTAAATAGAATAAACAAGCGATTGCGTGAACTGCTCTCCGGGGGAGGGGATTTAACAACCCGATTAAGTATTATTCATTTCAATGAATTGGGAGAACTTACGAGCCTAGTGAATGAGTTCATGTCGTATCTGCTACAATTACTCATGCAGGTAAAGGATGTGGGATTGGAAATAACAGGATCTTCCGAATCATTAAACGGATTTATAAACAGAATGGATTCGTATATTGCAGAGCTTAATCAAAGCAGCAGTTTAGCCTCTGATAGTACCAAAAAGCAGGAAAATGTAGTAACTAATACTAACAACATTGTCGAGGAGATGTTAAAAGCAATTGAAAATGTTTCGAATAATGTAAATGTACAGGCAAGCTATATTCAAGAAAGCTCAGCCGCAGTAGAAGAGATGACTGCCGGTATTAATTCAATAACTTCGACAACAACAGAAGCTCATACGCTTTCCGATCAATTAGTTGAATTGGCTCAAGGCGGAGATGAGATAGTGCAAGAGACAATTAATGCCATCAAGGATATCCAAAAGGCTTCTAACATGGTGAACGAGATCATTGAAATGATATCTTACCTGGCCTCACAGACTGATCTTTTAGCTATGAACGCAGCCATAGAAGCTGCTCATGCCGGTGAGTATGGTAAAGGATTTGCAGTTGTGGCCGATGAAATCAGAAATCTGGCAATCGAAAGCGGAGAAAGCAGTAATCAGATAGTTGAGCAGATAAAAGCCATGAATTCTTTTGTTGCCGAAGGAGTTGAGCTATCTGCCAAGACAGGGGATGCATTACAAAAGATAAGAACCGATACCCTGAAGAATACGGAAATTGTAAACTCTGTCGCAGGAGCAATGGAGGAGCAAAAGATAGGTGCGCAGCAAATACTGTCTTCAGTAGATTCGGTAGTAAACGCGACCGAAGAAATAAAACAACTCACTAATAACCAATATACCATGAGCAGTGTTATAAGACAGATGATGGAAAGCCTCATAGAATCTACGGATAAAATTAAGGAGGTTGTTAATCTCCAATCCAGAACAAGCATAAGTTTAAGCGAAATAATTGCACATATTAAAGAAGTTGCTGATAAAAATCAGGAACTGGTAAATAGACTTCAAGATGCCTTAAACAAGTTTAAATTATAGCCTTTGCTTTTTAAAATGTATGAAATGAGAATTGCTGTATTCATGACAGCTCTATCATATTAATAATGAGTGAATGAACTGAAGTGACATAAATGATATCCCACACACCGATAATAAAGCAGAGAAAGCTTAACGGAACCTGGATTTTTATAAGCTTTGAGTACCATTCCCGATACTTGATTTGAGCGTCCTTTGTTTTGGCGTAAAATTCACTTAGTTTTTGAATAAAAGTTACTGCCAGTAAAAAACTGACCGTAAGCGTTATTATGTAGGAAAATAGTAAGGTAAGAAAAAAGACAAGGCCCGGATTCTGGATTATTTGTTCACTCTTAAAAAAGTTAAGGATAATAAGATAGGAAAGCGACCACAAAAAGATTAAGAGACTGATGAAACCTTGAAATACAATAATCGCGTTTTTAAGGTTCTTTTGCCGTATGGATTTTAAAATAATACTAAGCACGCAAAGAAAAGCGGATATCAATAACAATATTCCTGCTAAGATCATAGTATACTCCCTTGTGATCGCATTGAGATTCTGCAATGTTCTGTCTGTGATATAATTTGGGCCAAATCAGATTATTAATCAATACCTTTATGCGTAGATATAAGTTTCTCATAGAAACAAAACACTTGCCATAGCTAAAAAATCTTATTATAATATGTATCCTTAATTGTTTAAAAAAAGTAGAACTAAAAGCGATCATTAGTTCAAATAATTTACATAAAAGGAGAAGGTAAATGAAAAGGGTCTCGCATTCATTATTAATGTATGGTTTTTTTGCTCTCATACTATTTGGCTTTTTTGCTTGCGGAACAGCCGGGCCGGAACTGGAGCTCACCGCGCATATGGACAAGATAGTATCTATTCTAAAGGAAAACCGTGCTGATGCAGCTCAAGCGGCTGCTTCCTTAAAACAATACATAGCTGATAATTTAGCTGATATTAAAAATCTGGCAAAAACATTGGCAACAAAGTCGAGTACACAAGCAGATGAAAGCGGAGTGGATATCGATATGATTTTTAAACATACACAGATTATAGAAAATATAATTCAGCTGGAACAGGAAGAACCGGTTTTAATGAATGATTCAAGGATAGAACAAGCACTTAAACCTTTGTATGAGGTTTTTTAAGATAATAAAAAAAGATGAGCAAAAGAAAGGAGTAGAAGCAAATGGCTAAAATTGATTTTGGTGGAGTAGTTGAGGAAATTGTTACCAGAGATGAATTTCCTTTAAGTAAAGCTCAAGAAATATTAAGGAATGAAGTAATCGCTATTCTCGGATATGGCGTACAGGGTCCGGCTCAAGCTCTGAATATGAAAGATAATGGTATTGATGTAATTATCGGACAGTCACAAGCTGACAAATTTTATTGGGAAAAAGCCCTTAAAGACGGTTGGGAGCCGGGAAAAAATCTGTTCTCGCTGGAAGAAGCTACGGAAAAGGGTACGATTATTATGTATCTTATATCAGATGCGGGCCAGATGGCAATGTGGCCGAAAATAAAGCCCCATTTGAAAGAGGGTGATGCACTCTATTTTTCACATGGTTTTTCTATTGTATACAGCGATCAGACAAGTGTTATTCCCCCGGACAATATCGATGTCATTTTAGTTGCACCAAAGGGATCCGGTACAAGCGTGCGGGCAAATTTTTTAGAGGGAAGAGGAATAAATTCAAGCTATGCCGTATACAGGGATTATACGGGCAGGGCATTGGAGAGGACTTTGGCTTGTGGAATCGGAGTGGGATCGGGGTATTTATTCCCGACTACATTTGAAAAAGAAGTGCACAGTGACCTGACCGGTGAACGAGGAGTATTGATGGGAGCCTTGGCCGGTATGATGGAAGCGCAATATAATTTATTACGCAAACACGGTCACAGTCCGAGTGAAGCCTTTAATGAAACCGTCGAAGAACTTACGCAAAGTCTGATTAGACTGGTGGATCAGAACGGAATGGATTGGATGTACGGCAACTGCAGTGCTACCGCCCAACGCGGTGCTCTGGATTGGAGACATAAATTCCGTAAAGCCGTTGAACCTGTATTTGATGAACTCTATCAAAGTGTGATCTCGGGTGAAGAAACCCGTATTGTACTGGCAGCAAATAGTGCTCCCGACTATAAACAAAAACTTGATGCTGAATTAGCTCAAATGCGCGAATCTGAAATGTGGAAAACAGGTACTCAGGTAAGAGGCTTAAGGCCGCATGAATAAGTGTCTTAAGAGGAATACATAACTCATAGAGGATACGCCCCGGAATATTCCCGGGGCTTTTTATATGAGCTTTATCAAAGGACCCGAATAAACAAGAGTTTCTTTATTTATTCTTTTTATCAGTTGATCGGTAATGAAAGAAGTTGTAGAGTATAAGTCCTAATCCTATAACTACTATAATAATCGGCCACCATTTAAATACGAACTCCTTAAATCCTATTCCTGTTATATGCAAACTGAAGGGAAAAAAGAGCATGGCGAGCAGTATCATAGCGATGGCAGAGATGATAATCCCGATTCGGGTTCTCTCTCTCTTTTTCAACGCATAGGGGATAAGTGAAAGACCTGTAATGACCATAAAGGCAGGCCATATCTTGGCCAGGCTCTTTACGGGAATCAGCGGCGTGTAGAGGAGGAAAAAGAACAGCCCGCCGAGCGCTAAGATCATTCCCGGCAGAATATATTGAGCGGATATACCTTTAAAGTACACGAGATAGAGCAGAACAAGACCCGCTACCAGAAAAGGCACGGGCCAGGAATCTCCGAATTGGAGAAGTCCCAGCGACTGGAGAAGTAATACTCCTCCGATAATAAAGAGTAAAATACCAATAACTAATAGTTTTTGTGGAAAACGTTGATTATATTTTTTCATTGCTCCATATTCTCAATAATAGTTTTGCCAAAGTCACTGGTGGAAACCTTGTTGGCATTTTCCATGAGACGGGCAAAATCATATGTTACGGTTTTTTGGGCTATTGTTTTACGAATGCCATTTTCTATTAATTCTGCTGCTTCCGTCCATCCCATATAATCAAACATCATTTTACCTGAAAGAATAATAGAACTGGGATTGACTACATTCTTTCCGGCATATTTTGGCGCGGTACCGTGTGTCGCTTCGAAAATTGCGTGTCCCGTCTCAAAATTGATATTTGCTCCCGGGGCAATTCCGATCCCGCCGACCTGAGCTGCCAAAGCATCGGAAATATAATCACCATTAAGGTTCATGGTAGCAATAACGTCAAAATTGGTCGGTCTTGTCAGTATTTGCTGCAGAAAAATATCCGCAATTGTATCCTGGATTACTATTTTGTTTTGATTTTCGTTTTGCGCTTCATCCCAACGGATAACATGGTCTGAAAACTCCCGTTTTGCCAGTTGGTAGCCCCATTCCGCAAACGCTCCCTCAGTGAACTTTTGAATATTTCCTTTATGCACAAAAGTAACACTTTTGCGCTTATGTGTGATGGCATATTGGATGGCAGCTCTCACTAATCTTTCAGTCCCTGTAATACTGATGGGTTTTATACCAATTCCTGAGTCCGATCGAATCTGCCATGAAAATTTTTCTTTTAGAAAGCTTAAGAGCTGCTTTGCTTCAGCGGTCCCTTGTTTAACCTCTAAGCCTGCATATACATCTTCCGTATTCTCTCTGAATACTACCATATCGATAAGTTCCGGTTTTTTAACCAGAGAAGGTACACCTGTAAAATAGCTTATGGGCCTTAAACATACATAGAGGTCGAGTTTTTGACGAAGAGCTACGTTCAAACTTCGGTGCCCTCCTCCTACCGGAGTGGTAAGCGGACCCTTAATACCGATAAGATATTGTTTGAAAGTTTCTAAAGTATCATCCGGCAGCCATTCTCCGCATTTGTGTTTTGCTTTTTCTCCGGCAAATACTTCCAGCCACTCAATTTTTCTCTGCCCGTTATAGGCTTTAGCTACCGCAGCATTGAAAACCGCTACTGCGGCGGCCCAGATATCGGGGCCGATACCATCTCCTTCGATATAAGGAATAACAGGAGTGTCGGGAACAACTAATTTTTTATTTTGCATGCTAATCTTTTCTGACATTTCCTTCACTTACTGTATATCACTCTCCAGACTGCCTGTGCATATTGATTTTCTGAATGCAATCCGCTCATAAGATGGATACTTTTTTACTCTATTTTAATGTAAGTATAGCATAATACGGTATACTTGCCAACTCCTCTTTTTTTTGTTATGATGGGCATCCTCATGAGCGGTATCCGATATTTTTATGTGATCTTTTGTTTTATAGTATGTATATTTTTTACTCTCACAGGCTGTGCCGCACAATATTCGTATTTTATTATAGGATCACAGGAAGAGCAAAATCAGCTCAAAGAGCTTTTCGCCTTGCTTGATACATACAAAAAAGATGCTCATTACGGGGAGCGGTTTGTAATAATCAATCAAATTTCCAATCTGCTTTATAATTCAGGCAACACCCAAAAACAGATACTCTTCCTCACAACGTATGTACAAAATAATCCGGAAGATGTGTATAACGGATATTATTTGGCAATTGCGGCTCATACCTATGAGCTTTTAGATGAAATTACGTTTGCAAAGTACTATTATAAAAAAATCTTTCATAACTATCCTGATTTATCTTTTAAAAACACATTTTTGCATCTATTGTGTCTGCAAAAGCTCGTAACAATGATAAAGCGGCCGGAAGAAAGAATTGAATATTATAAGGAGCTTATTGCACAATATAGTAATTATGTTGATTTAGGTGAGGTATATTTCTTTTTGGCAAGAACTTATGAGGAACTCGGTGAGTGGAATCAGGCTTTACTTGCATATCAGCAGTTCCTAAAATATCCGAATGCGGAAATAGCAGGATTTCCTGACGCCTATCATAATGTAATGGCCAAGGTGGAACTTTATCATGTTCCTCCCACGTGGGTTGTCGCGGATTTAAATGTATTGGTTTCACGAATTAGAGAAGCGATTATCAATAAAGATACGGATCTGCTTTATTTTTACAGAGCAAAAACCAATTTTTTTGCTATGACATGGGAACAAAAAAAATACGTCCGACAAGAACAATTTATTCGCAGCAGGATTGTTGATTATTTGGGCGGTTTTTTATATCAATCAAATGTAGTTGTGGCCGATGAACTCGATGTGGATTCCAGCTCTCAAGAAGCTTATCTGCTAACGAAAAATTGGGAGTATGACAAACGGACATGGTATTTTTATTTCAGACGCGTGGAATATGGACCTGATCCTGAAATCAATGGAGGTTGGGAATGGGCTGGTATCTTTTTCGGAGAAAAACTCTAACAACTCTCTTTTTTCTTTTATCTTTTTTAAAATCTCCGCTCTACTCACAATCCTTGCCTGTTCTATTTAATATAGAAGTAATTAATAATGAAAATCCAAAATCATCTCATGTTATTTATCCGCAGCAAGGGCATAGTGGACCGGAAATCTTTTTTTTCCCTATTACGGATAATGAGGCAGTTAAGAATGAATTAAAGCTATATGCAGGAGCTTATAATTTTTCACTGTTAAAAAAAGATTACCTTAAATCGCTCACCTACCGGAACTTCATTATTGCTGAAATTGAGAAAAGGAAACTCCCCCCCGAGCTTGTTTTTGTTCCCTTTATTGAGTCCAATTATAATCCGACAGCGCTTTCCAGATCGGGTGCAGCCGGTTTATGGCAGCTTATGCGAATCTGTGTGGTAAAGCGGCCGATTATAATCGATGAGTGGCTTGATGAACGTTACGATTTTTGGAAATCCACTCAGGTAGCATTAGATGTAATTCAGGATCTCCACGCTTACTACGGTGATTGGCTGCTTGTATTAGCAGCTTATAATTGCGGTATTAGTAAACTCAATAAAATAATCAAGCGTTCGGGTATTAAAGATTTTTGGAAACTGCACGCCAAGGGTTTGTTGCCTAAACAGACCGCGCATTATGTGCCGAGGATACTTGCTGTTGCCAGACTCTGCAGTTATCCGGGAAGAAACGGCCTGCCGTATATATGGAATAAAGAGATTGATTGGTGCAGAGTCCCTCTCATTATGCCGGTAGATCTAAAAAAACTCGCGGCCGTTTCAGGAGTGCCGTATGAGATTCTCAAAGAAAGCAATACTGAACTCAAGTTCAGAGTTACACCTCCGTCATCGTCTAATTATAAGCTGAAAGTGCCATCAGGCTTTGAAAAACAAATTCAGGATGTGCTTTCCTGGCCCCAACAGGAGCTTATAGATTATTATGTTCACACAATTTATTCCGGAGAAACTTTGTACGGTGTAGCACAGTATTACAGGATTTCAGAAGAACTCATAGTTTTCTATAATCCTCATGTTTCTGCTTCTCATTTTAAAATAGGAATGAAGCTTATTATTCCGGTACTGCATGATTCCGTACCGAAACCGCAAGCTACACGCAACTTTACGGGAAAGAAATTCTGTAGTGCGTACAGTGTAAGGCGGGGCGATACGCTCTTTGGCATAGCAAAACAGTACGAAGTGCCGATTGAAGAATTGTTATATCATAACGCATTAAATCTAAATTCAATAATAAAAGCGGGAGATACATTAAAAGTTCCGTATAAATACACCGATTAATATAATGAAGAAGATGAAACTGAAACTTATTATTATTCTATTGGCCGTAAGCGGACTTTGCTTTTTGTTTGCTGCCGACGAGATGTTTAAAACTACAGTCTCCATAGATTGGGCTAAGGGCATACTTAAAATTACTGCCATAACCGATCTGGATTTGGATAATTATCCCTTTCCCAAAGCACGAGCTAAAGCCGAGAAGGTTCTCTATGATAATATGCCTTCTCTGTTTATTGATGCGTTAATGGATGTACCAATTGATTCCTATTATACCGTAAGGGAAAAGCTAAAGGATGAACTGGAGAGAGAGAATTTATTGCAGGCATTAAGTCATATTGCCTCAAAAGGTAAAAAGCTTGGTTCATTTGTAACGGATGATTTTAGATATTTAAAAACTAACTACGTGTACCCCTTTTACGGTGATGACGGGCTTCTTTCTTTATTGGTAATGCACGATGAACCCATGCCTTTACGAAATGAGTTGGGATTTCATGCTACACGTAAATTTTCAGGTGTGGTTATATTTGCTAAAGGCAGATACCCGGTATGGGGAGATAAGCAGAATGGTGAAAGCCGGATTCAGAGGGCTTTTTTCCCCACGATATACGATGACAATATGAATATTGTACTAAAAAAGGAGATGTGTGATCCCCGCATGATAAGAAAGTGGGGAATAGTTGCTTATTCTCCTTCTCCTTCCGAAAGCCAATTCGGCGGGAGGGTTGGGTCATTTCCGTTACGGATTATTGCCCACGGTGTATATGGCAAAAATAACACCGATATTATCATTTCCAGAGAGGCGGCCGGTCAGCTGCTTTCCCTGGCAGAAAACCGGGCATTACTAACCCAGGGTAGAATACTTGTCATTGTTGATTAAAGTTTGAAGTATCAGCTGTTCTAAATTTAGACGCAGATTGACTCAGATTATCGTAGATTAAAAAAAGAATATAGAATCTTTGTAAATCGGCGTTAATCTGTGTCAAAAATACTTTAAATGTAATAAATAATTCATAATATTATAAATAATCAATCTATATTGAGAATTCCCGATTTAATTTATAGTTTCATTGACAACTAATAATGTTTGTGCTATCATTGTAATTGAGAATCAATCTCAATTAATAAGATGATACAAGCCGAGCTGGTATTTAAGGAGTATTTAGTTTCTCATGGATTGAAATATACACCTGAGCGCAAAATTGTGTTTGATGCGATAGTGTCCTTTTCCGGGCATTTTGATGTGGACACACTTTATGATTGGATCAAAATGAAGAAGGGCAAGCTGTCCCGGGCAACGGTCTATCGTGCCATTCCGCATTTTATTGCTGCAGGAATTGTTAAAGAGTCACTGCGAGCTGAGGGGAGGACCAATTATGAAAATGTCTTCGGCAGTGAGCACCATGATCATTTGGTCTGCCTTATGTGTGGAAAAATTATTGAATTTAAGGATGATAAAATAGAGGAATTAAAGAATCAGGTGTGTAAAAAATACTCATTTAAGCCGTTGGATCATAAGCTGGGAATAAGAGGGTATTGCAGGGCATGTCAGAAAAAGAAGTGAACTCTCATATTGTTGACGCGTAATTTTTTTAAATGTAGCTGTAATTGATTTTTTTAAGAAAGGTGAGTCATGAGTGTTGCGGATTTGAAAAAAGGAGAAAGTGCGGTATTCTTAAGCATACATGGTGGTTGGGGTATGAAAAGGCGTTTAGAAGCCATGGGTATTCGTCCGGGAGTGATGCTTACCAAAATTAGTGATCAACTATTTGGCGGCCCTATTATCATTCGTGTTGGTCAAATGGAATTGGCCATAGGGCAGGGAATGGCAAGAAGAATAATGGTACAAAGAAGAGGTAGTACCCACTTTCCGCAGTTGAAAATGTAATTTTTGGATTTAGTTTTTTATAATATCGATGAAAAAGTAAAATTTTCCAGCCATTTTTACATTTTTCTAATATATTTTACCATATTATTGACATTGATGGAATATTTACGATCACTATTTTTTATTTTATCTCACATTAGAATAGTCACTGATATAGTCTGATTCGCATTAAAATATAATTTTTTGCCCTAAATAAGTACTTTACAATAGCTTTTAAAAATTTTAAATCAAAAAATTGCGCAAAACAACTGTGAAATGTGGAGAAAAATGTATTTTTTTTGATTTTATGGTGCGGAAAGTGGGATATAAAGAGACAAATAAGCGATAAGGGCAATTTATTCCCGTAATATTTGATGAACAGATAATACCCGGAACCATAGAACATGCGATATGCGACATTATAGATAACCACGTTGATACATCGGTATTTGATTCGCGATACAAGAATGACATTACAGGAGCTCCGACCGTTTCGCCGGGAATTCTATTAAAGATAATCCTTGTCTGTTATTCAAAAGGGATATTCACCTCGCGAAAGATAGAAGAAGCGGTAAAAACGAATGTGACGTTGATGGCTGTGGCCGAAGGTTTATCGCCTGATCACTCCACTATTGCTGCTTTCGTTTCATCGATGGCGGATGTGATCAATAAAATATTTGTTGATGTGTTGAAACGCTTAAGCCCAGCTTGATTTGGTAGGAGGAGAAGTCTTCGCCCTCGACGGCTGCAAGATATCGTCGAATACCTCAAAGACATACGAAAGAACCTTTATTCCAGGGAAGATTTTTCATTTGATGAAAAAGGGAACTGTTTCATCTGCCCTGCGGGAAAGAAATTGGGGTATGACGGAAAAAAGAATATTCATGGGTATAAAGGACGACGCTATATAGCGGATACGAAAGAGCGCGCGAGCTGTGATTTAAAGCGAGTGTGTCAACATAACTGTGGAAACTCTAAAAGCTAATCAACGTATTTTATCACTCTCTCCTCAAAGTATATCAGCAACTGCGAATAAATAGTAGCCCAATTTCTGATGATCTGAGTCCAGCGTTTTTCTATATCCTGAATGGCCAAATAGAATAGTTTCAAAAGGGCATCCTCAGTTGGGAATATGCTCTTATTTTTTGAGACCTTCCTGATGCTTCTGTGAAAACTCTCAATTGGATTAGTAGTATAAATGAGCCTACGAATATCTTGTGAGTATTTAAAGAATGTCGACAGTTCAGCCCAATTATTATTCCATGAGCGTGCTATGTGCGGATAGCGGCTGTTATATTTTTCAGCAAATTCATTAAGCGCTTCTTTTGCCTGCTTTTCATTAACTGCCGTATAAATGAGCTTGAGATCAGCAGCTACGGTTTTGCGTTCTTTCCATGGCACAAATCGTAAAGAGTTTCTAATTTGGTGCACTATGCATTTCTGTATTTCAGCTTTGGGAAATGCCGCAGTAATTGCTTCTGATATACCTTTAAGATTATCAACAGAAAAAATGAGCACATCTTCAACACCGCGGGTTTTAAGCTCATTCATTACGTTAAGCCAATATTTTGCTGACTCAGTTTCGGCTAAATACAGCCCCAGGCACGATTTATTGCCTTCAAGATCGATTCCAAGAATTACATATACGGTCACATTACTTACAACTCCGTCTTTTCGAAGTTTCACTACCATACCGTCCATAAATACTATGGCATACAGCGTTTCCAACGGCCGAGATTGCCATTCTTTAGCTCTTTCGATAACCGTATTTGTTATATTGCTTATTGATTCGGCTGACAGTTCGATGCCATAAATCTCATAGATATGCATGCTTATATCACGATTACTCATGCCTTTAGCGTACATACTTATTATCTTTGTATCTATTACGGTAATATCTTTTTGGCGCTTTTTAACTATTTTTGGATCATAGCTGCTTTGCCTATCTCTTGGCGGTTCTAAATTAATTTCTCCAAAATGGGAGTTTACTTTTTTCTTTCCTCGGCCGTTTTTTGCATTACCGCTTGAACTTCCACTCTGTTTGTGCTTACTGTAGCCAAGGTGGTTTGTTAATTCACCGTCATAAAGGGTTTCTATGACTTCCTTGGTTAATTCTCTTAAAAGGCTTTGCATGTCTTCCTGACTTTTAACACCTTTTTCTTTTAGTAATTTTTGTAGTTCCTCTTTGTTAAAGAACATGGAAACCTCCTTCTTCCTTATATCATATTTTGGAAGTTTCCACAGTTTATTTTACACTACCTTTAAAGCCGCAGTGTCTAAAAAAAATGAGGGAAGAAGACATCTTT